>Ga0209415_10001049_pt1 | contig 52619 bp, 49 predicted proteins | sample PeaSoiSIISIP2007_FD_187696 | JGI IMG/M metagenome (GOLD analysis project Ga0209415, IMG submission 187696) | Peat soil microbial communities from Weissenstadt, Germany - SII-SIP-2007 (SPAdes) (version 2) | ecosystem: Environmental > Terrestrial > Soil > Wetlands > Peat | place: Germany... | reverse complement strand
CCCGGGCACCAGCCGCTTGTACGAGTTGGTCGTCGGGGCAGCGAAAGCGAGCACCGCCGGCGCGTGCTTCAACAGGCCGCCGATGTACCAGCGACCGATGTCCGACAACCCGCCGTAGCCCTCGCCGTAGAAGAGCGGGCTGCCGTCCTTCCACAGCGACTGGTGGCAGTGCATGCCCGACCCGTTGTCCTGGAACAGCGGCTTGGGCATGAACGTCGCCGTATAGCCCGCGGCCACAGCCACGTTCTTCACGACGTACTTGTAGAGCATCAGCTTGTCGGCCATGACCAGCAGGGTGTCGAACCGCATGTCGATCTCGGCCTGGCCGGCCGTCGCCACCTCGTGGTGCTGCACCTCGATCTCGATGCCCAGGCGCTCCATCGTGAGGATCATCTCCGAGCGCAGGTCCTGGAAGTGGTCCGCGGGGGGGACGGGGAAGTACCCCTCCTTCGGGCGGATCTTGTACCCGAGGTTCGGGCCCTCGTCGCTCTCGGAGTTCCAGTGGCCCTCCACGGAGTCGACCTGGTAGTACGCATGGCGCGTGTCCTGCGCGTAGCGCACGTCGTTGAAGATGAAGAACTCCGCCTCGGGTCCGAAGTAGCACGTGTCGGCCAGGCCCGTGGTGGCGAGGTAGGCCTCGGCCTTGCTCGCCACGTACCGCGGGTCTCGCGAGTAGGGCTCGAGGGTCACCGGGTCGCGCACGAAGCAGTTGAGGTTCAGGGTGCGGTGTGCCCGGAAGGGGTCGATCACGGCGGTGTTGGGGTCGGGCATGAGCAGCATGTCCGACTCCTGGATCTCCTGGAAGCCGCGTATCGAGGATCCGTCGAAGCCGAAGCCCTCTTCGAACACGTCCGCCGTCAGCTGGTGGGCAGGCACCGAGAAGTGCTGCATGAGGCCGGGGAGGTCGACGAATCGGACGTCGACGATCTCGATGCCCTCGTCCTGCACCAGGCGGAGCACTTCCGCCGGGGTCCGCTGCTGCACTGGTCCTCCTTGGTCCACTGGGCTTCTGGTCGGTCGCGTGGCGGCCCCTGCCCGGCAGGCCTCACGGTCGCCGTGCTTGCCTCCCCGAGCCGGGAGCCGCCGCGGCAGCACCATGGTGGTGGCTGGCAGGTCCCGTCACAAGTCCGCAGGGCGCGGGCAACCACCCGAACCGGCCGCCAGCCTTCCATGTCCCGGTTTCCCGTGCATTGCCCGTCTGTAAACGGCGTATGAACTCGCGCGCAGAGCCCTCCGGCGCCTGCGACACTGGTCGCGAGGCCCAGAGGTGCCGGGCGGGTGAGCCGGGGGCGGGCGTCCGACACGGACGGCCCGGATCCGGAGCGGAGGTGGAATGCGCAGCCAACAGGAGTACGTGCTCAGGATGGTCGAGGAGCGGGCCGTCCGCTTCGTCCAGCTGTGGTTCACCGACGTGCTCGGCACCGCCAAGACGTTCGCCATCACCCCCGCCGAGCTCCAGAACGCCCTCGAAGAGGGGATGACATTCGACGGCTCGGCCATCGACGGGTTTTCGAGGGTCCAGGAGAGCGACGTCCTCGCCCGTCCCGACCCGAAGACCTTCCAGATCCTGCCCTGGCACCCCGACGACGCCCCGGTGGCCCGGGTGTTCTGCGACATCTTCAACCTGGACGGCACGCCGTTCGAGGGGTGCCCCCGCCACGCGCTGCGCCGGACGCTCGACCGCGCCCGGGAGCAGGGCTTCACCTTCTACGCAGCGCCGGAGATCGAGTACTTCTACTTCGCCAACGCCGATGCCGGCCATCCGCCCGTGGCCCTCGACAGCGGCTCGTATTTCGAGCTGACCACCAGCGACGTGGCGAGCGACCTTCGCAAGCGCAGCGTGCTCACGCTCGAGGAGATGGGCATCCCCGTCGAGCACGCGCAGCACGAGGACGCCCCCAGCCAACACGAGATCGACCTCCGCTACACCGACGCCCTGACCATGGCGGACACCGTCATGACGGTCCGGCTCGTCGTGAAGGAGACGGCCCAGCGCCACGGGGTCCACGCGAGCTTCATGCCCAAGCCGTCCCAGGACGTCCAGGGCTCGGGGATGCACACCCACCTGTCGCTGTTCGAGGGTGACAAGAACGCCTTCTCGGATCCTTCGGATCCCTACGGACTGTCACAAGTGGCGAAGCAGTTCATGGCCGGCCTGCTGCGGCACGCGCCCGAGATCACCGCCGTCACGAACCAGTGGGTGAATTCGTACAAGCGCCTGGTCACCGGCTACGAGGCGCCCGTCCACGTCTCTTGGGCGCGCAACAACCGCTCCGCGCTGGTGCGCGTCCCGGTGGTGAAGCACAACAAGGTGGAGTCGACGCGCGTCGAGTACCGGGCCCCCGACACCGCATGCAACCCCTACCTGGCCTTCGCCGTGATCCTCGCCGCTGGGCTCAAGGGCATCGAGCAGGGCTACGAGCTGCCCCGTGAGGCCGCTACCAACCTGTTCGCCATGACGCCCGAGGAGCTGGCCGCCGACAGCATCCGGCACCTGCCGGGCAGTCTCAACGACGCCCTGGCCGAGATGGAACGCTCGGAGGTCGTGGCGCAGACGCTCGGCGAACACGTCTTCGAGTGGTTCCTGCGCAACAAGCGGGCCGAGTGGGCGGCGTACAAGACCCACATCAGCCAGTTCGAGCTCGACCGCTACTTCCCGCTCCTCTGACGGCCCGACCCGTCGCGACGCCCGGACCGAGACCCAGGACCAAAGACGCCGATGGAACCGCTGCTGTGCTACCCGGAGCCGTTTCCGGCCGAGCTCGCCTTGGCGCTGGAACGTGCCGGCTACCCGTGGAAGGCCCTCGCCCGCCCCGAGCACGCCGAGACCGACGAGCCCGAGGACGGCTGGTCGGGGGCGGTGGTGTGTGCCGCCAGCGATCCGCAGGGGGCGTTCGCCCTGTGCCGGCTGGTCCGGGCGCGTGACGTGCCCCTGCGACCCCTGCTGCTGGCCATCGCGCCCGAGCAGCTCATCGACCTCCACCTGCGCGAGGACCAGTTCGACGACTTCTGCGTGCTCCCGGCCCGCACCGACGAGGTCGCGGCGCGCCTGGCGCACCTGTTCTGGCGCACCGGCCGCGGCCTGCGACCCGAGCTCATCGAGCACGGCCCGCTGGCGCTCAACTTGGAGACGTACCAGGCGGCGGTGGCCGGCCGCTCCCTCGACTTGACGTACATGGAGTACGAGCTCCTGCGCTTCCTCGCCGCCCGCCCGGGGAAGGTGTTCACCCGGGAGACGCTGCTCAGCCGGGTGTGGGGCTACGAGTACTACGGCGGGGCCCGCACCGTGGACGTCCACGTCCGGCGGCTGCGGGCCAAGCTGGGAGAAGAGCACGCCCACATGATCGAGACGGTGCGATCGGTGGGGTACCGCTTCGGCCAGGGCTCCTGGGCGCCGTGACCGCGTCGCCGCTCCCGCCTGGGGGACGGTCGGGCGGCCTCAGCGGGTGCCCGCGTCCCCCACGTACGCCCACGCCTCGATCTCGACCGACGCCCCGAGCGGCAGGGCGCTGACGGCGACGACGGTGCGGGCCGGGCGGTGCGGCCCGAGCACGCCGAGATACAGGTCGTTGAACGCCGCGTAGTCGGCGATGTCGGTGAGGTAGACGGTGGTCTTCACCACGCTGTCCCACGCCAGTCCCCGCCCGGTGAGCAGGCGGGTGACGTTGGCCAGGGCGCGCTCGGCCTGGGCGGCGAACCCGCCCCCGACGAGGACAGGCCCGTCGGGGCCGGACTCGATCCCGATCTGCCCAGAGCACACGAGCCACTGCCCGGCGCGCACCGCCGGGGTGTAGGGACCGACCGGAGCGCTCACCGGGTACCTCCTGGGTCGACGGGCCACGCGGGGGGGAGACCCGCCGCGATCCACGCGGCGGCCGCCACGGCCGCAAAGACCGTATCCCCGGCGGGAACCGGGGGCCCGCCGTCCTCGTGCACCGTCACCTCCACCGGCGGCGTGGCCCGGGCGCCCAGGATGCCGAACGAGCGGATGGTCAGGTCCAAGACGGCGCCGTCGGCGTCCACGGCGATGCCTTCGCTGCGCACCCAGCCCAGTGCCTGGTGGGCGGCGCCCGTGGCGTAGGACCGGAGCACGACCTCGTCGAGCACCTCCCCCGCCGCCACCGTGACGCGCACGGCGCCGTCGGCGTCCACCACGGCGGTGGCGCGCCCCCCGGCGGGCCCCGCCACGGTGACCGGATGCCCGGGTCCGAGCCGTCCCGCGCCCTGCGCGTCCAGCGCGGCGCGCAGCACCGCCGCCTCGGCCCATCCAGCGGCGCGCAGCGCGGCCGAGACCGGGGGGCCGGGCACGGCCACCTCCTCCACCACCAGACCGGGGGCGGCCGCCTGCAGTGCCAGGGCCCACCGCTCGAGCCCCGTCGAGCCCGGCGTCCGGGCCACCCGCACCCTGCCGCTGCCGTCGGCGCGCACACCGGCGGCGATCGGCGGCCGCTTGGGGCCGAGGCGCACCACGTCCTCTCGGGAGAGGACCACCCGCACGGCCACCCCGTGCTCGTCGGCCAGGCGGCGGGCCGCCTCGGCCACAGGGGAGTCGACCTTGCCGCCGAAGGCGCCCCCGTTGGCCAGGGGGGTGGCCGGTTCCCCGCCCGGGAGGCACCACGAGGCGTCGGGCTCGAGGTATGCCGGCTCGACGAAGGAGGTGCGCAACGTGAGGTCCCACGGCCCGGGGGGCGCGTCCAGAGGCGGGCAGGGGGTCACGGTGGAATTCCGGCCCTGGACCTTCCCGGCGCGGGCCCGGGCGAGCGACGCGTCCACCACCCACCCGCCGCGCCCGTCGGGCACCGCCACCAGGGCGTGGGCCGGGGCGGTGTCGTCGGCGAACCCGCCGCCGCCGAGCGCCACGTGGGGGCCGACCGCCTGGGGCGTGCCCCCCTCGAGCTGCGCCCGCCGCGCCGCCGCCGCCAGGTCGCGCCGCACTCCCGGCAAGGCGGGGTCCTCCCCCCGGCGCACCAGGCGATCGGCCTCGAGGATGGTGCGCCACCCCGTGCACCGGCACAGGTGGGCGGCCAGCGCCCGTTCGACGGCCGCTTCGTCCACCGGTGTGCCCCGGGCGCCGAGCGCGGCGAGGCGCATGATGATCCCCGGCGTGCAGAAGCCGCACTGGCTCGCCCCCGTGGCCGTGAAGGCCGCCGCCCACGTGGCGCGCGCCGCGGGGGCCAGGCCCTCGAGCGTCGTCACCGACCGGCCCTGGACGCGGCGGGCCGGGGTCACGCAGGCGACTCGCGGGGAGCCGTCGACCCACACCGTGCAGCACCCGCACTGGCCCTGCGGGCTGCAACCGTCCTTGGGGGAGCGCAGGCCCAGACGGTCGCGCAGGACCTCGAGCAGCGATGCTCCGTCGTCGAGGACCTCGACCGTCTGCCCGTCGACCTCGAACGTCAGGGTCGGCGCCGCACCGGGCGCGCCGGGGTGGGTCAGCTGAACGAGGACCCGCACCCGCAGGTGCGGGTGGCGTTCGGGTTGGAGATGTGGAAGCCCGCGCCCTGGAGGCCGTCGGAGTAGTCGAGGGTCGCGCCCTTGAGCAGGTCGGCGCTCGCCGGGTCGACCACCACCTGGACGGTGCCCTCCTTGGTGACCACGTCGTCGCCGGCCACCTCGGAGTCGAAGAACATCTCGTAGCTGTAGCCGGAGCACCCGCCGGGACGCACGGCCACCCGCAGGGCGAGGGCGTCGTTGCCCTCCTGCGCGAGCAGGTCGGCAACCTTCGCCGCGGCGCTGTCCGTCAGGGTGATCGGGCCTCGCTTCTTGGCGATGCTGACCGAGGTCATCGTCGTCACGGAATCTGCCTCCTGTGGCGTTGTGCCGGTGTGGCCACGCCCGGTGCTGCCGGCGCTGGACGAAGTCTATCCGGCGCTCACGCCCGAACGCCGCGCCGCTCTCCGCCGACGACGGGCAGGCGGTGCGGCCCCGGGGCCTGCACCGCGCGCCGGGGCCACCAGAAAGGCCGTGTTCGACCTGGTGGCCGATAGGATCGGTGAGGTGCCCACCCCTCCTTCGCCGCCGGCGCAGGAGACGGTGCGTGCCGCGCTGCTCGGGGTGATCGATCCCGAGCTCGGCGACAACATCGTCGACCTCGGGATGGTGCGGCGCGTCGAGGTGGGGAGCAACGGCACCGTCGAGGTCGAGATCGCCCTCACCACCGCCGGCTGCCCGTTGCGGACCCAGCTGCGCAGCGACGTCCAGGGCCGCGTCGGCAGCCTCCCGGGGGTGGGCACCGTCCAGGTGGTGATGGGCGAGATGCGGCCCGAGGAGAAGCGCGCCCTCATGGACCGCGCCCGGCGCAAGGCCCAGGAGGACCGGGCGCTTTCGACCGACATCCCCGCCACCGCCCGGGTGCTGGCCGTGTCGTCGGGCAAGGGCGGGGTGGGCAAGTCGTCGGTGACCGTCAACCTGGCCGCTGCGCTCGCCCACCGGGGGCTGGTCGTGGGCATCCTCGACGCCGACATCTGGGGGTTCTCCGTGCCCCGGCTCCTGGGCATGCAGGGGGAGCTGCGCGCCGAGGACAAGAAGATCGTCCCCATGGAGAAGGCCGTCGGCGCCGGCCTGCTCAAGGTGGTGTCCATGGGCTTCCTGGCCGACGAGGAGTCGGCCATCATGTGGCGCGGGCTCATCCTCAACCGCGCCGTCCAGCAGTTCCTCGAGGACGTGCGCTGGGGGGAGCTCTCCTACCTTCTCATCGACATGCCGCCGGGGACCGGGGATGTCCAGATGGGCCTGGCCCGCATGTTGCCGCGTACCGAGGTGCTCGTCGTCACCACCCCTCCCATCGCCGCGCAGAAGGTCGCCACCCGCGCCGCCGACATGGCGCGCAAGGGCCACCTGCGGGTGGCGGGGGTCATCGAGAACATGGCCGCCTTCACCTGCGACCACGGCGTCACCTACGCCCTGTTCGGCGAGGGCGGCGGCGCGCGGCTGTCGGCCGAGATCGGAGCGCCGTTCGTGGGCAGCGTCCCGTTGCACCCGGACATGGCCGCCGCCGGGGACATCGGCGCGCCGGTGGCGCTCGGCGACGGCCCGCTGGCCGCTGCCTTCGACTCGCTGGCCACGCGCATCGCCGAGGAGATCGCGCCGATGGTGGAGGCGTCGGGCTGCACCGCCCGCATCCTCGACCGCGTCGAGCGGGCTCTGGGCTGAGCAGCTATCGGGGCGACAGCCCAGCGCCGCCTGGGCGCGGGGCTCCGGGAGCCAGACCCGTCACGCCGTCCCCGTCACACCGTCACACCGTCGGTCGCGGTCGGCCACCGGGTCGGCTCCCACCGCGCCTCGATGTCGTCGGGATCGTCGGAGGTGGCCAGGCCGTCGCATCCGAGCTTACGCAGGTGGGCCCAGAGCGACCGCCGGGCCACCGGGTGCCGGTCCTCGGCCACGTCGGCGTAGACGGTCGGCACCAGTTCGTCGACCGAGGCACCGCCCGACGCGGCCAGCGCCGCGGCCACCACGGCCTCGCGCTCCAGGCGGTGGGCGATGATCGCCGAGACGGCAGCCGCCGGATCGCCGATGAGTGACCCGTGCCCCGGGGCGATGCTGGCGATCGGCGGGACCTCGGCGAGGAGCCGTCGCAGGCTGCCCAGGTAGGTGGCCATGTCGCCGTCGGGGGGCGCGATCACCACCGTGGAGCCCTCCATGACGTGGTCGCCCGAAAACACCATCCCCTCCTCCTCGAGCAGCCAGCACAGGTGGTTCGAGGCGTGTCCAGGCGTGTGCAGCGCCCGCAGCGTGTGACCGGCGCCGGTGACGAGGGACCCCTCCCCCGCGCAGCGCGTGGGCACGAAGCCGTCGCGGGCGGAGAACCCCACCACGTCCGCCCCCGTGCGGGCCGCCAGGCCGGCCGCACCCGGGGCGTGGTCGGGATGCGTGTGGGTGACCACGATGGTCCGGATGCGCCCGGCGCCGAGCTCCTCCAGCGCGTCGAGGTGCGTCGGGTCGTCGGGGCCAGGGTCCACCACCGTGATCTCGGCGGTGCCCACGAGATAGGTGTTCGTCCCGGGGCCCGTCATCATCCCCGGGTTTGGAGCGGTCGCCCGGACCACGAGCGGGGACAGGACGGCGGGGCGCCCCGGTTCGGGGAGTGAGGTCGGCTCGAGGAGCGGCGCCGTCACCGGTCGCGCACGGCGCGCCCGTCCGGGCCGATGGTGCGGACGACCGCCCCCACCTCGGCGGGGGTCATCGCCTGGCCGGACCCGGGGTTCGGCTGGCCGAGGGCCTCGTCGTAGCCGGGGTCGCCGGGCAGCAGGATGCGGAATCCCGTGGCGTCCGCCACCACTCGCGGGAGGACGGTGGGTACGCGCTCGATGTTCGCCGCCGCCGCCAGCAGCTCACCGCTGGTGGTGAAGCGGCTGATGGCCTCGAGGTTCTTCACCGTGGGGAAGATGAGGTCGAATTCCCCGGCCCGAGCGCGCGCCAGGGCCTCGACGGGGCGGACCCACACCGTGTCGACCGTCTCGTAGTCGTCGTGCACGGCCACCTGGTCGGGAGGGAGTGCGGTCACGAAGAACCGCGTGTCGTACCGCTTGGGGGCCGGCTCTGGCGTGATCCAGTGGCTGAAGTAGTGCACCCGGTCCACCGCCAGGAGCAGCCCCTCGTGGCGACAGGCGTCGAGGAACGCGATCTCCCCGGCGTTGAGGGCGGCGCGCAGCTGGGCCAGGTGGCGCCGCGCCTCGGGTTCGTCGGGGCGCACCATGGCCCCCGTCGACCCGGAGCCCCTCGGGTAGGCGAGCAGGACGCCGGCCTCCTCGAAGCATTCGCGCAGCGCCGCCACCCAGAACGCCAGGCCCCCGGCCTCGACTCCCAGCATGGCGCTCGCCTCCGCATCGGAGCGGCCGGCGCACGCCTCCTCGGCGGCCACGGTGCGGTCGGCATCGTCCACCTTCCCGCCCGGGAACACGTAGGCCCCGCCCACGAAATCCGAGTCGAGATGGCGCCGCAGCATGCACACCTCGAGCGCCGGCCCCTCCCGCGTCGGCGCGTCGCGCACGAGCATGATCGTGGCGGCGTCCCGGGCTGCCACCGGACCGCCGGCGAGGAGGGACGCGTCGGAAAGGCCGGCCATGGGCCAAGGCTACCGAGGCCTCGCCGGGAGCGATCCCCGGGAGCCGGCGACGGGGGCGGGCGCGGCCGCCTGAGTAGGCTGGCGCCGCCTGGGCTCGGGAACAACCGACCAGCACCACGCGATCCTCACGATCGGCCCTGACGGAAGATGGCAGTAGCACGAGCCGACGACACCGACGCCCCCGCCCCGGTCGACCCGCCGCGCCGGCGCATCCCCATGGCCCTGGTGACATGGGCGTTCGTCCTGCTCATCGTCCTCATCATCGTGGTCCTGCTCGTGATCAAGGTGACCCGGGGATCGACCACGGTGGCGCCGCCACCGGTGACGGCGGCGCCGACCGGCGACGTGCGCGCCGTCACGTCCATCCCTCTCGCGGTGTTCGACGCCGTGGGCGCCCCGGCCCCCGCGGGGCCCGGTCCGGCGGTGCTCGGGAGCCAGCCGCCGTTGACCATCGGCGGTCGCACCGGTGTCGTGTTCGTGGGGGCCGAGTTCTGCCCCTACTGCGCGGCGGCCCGATGGGCGCTCGTGGCGGCGCTCGGACGGTTCGGCACCTTCTCCCATCTCGGCGCCACGACGTCGTCGGCCGACGAGGCCTTCGCTTCGACCCCCACCTTCAGCTTCGACGGCGCCACGTTCCACAGTCGGTACGTATCGCTGGCGGCCGTGGAGCTCTACGGCGCCACCCCGTCGGCCACGGCCCCCGCCGGGTATGCCCAGCTCCACGGGCCCAGCCCGCTCGAGCAGGCGCTGCTGCGACGCTACGACACGGCGCCCTTCGTCGCCGGCACCGGCACCCTGCCCTTCATCGACGTGGGCAACCGGGTCGTCCTGTCAGGAGACGGGGTCGGGTTCTCCCCGGGGATCCTCGACGGCGCCTCGATCGGCCAGATCGCCTCGGAGCTCTCGGACCCGTCCAACCCGGTGACCCAGGCCGTGCTCGGGATGGCCAACGAGCTGACCGCCGCCATCTGCGCGTCCACCGGGGAGCGGCCCACGGCGCTGTGCAGCTCCTCGGGCGTCATCGCCGGTGCCCGGCGCCTGGGCCTGGCCTGAACCCGCGCCGCTCCCGGCACGGGGGCAGCCCCCGATCAGCCGGCTCGGGGCTCGAGCAGCTGCTTGCGTTCGGTCTCGTTCATCCCGCCCCAGATGCCATGCGGCTCCCGGATGCGGATGGCGTACTCCAAGCAATCGTTCTGGACCACGCACGTCGAACAGATGGCCTTGGCGCGCGCCTCGCGCGCCACCTTGTCCTCTTTGCGCTCCGCGTGCGTGGGCGGGAAGAAGGCGACCGCCTGCGGCCCCCGGCAAGCCGCACGTGCCTGCCACGCTTCCCCTACGGCTCTTGTGACCACTCCCCCTCCTGGGCGTGACGCTAGTCCCGCGCCTCTGGCGGCTACAAGGGCCCTGACCAGGAACTTTTCGATGTTTCCGTGAACCTGCGCTGCAACGCGCGCCTCGGCTGCACACAGCGGGGCATCCGCCCCCGGGGACCGCCGCCGGACACCGGGTGCCTGAGCGCCGGTGGGTCCCGTCCGGCGGCGACCGGTGCCCCGTCTCGGGGGCGCCGACGGGGCCCGGGTCGGCGTCATCGCCTCACGGCCCGGTGGGCGCGGCGGATACGCTCGCCCGCGCATGGACGTCGCCGCCTTTTGCCGCCAGAGCCGCGTGCTCGTGGTCGCAGGTAAGGGCGGCGTCGGGAAGACCACGATCACCGCCGCGTTGGCGCGCATGGCGGCCCACGCCGGCCTGTCGGTGCTGGTGGTGGAGCTCGAGGGCAAGCCGGGGGTGTCGGCGGCGTTCGGGCAGGCCGGGGTCCTGGGCTACGACGCCGCCCTGCTGGCCGGCTTCGAGGAAGACGACGGCCTGGGAGGCGGACGGCCGTGGGAGGGCGGGACCGTCCATGCCCGGCGGATCACCCCGGACGACGCCCTGCTCGAATACCTGGCCGACCACGGGATGAAGCGGATCTCCAAACGCCTGGTGTCCTCCGGCGCCCTCGACGTGGTGGCGACGGCCATCCCCGGGATCCGCGACATCCTGGTCCTCGGAAAGGTCAAGAGCCTCGAGCAGCAGCGGATGGCCGACCTCATCCTGGTGGACGCCCCCGCCACGGGGCATGCCATGACCTTCCTGTCGTCGGCCCAAGGCCTCCTCGACGCCGCTCGGTCCGGCCCGGTGCGCGCCCAGGCGGCGGACGTCGTCGAGCTGCTGTCGGATCCCGCCCGCTGCCAGGTCGCCCTGGTCACGCTGCCCGAGGAGATGCCGGTCAACGAGGTCGTGGAGGCCGCGTACCAGCTCGAGGACCGGGTCGGGATCTCTCTCGGCCCCGTGATCGTCAACGCCTGCCTGCCCGATGAGCCGCTGCTGGCCGAGGACCCCGCCGTAGCCGCCGCCGGGGTGGGGGCCGTGCTGGACGAGGGCCAGGCCGCCGCGCTGCGCGCGGCGGCCGCCTTCCGCATGCACCGGTTCGGGCTCCAGGAGGAGCAGCGGGCCCGGTTGGCCGTCCAGCTGCCGCTCCCCCAGCTGACGGCCCCCTTCCTGTTCAGCAGGGGGATCGGCCCCGAGGAGCTCGAGACCCTGGCGGCGGCGCTCGGTGCCGGCGTGGACGGGCTGTCGGGTGTGCCCGCGGGCGGGGTCGGCCGTCCCCCGGGCGCCGGGCACGAAGAGTCCCTGTGAGGGCCGGCCGATGACCGGGGACGCGACCTCCGCGACGACCGGGGACGCGACCTCCGCGACGACCGGGGACGCGACGTCCGCGACGACCGGGGACGCGACGTCCGCGGCGGCGGCCCCGAGCAGGGCGCAGGCAGGTGGGGCCCCCGCCACGATGCCCCCGGCGCCGGGCCTCGGGGAACTCGTGGCCGAGCGCTCGATCGTGGTGTGCTGCGGCTCGGGCGGGGTCGGCAAGACCACCGTCTCGGCCACCTTCGCCCTCGAAGCCGCCCGCCGGGGTCGCCGGGCGTGCGTGGTGACGATCGATCCCGCCAAGCGGCTGGCCAACGCCATGGGGGTGGACGGGCTGGCCAACACTCCCACCCGCATCGCCGGCGCGTGGCCCGGCGAGCTCTGGGCCCTCATGCTCGACCCCAAGCTCACCTTCGACCAGCTCGTGCGCCGGTACGCGCCGTCGCCTGAGCAGGCGGAGGTGATCCTGAGCAACCGCATCTACCGGAACCTCACCGGCGCGTTGTCGGGGACCCAGGAGTACATGGCTATGGAGAAGCTCTACGAGCTCGTCGAGGAGGGGCGCTACGACCTGGTGGTGGTGGACACGCCCCCCACGCGCAACGCGCTGGACTTCCTCGACGCCCCGCGTCGGCTCACGCGCTTTCTCGGGCACCGGATGTTCCAACTCCTGCTCACGCCCACGCGGGCCTATCTGCGGGCCGTGTCGGTGGCCACGCAGGCGCTCCTGCGCACGATCTCGAAGGTGGCGGGGGCCGAGATCGTCCACGACGCCATCGCCTTCTTCCAGGCCTTCGAGGGCATGGAGGAGGGGTTCCGGGTGCGCGCCGAGCACGTCCGGCGGCTGCTCTCCCGCAAGACCACGGCGTTCGTGCTCGTGACGTCCCCACGCTCGGACACCGTGGTGGAGGCGGGGTGGTTCGCCGACAAGCTCAACGAGTCGGGACTCACCGTGGACGGCCTGGTGGTCAACCGCGTCCACCCCGCCTTCGGTGGCGAGGGGGGGCTCCCCGAGGCCCCGCCGGAGACGGCCCTGGCCGTCCTGGTCGAGAACCTCCGGGGATACCGGTCGGTGAACGAGCGGGAGGAGGCGGCCTTCGCCGACCTCGTGACCCAGGTGGCCCCGTCGCCGGTGGCCCGGGTGCCGCTCCTCGACATCGACGTGCACGACGTCACGGGCCTGGCGCTCGTGGCCGATCACGTCTTCGGCGGTTAGCCTGAGCGCCGTGCGCACGATCGTCGTCGCCAGCGACGCCCCTTCGGTGCGGGCCGAGGTCGTCGCCGTTGTCGGCGAGCCCGGGACCGACATCGTCGAGGTCAACACCGGCCACGCCGTGGTGCGGGCGGTGGACGAGCACGAGCCCGACCTGGTCGTGGTGGACCTGCAGATGGGGAACATGGGGGGCATGGCGGTGTGCCTGGAGCTGCGCCTGGAGGAGTCCTACGGGAACCTCCCCCACGTCCCGGTGCTCATGCTCTTGGACCGGCGCGCCGACGTCTTCCTGGCTCGGCGCTCGGGGGCCGAGGGGTGGATCGTGAAGCCCCTTGACCCCATCCGCCTCCGCCGGGCGACCGCCGCGCTCCTGGCTGGGGAGAGCTTCCACGACGAGTCGTTCCAGCCGATGTCCGCGCTCGTGGCACCGGCCACGGCGTCGGGTGGCGGCACTCCGGCGGCCGCCGGCGCCTGACAACCCCACGATGCTGCGACGCCGGCACCGGTCACCCGAGGACCGCCCTCCAGGATCACGCTCGCGCGCCAAGGACGAGCGCGGCGGCGAGGGCCAGGAACAGGTCATCCTGGCGGCGCTGGCGGACCTGCGCGACACCACCGTGCGCGAGGTCATGACCCCGAGGGTGGACGTCGTCGGGTTGCCGATCCCCGTTCAGGCGGCCGACGTCGCCCGCGCCGTGCGCGAGAGCGGGCACAGCAGCTTCCCGGTCTACGACGAGGACCTCGACCACATGATCGGGATCCTGTTCATCAACGACCTGTTCCGCTCGGGCTGGGAGCTCGACACTCGCAACGGCAACGGGGACCGCGCCCCCGATCGGCCCTCACCCCTCGACATCTCCCGCCGCCTACGCCAGCCGTATCTCATTCCCGAGTCGCGCTTCGTCCTCGACGTCCTCGCCGACATGCGGCGCGATCGCCGGCGCTTCGCCGTGGTGGTGGACGAGTACGGCGGGGTGGCGGGCGTGCTCACGATCAAGAACCTCCTCGAGGCCCTCGTCGGCGACCTGCGCGACGAGTTCGACCCCGGAGGCGAGCCCGACATCATCCGCGTCGACCAGACCCGTTGGCTGGTCGACGGCAGCGCCAGCATCGACGACGTGCGCGAGCAGCTGGGGGTGAATGTGCCCGAGGGCGAGTACGTCACCCTCGGGGGCTTCCTCTTCCATGCCTTCGGCCACATCCCCGAGGAGGGCGAGACCCTGCACCACGACGGCTGGGAGCTGCGGGTGGTCGAGATGGACAAGCGCCGCGTCGCCAAGGTCGTGATGCAGGCCACCGCGCCCGCCCCGGCACCCGACCCCAGCGGACGGTAGGCCGCACCGGCCGGCGTACCCACGCCGTCGTCCGACACCCCGAGGGCGGGGCCGGGATTTGGCACTACGATCGAGGCCGTCGTCGACGCGGGAGCACACGTGTATCGCAGGCGGCGGGCTGTAGCGCAGCTTGGTTAGCGCGCCACGTTCGGGACGTGGAGGTCGGCGGTTCAAATCCGCCCAGCCCGACTCCAGAGGTACTGCACGTCGCACGTTCGAACAGCCCAACCGAAGGAAGGGTCACCCCTTCCCATCACGGTCGGTGGCTCCTCGGGGCGACACGTTTGAGCCCATCCGGGTACTGGCCGACGGCGCCGGCGGGCCTCACGGGGCCGTCGGCCAGCTCTCGGCACGTCGAGCCCGGGCTCGGTACCGTCGTACCCGGTCTTCGGGGCGTCCGGCGGCGTTCGGACACGGACACGGAGGTGGTCCATGGACACGTGGCAGGCGATAGACGAGGAGCGGTCGGCGTTGGCTGACGACCTGGCTGCGCTCGACGACAGCCAGTGGGACGCCCCATCGTTGTGCGACCAGTGGAAGGTCCGGCACGTCGTCGGACACCTGGTGGGCGGGGCGGACGTGAAGACGGGCCCGTTCCTTGGGGGGATGCTCAAGAGCGGCATGAACTTCAACCGCTACATCGCCCGTGAAGGCCTGGAGCTGGGAGCGGCGCCCCCCGACGACCTCCTGCGGCAGTTCAGGAAGACGGTCGGGACGCGCCGCACACCGCCAGGGGTGAAGCCCGAGATCATGCTCACCGACCTCGTGTGCCACAGCGGGGACATCCGCCGACCGACGGGGTTGACCCGGAGCGTGCCGCCGGCCACGTTGTTGACGGTGGCCGACACGGTGAAGCGCATCGGTTTCCCGCTCCACGCCCGCAAGCGCATTGCCGGTCTGCGCATGTCGGCCACGGACTCCGACTGGTCGGCAGGCGACGGTCCTTGCGTCGAGGGCCCGCTGGCGTCGCTCATCTTCGTCATGGCGGGACGCACCGCGCCGCTCGACGACCTGTCGGGCGACGGAAAGCAGACGCTCCAGGCCCGCATGTAGGTGCGGCGCCGGCTCGGAGCGAGGAAACGCTAACGACCTCGAGCTGGACTCCCCCTTCTTCGCAGCCACGGGGCTTCTGCCGATCCACGGCGCGTTTCGCAACGTCGTGCGCCCCGTTGAACGGCGGAGGCAAGGGCCCTGAAATCACGACGTCGTGGGCGCGACGGCGACGGGAGTGGGTTCGGGTCCCTGGCCGAGCTCTCCTGACTTCACGCTCGAGCGCCATGCTCGTGGCCCTGAGCCACGCGCATCGGAGGAACCGGCCGGGGGCTCGCTACCCTGGGCGGGTGCGCATCGAGGGGTTCGAGAGCGTGATCCTGTACGTGGCAGACCTGGATGCGTCCAAGGCCTTCTACGTCGGCGGGCTCGGAATGCCCGTGCACTTCGAGGACGACGTCATCGCCGTCGTCGGCGACGGCTCCGGTCGGATCGTGCTCCATCGCAACGACCGCGGCCATGACGAGCGCGGGATCTTCCCTGCGGGTCCGCAGGCCGGCGGCGCGGCACTGCGATTCTCGGTCTCGGACCCCGACGCCTGCGAGCACGACGCACACACACGGGGGCTGCGCGTCGTGTGGCCGGTGCAGGAGGCGATCTGGGGGAAGTTCCTCGTCCTGGCGGACTCCGACGGGCGTCCCGTCGTCCTCGCCAGGATGCGCACGGGTCCGCCGTGACCGCCCCGTCGGACCAGCCCGTCCACCGGATCTGTCGGGCGGCGCGTCGGTTGGACCACGGTGTTCGTCCCCGTGCCGCCTCACCCGACCTCAGGCAGCCCCGTCTCGATGGCGGCGATGAGATAGCCGGTCAGCGCCACCATGGCGCCCACGAACATCAGGCCGATTCCGAGCAACCGTAGGGCGTGGTCGACGGCCAGCACGCCACCGCCGGCCCCGAGCACGACGCCCACGATGCCGATGACGGCGCTGATCCGCACGGCGCGCTTGGCGCGGCGCGCCACCGCCAGCGCCACGACGGCGCCCACACCGAGCAGTGCGCCGGCGACGCCGTGCACGACGTAGAGGGCCGCGCCCTGCTTGGGGAGCCACCCGGTGGGACGCCCGGCGGGCACGACCACCAGACAGGCGATCCCGAGGACCGACTCCACCGCCACCAGGCCGCCCAGGGCGAACCACGCCCCGCGGCTGTGTGCCAGGGCCGCTCCGCCGGTCCACCACCGTGGCGCGCCGGTGCCCTCGGCCATGCGCCGGTCGGGCGCGGTCCTCGACACCTCCCCCCGGGCGCCCGCGCCCGCGGCGGCGATGCGCACGAGGGCGTTGTAGGTGACGGCGGCCACCGCCAGGTGCATGACGACGAGCACCAGGACGGCCCTGGGCGGCTCGCCGCGCCAGAGGATCCACACGTCGGGCACCCAGAGCACGAGGGTCACGAGCACGGCCAGGCGGAGGAAGAGCCAGCGCGGCGCCGAGGAGATCCGCGTCGTCACCGGCCACGCCGCGCAGGCGACGACGACGCCGACGACGGTCAAGGTGGCGTAGTCGTCGAAGCGAAAATGGGGGAAGCCCTTCGTCGTGGGGAAGAGCGCGGTCCCGACGGCGACCAGCGCGGCATCGGCGGCGAGCGAGCCGCCCACAGCGACGACAGCGGCCACCGCGACCAGGACCGAGGGCAGCGAGGCGTGCGGCGCGTCGAAGTCGACGTGCGCCAGCGCGAGCAGCTTGTTGGTCCTCGTGGTCATGTCGAGACCGCGCCTCGGTGAGCACCATCCACCGCCCGGCGCTCGCTCGACGTTAGTGCTCAGTCGGCGGCGTGAGCGCTCGCGCCACGAGACCCATCACGGTCTCGAGGAACGCGTCGTCCACGGTGGCGGGGTGCAGCGCCCGCATCATGCCGACGCCGCGAAACAGCGCCACGATCATGCGGGCCACGTGCTGTGGTGCCTCGCTCGCCTCGATGCCCGACCGCTTGCGCTCCGCCACGAGGATCTCGGCGACGGACGCCACGTCGAGGTCGTCGAACCGCGCCAACTTCTCCCGGGCCTGCGGGTTGCGCAGGGCGTAGAGCCAGAACTCCAGGTACAGGGTGGTCCAGTTGTCGTCGGCGACGGGCGCTTGCTCCCGGATGAGCGCCACGAAGTCCGACAGCCGGGCTTCGGGGGGGACCTCGGACGCCGACAGCGCGGCGTGCAGCGCGTCCAGCTCCCGCTGGTAGCGGGACTCGAGCAGGGCCAGGAAGAGATCTTCCTTGTTCTTGAAGTTCGAGTACACGGCCCCCTTGGTGAAGCCGGCGACGGCCGCCACCTCGTCGAGCGAGGCGCCGTGGAACCCCCGCTCGGCGAAGACGATGGCCGCGGCCTGCAACAGGTGGTCTCGGGTCTGCCGGCGCCTGCGCTCCGGGGTCAGGGGTTCGATCGTCATAGGGGTTGTGCTCCGCAGGAGAATAGTGGATACTCACCGGTATGTTGGATGGGAGTCGGTATGAGCCCTGGTCGGAGGCCCCCCCGGGCACGGCACCCGGGGCCGACGGGCCGGCGGTGGTCACCCGGGGCCTGGTGCGCCGATACGGCCCGGCCACGGCCCTCGACGGGGTGGACCTGACGATCGCCCGGGGCGAGATCTACGGGTTCCTCGGCCCCAACGGGGCCGGCAAGTCGACGCTCATCCGCGTCCTGTGCACCCTGCTGCGGCCGAGCGCGGGCTGCGCCGCGGTGGCCGGCCACGACGTGGTCGAGGCGCCCCAGGAGGTCAGGGTCCGCATCGGCGTCGCCCTCCAGGAGGCCGCCCTCGACGACCGCCAGACCGGCCGCGAGCTGCTTGCCCTGCAGGGTCGGCTCTACGGCCTGCGCTCGCGCCAGATCGAGCGCCGGCTCGCCGAGGTCCTCGACCTGGTCGACATCGGCGACGCCATCGACCGGCGCATCGGGACCTACTCCGGCGGGATGCAGCGCCGCCTCGACCTGGCGGCCGCCCTCGTCCACAACCCCGAGGTCCTCTTCCTGGACGAGCCCACCACCGGATTGGACCCCGAGAGCCGCAACGCCGTGTGGGAGGAGGTGCGCCGGCTCAACGCCGAGCTCGGGATCACCATCTTCCTGACCACCCAGTACCTCGAGGAGGCCGACGCCCTGGCGCACCGGGTGGGGATCATCGCCCGGGGACGCCTCGTCGCCGAGGGCCGGCCCGCGCAGCTCAAGCGCGCTGTGGGACGCGACGTGATCGTGGTGGACGTCCAGGGGCACGATCCCGGCGCCCTCGACCGGCTGCGCCGCCTCGAGCTGGTCGACGCGGCGTCGATGGAGGAGGGGGCCATCGTCGTGCACACCCGGGACGGCTCCGCCGCCCTCAGCCCGGTGGCCCTCGAGCTCGGACGCACACGCCTCGAGGTGCGCGGGGTGGCGCTGCGCACCCCGACGCTCGACGACGTGTTCCGCGCCCTGGCCGGCGGGGGCGTCGAGGCCCAGGCGGGGCGGCGATGATGCCCGGGGGCGCCGACGCCGTCCGGGGCCGGGAAGCCGGCTTCCTCCGAGACGCCCGGGCCGTGGCCGGCCGGGCCCTGCGCCAGATCCCGCGCGAGCCCGCCTCGGTGCTCCCCGCCGTCTTCGTGCCCGCCTTCTTCTACGCGGTGAACCTCGGCGCCCTCGAGAACCTGGCGCACGGCGCACCGGGGTTCAGCTACAAGGCCTTCCTCCTCCCCATGGCCATCGCCTTCGCCGTGACCGGGATGTCGCGTGCGCCCACCTTGGTGACCGACATCCAACGCGGCTACTTCGACCGCCTGTGCATGACGCCGGTGCGGCGGGCAGCCCTGCTGCTCGGGCTCATGGCCGCCGATGTCGTGGTGATCGTGGCGCTGTGCCTGCCGGTGCTGGCCATCGGGTTCGCGGTGGGCGTGCGGTTCGCCACCGCCATCCCCGGGGTCCTGGCCTTCGTCGGGTTCTCGGCCCTGTGGGGCCTCGTGTTCACCGGCTTCCCCTACGCCGTCGCCCTCAAGACGGGGAGCCCGGCGGCCGTGAGCGCGTCGTTCGTCGTCTTCTTCCCGCTGTTCTTCCTGAGCGACGCCGTCGTGCCCAAGCGGGCACTCACCGGGTGGTTCTCGGCCATCGCCACCTACAACCCGGTCACGTACCTGCTGGCCGCGCTGCGCTCGCTGATCAGCGGCGGGTGGCAGGGCGCCGTCCTCGGGGAGGGGCTGGCGGCGGTGGGGGGCATTGGGCTTCTCAGCATGTTCTTGGCCATGATGGCGCTGAAGGGCAGGATCGACCGAGGCGCGTGAGCTGCGGGAGGACCCATGAGCGGCATCCGGGGGGCGACGGCGCTCGTCACCGGCGGGGGCAGCGGCATCGGCCTGGGCACGGCCAAGCGCTTCGCCGCCGACGGCGCCCACGTGACCATCTGCGGGCGCACGCCGGAGAAGCTCGCCGCGGCGTGCGACGAGATCGCCGCCGTCGCCGCCGGCGACGTGACGGTGACCTCGGTCGTGGCCGACGTCACGGTCGAGGACCAGGTGGCGGCGGCCGTGGCCCGGGCCGCCGAGCCGACGGGCACGCTCGACATCCTGTTTTGCTGCGCCGGTGGGTCGCTGCACCTCGGCCCGATCGCCGAGGCCGAGGCGGCCGCCGTGCGGGCCACGGTGGACCTGAACCTGATCGGCACGTTCTTGTGCATCAAGCACGCCGTGCCGGCCATGGAGGGCACCGGCGGCTCGGTCGTCGGGATGTCGTCGGGGGCGGGACACTTCCCCCACCGGTTCCTGTGGGCCTATGGCATGGCGAAGGCGGGCATCGAGATGCTCGTGCGCTGCGCGGCCGAGGAGCTCGCCGACAAGGGGATCCGGGTGAACGCCGTCCAACCCGGCATCGTCGACGACGAGCTCATGGCCTTCATCACCGCCGGCGGCGCGCTGTTCGACGACTACATGGAGCAGACGCCCCTCGGTCGTCCGGGCACGGTGGAGGACGTCGCCGAGGCGGTCCGCTTCCTGGCCGGACCGGAATCGGCATGGGTCACCGGTGCCTGCCTGGCCGTGGACGGTGGCCACCACCTGCGGCGCGGCGCCAACTACGGCTTGTTGTTCGAGACCTGAGCCGGACCCCGGCGCCCTCCGTGCGCCGCGGGACGCGCCTTGTGCCGGCGCGGCGGGCGATGCGACTATGGGCGGCCGTGAGGAGGCCGCCCCCATGACCGAAGGGATCCCGGACATCGATCTTCTCGGTGGCGCGTTCTACGCCGGCGATCCGTACCCGGCGTTCGCCTGGATGCGACACCACGCCCCCGCCTACTACGACGAGCGGAGCGACATCTGGGGTGTCACGCGCTACGAGGACGTGCGCGCCATCGGGCAGGACCCGCAGACCTTCTCGAGCGCCGGGGGTTCGCGCCCCAACACCCCCCTGCCGTACATGATCGACATGGACGCGCCCGAGCACCGGCGGCGGCGGCGGCTGGTGAGTGCGAGTTTCACGCCCGAGGCCGTGCGCGCCCGGGGACCCCGTGTCACCCAGGTGTGCGACGACATCATCGACGCCGTCTGCGAACGCGGCCAGTGCGATCTCGTCTCCGACATCGCCGCCCCCCTGCCGCTGGTCATGATCGCCGACATGCTGGGGTTCGCCCCTGCCGACTGGAGCAAGCTCCTCGAATGGTCCGACACCATGCTCATGTCGCAGGGGGCGACGGACCCCGCGGCGTTCGAGAAGGCCACGGCGGCGTTCGTCGAGTGGGACACCTACGTGCGCGAGCACATCGCGCAGCGGCGCGCCCTGGGAACCACCGACGACCTGCTCGGTTCCCTCGTCAACGGGGAGATCGATGGTGAACGCCTCGACGACGCCTCGCTCGTGTACGAGGCCCTGCTCATCCTCATCGGCGGTGACGAGACCACCCGCCACGTGATCAACGGTGGAATGGAGGCGCTGCTGCGGTGCCCGGACCAGCTCGCGGCCCTGCGCGACGATCGGAGCCTCTTGCCGGGGGCCATCGAGGAGATGCTGCGCTGGGTCACCCCGATCAAGAACATGAATCGGACGACCACCCGCGAGGTCGAGCTCCACGGCCAGACGATCGCCAAGGGGCAGAACGTGCTGCTGCTGTACCCGTCGGCCAATCGCGACGAGACCGTCTTCGCCGACCCCGACGCCTTCGACATCCGGCGGAGCCCCAACGACCACCTGGCGTTCGGGTTCGGCGCCCACCTGTGCCTCGGCCACCGCCTGGCGCGCGCCGAGCTCGACGCCATGGTCGGCCGGCTGCTCGACCGGCTCCCCGACCTGCACCTCACCACCGACGACGTCCCGCCGCGGCGGGTGTCGAACTTCATCGTCGGCTTCGAGACCCTCCCCGTGACGTTCACCCCCACCCGACGCCTCCGGTCGTGAGCGCTCGGCCGGGACCCACTACGTGAGCCCGGCCTCGTGAGCGACGGGCTGTGGGGACGAGCCCCCGCCGACGTCGACGGGCTGCTCGACGCCCTGGCGCCCGACGCGGCCAGGGAGCTGCGCCGGGCCGAAGCGACGCTGTGGAGCGCCGCCGATCCCCTCGTGCTCGAGCTCGCCCGCCGGCGCCTGGCCCTCCTCCTGGGCAACGACGCAGAGCTCGGGCGCCGGCGCGCCGGTGCGCCGGCCATCCCCCGCCCCCAGCTCGACGCGCTGGCCTCGTGGCCCACCGCGCCGGGCTTCGACGAGCGCCAGCGCGCCTGTCTGGGGTTCACCGAGCAATTCGTCATCGATGTGGGGGGCGTGACCGAAGCCGATCGCGCCGCGCTACGCGCCACGCTCGGCCGGGCCACGCTCGGCTTCGTGCAGGCCCTCTACGTCCTCGACGCGTCCCAGCGTGGCCGCATGGCCCTGGGCCGCCTCCTCGACACGCGGCCCACGGGCGCGCCGCGCCCGGAGTCCCCGGTGGACGACGCCGTCGCGCCGCCGGCCATGGCCGGCGGCGGGTGCGAGGATCTGTGGGCACACGCCGAAGCGTTCATGCGGGCCGTGGCGCGGTGCTCGGCGCTCGACCCGGTCACCAGCGAGCTCGTGCGCCTCCGGGGGGCCGGACAGCACCGCTGCCGGCTGTGCCGGTCACGGCGGAGCCTGCCCGCCCTCGACGCGGCGGGCGACCCCACGATCTTCGACGACGTCGACCGCTACGAGGCAAGCACCCTCCCGCAACGGGCGAAGGTCGCCCTCCGGCTGACCGACGCCGTGCTCACCCAGCCCTCCACGCTCGACGCTGCCCTGCGGGCACAGGTCCGCTTCCACTTCGAGCCGGCGGAGGGGCTCGAGATCGTCCTGGACGTGATGCGCAACGCCGCCAACAAGATCGCCGTGGCGTTGGGCGCCGATGCACCGGTCGTCGACCACGGGGTCGAGTACTTCACCATCGACGAATCCGGCGAGGTCACCGCCGGGCTCACCCGCTGAGCGCGAAGCGCCCCTCGTCCCCAAGGGCCCGCCGGGCCCGTCGTCGCTCAGCGACCTGACTGGTCCCATTCCTCGGACATGATCTGCAGCTCCATGAGCGACGCCACCTCTTCGGCGCGCTCGGCGCACCCGCACGGTGCCTCGGCCAAGTCGGCCTCGAGAACCAGCGACACCAGCCGGTCCACCACCCGCTGCTGACCGTGCTGGATCAGACGGGCGGTGGTCGACGGCACCCGCCGCAGCAGCTGCGCACGCTCTTGCTCGGCGTGGCGGACGAAGGCGTCGAGCAACGCGGAGGCATCGTCGCTCAACCGGGTGTGGTCACCCTTGTTGGCCACCGGCCCGAGCTCCCGGGCCATGGCGATGAGCCCACGGTGGTCAGGCGGCTCGGCTTCCCACGCGAAGGCCGGGTCGACGGTCATCGGCATGCCTCCCCGGCACGTTCGGGTGAGCGGTCACTGCCAGCATCCTCCCGTGGGACGAAGAAGGCAAGGTCCGCCATCCCAACAGATCCACGCCGGCCCCCGGGGGACCGGCCAGGGGCACAGACCGGGCGGCGCCTCTTGGGGTGCCCGACAGCTCGAGGGCGCCGGGATGGCCGGGCCATGGCGCCGGGCAGCCCGCTCAGCCCGCGACGACCGGCGCCGCCGGGTGATCCGTAACAATATCTGTCACTTTGTCAACATCTCCCTGGTCACCAGCGCGACGGGTGCAGCAGGCAACCGAACGGTTTGCGGCGGCGGTGACGACCTTGGTAAGCACTTGACCCATTGTGACTGACGTCGAGCCCCCCTCGACGGCACCGTCAAGGCACCGCAGGAGGCGACCGAGCCGCGCCGCCTCGCTTGTCGGCGCTGTCGTCACAGCCCTCACGACGGTCGTCGTCTTCGCCACCGGACCTGCCGGCGCCGACTCGCTGTCGACGGCGCGCGCCGAGGCCGCCCAGATCACCTCCGCGCTGCAGGCGGACCAGCAGCACCTCGACGTCGTCGCCCAGCAGTACGACGCCGCCCAGCAACAGGTCCAGCAGCTCCAGCAGCAGATCGCCCAGATCAAGACGGTGATCGCCTCGGACCAGGCCCAGGTGGTCAAGGACCAGGCCAGCCTGCGTCAACAAGCCGTGGACAGCTACATGACCGGCAGCGCCGACACCGGTTTGAGCACGCTGTTCGGCACCGGCAACGAGCAGGCGGCGGCCACCACCGAGTACCAGTCCGTCGCCAGCGGCAACATCTCGGACGCCGTCGACAGCGTGACCGTCTCCCAGGAACGGCTGAGCACCCAGCAGGCCCAGCTGCAGACCACCGAGACCCAGGCCCAGTCCGCACTCGCCGCCGCGGCCGCCGACCGCCAGGCGGCCCAGGCCACGGTGGCGGGCCAGGAGGCCACCCTCAGCCGGGTGACCGGTGAGATCGCCACCCTGGTGACCCAGCAGCAGGCGGCGCGGCAGGCGGCGGAGCACGCCGCGTACATCGCCCGCGTCAACAGTGCCAACGCCGCGGTCGGATCGACCGTCGGGCGCCCCGCCTTCCCCAACCTGCCCGCCGCCGGCGGCGCCGCCGGCGCCGTGGCGGCCGCCAAGAGCCAGCTCGGCGTCCCCTACGTGTGGGGCGGCGAGAGCCCCGGCGTGGGCTTCGACTGTTCCGGGCTCACGCAGTGGTCCTGGCGACAGGCCGGGGTCAGCCTCCCGCGCACCGCGGCCGCGCAGTACGACGCCATCGCCCACATCGCCCTGTCGGACCTCCAACCCGGCGACCTCGTGTTCTGGGGCTACGGCGGGGGCATCTCGCACGTCGCCATGTATGTGGGCGGCGGCGACGTCATCCAGGCCCCCGAGACGGGTGAAGTCGTGAGCTACCAGGGGATCTGGGCTGACGGACTGGTGGGTGCCGGGCGTCCCTGACGCGCCGGTTCCCGCCCCCTCCCCCCACACCACGGGCGCCCCTCCCCCCACACCACGGGCGCCCCCTGCCCCACACCACGGGCGCCCACGACCACGCGCCCACGGCGTCGCACCTCGCCCCCGCGGCGGCGATCCCCATAGGCTCGGGGACCGTTCCAGCGTCCGCCGAAACCGAAGGGAGCACGACGCCATGGAGATGGAATACCGGCGACTCGGCCGAGCAGGCCTCCAGGTCAGTGTGTTGTCGTTCGGGTCCTGGGTGACCTTCGGCCCCCAGCTCGACGAGGGCCTGGCGGCTGACTGTCTCATGGCCGCCCGGGAGGCGGGCGTGAATTTCTTCGACAACGCCGAGTCCTACGCCGGTGGCGAGTCGGAGCGGATCATGGGCAAGGCGCTGCACCGACTCGGATGGCCGCGCCACAGCTTCGTCGTGTCCACGAAGATCTACTGGGGCATCCACGATGAGGTCAACATGCGCAACACGCTGAACCGCAAGTACCTCCTGCAGGCCATCAGCGGGTCCCTCGAGCGCTTCGACCTGGATTTCGTCGACCTCGTCTTCTGTCACCGCTCGGACCCGTCGACGCCCATCGAGGAGACGGTGTGGGCGATGTCGGACATCGTGAGCTCGGGGCGCGCCCTGTACTGGGGCACGTCGGAGTGGAGCGCCGACGAGATCCGCGCCGCCTGGGACATCGCGGAGCGCCACCACCTGCACAAGCCGGTCGTGGAGCAGCCGCAGTACAACATCCTGTGGCGCCAGCGCGTCGAGCAGGAGTACGCCCGGCTCTACCGCGACCTCGGCCTGGGCCTCACCACGTGGAGCCCGCTGGCGTCGGGTCTGCTCACCGGCAAGTACATCGACGGCATCCCCGAGGGCAGCCGGGCGGCGCTCGAGGGCTACGAGTGGCTGCAGGGCACGCTGACCGACGCCAAGCGCAACGCCAAGGTGCGCGCGCTGCGGGACATCGCCGACGAGATCGGGTGCACCCTGGCACAGCTGTCGATCGCCTGGTGCGCGAAGAACCCGCGCGTGTCCACGGTGATCACGGGGGCGAGCCGCGCCGAGCAGGTGAGCGAGAACATGAAGGCGCTCGATGTCATCCCGAAGCTCGAGGACGCGGTGATGACCCGCATCACCGAGCTCACCTGGGACATCTCCCACTGAGGCATCCCCAGCACCCGGGCCGCGCCCGGCCCGGGCATCAGGCGCCCTGCAGCAGCGCGGCACGCAGGCGGGCCACCTCGTCGGTGATCGCCAGGGAACGGGCCAGCTCGTCGAAGGACCCGTAGTCCTCGACGACGCCGGCGAGCAGCCCGCGCATGGCCGCGGGCTGCACCGACAAGATGACCGGCGCGTACCGCTCGACGATGTCGGTGGCGTCGGGGAACTCCCGGCGCAGCCGGCCCAAGATGTCGAGCATGGCCGCCCGGCTCAGGGCGTAGTCCTCGACGATGGTGGCCTCGGGCACCTGCAGGAACCCGAGCACCACGGCGGCGAGCACGCCGGTGCGGTCCTTGCCCACGCTGCAGTGGAACACCGCGGGCAGGTTGGCGGGGTCGGCCAGCAGGCGCACGGCCTCGACGATGACGGCCGTGCCCTCGCTGAGCATCCGGCGGTAGCGGGCGGTCACGAACGCGGCGTCGCCCCAGTCGGGGGCCTGCTCCTCCCCTGGGAGGGTGTCGGTGAGCGGCAGGTGGTGGTAGCCCACCGCGTCGACCGTCGGCGAAAAGCGGCCGCGCGTCTCGGCCTCCAGGGGCGTGCGCAGGTCGATGACGGTGCCGATGCCCAGGTCCACCAGCACCCGGTGGTCCTCGTCGGTCAGCTGGGACAGCCCGTCGGCCCGGAACAGGCGGCGCCAGCGGGTGCGGCGCCCGTCGGTGGTGGCGTACCCACCGAGGTCCCGGAAGTTGTCGCAGCCGGCGAGGGGCACGACCCGGCGCGCGTCGGGTCCGTGCCCGGGACGGTCGTGGGGTGGCGCGTCGGTCATCGGGTCCGTCGGGTGGCGGCGGCTCAGACCTTGGAGGCGATGAGGCCGGCGAGCGCCTGCGCCCCGGGGCCGCCGATGGGGAGGTGCGTGGCGTCGGAGTAGAACCACCCCGGGTTCTGGGCCGCCAACCCCTGCCAGTCGGCGAGCACCGCGTTGGGATAGCGGGCGACGCCGTCGGCCAGGACCGTGTTGACCTGGTCCTGCCACGGCCGGTCCACGTGGACCGTCACGAAGACCACGCGCCGGGCCCCACCGAGCATCGACATCATGGCGTCGAAGTCGGCGTCGACGATCGGCCCGTTCGTCCCGAGGGCGATGACCACGACGGCGGGCGGGTCGGGAACGGCCATCACCTGGCGGATGACCGTCTCCCCGTCGCTCCACTGGCGGCTCACGGCCGCGTCGACGGTGATGCCCGGCACGCACGACTCGAGGTCCTGCTCGGCGTCGATCATGACCGAATCACCCACTGCGTACGCCCCCCCCACCACGGGCGTCGGGGTGCACGTGGCCGCAGCGGCACCGGGCGACGTGGTGGGCGCCGGGAGCGGCGTCGTGGTGGCCGTGGACGCCGGACGCGACCTGGGCATCGAGGTGGTGGACGACGTCGTGGTGGGGGCAGCTGCCGTCGTGGTCGTGGGCTGCGTGGCGGTGGTCGAGGTCGCCGGGGCCAGGGCGTTCAGGCCTGACGGTGTCTTCGGATGGGTCCGACCGGTGGCGTGCGCACTGAGCGGGCCCAGCCACACGGCGCCCAGCACGGCGACGGCGGCCACGCCCAGGATCGTCACCACGGCCACCACCCGCCGCACGCCGCGGCGCGCCGGGCTCGCGCGTCGCGAGCGCGAATGGGCAGCTTTGTGCCGGTGGCCGGGTGGCGTCGGGGAATCCATGGCGCAGGAAGTCCCAGCCTAGAGGAGTGGTGGCGCTCCCCGTCCGCCACGACGGGGGAGGCGCCGGCCCCGGTGGCGGCCCCCGGGGCGGCTCGAGCGGGGCTTCAGCGCGCGTTGAGGGTGGACTCGGGATCGCCTTGCCAGGCGGCCAGGAGCTGCTCGCCGAGCGGGTCGCAGGCCCAACGCAGGGGGCCCCCGTCGTCGAGGATGGCCCGGCAGATGGACGTCGCCGCCTGCTCGGGGGACGTCACGAACGGCTCGGCGCCGGCTCGCCCCTGGTGCCAGGCGCGGGCCATGGTCTCGTATCCGGGACACGACGCTGCCTCGGGGAGGCGGGAGGACGAGGCCAGCATGTGGGTGTCGATGGGCCCGGGAAGCACTTCGATGACTCGGATGCCCAGGGGCGCCACCTCGGCGCGCAGCGACTCGCCGAGCGCCTCGAGCGCCGCCTTCGAGGCGCGGTACACGCTGTAGAAGGGCACGGACACCACGAGGGAGCTGGACGTGACGTTGCAGATGACCCCGCCGCCGGCGCTGCGCATGACCGGGATCGCCCGGCGCGTCGTCTCCACCGCGCCGAACACGTTGGTCTCGAACACCTCGCGCCACTGCGCCATCGGGACGGCCTCGACCGGCAGGTAGTCCCGCTCGATACCGGCGTTGTTCACGAGGACGCGCAGGCCCTCGGGGATGGCGATCGTCTCCGGGCGGGTCACGTCCAGCTCGACCACCGAGACGCGCCCGGCGCCCCCACCGACCTCGTCGGCCAGTCCCGCCCCGGCGGCGGGGTGGCGCATGGCCGCCACCACGTCGAAGCCGGCGCGTGCCAGCGCCACGGCGACGGCCCGGCCGAGCCCGCGACTGGCACCGGTGACGAGTGCGATGCCTTGCGCGTCCATGTCCCTCCTCGCCGACGGCGACGGCGGGCCGCCGGGCATACCGGCGTGCGGCCCCGGACCCCCATGTGTAGCGCCGCGACACGCCGAGGGCGACCGACGCCCACCGACCCGGGGCGCGACGTGGTCGGCGGGGTCTCGGGACTGCGAGACAGCAGGGCCGCGACGGCGGGGGGTCGATCCCCGGCCGCGTGGGGTGCCGGGCGACCGCTCAAGGCGAGCGCCGGAGCGCCGTCGTTCAGTTCGCGGTCTCGGGCCGGGCCTCCGCCGCCGTGGCGAACGTCGCTGCGTCGCTGTGGCGGATCGGGAAGGATCCCCCGCAATGCGGGCACCGCGCGTACACGTGCTGGCTCGTGATCTCGACGTGCTGGCGATCGAGGTCGACCTGCCTCCAGCACAGCCGGCACTGGGGCGTGAGCGCCGGCGCCGGCGCCCGGTACCGCCGCTCTATGACATTGCTTCCCGTCACTTCCGCCCCCCCTCACCCATGGCCATCGGGGACACCACCTGACTCAATGATGCTCCATACGGGGAGTGGGAGCAATAGCGCCCTCCGTAACCGCCTGGTTCAGCGCTCCCGTGCCCGGCCGGTGGCCGCTCCGACCTCCTCCCGGACGGCCCCGGGGTCGACGCCGTGCCCGACCCACAGGGGGTCCCCGGCCGGCGCGGCGGGCGTCGGTGCGCCGTCGCCCTCGGGCGTGGATCGGGGGGGCTCGGGGGCCCGGGGGCCGACGACACCAGGCACCTGGGCCAGGCCGACCCCGATCGCCACGAGCGACGTGGCCAGGAACAGGCCGGCCGTGACCGGCGGCGGGATGTCCTTGGCCAGCGGCGCCAGGACGTAGCGGGTCCCCACGATCCAGGCGGCGGACCACAGGGGGGGCCGCCGACGGCAGAAGTCGACGAGGATGAGGAACGCCCCCACCGCCAGGAAGTAGTAGTCGAGGAGGGAGATCTCGAAGACGAGGCGAGCCGCCAGGCACGCCAGGGCCAGGCCGATGAGCGGCACCGGCTCGAGGAGGCGGCCCCGCGCCCGCCAGCGAGCCCACAGCGCCAGCCCGGCGGCGAGCACGAGGGGGGCGTCGCGGGCGATCTCGAGCTTCGTCTGCTCCCACACGCCCAGCAGGCCCACGACCGTCGGCGTCTTCACCACCGTCACGTTCTCCACGAACACGGCGGTGAGCGCGCGCGTGGTGTCGACCGGGTCGACGAGGTAGAAGGGCAGCACCCCGGCGGTCACGACTCCGGCTGCGGGCAGCACGAGGCGCACGCGGGCGCGCCACCCGGGTGCGGCGGCCAGGACGGCCAGCAGGGGCAGGGTGGCGAACTGCTTGCACAAGAGGGCCACGCCGAACAGCACACCCACCGTGAACCACCGCCGGCGCAGGGCCTGGGAGAGCGCCGCACAGGAGAACCCGACGCACATCAGGTCCTGCGGGTGGAAGCTCTGGGCGATCGCATCGGTCGTCCCGGGCAGCGCCACCAGCGCCCCGACGAGCAGCACCTCGCCCACGCCGCCCCCCGCACCGGACGCCCCCAGGAGCAGGACCGCCCCCGCGCCCAGCACCATCCACGCCAGGACGACGAGGATCGCCTGCGAGCGGTACCACAGGGGGAGGCGCTCGGACCGCGGAGCCAGCCGCTGGTCCTGACAGGGCCGCAGGATCGACCGGAACCACGCCGCGCCCTGGCCCTCGAGGATGGCGGGGATGGGCTTGTCGTCGCACCACCGGGGTGCACCCACCCACGGCCGCAGGGCGAGAACGAACGGGGCGGTGAGGAGGGGGTATCCGGGTGGGTTCGGCACGTACGTCTGCTGCTCGGCCAGGCGCAGGTCGCCGTGGGAGATGTCCATCGCCGGCTCGGTGACGGCGTGGGCATCGGTCTCCGCCGGGTTGGGGCCGCCGCGGAACACGAGCACGGCGACGAAGGCGGCGGTGGCGACGGCATAGGCCGCCCACCGCAGGCGGGCCGACACCGGGTGCGAGACGACCGCTCGCCAAGACCGCGCCACCTCGAGCCTCCCCCCGCTGCCGACCCTGCCCCGGCGTCCCCCTCGAGGATACAAATGCCCTGGCCCTTTGACCCAGCCGCCCCGCCTCCGGGACCGCCCCCTCCCCGGTGGCCCGGGGGGACCGCGTGTGCCCCCGAACGTGGCGGCGACGACAGACGCCGGTGGGGTGGCGGGTGATGCGTCGGTCACGGTCGGAGGCGGGGACCTGCGGAATCTCGTGGTCATCGCCGGGGCGGTTCTCGGGCTCTCGCTCGTGGTCGCCAGCACCGTGGTCGGCGCCCACCGCGCCGCGGCCGGCACCTGGCCGGAGCCTGCACGACGCCCCGGGGCCCCGTCGCCGGCCACAAGCTCGTTCGAAGGGGCGCTCAGGGCCGGCACCTCCGGCGCGGTGCGAGGCGCCGACCCCTCGGCGTACGCCAGTGGCCGTATCGGGCTCGGCCCCACCGGCCGCCGATCTCGGCGGCATGCTCGTCCGCCGGGCTGCGCACCCTCGCCGTCGACGCCGGGGCGCTCGTGACTTGTGACCGCGGCCATTGGCCACGGCCAGGCCGGCGACCGCCTTCGTGTCCCGGGGACAGGGGACCGGCCGGCAGCCGGCCGTCCTCGGGGCACCCCGGGGTGCTGTCGGTCGCCACCGTCGCATCGCCCCTGACGCGCACAGGCCCCCGGCCGAAGAGCCGGGGGCCTGTGCATCGACACCGCCGACGCTGTCGGCGCGCCTCAGATGACGAACTTCGTGCCCTTCAACAATGTGACCGTGTTCTTGGAAGTGTTGGCGCACACCGTCGCCGACGTCTTCTGACCCTTGGGAATGGACTTCAGGGCGGCGCCGGAACCACCCGTCACCGTGCCCGTCTCCTTGGCCTCGACCGCCCCGCTCGGGCACTTGTCGGGTGTGACGACCTTAAAGGTGAACGACGTGGTCGTCGTCCCGGTCTTGTTCCATGTGATCGTCCCGGTGCCGCTGCTACCGGAGACGGTGGAGCTGAGCTTCCCCGACTTTCCGGTGTTCGCCGGGTCGCTGCAGCCCGACAGCGTTCCCGTGCTCGGGTTGCCGGCGGTAGCGGCCAGCTTCGTGCAACTGGCGCCGGTCAGCGCCCATGCAGGCCCGGCGAACGCCGTGGTCAGCGATGCCGGTACGGCCAGGGCGACCGTAACGAGACACAGAGGTAATAGACGACGCATTCGATGCTCCTCCCCCACAACACGTGTGGTCCAGATCGTGTGTTTGGCCCCTCTCCCTGACACAGACGTCAGGGACGTTGTGATCGTGTCTCGGCCGTCGGCACCTGTCAATGGCCGATGTGGGGCATGCGCGCACCATGATCCACGCGGTGTCCAGCCGGCGCCGGGCAGACGAGAGCGGTGGAGGCGGCACCGTTCGCTACGCAAGAGGCACGTGTTGCGATCCGCCGCGGGCACAGGACGCGCGTCCATCGTGAGCCGTCCTGTGGTGCCCGCGAATCGACGCGCCACGCGCCGCTCTCGACGCTGCGAGTGGTGCCGGCGCGGCAGATCAACCTCTGCACAACTTCGCGCGGGACCTGAATGAACCTGAGAACAACCCGGAGGCTGAACAAACCTGAAGAGCCCGGCGTCAGCGGTGCGCCCGATGACGCACCGCGTGCCGACGGGAGAGCGGAGCCGTGGTGCCGCCCCCAAGGGTCACGCGCCGTCCGACGGCTGCGCTCGCAGCAGCGGTCACGTCGCACCCGACCGTGTCCGCATGGGGTGGACGAGGCATACGACGTCGTCGGCGTGCAACCGGTGGGTGGCCTTCCCGGAGATCTACCCGGCGCCATGCGACGCCGCCACAGGTCGTGAGCTGGGGGCCGCGCGCTCCCGCCAGCGGGCGCTCGTCGACACGTGGGCCAGGGCCTTCCCACCATGTCGGCGCAGCGAGAGGGCCGGCCATGGGATCCGGGGCGCTCTCGACATGTCCCTGCTGCAGCCTGGGCGCCACGAGCACCCGCCCTCAAGCGACATGAACGCCGGGCCGATCATCTCGCCGTGCGCAAGGCGGTCGTCGGAGGCGTGGGGGTCCTGGCCCTGGCGTGGGCACTCGGGTCCTCGGACTGGCGCGGCTACTGGTCTGAGTTCTGGGCCACGGCTCGTGTGCAACTCCGAGCATCGACCGGTGGCCCGGCAGGCGGCCCGTGCATCGACCCCAGCGAGGACCCGTCGTATCCTTGACCGGCCGTTGGTGGACGAACGTCCCTGTGGCCACCACAATGGGCCTGTCCGCCAGCAACCGTTCTCGCCCAGGTCGACTCTGGGTGCCACCGTGGTGACAGTCCGGCGGCCTCGTCACAGGATGACGGTGGTTGCCTCAGGGAGCACTCGCCCGGACGAAGGGGGGCGCCAGGGTGGACCAGGACAGCGCGCCAGGCGACCACCCGGCCTCGGCCGCCGAGGATGCTGCAGCTCCCCTCGACGTGGGGACCAAGGTGTACGTCCGCAACCGGTTCTTGGGGAACTGGAGTAGCGGATTCAGGGTCGCCGAGGTCCTCGACGACGGCTACCGCCTTCGTCGACTGTCAGACGGCCAGGTCTTCGCCGATGTCTTTCCGTTCCACGACGTGCATCAGGAGCGACGACAGCATCCCCTGCGCGGGATCGGGGAGTCGTACCTCGACCGTCGCCAGGGCTGATCCGAGGCCGGCGCGACGGCCCCTCGGGGAGCCCGCCCGGCGCCGATCGTGGCCGGGTCCGAGGTCGGCCACGTCGTCTGAGCTCCGGACCGCACCGGCCCGTTCGCCCGGTGCCTCCACAGCACCGGCCGCCCAGTCACGCGCCGAAGGCGTGCACTCGATTGGCGGAGGGCGCCAGGAGCAGCCCGTCTCCGATCGACGGGGTCGGAAAATGATTGGCGACCGGGCCGATCGATCGCCGCACCACCGGGTTTCCGTTCACCCGGTCAAGGCCGTAGAGCACCCCGCCCTGGCTGATGGTCCACACCAGGTCACCGGCGAGGATCGGCGGGCCCGAAGAGTCCGAAGAGGACCTCCACCGCACCGTCATCGCCGGGGGCGACGAGGAGACGTGGACAGCCATGATCCCCGTGGCGCACGGGACGTACACGATCTGCCCGCTGAACGCATCGCCGCCGTCGACCGTCGAGCCGCAGAACGATCGGAGCCGGACCAACTCGTGCCCGACCCCGCCCAGGTGCGTGCGCTTCAGAAGGTACGCCGTCTGGGACTTCCCCACTTGGAAGACCAGCCCCGGAGCGACGAGGGCCGGAGCCGAAGAGCCGAGATCGTTGTCGTCTGCGTTGTCGGTGGCCCACGTCGAGGGGGCGAAGAACTGCAGTGGGTGCAGGCCCGGCGACAACTCGATGACGGCATCGCTGTCGTCCGGGGAGGACCCCGACGTGTTGGAGCCGTTTCCCGTCGCCACCCAGACGTGTCCGGCGCCATCGACGATGGGGGCCGCTCCTCCCATCCAGATCGCTCCCTGGTCGTTGCCGGGGGCGCTGTCGACCTCGAACGTGCGCATCGACCCGCCCCCGACGGGGACGCTCACCAGCCGGCCGTGGTAGGTGGAACAGTCCCCAGCGTTGCCGCCCGAGGCGATGAGCACGTGGCCCTTCACGAGTGTCAGTGCGGCCCGCTGCAGCTGTGCCGCGGGGTCAGATCCCGGTGGGTCGACCTTCTGATCGAGCAGCACCCTCCCGTCGGACACGGAGAGACCCACCAGATGATGGGAGATGGACTTGTCGCGGTACTCGTCGGCGACGACATAGACCTCGTCCCGGGCGGCGTCGATCACCGGGGTCGACGTGATGCCGACCTTCGGGGAGATGTCACCGCACGGCAAGCGGCTGGCCGGCACCGCCGTGGCCAGGTGCCTGGACCACACGACACCCCCCTGCGAGCGTGCGTCGAGGGCGTAGACGGTGTCGTTCTCGGTGGCCACGACCACGGTGGTCCCCTCGACCAACGGCTCGCCGTAGAGCTGGCCGTCGAGGGGCGCCGAGGTCCAGCGGGGCGTCGCCGACCGGTACGACGCTGTTCCCGGTGCCACGCCGGAGCCCGTGAACGCGCCGTGGTACACGGGCCAACCCTGCGTTGCTCCCCCGGCGCTTCCTGCCCGGGCGGGGGGTCGTGGGCCGGTGTCCGCCGTGGCCGACGGGACCACGGCGGCCATGACCACGACGGAGCTGAAGGCGAGACCGAGGAGCCGGGACCCGAACCGCTGGCCCGAACGTCGAGGATACGAAAGCATTGGCCCCCCCGCTTCGCCGGCATCGCTCGGCCGACGTCGGCCGGGCCACCACGCTACCCATCGGGATCGAGCCCGGCGAGGCTGCGGGGGCCCCAGGTCCGGATCGCGTCGTCGACCGGTTCCGTACCCGGCTGGGGGGACGCGACCGGGCAGCCGGATGCGGCGCCCGGTCCGGCCGTCTCGGTCGCACTGTGCCCACCGGCACAGACGGCGGCGGTTCCAACCTCCATACTGCCAAGAGTCCCAACCAGGGGTGGCGCCGTCTGTCCCGGAGCCACTCCGATCGAGAGGAGCCCACCATGCTGCGCAGAACCCTGCTCACGGCGGCCGCACTGCTCGTCCCCGCCGGATTCCTGGTGGTGAGCGCACCCCAAGCGGCGTGGGCGCTGCCGAACGCCCACGGCACGGTGCGGTGTCCGGTCACCTCGGGGAGCGGCACCGTCCATCCCGGTCTGAGCGTCGTGGGCAGCCACGGTGGCGTGAAGATCACCTTCAAAGCCACCCTCGGGGTCCCCGGTGCGCTCCTGTGCGGTGGGGCGGTGACCTCCCCGCCGGGCGACAAGATCGTGGGGGGTACCCTGACGGGCTCGGGCTACTACAACGCCCCCACTTCGGCTGCCAACGGCAGCTCGTGCGCCAACTTCGACGGTCCCGACAAACTCGGTGTGATCACCGAGGTCATCAAATGGAACGTCATCGGGCCGCCCATCGCCAACACCAAGGTCGTCTACAAGAACAACGCGGGGACCGTCAGCGGTGCCACGGTGGACACCATCGACCTGAACGTGCCTCCGGCGGGCACGGCGGTGAAGGCCGGGTCCTTCGCCTTCCCGCCCGCGGGCAACCCCAGAGTCACCCAGCTCGTGACGACGCTTCCGGCGCCCGGTGCGGGCTGCCCGACGGTGCCGCAGGTCAACTTCACCATCACCGGCGGCGTCGTCGCCATGTAGTTGCCCTGTTGCCCTGTCATTGCCCTAGCAGTACGGCTTGGTGGCAGTACGGCTTGGTAGCAGTACGGCTTCGCCATATCGCAGTGTCGCGTGGCGGAACAGGAGGCGGGGCCGTGGCTCCGCCTCCTTCCGCGTCCAGCCGCAGAACCGTCGCCGCTCTCGACAGCCACTGCGGACACTCCAGGGATGCGCGCCGATCCCAGCCGGTGCGCCCTCGCCGTCCCCTCCCCGGATCGCTCGGCGGTCGTGTGGCAATGCCGACCACGTGCGTACGCTCTTCACGGTGCCGAGGCCGCCTTGCTCCTCAGACGCATGCGTTTGTCGGCGCGCGATGCTCGCCCAACCCATGGGCAGAGAACGGTATCATCGCAGGTCAGCACTGGGATTCTTCGGGGGTGTAGCTCAGTGGTAGAGCGCCTGCTTTGCAAGCAGGAAGTCGTGGGTTCGATCCCCATCACCTCCACCGCGTCTCCGCACGCGCCGTTCGTGGGCTCCACACCCGTCAGGCCGGCCGGTTGTCGACACCCTGCGGGGGGAACGTGACCACCCCAAGCCGGCATCCCGTTCAGGACCTCCTCCTCGAGCGGGGTGCAAACGACACCGCCCATCCCGGTGGAACGCTCTTCGCTCATCTGCTGCGCGTTGCCGGACTACTCGAGACCTGGGACGCGCAGGAGGTGGTGCAGGTGGCGGGCCTCTGTCACGCCTGTTACGGGACCGACGGCTTCCCCGTCGCGCTGCTCGCCCTCCATGAGCGTGCCCTGCTCGCGCACCACATCGGCCCCGCCGCCGAGGCGCTCGTCTACCGCTACGCCAGCTGCGACCGGAGGACCGTCCACCCCACGCTGGGCACACCGGGATCGCTTCGGTTCCGAGACCGGTTCACGGGCGCGACGTCGATGGTGGCAGGCGAGGATGCGGCGCGCTTCGTCGAGCTGACCGCAGCCAACGAGCTCGACCTCGTGATGGTGAATGCCAGCTGGGCCCGCGACGCCGGCCCGCAGCTTCTCGAGCTGCTCCGGGGCACCCGGACGCGCCTCGGTGCAGCCGCTTGGCACGCCTGTGACACGGAGCTCACCGCAGTCTTCGGCCATCCCGGGCCAGACTGACGAGCCTCACCCTCAGCTGATCGTGGCCAGGTGCTCGTGCACCGACCGAACGGCGCTCGATCCCTCGCCGACGGCGGCCGCCACCCGCTTGAGCGAACCGTGGCGCACGTCACCCGCCGCGAACACACCCATGGCCGAAGTCTCGAAGGGCAACGGCTCCCGACCCACCACCGGTGACTCCACGGTCCCGGCATCGGGCAGATCACGGTCGGTCAGGACGAATCCACGGGCGTCGAGGGCCAGCGCGCCCCGGGCCCAGGCGGTGGCCGGTTCGGCGCCGATGAAGCAGAACAACCCCCCGCAGGGCCTGGTCGTCGCGGTGCTCGAGGGGGTGTGCTCGAGGGTCACCTGCTCGAGGTGCGAACCGCCGGCGAGCGCTCGGACTTCGGTGTTGGCCAGGACGTCGATGCGGGGATCGGCCTCGATGCGCTCGACCAGGTAGCGCGACATCGTCTCGGACAGGTCACGTCGGCGTATGGCGACCACGACCGAGCAGTGGTGCTGCGCCAGATAGATGGCGGCTTGGCCCGCGGAATTCCCCCCACCCACGACGACCACGTCCTCGCCCGCACAGATCCTCGCCTCCAGGTCTGTCGCCGCGTAGTACACGCCGGCACCTTCGAAGCGCTGCAGATCGTCCACGGCCAGCCTGCGATAGCGCGCCCCGGAGGCGACAATGACGGCGCGACAGGGAATCTCGCTGCCGTCGCCCAGGGTCACGACGTGGAAGCCGTGCTCGCGGCGCAGCGCCGTCGCTTCGCACGGCGCGGTGAGGCGGGCCCCCAGGCGCATCGCCTGCATGGCGGTGCGAGAGGCCAACTCGTCCCCGGACACCCCGTTGGGGAAGCCGGCGTAGTTCTCGATGCGCGAGCTGGCGCCTGCTTGGCCGCCGATGGCGGCGGCGTCGAGCGACACCGTGGTGAGGCCCTCCGACGCCCCGTAGACGGCCGAGGCCAGCCCGGCGGGGCCGGTGCCCACGACGACGAGGTCGAACAGGACGCCCGGCACCGGCCGGAAGGTCAGGCCGAGATGCTCCGCCAGCTCCCCGGGCGTGGTCCGGCGCAGCACCGCCGTGGGCGTGACGACCGCCGGCACGTCGGGGGGACGGAGCCCCATGCTGGCCAGCATGACCTCGGGGTCGGCGGCCTCTTCGAGGTCGACCCACGCGTGGGCCAGGTGGGATCGGGTGGCGAACGCCCGCAGGGCCATCGCTTCGGGGGAGTAGCGCGACCCCACGATCCGTATGGCCTGCGCGCCGTCGCCGAGCCTGAGGCGCTCGCGCCGCGCCGACAGCGCGGTGAAGATGGGATCGGCGAGCTCCGGCTTCAGGCGCATGAGCCGGCGGAAGTCCTCTCGTCGGACCCTCAGCACCCGCCCGGGCTCGGTGACGCGGGCGGTCAGGTACGGCCGCTGGCCGGTCACCAGGTTCAACTCCCCCAGGAAGCCGCCGGCGTCGAATGTGGCGATCACGGAATCGCCGTCGAGGCCCGGACGCACGACCACCGCCCTGCCGTCGAGGACCACGAAGAAGTCGTAGGAGGGGTCCCCGGCCCGGTACAGGACGTCGCCCACCTCGACCACCTGCTCCTCGCCGAAGGCCGCCAGTTCGGCGAGGGCCTGGGCATCGAGCGGCGGTGTGGCGGGGTCGTCCGCCGTCGCCACGATCGCTGCCCCAGTGTCGGTGTCGGTGTCACGCATGCGGAGCACCCAGGGACGCCCGATGATCTCGGGAGCCGTCCGGAGTAGGAAACGATGGCGTCGCCACACTAGCGGCGGACCCTGGTCATCGCTCCCCGCCCTGGTCGACTCCCCGCCCGGAGCGCGTGGGCAGTCCGCCTCGGCGCCTCGCCCCTCACCGGAGCGGGCCGGCGCTGGTGGGCCCGTCGCCGGGGACGTGCGGCTACCGGATGAGGATGGCGACGGCGAGCCCCACCGGCAGGAGGACCCAGCCCCAGCGCACGGCGGTGTTCACCACCCCGGACCGGTATCCGTAGAGCACGGCCATCTGCGCCGGATTGAACGCCGGGGCACCGAGGGCGGACAGCACGGCGATGACGGCGACGGCGGTCGAGCGGGTGACGACGGCGACGGGGAGGAGCCACAGCACCCGGGCCCCCGACAGGCCGGCCCAGCGGCGCAGGTCGTGGGCGCTTCGGGGGGTCGTGACGTTCTGGGGATGCAGGACGGACCCCGTGAACAGGGCGGCGCCGACGAAGGCGAAGAGCGGGCCCGAGACCCGCAGGACCCAATGCGATCCGGCTGGCGCCGGGCCGGCCAGATGCAGCGCCAGGCCGGCAGCGACGGCGGCGACCGCCGATTGGTCGACCCATGTGGTGGCCCGGCGCTGCGGCAGCGGCGCGTCGCGCCGCAGGAAATGGATGCACAGCGCGTTGGGGGCGGCGTAGGCCGCATTGGACAGCGCGGTGATCATGCTGGCCGACGGACCGACCAGGGCGCCGGCCATCGGAAGCACCCAGAACGCCGAGTTCGGATAGGCCGCCCAGCCTTCGAGAGCCGCCTGCCCGGCGCTTCTCCCCTTGCGCACGAGGGCGGCGACGGCCAGCACGAACCAGGCGACGCCGGAGATGAGGATGGGCGCGATGAGCTGGTGGGGCGCGGTGAGCTGCCAGGCGGAGAACAGGGTCAGCACGCACGCCGTGGCGATCAACTGGACGCGCAGGTAGACGGGCCAGTCCCGCTGCAGCCGGGGCCCGCCGCGGTCGGCGGCGAGGCCCATCAGCGCGCCGGCACCGTAGGCGGCGAGGGTGAGCACGAGGATGAGGGTCACGACGTGGGCACGCGCCGCTGCGACGGGCACGATCCCCGTGGGCGACGCGTCAGCGAACCGGTTGCCGGGAGCCGTCGGGCGGCGGCACACCGGGCGCGCTTCGCCAGGCGGGGGTGGTGGGGGCGGGGGCGGGGATCGCGCACGCTACCCGACCACGACGCCTCGCGTCTCCCTCGGCGCGGGGCCATCGCACGGCGCGTGTCCGGGCGCGGCCTGCGTCAGCGCTCGCCGACGACGTCGCGCAACCGGCGGCCGTCGCCGGGTTCCGCGGACACGAGATCGCCGTCGTCGGGCTGCACGGGCCAGGCCGCCGACGCCGACCACAGCTGCGTGGAGGTGCCCGGATAGCCGAAGAAGTAGCCCTGGGCCAGCTCGCACCCGAGTGACACCAGTGCCTCGGCCTGACCCTGGGTCTCGACACCCTCGCTCATCACGGTCAGTCCCAACGCCCGGCCGAGGCTGGCCAAGCCCCGGATGATGGCCGTGGCCCCGCGGTCACCCGGGCCGTCCAGGGTGGCCACGAAACGCCGGTCGATCTTGATCCCGGTGACGGGCAGCTCCTGGAGCCAGGACAGGTTCGAATGCCCTGCACCGAAGTCGTCCACGTTGAGCGCCACACCGAGGTCCCGCAGCGAGTGCAGGACCGCCCTCGTCGCTCCGACGTCGCGCAACACCTCTTCGACGATCTCGAAGCCGACCAAGTTCGCAGGGATGTCGTGGCTGTCGACGAGCCCGGCGACGAGCTCGGCAAAGCGAGGGTTGGCCAGCTGGTGGGGTGAGACGTTGATCCACAAGCGGAACCGCTCGCGCACCCGGCCGTCGTCACGCCACCCGGCGAGGTCCGACAGCGCCTTGTCGAGTGCCCACCGGCCGATCGACACAATGAGCCCCGACTCCTCGGCCACAGTCAGGAACGATCCCGGGAGGACGGTGCCGTGCCCCGTGCGGTGCCAGCGCAACAGGGCTTCGGCCCCCACGACCTCTCCGGACCCCAGGTCGACCACCGGCTGGTAGGCGAGCGTGAGGTCGCCGGCCTCCATGGCCGCGCGCAGGCCGTGCTCCACCGCAAAGCGCTCGACCACGCGGTCGCGCATGCCGTCGTCGAACAGCTCCCATCCGGACCTGCCCTCCTCCTTGGCCCGGTACATGGCCGTGTCGGCGTTGCGCAGCAGCGTCTCGGGGCCCGGGGACCGTTCCCCCGACCCGGTCAGGGCGATGCCGACGCTGGCCGTCAGCCGGTGCTCGACCCCTTCGATCACCGCCGGCACCGCCAACTCGGCGAGGAGCTGCTCGGCGATGCGGCACGCCGCGGCCGACGTGTTGATGTCGGGGCAGATCACGACGAATTCGTCGCCTCCGAAGCGCGCCACGGTGTCCGACTGGCGCCGGGTGGCGGCCAGACGATCGGCCATCTCCCGCAGGAGCAGGTCGCCGATGTGGTGGCCGAAGAGATCGTTCACGAGCTTGAAGCCGTCGAGGTCGACGAACAACACGGCCAGGGACGTCCCGCTGCGGCGGCCGGTCGCCAGGGCCTGGCGCAGCCGGTCGTCCAACAGCGCGCGGTTGGGCAGCCCGGTCAACGGGTCGTACAGCGCCTGGTAAGCGCTCAGTCGCCGGAGCCGGTCGGCCAGGCTCCGGTTCTCGGCGACGAGGCCCCGCCGCGCCAGCGCGTTGTGGACGCTCTGGAGCAACGTCCTCGGCGCCACGGGTTTGATCAGGTAGGCGTCGAGGCGCCCCACCGCAGCATTGGCCGCCTCCACGGACGCGTAGTGCGCGAGCAGGAGCACGGGCATCTCGGCGTCGCACGCCCTGAGGTCGCGGGCGAGGCCCGCGCCGTCGCCGTCGGACAGGTCGATGTCGCACACCGCCACGGCCGGATGGTGGCGGGCCTGCATACGCAGGGCAGCGTCGGCGCTCCCCGCCCCGAGGGCTCGGATCCCCGAGGTCGCCAGCACGTTCAGCAGTCCCTGGCGGGACTCGGCGTCCTCGTCCACCACCAGGACCACCGCCGCCGGATCGGGCGGGCGAAGGTCGGTCACCGCCGCGTCCCCCGACGGGTGCGACCCATGCCCGGTGCACTGGCCCGCCACGCGGAGACGGCGCCAGGCGAGACGCGCGACACCTTCCCCCTCATCCCGACCTCCCCGCACCCCCACGGTGGCGAAATGACGGCAACCGTGGTCCCGCCTCGCGCCGAGTTTGGCCCACGAACAGCGCGAAGTCAAACGCTCTTCGCTTCCAATCGGGGGGTTTCGACCACGCAGCGGCGCCCTCGGGAGGACCGCCGGTCACGGAGTGAGGTCCTGACTGGGGCGACACCGAATGGTGGCGAAAAGGACTACGGACAGTCGGCAGACCACCGGCGTGGGCGTCCGCCAGGAAGATTTCTTCACGGGATAACCCCGCCGTCCCCGGGCGTTCACGACCCCCCGGTACCCTGAACGTGGCGGGCGGTGGCACGCCGCCAGTCTCGGCCGGGAGCGGCCGCGGCGGGTCCGCACATCCGTTGCGCTCCCAAGACAACGACGTCGGAGGAACGACACGATGGCCCGACCGGTCCTCGAAGTGCGAGCGCTGTGGGTGGGAGATGGCCCCGACGCCGCCTGTCGGGGCGTCAGCCTGGCCGTGCAGCCGGGTCAGGTGGTCGCCGTGCTGGGCGCCGAGGGCGCCGGGAAATCCCAGCTCCTGCGTTGTATCGGCCTCGACTTCCCGCCGGCGTCGGGCACGGTGCTGCTCCACGGCGTCGACGTCACCGGCAGCTCCGGGGACCGCCGCCGGGAGTTGCGTGCCCGGGCCATCGAGCTCGTCCACCCGCCCGCGCCCCCCGGCAGCGACGACGCCACCGTCCCGAGCGCCCGGGCGGGCGTGCTCCTCGGCGCGGCGCGTCCGGCGACCGTGCCCGTGGCGGGCATGCGCCAGCGGATCCAGATCGCCCGGGCCATCACCCGGGGGACCGACGTCCTGCTGCTCGACGAGCCCTTCACCGACGTCGAGGCGCACGTCCGGGGGCGCATCCTCGAGCTCCTCGGGCGCGTGCGCGACGAGACGGCGACGGGCGTGATCGTCGCCACCCGCGATCCGCGCGTGGCGCGCCTGCTGGCCGACCGGGTCGTCCTCCTCGTCGCCGGGGAGGTCGTCGCCGACGGCCCCACGGACGTGGTCCTCGACGCCCACGGTGACCCCCGGCGCCAGCCCCAGCGCGGCGTCCGGCGCTCGGCCTGAGCTGGCCCCGGGCGGCCGTTCAGCGTCCGGGGTCGGCGGCGGCCACGGGGGCCGCAGCATGCCCGGCTGGTGCCGGGTCGGGGGTCTCGTCGTCGGCGCCCGCCACGTCGGGGCCGGCCATGCCGATGGTGTCGCGCAGGCGGATCTCGCGCAACAAGAGCGACAGCACGATTGTCACCGCCGCGAACGGCAGGGCCACCCAGAAGACGGTGTGCAGCGAACGTGCGAAGGACTCCGCCATCGCCTGACGGACGGGCAGGGGCAGCGTGTGCATCGCCTGGGGAGCGATGCTCAGGCCCGAGGCAGACGCCGTGATGTGGCCGTGCGCGGATCGGGGAACGAGCACGGCGAACCAGTGGTTCAGCCGGTTGTAGAAGATCGCCCCGAACAGTGCGGTGCCGAAGACCGCCCCGAGGGAACGGAAGAAGGTCAGGGCCGACGTCGCCGTCCCCATGTCCCGGGGATCGACGCCGTTCTGCGTGGCGAGCACCATGTTCTGCATCACGAGCCCCATGCCCGCCCCGAGCACGAAGAGGTAGACGCCCATGGTGACGTGCGACGCCGACGCCTGGAGCAGCGTCAGCAACCAGATGCCCAGTGACATGAGCACGGTGCCGACCACGGGGAAGACCTTGTACCGGCCCGTGCGCGACACCAGGCGCCCCGAGACGATGGAGAGGGTCAGCAGTCCCGCCATGAGCGGCAGGAGCAGCAGGCCGCTCTCGGTGGCGGAGACCCCGTCGGCGTACTGCAGGTAGAAGGGGATGAAGACGATGGCGCCGAACATGGCCATCGACTGCAGGAACGTGATGGCGCTCGAGACGTCGAAGATGTCGTTGTGCAGCAGCCGCGGCGGCACGAGGGGTTCGGGGGCACGGCGCTCCCACCAGGCGAAGGCGACGACGAGCGCCGCCCCGGCCACGATCAGGCCGACGATGACCCCCGAGCGCCAGGGGTACTGGGTCCCGCCCCACACCGTGACGAGCAGCAGGGCGCTGGCGCCGGCGACGAGGAGGAACGAGCCGAGGTAGTCGATACGGTGGGGAAGGCGACGGAACGGCAGCTTGAGCACGGCCGAGGTGACCACCAGCGCCAAGATCCCGATGGGCACGTTGATGTAGAACACCCACCGCCAGCTCAGGTTGTCGACGATGAACCCGCCCGCCAGCGGGCCCGTGACGCTGGCGAACGCGAACACCGCCCCGAAGTAGCCCTGATACCGCCCGCGCTCGCGCGGCGACACGATGTCGCCGATGATGGCCATGGCCAGCGCCAGCAGCCCGCCGGCGCCCAGGCCCTGCAGGCCGCGGAAGGCGATGAGCTGGGTCATGTTCTGGGCGACGCCCGACAGGACCGACCCGATGAGGAACACCACGATGGCGAACTGGAAGATCCCCTTGCGGCCGTAGAGGTCGGAGAGCTTTCCGTAGAGCGGCGTGGTCACGGTCGAGGCCAGCAGATAGGCCGACACCACCCACGAGAGATGGCTCTCGCCGTGGAGGTTGGCGACGATGGTGGGCAGCGCGGTGGCCACGATGGTCTGATCGAGCGCGGCGAGCAGCATGCCGAGCATCAGGCCGCCGAAGACGAGCATCACCTGTCGGTGCGACAGCACGAGGAGTTCGGGCGCGGTGTCGTTCTGGTCGAGCGCGCTCATCGCGACGCCGCGGCGCGCGACGACTGCGGCCGGGTCGTCTCGGGCGCAGGGCTCCACGGGGCCGCGTCGTGCAGGCCGTACGCCAGGCGCGCCACGGCGGCGGCGACGGTGGCGCGCTCGTTTGCGCTCCACGCCGACAGCGCGTCGCGCAGCACGTCGCGGCGCGCCTCGCGCACGGCGTCGAGCACGGCCCGACCGCGGCCCGAGAGGCTGAGCAGGCAGGCCCGACCGTCGAGGGGGTCGGGTTCCCGGGTCACGAGGCCCGTGCCCACGAGGTCGCGGACCTGCCGGCTCACGGTCGACAGGTCGAGCTCGAGCGACGCCGCCAGGTCCGAGAGCCGTACCGGGGTGGGCGACTCGTCGAGCCGCACGAGCGCCCAGTAGCCGGAACGGTCGATCTGTTCCCCGTCGCGCAACGCCTGGGGGGGGACGCCCAGGCGCAGGATGGTCCGGGCGACGCCGGTCAGCGCTCGCTCGAGCTCCTCGACCGCCGTGTCCCCCGGCCCGGCCACGTCCGGCGCTCTCTCGGGTGCACCCGTCTTCCCCACTCGTGCCTCGTTCCTGTGGGCATCCCCGGGCCGCGCCGCCAGCACGGGGCCGGGGAGCCCAACCTGCTTGGTACAACCAAGCTTCTCGCTGACCGGGGGCGACGGCAAACCCGGTGGTCGACACCCCCCGGGCCCCACGGCCCGCAGATCAGCCGGCGAGGAACCGCCGGGCGAAGGTGGCGAGCCCGGCGGGCACGTCGCGGGTGCGCTGCCAGGGGCTCACGATGAGGCGGTCCACGCCCGAGGCGGCGAACCGCTCGACGTCGCCCTCGTCCTCGACCGATCCCCCCACCGTCACCGTGAAGGCGTCGCCGCCGCCTCCCGTCCGCGCTCGGTGCTCGGCCAACGTGGCGATCGGCCCCCGCACGCTCTCGGGCGTGTGGTTGAGCCCGATCCACCCGTCGTGGGCCGCCGCCCGGCGCAAGGCGGCCGGCGACTCGCCCCCGACGAGCACGGGGGGGTGCGGGCGCTGGACCGGCTTGGGCTCGAACATGACGGGGCCGAAGTCGAAGAAGCGGCCGTGGTGCTCCACCACGTCCTCGCACCACAGGCGTCCGCAGACCTCCAGTGCCTCGTCCAGGCGGGCCCCCCGGGTGTCGAAGTCCAGCCCGGCAGCCACCCATTCCGAGCGCAGCCAACCGGCGCCCACGCCGAGCTCGATCCGGCCCTGCGACACCACGTCTGCGGTCTGCACGGCCCGGGCGGCCACGAAGGGGTGGCGCAACGCCAGGTTGTAGACGTGCGTACCCAACCGGATGCGCTGCGTCCGACCGGCGAGGAACGACAGGTAGGCGAGCACGTCGAACACCGGCGTGGACGGCGGTACCGGCGGGTGCTCGGCCCCGGCGAACGGCGATCCCGCCATTTCCACCGGCAGTACCAGGTGCTCGGGGAACCAGACGGACTCGAACCCGAGCTCCTCCGCCGCCGATACCGCCTCGTCGAACATGCTCGGGTGCATCCGTCCGAGGGCGATGCCGAAGCGCACGCCCGCACGCTACCGTCCCGCGTGGCGAGGCCCATGCCCGCCACGCGCTCGGGCGTCACGACGCGGGAGGTGCCTCGCGCTGCAGCAGGAAGGTCCCCGTCGAACGGCTCACGAGGAGCCCGTCGCCGTCGTGCACGGTGGCCTCGCCGTAGGCCACCTGCCGGGCCATGCGCACCACCTCGCCCCGGATGGCGAACGTGGCGCCGTGGCGGGCGGGGCGCATGGTCTCCGTCTTCATCTCGAGCGTGCCCCGGGTGCGGTCCCGTCCCGGCAGGGCGGCGTTGATGGCGAAGTTCATCGAGGCGTCGAGGACCAGGCTGTGGATCCCGGCTTGGACGATGCCATGGGGGTTGCACGCCAGGGGGGTCGGGATCCAGGTGGCCTCGACCCATCCGAGGTCCTCGCCGTCCACCCCGTAGCCGGTGAACGCCGCCCCCACCAGGCCGATCACCTCCATGCCGCCGTCCCCGAGCCACCGGTCCATGTTCTTCACGCGTGCCACGGGCGGCCACCGTAGCGCCGGGGATCTTTTGACCGAATCCCCGGCGTCGGGCAATATCTTGACCGATCAGTCAGTTTACTGAGTCGGCCCAATCGATGGGCAGCCGGATTCGTCGGGCCAGCGCCCGGCCATCGGTTCGAACGGCCGGGAGTCGCCCACGGCGTCACCGGACCAGGAGGGAGCGCTCCATGACCAACGCCGTCATCGTCGACGCCGTGCGGACGCCCGGAGGGCGCCGCAACGGCAAGCTGCGGGGCTGGCACGCCGTCGACCTGGCCGCCGAGCCGCTCAAGGCCCTGGTCGAGCGCAACGACCTCGACCCGGCCCTGGTGGACGACGTCATCATGGGCTGCGTCATGCAGGTCGGCGAGCAGGCCCTGAACATCGGGCGAAACGCCGTGCTGGCCGCCGGGTACCCCGAGTCCGTGCCCTCCACCACCATCGACCGCCAGTGCGGGTCCTCCCAGCAGGCGATCCACTTCGCCGCCCAGGGCGTGATGGCGGGGGCGTACGACGTCGTCATCGCCGCCGGGGTGGAGCACATGACCCACACGCCGATGGGGTCGTCGGTCGTCCGGGACCTGGGCTTTCCCTTCGGGCCCACGATGATGGGCCGCTACGCCGAGCGCGGCGGGCTCGTCTCGCAGGGCATCTCCGCGGAGATGATCGCCGACCAGTGGGACCTCTCGCGTGAGGACCTCGACAGATTCGGGGCCCGCAGCCAGCGCCTCGCCGCCCAGGCGACGGCCGAAGGCCGATTCGAGCGGGAGATCGTGGCGCTGGCGGTGAAAGACGACGAGGGTGCCCCCACCGACGACCGCATCGCCAGCGACGAGGGTGTGCGGCCCGACACCACGCCCGAGGTGCTCGCCAACCTGAAGGCCGCCTTCAAGCCCGACGGCAAGGTGACCGCCGGCAACTCGTCACAGATCACCGACGGCGCGGCGGCCGTCCTGATCATGAGCGAGGAGAGAGCAGCCGCCCTGGGCCTCACGCCCCGGGCCCGGTTCCACGCCTTCGCGCTCGCCGGGGTGGACCCCGTCACCATGCTCACCGGCCCCATCCCGGCCACGCGAGCCGTGCTCGAGAAGGCCAAGATGACGATCGACGACATCGACCTCGTCGAGATCAACGAGGCGTTCGCGTCGGTCATCCTGGCCTGGGAGAAGGAGATCCACGGGGACATGGACCGGGTGAACGTGAACGGCGGGGCCATCGCGCTCGGCCACCCGCTCGGCGCCTCCGGGGCCAAGTTGATGTCGACCCTGCTCAACGAGCTCGAGCGCAGCGGGGGTCGCTGGGGCCTCGAGACCATGTGCGAGGGCGGTGGCATGGCCAACGCCACCATCATCGAGCGTCTGGGTTGATCCCCGGCGGGCCAGGGCGAACCCCGGACCTCGGCACCACCCGCCTGCGCCCCCGACCCCGCGGGGGTGCAGGCGCGTCACCGGTCGGTCAGCGGTACTGCGTGGCGATCACGAAGCCGCCGGCGATGAGGGCGATGCCGCCCAGCAGGTACCAGTTGGTGGGGCTGGCGGGCATCACGTCGAAGTAATTGAGCACGATGATGAGCGCCCCGCCGATGAGCAGCACCAGGATGAGGGGGCCCATCCACTTGGGGCTCACCTTCACGCTCTTCGGGATCGGCGGCGTGTAACGCCCGCTGGCCGCCGCCGGGCGGGCCACCGCCCGCCCCGTCGCCCGTCCCGTCGATCGCCCCTTCCGGGAGGCCCCCCCGGGGCCCTGCTTGCTCGGCATGTGACGAGGATAGCCAGGACGGCCGGAGCCGCCCGGAGCGCTAGATTCGCCCTCGTGGGCGCCCGGGTCCTGCTCGTGGACAATTACGACTCCTTCACCTACAACCTGGTGCAGGAGCTCGGCGAGCTCGGCGCCGATCCCGTGGTGTACCGCAACGACGCCATCGACGTGGAGGGCATCCGCGCCGCGGCGCCCGACGCCGTCATCATCTCGCCGGGGCCGGGTGTGCCCCGGGACGGCGGCGTGAGCCTGGCGGTGGTCACCGAGCTCGCCGGCGAGGTGCCCATCCTCGGGGTGTGCCTCGGCCATCAGTGCATCGGCGAGGCCTTCGGCGGCCGGGTGGTGCGTGCCCCGGTGCTCATGCACGGCAAGACGTCGGCGATCTTCCACACCGGCGTGGGCGTGCTCGACGGCCTGCCCAACCCCTTCGAGGCGACGCGCTACCACTCCCTGGTGGTGGAGCGGGCGTCGCTGCCCGATGTGCTCGAGGTGACGGCCGAGACCTCCGACGGCGTGGTCATGGGGCTGCGCCACCGCGACCTACCCGTGGAGGGGGTGCAGTTCCACCCCGAGTCCATCCTCACCCCCGAGGGCCCGGGGCTGCTGGCCAACTTCCTCGCCGCCGCGGGGGCGTTCCGCACGTAGGGACCGGGTCCGCTCTCCGCCGGCGGCCCGGCGCCCGCTCGGCTCAGGCGCTGCGTCGGTAGGCGGCGGAGCTGGCACCGGTGGCCGTCTTCCCGCCGCCGTGCGTGTCGTGTCCCCCTCCGCCTCCTCCCCCTCCGCCTCCTGCGGTCGTCGTCGTCGTCGTGCTGGTGCCGCCGCCGTTGCAGTTGAGCGCGCTGTACGTGATCGTGACGTTGCTCTGCGGACCGACCGTGGTGCCGCCCGCCGGGTTCTGGGACTGCACGATCCCGTCCTGAGAGGGATCGTTCGTGGTCTGGCACACGAGCACGGGCGTCAGGTTCTGCCCGCTCAGGGTGGACTGCGCCTGCTGGTAGGTGTCGCCGATGACGTTCTGGACGATCACGGTGGACGGACCTTTGGAGACCACCAGGTTGACCGAGGTGTTGGCCGGTTCCTGGGTGCCCGGCACCGGGTTGGTGCTGATGACGTCACCCGAGGGGACCGTGTTGGAGGACTGCGACACGATGTCGCCGCACTGGAACCCGGCCTGGCCCAGGTGGTTGCACGCGGTGGCCTGGCTCAGGCCCGTGACGTCGGGCACCGGGATCGTGGTGGGCGACGTGGTGATGATCACGGTGCTCCCCGGGCGGACGTCGGTTCCCGCCTTCGGGCTCTGGAGGCACACGACGTTCTGCACCGTGCACGTGCTGCTGAACTGCACGTTCGCCTGCAGCCCGAGACCCTGGAGCTCGGTCTTCGACGCCGTCACGGACTGGTTGACGAGCGGCGGCACCGACACCGGTGGCCCCTCGCTCCCGGTGACGAGGGTCACGTCCTCGCCCTTCTGCACCGTGATGCCCTTCGCCGGGACCGTCCGGATCACCTGGGAGTTGGGCGTCGTGGACGCCGTCGGGTCGGCCTGGGTGTGGGTCTTGAGCCCCTTGGCCAGCAGGGTGTGCTCGGCGGCGGTGACGCTCTGGCCGCTCACGTCGGGCATGGCGAACGTCGGGGGCGCCGAGTTCCCGAACACGTGCCACCAGCCGAGGGACTGGCCGAGGAACAGCACCACCACCGCCAGGCCGGCCAGCAGCACGACCAGGAGGCCGGCATAGAGCCCCGTCCGGCTCTTCTCGCGGTCTTCCTCGGGCTCCACGGGGGCCACGACCTGGGGCATGGCGGCCGTGTGCGACGAGACGGCGGCCAGGTGCTGGGTGGTGCCCACCCCGCCGTTCGGGGGGGCCACGGCGCCCACGGCGCGCCCTTCGCGGAAGCGCAGCAGGTCGACGCGCAGGTCGTCGCCGGTCGGATAGCGGTAGTCGGGCGACTTGGCCAGGCACTTCAAGATGATCGCTTCGAGGTCGGGGGGCACCCCGGGGTTGATCTCGCGCGGGGCGGGCGGGTGCTCGCGCACGTGCTTGGAGGCCACCGCCACCGGCGTGTCGCCCATGAAGGGCGGCCGGCCCGTCACCATCTCGAACAGCACGACGCCAAGGGAGTAGATGTCGCTGCGGGCGTCCACGCCCATGCCCTCGGCCTGTTCGGGGGAGAAGTACGTCGCCGTCCCCATGACGGCACCCGTCTGGGTGAGGCTCTCCTCGGTGTTGATGGCCCGGGCGATCCCGAAGTCGGTGACCTTGATCGTCCCCTCTTCGGTGATGAGCACGTTGCCCGGCTTGACGTCGCGGTGGATGACGCCGTGACGGTGGGCGTAGGCCAGGGCGCCGGCCACGTCGGCGGTGATCTCGGCGGCGCGGTCGGGGTGCAGGGGGCCCGCCGTCCGCAGGATCGAGGACAGGGCCCGGCCGTCGACGAACTCCATGACGATGAAGTAGGTGCCGGCGTCCTCGCCCCAGTCGAAGACGGGGACGATGTTCGGGTGCGACAGGTTGGCGGCCGCCTGGGCCTCCCGGCGGAATCGCTCGACGAAGGACCGGTCCACCGACAACTCGGGGAACAGCACCTTGAGCGCCACCGGGCGGTCGAGGAGCCGGTCGTGGGCGCGGTACACCTCGGCCATGCCGCCCCTCGCCACCAGGTGCGACAGTTCGTAGCGCCCCGACAGCACGCGGGGAGTTCGGTCCGGCTCCATGCGGGTCAGAGCCTACGTCTCGCAGGATCGGGTCCCAGGACATGCACGGAAGGGCTCCTCCTCGGGGCGAGTGCGCCGATCACGGGGCTCAATCCCCGGCCAGTGCGGCTTCGATCATGGCCTTGAGCAGTGGCCCGGCGGCGGTGGCGCCGAAGGCCGACTTCGGCTGGTTGGGCAGGGCCACGGCGATCGCCACCCTCGGCGCGCTGGCCGGAGCGAAGGCGATCATCCAGTCGGTCGTGTTGGTGTTGCCCACGCCCACCTGGGCGGTGCCGGTCTTGGCGGCCACGTCGTCCTGGGGCGGGAATCCGACCGAGGACGCCGTGCCGTTGCGCACGACCTGGACCATGAGGTCGCGCACGGCGTCGGCCGTCTTGAGCGACGTGGCTTGGTGCCACGGGGTGGGCTGGTAGCGCTCGACCAGGTTGCCGTACTGGTCGCGGATCTCGTACATGACGTGCGGGGTCATCATGAGGCCCCCGTTGGCGAAGGCGGCCGCCACCAGGGCCATCTGCAGGGGGCTGGCCAGCGTGCACTTCTGGCCGATCGACGAGAACGCCAGGAACACCTGGGCGTTCTGGTAGCAGCCCGGCTGGAGGAACTGGGAGACCTCGAACGGGCTGTGGGGGAGGTCGATCGGCGGCTGCTGGTTGAAGCCGAAGCCGTCCGCCTCGGTCGTCATGGACGTCGCCCCGATCCTCGTGCCCAGGATGGCGAACCCCGTGTCGCAGGACGGCGGGAGCATCTCGGCGATGGTGCCGCCGCAGTCACCGGAGGAATTGCACAATTCGGTCGTCTGGCCGAGCAGCGTGTGCGGCGGGATGCACGTGTAGTACGGGATGTAGGCGTTGACGAGCTTGGGCGCCTGGTCGTAGGCGGCCGCCGTGGTCACCGTCTTGAAGGTCGACCCCGGCTGGAAGATGTCCTGGAACGCCAGTGACGCCAGGGGGGAGAAGCCCGTCGCCGGGTCGACGGTCCGGTCGGTGTCGTAGGCCTGCGTCTCGACCTTGGGGTCGTTGACCGCCAACGGATTGGGGTCATAGGTCGGGTTGGAGTACATGGCCAGGACGGCCCCCGTGGTCGGGTCGAGCGCCACGATGGCCCCGTCCTTTCCGGCCAGCAGCTGCTGCGCCACCTGCTGCAACTTGGTCGACAGCGTCAGGGTCACCTCGTCGGTCTCCGACGGGGTGGTGAGCAGGTCGCGCAGTGTCTTCACCGGACGGTTGTGGGTGGCCAGGTACTGGTTGTAGGTGTTCTCGATGCCCGTCGAGCCGTAGCTGTACGAGAAGAAGCCGGTGATCTGGGCGAACAACGGGCCCATGGGGTACTGGCGCTGGTACTTGTAGCAGCTGGCGCACGGATTCTTCACGGGCAGGGACTGGGCCAGGATGACCCCGTCGGCACTCTGGATCACGCCCCGGGGCTGGTTGAACTTCTGGAGCAGCTGCGCGGGGTTGTCGGATGCGGTGGCGTACTGCTTGGCCTTCACCACCTGGAGGTTGTTCAGTTGCAGGAACAGGACGACGAAGCACAAGACGATGACCACCCCCAGCCACCGGATGCGCCCGCTCATCTCACGCCGCCTCGGCCCGCACGACCCGACGGCCTGCATCGAGTGCGCTGTGCACCGTCGTGGAGGTGGACGCCGGGGGCACCGTCGTGGTGGTCGTGGGGCAGTGCAGATCGGCCGGGGGCTGTTGCAGACTGCATGCCGACGCCAGCAGGTTGGCGACGTACTGGCGGGC
>Ga0209415_10001046_pt1 | contig 52731 bp, 39 predicted proteins | sample PeaSoiSIISIP2007_FD_187696 | JGI IMG/M metagenome (GOLD analysis project Ga0209415, IMG submission 187696) | Peat soil microbial communities from Weissenstadt, Germany - SII-SIP-2007 (SPAdes) (version 2) | ecosystem: Environmental > Terrestrial > Soil > Wetlands > Peat | place: Germany... | reverse complement strand
CCGGGCTGGCCGCAACCGGGCTGGCCGCAACCGGGCTGGCCGCGACCGGCTGTTAGCGGCGGGCGTTCAGGTAGCTGGCGAAGCGCTCATCCACCTGCTCGCCGCTGAGCCCGAAATCGGACAGGGCGTACCGGTGGGCCGGCCTGGAGTCGACTCCCGCGCTCTGCTCGCACAGGGCCCGCACGGCGTCTGCCGCCGCGCCGCTCATCTCCAGCCCGAAGTGGCGGTAGACCGACTCCACGGTGCCGGCCGGATCGGCCACGAACTCCTCGTAGTCGACGTCGCAGAACCGCGACGGGTCGGCCCCGGCGCGCGCCGCCGTGAACCGCTCGAGCCCGCTGGCCCAGAGCTCGAGCTGGTCGCTGCCGAGCACCGCGCCGCTGAACGTCGTCGACCACCCGGCGGATGCCTGGGCGGCGAGGCTGCACACGGACGCGATCGCGATCCTGGGCGACCGGTGCGTCTGGATCACGAGCGCGTCCGGGTAGACGGCGAGCAGCGCGTCGAGCGCGAACAGGTGGCTGGGGTTCTTCAGCACCCACCGACGCTCGCGGTCGGGCAGGCCGATCAGCTGCAGGTTGCGCCGGTGCCTGCGGTAGGCGTCGGTCCAGTCCTGCTCGCGCAGCCACGAGCTGTAGGTCGGCAGGTGCGCTAGGCATTCAAACGAGATCGAGCGCATCGACTGCCGCAGCAGCTGCCAGCACTCTTCCACCTGGTCGGCCGCGATGTAGTGCACGCCCATGAACTCAGGGTGCGAGACATGGTGCTGCTCATAGCCAGCCTGAATCTGCTGGAAGACTGGATTGCTCGGCCACGTCTCCCGCGCCGGGCGCGGCTGAGGCGCTTCGGCGAGCCAGACCTGAAGTCCCTGGTGCGCCGGATCGGCCGTGAGCAGCCTGTGCAATGCCGTGGTGCCGGTCCTGGGCAGGCCGGTGACGAAGACCGGCCGCTCGATGCCGACCCCGTCGCAGTCGGGATGCTGCTTCCACCCGGATTCGCTCAGCAGCCTGGCCACCAGCGCGCCGCGCAGCATCGCGCGGCTGGCCTTCCTGCCGAGCGGGGTCAGGTCCGCGTCCCTTGCGTAGGAGTCGAGCAGCACGGCAAGGCCGTCGCCGTAGTCGTCGGCACCGAAGTCCGTCAGCCCGGTGATCCTGACCGCCGAGCCGTGCAGGTCCTCGGCGGTTCCTACGCCGTCGCGTTCGCCGCTCATCAGATCGCCGGGCTGCTCAGTGCTGCTCATCGCCTCAGTGGTGGTACTCGCCGCAGTTGACGTCCACGCACTGGCCGGTGACTGCGCGGGCGAGTGACGAGGCGAGGAAGACCACCACGTCAGCGATCTCGTCGGGCTCCACCAGCCTGCGTAGGTCGGACGTCGCGGCCGTCTCGTCGTAGATCTGGGCCGCGTCCACGCCGCGCTTCTTGCCCAGGTAGCCGAAGTACCACTTGAGCGAGTCGCCCCAGACATGGCCGGGAGCGACCGAGTTGACCCTGATGCCCTGCGGGCCGAGCTCGGTGGCCAGGCTCTGCGCCATGGCAAGCAGGGCCGCCTTGGCCAGCTTGTACGGCCCCATCGTGCGCTGCGAGCGCCGCACCACCATGGAGTTGATCATGACCACCGACCCGCCGCTGGCGGCCAGCGCGGGGACGAACAGCCGGGTCATCCGCAGCGCGGACACGACGTTCGCGTCGAAGCCCGCGCTGACCGCGTCCAGGTCGACCTCGGTGAGATCCTTGATCGGCGGCATCGCCAGCGCGTTGTGCACCAGCGTGTCGACCCGGCCGAAGGCATCGAGCGCGGCCTGCACCAGGTGCTGCGCCGCGGCGCCGTCGGTGACATCGGTCGGAACGGCCAGGCCGCGCCGCCCGGCCGACTTGACCTCGGCGGCCACCTCGTCCAGCCGGGATGCCGTTCTCGCCGCGAGCACCACGTCGGCGCCGGCCCGCGCGGACTGCACGGCGATCGAGCGGCCGATGCCCGAGCCAACGCCGGATACCACGACGACCTTGTCCTTGAGCAGCATCAGCCAAGCATCCTTTGCGCGACGGCAGCCTGACGAGCGGCGATCCGCCCGGCGTACTGCGCGGGGGTGATCCGGGCCTGCTCGTGGTACGGCAGCACCCGCTCCAGGTCGGCGACGTCCGCCAGCTCCACCCGCGGGCCGTCATCGGGCCCCAGGTCCTTCGACAGCCGCTGCCAGCGGAGCTGGACGTAGCCGCGCTGGTGCCCGGTGAGCTCCAGCCAGTTGGCCACGCCGGGATCACGCTCGCTGATCACGAAGCGCAGCTGCCCGTCCGGGTCGATGCGCGCCTGGTCGGCGGTGAGGCTGGTCTGGTGGTTGATGTAGTCGAGCGAGACGTACCACCTGCTGCCGAGCTGAATGCCCTGGTACGGCGCGGTCTGTCTGGCCGCGGCCGGCACGGTGACGATCATCGCCTGGTCGTCGCCGAGGTCGAAATGCCCGACGGCCGAGAACTGGGTAGCCAGGCCGCCCGGCGTCGGCCGCGGCGCGGTCAGCGTGTTGACCGGAAGCGTCAGGTAGAACCACTCGGGAAAGGCGAGAAACGTCCTGAGCCGGGAGAGCAGGATCTTGCCCGCCACGTTGTAGCGCCGGGCGAGCGCGGCCACCTCGAGCGCCGGCGGCGCGGTGCCGGCCCGGTCGGCCCGCCGGATGCTGATGACGCCGCGCCGCTCGCTCTCCCAGTCGCTGTACACCTCGCGGACGATCAGCATCGCCGATCCCGGCCCGAGGGTGAAGTAGTTCCGCCCCGGGTTGTCCCTGGCCGGACCGAACCGCAGCTCGAACGTGCCGTCGCCGGCTATCTCGATCGCCCGGTCGTCGAACGCGGTCAGGCTGCCCGGCACCTCGATCGGGTTGTAATCACCGCCAAGCACCTGGAAGCTCAGGTCGGCGGTGCTGCCGCGGCGTCCAGTGACCACGTACTCCGCGTCTTCCCGCAGGTAGGAGTGGAAATACAGGGCGTCCGGATTGTCCAGCCCCAGCTTGGCGTAGGGACCGGTGGACGCGACGAAGTACGGGAAGTCGCGCTGGTAGGCCCAGGCGAGCTGGAGGGACATCTTGATGTTCCCGGCGAGGTAGTCGTATCCCTCGGCCAGGTCCTGCTCGGACCGGACGTGCGGCGCGCCAGTGATGATCCTCTCGGCCTCGATCACCGCGTCCGCGAACGACTGGGTGAGCACCGGCAGCCCCTTGACGCCTTGATCGCTTGCCTGGATCCGGGCCGGCGACATTCCGACCGGCCCGGATCAGAGTAGAACGCGTTCTAGATTTGCGTCAATCGCTGGCTCGCGTCCGCCGCCCAGCGGTTCGCGGTGAAATTCCAGCTCGGCAGGTCATCAAGGGACATCATCGCCTCGTAGATCCGCTCGTAGCCGGTATGCGCGATCCGCCACCTGCCGTCCGCGCCCCTGGCGTAGCGATCCTCGTAGAACGCCGCGCCCTTGATCACGATCTTGTGCTCGGTCGCGATCACTGTGTCCTCGAAGCGCCAGGTGCCGCTCGCCGTATCGCCGTCAATGTCGATCTCGGGCTGGCCAGCGGCGTGCAGAGTGATGATCCCCGGCCCGAGGCTCTTGCTCAGGAACGCCACGATCTCGTCCCGGCTGGCCAGTTTCAGCGGCTTGCCCATGGCCGGCGTGCCGTAGTCGGCCGTCGCGTCCGGGGTGAACACGTCCACGATCTCGTCCCACAGCTTCAGGTCGACGCAGCGCAGGTAACGGTACTTCACCCGGCGGATCTCTTCGAGCGCGGCAAGGTCCATGGGAAAACCGGCTTCCTCGGTGTCTGGCGATCGGGTCCGACTATCTGGGTCCAGCCAGCTTGGCCTGCTCCGGCGACTGGCATTCGGCTAGAACCTGTTCTACCTTTTTCCGCGCGGCACTGGCAAGATCTCAACTGCGGCCGGGTCGTCGCGGCCGGGTCGTCCGCACCTGACTCGTCCCCGTCAGGCGCTTCATGGCCAGGATGCGTCAGTGCCCGGAGGTCCCGTGCGTTTCTCCTACGCCGAGTCGATGACCGACCCGTCGTTCTACGCACCCCTGGCTCGCGCGGCGCAGGAGGCGGGCTACGACTCCATGGTCGTGCCCGACAGCATCTGCTACCCCGCGCACGCGACCAGCCGGTATCCGTACAACCCCGACGGCACCCGCGAGTTCCTCGAGGACAAGCCCTTCCTCGAGCCGTTCTCGCTGATCCCGGCCCTGGGCGCGGTGACCGAGCGGCTGAGGTTCGTCACCTTCGTGCTGAAACTGCCGGTGCGGAACCCGGTGCTGGTGGCCAAGCAGGCCACGTCCACCGCCGTGCTGACCGGCAACCGGCTGGTGCTCGGGGTCGGGACCAGCCCGTGGCGGGAGGACTACGAGGTGCTCGGCGTCCCGTGGCAGCGCCGCGGGCAGCGGATGGACGAGGAGATCGCCATCATCCGCGGGCTGTCGGCCGGGGGCTACTTCGAGCATCATGGCGAGGTCTTCGACCTGCCGCCGGTCAAGATCGCGCCGGTGCCGACCGAGCCCATCCCGATCCTGCTCGGCGGCCACTCCGAAGCCGCGCTCCGGCGCGCCGCCCGGTCGGGCGACGGCTGGCTGCACGGCGGCGGCGACCCGGGCGACCTGCCCGCCCTGCTCGCCAGGCTCGGCGAGCTGCGCAGGCAGGAGGGCACCGCGGACCGCCCGTTCGAGGTGCACGTGATCTCGGCCGACGGCTTCAGCGCGGACGGAGTCCGCCGCCTGGAGGACCAGGGCGTGACCGACGTGATCGTCGGCTTCCGCTGGCCCTACCACACCGGCCCGGACGTCGAGCCGCTGGCCGACAAGATCGCCAGCCTGCTCACGTTCGCCGACCGGGTGATCGCGAAGGTGCGGCCATGAGGTCCGCCGGCCGGCGGCTGCCGATCAGCGCCCGGCCAGGTCGGCGGGGCGGAGCCAGAAGGAACAGATCATGACCGGCGATCACGTAACCGCGCGAGAACTCGCCCGGCAGTCGCGTGCTGCCGTCCAGGCGAAGGACCGGGACACCTGGCTGAGCCTGTTCGCTCCCGACGCTGTTGTCCAGGACCCGGTCGGACCGTCGCCGCTCGACCCGGAAGGCACCGGCCACCGCGGGCTGGCAGCGATCGCCGCGTTCTATGACTCGGTGATCGCCCCGAACGAGCGGATCACGTTCGAGATCGAGCGCTCGCATCTGTGCGGCGACGAGGTCGCCGACGTCGGGGTGATCCGGACGACGCTGCCTGGCGGCAAGCACGTCGCCGTCGTGCACGGCGTCTACACCTACCGCGGCGACGGCGCCGGCCAGCTCGCCGCCCTGCGCGCCTACTGGGAGTTCGACGCCGTCAGGCTTGAAGAGACCTAGGTCCGGGAAGCCCAGACCGGACCGGCGGCGCTGACCAGCGCAGGCCATCGCGGCCGGCCAGGTACCCGCGGGCCGGCTGGCGTGCGTACCGGCCTGGCTCACAGCCAGCGGCGGCGCCCGGCTAAGCGCTGGTCGCCGTCCAGCCCGCCGCCGGAAGCGGCCGGGGCAGCCGGCGGGACCGAGCCGCGGCGAACGAGCCGCCACGCCGACCGCATCTGCGGCGCCTTGCGATGGCGTCCCAGGTACGGCGATCGCGTGCCCGGACGGTCGCTGTCGAACATCATCTTCGTCGTCATCACAGCCCGCCTTCCGGCACATCCGGCGCCACGCGTCCTGCCAGGGCGAGGCACATGACGCTAGGCCCGCGAGATCGTTGCGACTCGGGCACCCTCAGAAGTGCTCCCCCCACCCTCAGAAGTGCTCCCCCCTCGCGCGGACTCCGCGGACTCCTTGGTCCATTCCGTCATCAGTTCGGCCGATGGCACGGAGGTCCTCAGGCGCGGCGTGCCTCGCCCCGGCTATGCACAGCCAACAGCGTCCGCGCACCCGGGGCTATCCCCGAACTCCGGGGTGCACGCGAGAGCGCGGCCAACCTAGAATGCCCGCTACCGCGCTGTTGCAGCTCCGGCGGTCAGCCCGCTAGCCGCACGGTTACTTCGCCGGCGCCGGCCGGACCAGGGCCGCAGGTCCCCGACTCGGGCATGCTGCCGGATAGACCACGGAAACCGCATGCGGCGCACGAACTGCGGCACGGCCAGGATGGGCAGGCGATGGCGTTCGACCCGACCCCGACGACAGCGCACGTCACGACCCCGTCGGGGCGCGTGCTCGGGATTCCTGACGGAACCAGGCTGGTATTCGGCCGCGGGCCGGACGCCGACCTGATCATCCCGGCAGGCCGCGGGCTCTCCAGGCGGGCCGGCGCGATCAGCGCGGTAACAGGCGGTGCGGTGGTGGCCAACATCAGCTACACCCACGCTCTCTATGCCGAGGGCGATGGCTACCGCATCCGCCTGCCGAGACTTGACGAGCCGGGAGAGCCGTCGGCCGGATGGTTCGTCCGGCAGGGCACCGCGCTGGTCGGCTCCCGTGCGATGCTGGACGAAGGCCAGCCGCTGCGCCTGGTCGTCGCGGCCAGGGCGATCACGCCGAGCGCCGGCGACCCCGATACCGCTCGCCTGCGGGCCGACGGCGACCAGACGCTGCTCCCGCTCTATCTTGACCCGAACACCAAGCTCTTTCTCGTGGCCCTGATCTGGTGCCGTCCCTGGCTGATCGACGCGGCACGGAGCACGCCGCTGCCCAGAACGCCCGAGATCGCCAGGGCCGCGCTGGAGGTGACCGACGCCCATCACGAGATCGAGTGCTTCGACAGTGACCCGGCCTTCCGCGACCGGCTGTCAGCGCGGGTCGGCGAGCACCTGAAGGTGCTGCGCCGCAAGATCTTCGAGCGCGGCCTCGTGCGTCCTGGCATCCGGCTGTCCGACGAGGTCGCCGTGGGAGTCCTGATCGAGAACGGGATCGTCGCCGCCAGCGACCTGGCCCGCCTCGCCGATCCGGCCTGGCGCTCCCGCCAGGAGGACTTGTGGTGGAGCTAGCTGAGCGAGCGGAGCGCCGGCCCATCCCGCCCACTCCGGCTATCAGTGGTTGACCAGGAAGGTCGCGCTCGCCCGCGCTCCGCCGGCCGCGGTGACCACGACCCGGTAGGCGCCGGCCGGAATCAGGCCGCGGAAGAACTGCTGGCCCTGGTCGATCGCATAGCTGAAGTTCCCGACGGCATCCGCCTTGGGATGCACCAACGAGACGCCCACGCCGACCAGCCTGATGGTCAGCGGCCGGTGCGGGGGCCAGCCAGCGCCCTGCACGACGAAGACGGTGTAGCTGTCGCCGAACGGCTCGAGAATCACGATCCCCGGCCGACCCGGCCGGCTCCCCGGCAGCCCGCCGCCCGGCGGGGGGCCGGGCAGGGGCGGGCCGCTGTCGGCGCCTGCCGTACCCGCGGTCGGGGTCGGCGACCCGCTGACGTCCGGCGGGCCGGCCGTTGTGCCCCTATGGCCGCCAGCGAGATGCGCGCCGATGCCCGCGCCCGCGGCGATCAGCGCGGCCGCGCTCAGGACCGAGGCGAGCGCGATCAGCCACCGACGGCCGCGCGGGCCGGCCCGGCCGGCGCCCGGCGGAAGGCGGCCGGCCTGGCCAGGGCGTGACCCGGTCCGTTCCGGCGGTTCCTGGCCCGCTGCCGGCGGGTCGCTGCCCCCGCTCACGGCCGGCTGCGAGCCGAGCGTGTCGTCTTCGCGGGTCTGGTCCGGCGGCTGATCGGACGGCGTGGGGACGCGGCGGTACTCCGCGATCAGCGCCAGGGCGGGGCCGGACAGGGCGACGGGGCCGAGCTCCCTGGCGTCGGACCCGAGTCCGATGCCCGGCGCCAGATGGGCGAGAACCGCCGTGGAGGCCGGGCGCTTGCGCGGGTCACGCTCCAGGCATGCCGTCACGATGTCGGCCAGGTCGCCGGGCAGGCCGCTCAGGTCCGGCGGCTCCGTCGCGAGCTGCACGAGCACGTCCATCACCGTGTCGCCCTGGTAAGGCCCGTGCCCGGTGGCGGCGAAGAGCATGGTGGCGCCGAGGGAGTAGACGTCGCTGGCCGTGGTCGCCTGCCTGGTGTCCCTGGCCTGCTCGGGCGCCATGTAGGCGGGGGTTCCGACGGCGCCGCGGGTCACGGTGAGCTGGATCCGCTCGGCCGCCCTGGCCACGCCGAAGTCGATCACGCGCGGCCCGTCCGGCGAGACGAGCACGTTGGAGGGCTTGAGGTCCCGGTGCACGAGCCCGGTGCTGTGAATCGACTCAAGGGCCTCGGCGCAGCCGGCCGCCAGCCAGCGGACGGCCGGCACGGACAGCGGCCCGCAGGTCCGCACCAGCGTGCTCAGCGACGGCGCCGGCACGTACGCCGTCGCCAGCCACGGCACGTCGGCCTCGGGATCGGCGGCGACGACCGGGGCGGTGAAGGCCCCGCTGACCCGCCGCGCCGCAGCTACCTCCTGGGCGAAACGGGTCCGGAAGTCCGGCTCCTCGGCGAACTCGATCTTGATGGTCTTGACCGCGACGATCCGCCCGGCCGCCGAGCGGCCGAGGTAGACCTGTCCCATCGCGCCGGCGCCCAGCCGGCCAATAAGGACATAGCCCCCGATCTGCTCTGGATCCCACCGGCGCAGCGGCTCCATTGACACTGGCTGCGGCACAGTCCGGTCTCCTCCTGGTACCTGCGGATTTATCCCCCATCATGCCGGCTGCCGCGGGCACGTGGACCCCTCTTCCGCGTACTGGCTGCCGCGGGCTCCCGGCCGCGGCGGGCGTCCGCTGCCGCCGTCAGCCGCGCACGGCACTGATCAGGCTGATCACCGCCAGGACGGCCATCGCCGCGGCCGCGAGCCTGACCACGACGGTCATCGGCACCACCCGGAGCAGGCCGCGGCCCCCGGTGATGGCGAGCGCCGCGACCGCCCACAGCGCCAGCACGCTGCCAAGCCCGACAGCGATCGGATCGTGATACCTGGCGGCCAGGCTCGCGGTGACGATCTGGGTCAGGTCGCCGAACTCGGCGACCATGATGACCGCGAAGCTGGTGGCCACGACCCGGACGAAGGTGGCCGGCCTGCCGCCGGGCAGCCCGGTCTCGGCGCCCGGCTCAGGCCGGCCGCGCAGCAGCAGCAGCGCTCCGAGCAGGAACATGGCCGCGACTATCGCCTCCACGACGCGATGCGGCAGCAGGGACAGCAGGCCGCCGGCCGTGACCGCGAGCACCACGTGCACGGTGAACGCGGCCGCGACCCCGGCGAACACCTGAAGCGGCGGGTAGCGGGTTCCGAGCACCAGGCTGGCCAGCGCGGTCTTGTCCGGCAGCTCGGCGGGAAACACCAGGGCGAAGGTGACTGCGGCGGCGGCGAGGCTCACCGGGACACCTCCGGCCCGCTCCCGGCGTGCCTGGCCGCCCGGGCGCCTCGGCACGGCCTGCCGGAAATGGTCAGCTGTCCGAGGGCGGGGGCAGGCCGAGCGCCCGCCTGATGAGCCTGACCTGCGCCTGCACCGCCGCGTCCGCGGCCCGGTGCCCGCCGGCGAATGTCCGCAGGTCGGCGACCGTGGCCGAGAGCGCCTCTAGCTCGGTGAACGCGATCCGGTGCTGGTTGGCCCCGATCAGCGCGCGGGCGATCGACTCGATGGCCGGCCGGAACCCGATTTCGGCCAGGCGCCGGTCGAACCAGCGCTCGGTGGTGGCCTCCGCCCGCAGGTACCGCTCGGCCGCGGCCAGCTGGCGCCGCTGATCACGGGCGAACCCGGTCACCTCGGTATCCAGCCGGCGGTTGGCCGGAACCGCGATCGCCAGGTACTCACCGGCCAGCGCCCTGCGGCCGGCGCCGGTCAGCCCGGCAGCCGCGGGCCGGTGGCTGGGCGGCGCGGTCCGCCGGTCGGAGGTCGCGCCGCCGGCCGCGCAGCCGCCGACCGCGAGCAGCGCGGACGCAGCCGCAAGGACGGCGCCGATCCACGCCGCAGGTGCTTGCCAGGCCCCGGTACGCGCCACGCTCCAGGATCCGCCCTCCGCTCAAGGCCAGCTCGCCGCCCGGGCCGCGTTCGCTGGCCCGAGCCGAGACGTCCACCTTAGTACTCCGGCCCGGCGGCGAGGCGAACGCTCTGGCCGACCTCGGACTGGTCTACCACGAGCTCGGGCTGCCCGCACCAGCAGGCACTGGAGTACCACACCCTGGCGCTGCGCCTGGCCGCGGCCACCCGAACCTGCTACCAGGCGCCAGCCAAGGTCACGTCACCGCGGGCGGCCGGCCGGCGGCCGAGTGACCTGACTCACGTTGCCCGCTGGCCAGTGCCTGGCGCAGCGCGGCGAAGCTGATCCGTTCCTGTTCCAGCCGGACCGACCGACCGAGCCGATGGTCCGCCAGGTCACGGTAGAGCGCGGCCTCCTGGGGATCGAGCAGGTCGAGCGCGGCAACGACCGGATTGGGCTCAGTCACCCACTGGCCCTGGTGCGCGAGCAGCGTCGCCCGGTCCATCAGCATGGACCTGGCGTGGCCGAACCTGCCCCTGAGCCGGTTGAGGATCGCGAACCCGTGAGTGTCAATATCCCCCCAGTACCGAAGGTCGACGTCGGCCAGCCAGCCGAGCGACTCAAGCACCGAGACGGCGTATCCTCCGCCGAATATCACCATCGCGTCCGAGGCGACCGGAAACGCCAGGTAGGTGATCTCGTTCTCGACGACGAAGACCGTGCGGACCCCTGGCGGCGGCGCGGTCAGCTCGGTTGTGCGCAGCGAGATCTCAGAGCACGCGAACGGGCCCAGGCTGACTACTCCGGCCGCCAGCCGGAACCTCACATACTGCGGTTTCCTGGCGAACAGGTACCGCCCGGCGAAGTCGGCACGGGGAACGCTGGTGTCGGCACGGCCCGGACCGAGCTGGGCGTCAAGGAGATCGGCTAGTACGCCGCGGTGCCGCTCGATGAACTTCGTGTCGACGCCGGGCACATCGACCTGGCGCAGGTACTCCCCTGGCCGCTGCCGCTCGTCGATCCACCGCACAGTTGCCACGATTTCGCTCCAGCATCCTTGCAGTGCCAGGACGCGCATCGGGTGCGCGACCATCCACGGCACGATCCGCGGGCACTCTTCGCCTGCCGAGTCGGCCAGCTCGGTGAATCTCCGCACCTGGCTCGCGACCTTCAGCACGGCCCACAGCTGCTCGTAGCTGTCGATCCAGACCCGGCACGGGATCTCGTTGGCGCCGATCACCCGGCCGCCGACTCGCGCATACTCGACCCGCAGCGGCTCCCGGTCCAGCCGCTGCCACTGGCCAGCCCAGTCGGCGACGGCAGCGAAGCTGCCAGCGATCTCGCCAGGAACAGGACCACGTACGGGCAAGCCGATTGGCTCGAACGGCGCTCCGCCAGCCAGCGCGGCCAGGAACGTCCCTGCCTGCCACCGCTTGGTGAGCTGCGCGAGCACGTCGGCCGGCGTCGTCCAGCCTGGCACCTGCGTTGCCGGCCCCCGCGCGGTCCGCCGCGGCGCCGGGCCGGGCCGCCGCGGCGCCGGGCCGCCCGCCGCAAGCTGGCTCACGGCCGGCTCATGCGCCGACCGCGGACAACGCGGCCTGCTGCGCTCGTGCGTGCGCCTCTCGCCTGGCCCGGTACTCCTCGATCGTCAGTGTCTGCAGCCGGGAGTAGTTGTGGCCTGGGTTGTCCACGAATCCGACCGTCGACACATAGGGCTCGATCACGTGGATCTTCTGCAGCGGCGTGACGATCAGCAACTGCAGCCCGAGCCGGCGGAACAGCGCGAGCGCGAACCTGGTCGACTCGTCCGACCCGCGCCCGAACGCCTCGTCGATGACCACGAACCTGAACGTCTTGGAGCGATCAGCTCCCCATTCCAGCTTGAACTGGTACGCGAGCGACGCGGCCAGGATCGTGTAGGCGAGCTTCTCCTTCTGACCGCCGGACTTGCCGCCGGAGTCGGTGTAGTTCTCGTACTCGTCGTCACCCTCGCGCCAGCGCTCGGAGGCCGCGAAGATGAACCAGTTCCGCACGTCGGTGACCTTGCGAGTCCAGGCACGGTCGGCCTCGCTCTGGCCCTCCCGGCCCTTGAATCGCTCGATGATCCGGCTGACCTGGAGGAATTTGCTCTCCGAATACGCGTCCGAGCCGTCGGGCGTCAGCGAGTCGTCGGTGCAGGCGCGCAGCTCACCGATGAAGTCGCGGATCTCGGTGTTCGGGGTGCGCTGCGGCTCAAGCCGAATGTAGCGGCCAGGGTTGTAGTCGACCCCGACGAGTGAGGAGTTGATGGTGGCGACCCGATCCCTGATCAGCTCGGCCTGCTTGTTCAGCTGCGACTGGAAGCCGGCGATGTCGCGGATCGTGTTGGTGTTCAGGTAAAGCTTGAACTGCTCGGAGAACCTCGGCAGGTCGTCGGCGACAAGGCGCTTGTGCAGGTCGCGGTAGCCGCTCGCCGATTCCACGGCGTCGTCGAAATCCGTGGTCTCGTGCGGGTAGTGGCGGCGGAACTCGCCCATCGCAGCGACGATCCGGCTGGCGAGCGCGCTCCGCCTGGTGTTGCGCCGCTCGATCAGCGTGATGATCTGGTTGCCTGCGGCGGATTCAGCACGGTCACATGCGGCTGCCGTGCCGGCCGGCAGATCGCTGAGGCCAGGCCCGGCCATCAGGTCGGCGATCGCGCCGAACTGCATCCTGGCGGACTCGCACTCCGGCTCGGCGAGCGTGGACCGCGCCTGCGCCAGAGTCTGCTCCGCGGCGTCGATCTGGCTGCCGATCGCGCCGATCCGCCGCCCGGTGTCCGACTGCTCGGCCTCCGCCGCGTCGATCTGCTCCCTGGCCGAGCTCAGAGCGCTGCTCAGCCGCCCGAGTTCGGCTGAAGCCTGCTCGAGCCTGACCTTCTCGGCCTTGTGCTCCTGCACCCGGTTGACCAGCGTCTGCCAGTCGATCTCGGCGAACTCGCGGGTCTGGTCGAGTCCGCTGAGTACCTGACCGCGCTCGATGGCGGCATCCCTGGCCCTGACGTGCCTCGCCTGCTCCGCGGCCAGCGCGTTGAGCTTGTCCTGTATCACGGCTGCCCGCCGCAGCAGGGCGCTGATCTTGCGCTCGTTGGTCCAGCCGAGCACATACGTGCTCCGGTCGTCGATCCTGAAGCGGTCGTCTTTCTCATGCCGACCGCCGACTCCCTTTATCTGCCCGGACCTGGTGATCGCCCTCGGCTCCCGGCGGAATTCGGCCATGCTTGCAACGCATTCATAGCCGGCCCGGCTAGCCAGCTCGCGCTCCAGCCATTCATAGAATTCGGTGTCCTTGATCTCCAGTTTGGCGAACAGCGAGGTGGGTGACGGGTCAGAGGTGGATCTAGGTGCCGGGCGCACGGATGCGCCCGACGAGACCGGGACGCGGTAGTACACGAGCCGGGCGCCAAGGTGCTGATCGTCGATCCAGTCCGACACCGCCTGGTAGTGCTCGTCAGGGACCAGGATCGACAGCGCGAAACCGCGGAGCAGCCGCTCGGCGGCGCCTTCCCAGGCCGAGTCCTCCGCCCGGATTCCGATCAGCTCGCCGACGAACGGCAGCGCCGACTCGGCCAGGCCGAGTTCCCGGCAGAGCCACTCGCGCAGGTCAAGGTGGCGCTTGGGGATGTTGTTCTTGCGTGAGCGCAGGCTCAGCAGCTCGGTGTTGACCTCCTGGCCCTCGGCGTTGCGCGACTTCAGCTCGACGGCGGCCTCGGTCAGCTTGTTCTGGCTGTCGGCGAGCTCCAGCCCGGCGGCCTCCCGAGCCAGGGCTATCTCGCCGCGCCGCACGGCGAACTGCTCGGCGGCCTCGACCTGGTCCATCCCCGCCCTGGCGAGCAGCTCACCGAACTGCGCGGCCTTTGCCTTCCGCTGCTCGCAGGCGAGCGAGTCCGCCGCGATCTGGCGCTCGATCTCCGCCAGCCGGTTGCCGCCGTGGCCGGCCAGCTCGACCCTCAGCTGCGACTCGGTCTCCCGCAACTGCCGGAGCCTGGCAGCCAGCTGGTCAAGCCCGGCCTGCTGGGACGTGCGCTGCGTCTCCGCCTCGGTGATCTGGCGCTGAAGCAGCTCCGCCTTGCTCCGGGCGAAGAAGAACCGCAGCGCGGAGCGCTGGGCAGTCAGCGAGTCGATCGCGCTGGTGAGCTTGTCGTGGGCGTCGCAATCGGCAAGCAGCGGCTCAAGGGCGGCGAGCTGTGCCTTGGCGCGCTTGACCGCCTCGTGCGCCGTCGTCAGGTCCTCGAAGTGCCCGACGATGCGGGCCGTCCACGACGCGGAGTCGAACGGCTCAAGCATGTGGTCGCGGACGAAGTCCGTCAGGTTGCCCACCGACTTCATCGACACGGTCTGGTGGAACAGCTCCATCGCCTGCTCGGACTCGATGCCGAGGCGGCGCCGGAAGTCCTTGCCGTAGTCGGGGAAATGTTCGTGGATGCGGGCTCCGGCAGCGCGCAGCCGCTTCTTCAGCGCGCCGATCTCGGTGCCGAACTCAAGGAAGTCTGCTGCGATGGCGAGGTCGCGGTCGGCGACCACGAAGAACCGGTCCGGCTGTCCGGCATTTCCGTCCCTCAGCCAGAAGACCTGGGCCAGGGTGACGGCCGAGTTGTAGCCGCGGTTGGCGAAGACGCCGAGTACCACGGAGAAGGAGGTGGCGTCGCGCAGCGGCACCGGCCGCGAGGCGCCGGTGACCTCATTGCGTTCTGACTTGTAGTGACCGAGCACGTACGAGCGCAGGCTGCGCTCTCTCGTCTCGGCCCCGGCGGCCTTGTTGTACGAGATGCGGTTGGCCGGCAGCAGCAGCGTGGTGATCGCATCGACGATGGTGGACTTGCCCGAGCCGATGTCACCAGTCAGCAGGCCGTTGCGGCCGGCCACCGGGAAGGCCCAGACCCGCTTGTCGAATGTGCCCCAGTTGCGGAGCTCCAGCCGCTCAAGCCGGAACCCGCTCCGGCTTTCGGCGTCCGGGTCGGCCAGGTCGACGGTGCTGAACAAGCTAGTCGTCACGTGCTCTCCCCCGTCCGTGCACCGCTCGGCAGGCCCGCGTCGCCCGGCAGGGCCGCGTCGCCCGGCAGGGCCGCGTCGCCCGGCAGGGCCGCGTCGCCTGCCGGGTCGGCGTCAGCCTGCGCCTCCGGGTCGTCCCCGGTGAGCTGTGCCGCGTACTCGGTCAGCCGCCGGTCGAAATCGGCGAGCCACTGGCCGTCCACGAACGCCTTGAGTATCCGCCGTACCTCGTACAGCGACCCGGTGTCCTTGACCTGGCGGAGGAAACCAAGCTCGACCACCTTGGCGAGGTAGGAGTCGATCTGGTCGACCAGCCGGGCCTCGTTGCTGCCCGAGCGCAGGAACAGCCGGATCATGTCGATGATCTGCTCCCTGGTCAGCATCAGGCGGGTATCGCTGTCACTGGCGTCGAACTCGGCCAGCTTCTTGCGCAGCAGCGCGAGCAGCAGGCTCACGTGGAAGGAGAGCGCACGGCGCGGGATCAGCCTTGGCAGCGGCTGGCGGTCGTCATCCGCGCTGGCATCCTCGGCTCGCTGCCGCAAGAAGGCATAGCCCTCCGCCTCGTCGATGATCGCGGTGAGGCCAAGCACCGCCACGTAGTCGCGCACCTGCGGCTGCAGCCCGAGTAGATGGCGCCACGCCTTCTCGTGCGTGTCGCGGTAGACGACACCTTTCATCAGCTGGGTCACGGCGACGGACAAGTCAAGCTCCGGGCCGGCACCGGCGGTCGGCTGGACGGGACTCACCGGAGCCCTCCGTTCCCGCTATCCGACGGCACGCCGCTGCCGACGCGAGCGAATGTCACTCGCGGAAGCACCGCCGACCTGTCCCTGCCGTCCGGGTCAACCCAGCTGACCTCGTCCCTTGACGCTTCGTCGAACACAACCCGGAACCCGGTGTCGGTCAATGACAGGTAGGTGACAAGCTCCGCCAGGCCCTGCCGCAGCGGCTCGGCGCTGAGCACCTCGGCCAGCCCGACCTGGGAGCGCTGGTGCAGGAACCGCCGGACCGCGAGCGACAGGCGGGCGGGATCGACGTGGACCTGCTCAAGCAGCACTGTCGGATCGGAGTCGTCGTCCTCCTGGTCGACCGGGCCGCTGTCGATCGCGGCCCGGCGCAGGGGTGAGTAGAGCGGGCGCTCCATCGGCAGGCCGATCGCCGGTGCGGCGGCGTCGATTTCGGTGACCAGCCTGACGCCCCGGTGCTCACGCAGCGCGAGTGCGCTCGACTCGATGCTGCGCAGGATGTCGATCACCCGCCGGTTCTCGAACCACACCTGGTCGTCGAGGAAGCGGCGGAGCTGCTCGGATAGCTGGCGTACCGTCGCCTGGGTCCGCTCCCCCGCATCCAGCCAGTCGTAATGGATGTGGCGCAGCCGCGGGTCGGCCGCGTCGATCGCATCAAGCTCATGCACCCGGCTGAGCAGCTGGGTCAGTTCCTCCTGGCGATCAGCGGACAGCAGGAAGTCGTAGAACGCCTGAAAGCTCCTGCCCTGGTCGGACTCGGCGATGGCCTCCCGGTTGCCCAGCATCTCGTCAAGCAGCTCGCCCTTGGAGCCGTTCCAGGCCGCGATCCGCTCTCGCAGCCGGCGGTCGAGCTGGCGGAAGTTCTCCTCCACTTCCCGGAAGTCGGACAGCAGCTCGCGCGCGGTGGCTGCGAACTGCTGGTACCTGTCTCGCTGGGCGGATGGCTCAAGCAGGTCGATCTCGCCGGCCTGCACCCGGCCGATCTGCTCGTCCAGTTCCGCGCGGCGCCTGAGCAGCTCGGCTAGCCGGGCGTCCGCATCGGTCTCGGCGCCGAACACCATCTGGCGGAGCAGGATCAAGATGGTAGCCAGGCGTGACTCGGTGCCGACGAAAGATCGCGGGCGCAGCGCCTTGACCCAGGACAGCGCCCGCTCGACCGCAGGCGTCGCGTCGAAGTGGGGCTCGTCGGATCCCTCGGGGTAGTACTTGCGCAGCCAGCCGGTGTCCTGCGCGGCCCAGTCATCCAGGTAAGCCTTCGCCGGCTTGCGGAACGCATGCTCGCCGAGGCGCTCGTTCAGTGCGTAGAGCTCATCGTCCAGCCTGCTCGCGAGGTCAGCCGCGGAGATCGAGCGGACGTTCTCAGCCACGAACACCTGCTCGAGGAAGGCCAGGACCAGAGCGGCGTTGTCAGCGGACAGCAGTCTCCAGGCGGGGCTGTGCTTGCGCAGCCAGCTGATCTCGTCGAAGTCCACCGTGGCGTGCCCTGTCTGTCGCGATCCGCAGCATCGCTGGCAATGGTAGGGGCGACGACTGACAGTTGCCCGGTACCTGACCGACTTCAGACGTCGCCACCGTCGGCGACCCCGGTCCAGGTCGTTCGCGAAAGTCCAGGTTCGGGGCAGGTTCCGGCCGTAGGCTCCCAGACAGCTAGTCAACAGCGAGGGGGGTCAGTGACCGGCAGCGCGCCCGAGGATGCCTACGTTTCCAGCGCCCGCGACGGCCGCACCGTGGCGGCACTGGCTGTCGCTCCGCCGCCGGGCGTCACGGTTCCCGCGGGGGTCACGGTTCCGGCCAGCATCACGGTTCCGGCCGGCGCGGACGCCGTCGGGCTGGTGGTCGGCACGGTGCCGGCGACGCCGCTGCAGTTCTCGGTCGGCCTGGCGCCCGGGCAGTACCTCCAGCTCGATGACGTGGTTGTGACCCGGCGGGAGCTGCCGGGCCGGCCCGCCGTGCAGATCTCCGGCGTGGTCACGAACGTCGAGGCGACGCACGAGGGCGCGAGGTACGCCTCCGACGTGTTCCTGATCGCCGACGGCGCCCTGCCGGCCGAGGTGTGCGAGGTCGCCGAGGTCGCGGTGACCAGGGTCGAGCCCGAGGTGTACGTTCCGCCGCTGCCCGGGGCCGTCGTGACCAGGGCGAGCGGGCAGCAGCGCGAGTCGGCGCTGTACTTCGACGAGATGGGCGACCAGCGGGTGCCGGTCGGATTCGGCCGGGACGGGCAGCCGGTGTACGTCAACTTCGAGTTCGTCGACGGCACCCGGGGCGCGCACGTGTCGATCTCCGGGGTATCGGGGATCGCGACGAAGACGTCGTTCGCGCTGTTCCTGCTGCACTCGATCACTAACAGCGGCGTGCTGGCCGGCGAGGCGCACAACACCAAGGCGCTGATCTTCAGCGTGAAGGGCGAGGACCTGCTTTTTCTCGACTACGCGAACAGCCGGCTGACGTCCGGGCAGCGCGACATGTACACGGCTCTCGGCCTGCCCGCCGCGCCGTTCGCCAACGTGCGGGTCTTCGCCCCGCCGCGCCGCGACGACTCATCCGGCACGCCCGACGTGACGGCACGCGACCGCGCGGTCAGCCCGTTCTACTGGACGCTGGCCGAGTTCTGCGCCGACGAGCTGCTGCCCTTCGTCTTCGCCGATGCCGAGGACGAGCGCGCCCAGTACACGATGCTGATCTCCCAGGTGGCCGCGCGGCTGCGGCGGGACGCGGCACCGGACGGCCGGGACGGCGCGGTCCGGATCCGCGGCGTCGATCAGGCTCGCGACACCACGATCCGCACCTTCGGCGACCTGATCGGGCTGCTGGAGGCCGAGCTCGGCGACGAGAGCACCCGCGGGTCGTGGGTCGCGGGCAGCGCGGTGACCGGCAGCGTCAACGCGCTGCTGCGCCGGCTGCGATCGGCGGTGAAGCCGCTGTCGGTGATCATCCGGGGCGACCTGGCCCACCGCGGCGAGCGGTCCATCTCGACGTCACGCGCCCAGGTGACCGTTGTCGACCTGCACAACCTGCCCGACCGGGCGCAGCGCTTCGTGGTCGGCGTCACGCTGCGGGGAGAATTCGGCCGCAAGGAACGGCAGGGAACCGCGCGGCCGCTGATGTTCGTGGTGCTCGACGAGCTGAACAAGTACGCGCCCAGGGAAGGCGACAGCCCGATCAAGCAGATACTCCTGGACGTGGCGGAGCGTGGCCGCTCTCTCGGGGTTATCCTGATCGGCGCACAGCAGACGGCAAGCGAGGTTGAACGGCGCATCCTGGCGAACTGCGCGATCCGGGTGGCCGGCCGGCTGGACGCGGCCGAGGCCGAGCGGCCGGAGTACGGGTACCTGCCCCCGGCTCAGCGGCAGCGGGCGACGCTGGCCAAGCCAGGCACCATGTTCATCGCCCAGCCCGACATCCCGGTGCCGCTGGCGGTCGACTTCCCGTTTCCCGCCTGGGCCACCAGGCCGAGCGAGAAGGGCCAGTGGGCCGGGCACGACGAGGGCCCGGCCGCTCCCGCCGACCCGTTCGCGACGATCCCCGGCGCCCATGACGATCCCCCGCCGTTCTAGCGGCGGCGCATTCGAACCCGCGAGGGCACGACATGAAGATCCTGCACACCAGCGACTGGCACGTCGGCAAGGTGCTGAAGGGCCGGGACCGCTACGACGAGCACGAGGCCGTACTGCGCAGCCTGGTGCGGACGGCCAGGGAGTCCGATGTCGACCTGGTGCTGATCGCGGGCGACCTGTTCGAGACGGCAGCGCCCACCCCGCGGTCCCAGGGACTCGTGACGCGCACCCTGCTCGCCCTGCGCGAGGACGGCCGCCAGGTCGTCGCGATCGCGGGCAACCACGACAACCCGAACCTGCTGGACAGTGTGTACCGCCCGGTGTTCGCCGAGCTCGGGCTGCACCTGCTCGGCACGCCGAAGGCGCCGCAGGCCGGCGGGACGCTGCGGCTGCCGGTCCGCGGCGGGCAGACGGCGACCGTCGCCGCCATGCCGTTCGTGTCCCGCCGCTACGCGGTACGCGCCGCCGAGCTCATGCTGCACGAGACCGCCGAGCACAACCTGGACTACTCCCGGCATGTCTCGAAGATCGTGCAGCTGCTCACCGAGGGCTTCGCCCCCGACACCGTCAACATCGTCGTCGGGCACGGGACGCTGCTCGGCGCCAGGCGCGGCGGCGGCGAGCGCGACGTCCAGACCATCCTTGACTACGTGCTGCCTGCCAGCATGTTCCCGGCCACGGCGCACTACGTCGCGCTCGGCCACCTGCACCGCCAGCAGGAGGTCCCCGGGCCCTGCCCCATCTTCTACTCCGGGTCTCCGCTGGCCGTCGACTTCGGCGAGGAGGCCAACGACAGCGCCGCGCTGATCGTGACCGCCGAGCCAGGCATCCGGGCCGACGCGAGGCCGGTGCCCGTCACCGGCGGCAGGCCGCTGCGGACCCTGCGCGGCACGCTCGACCAGGTCATCGCGGAAGGAGAGCACGCGGGCGATGCCTACCTGCGGGTCCTGCTCGCCGAGCCCGGCCGGGCCGGCCTGGGCGACCTGGTCAGGGAGAAGCTGCCCAACGCCCTCGAGGTGACGCTCGACGACGCGCACCGCCCGCGCCCCGGCGACCGCGGCGGCGACAGGCCGAGCCGGATCGGCCGCCACCCGCTCGAGCTGTTCGGCGACTACCTCGGCGAGCAGGACATCGACGACCCGAGGATCCAGGCCATGTTCGCCGAGCTGCTCGATCAGATCACCGGGGCGCCGGAGCACGCCTCGGTCTCGCGGGAGGCGTGATGCGGCCGCTGCGGCTCCTGCTCGACGGCTTCGGCTGCTACCGGCTGCCGGCCGAGGCCGACTTCTCGGACGTCGACTTCTTCGCGCTGGTCGGGCCGACCGGGTCGGGCAAGAGCACCCTGATCGACGGCCTGTGCTTCGCGCTCTACGGCACCGTCCCCCGGTGGGGCCGGGAGAACGTGATCGCCGACGCGCTGGCCCCCGCCGCCAACGCCTGCCGGGTCTGCCTGGTGTTCGAGGCCGCTGGCAAACGGTACGCGGCGGTGCGGGCGCTGACCAGGGACAAGAAGGGGCAGGTGCACACCAGGGAAGCCCGGCTCGAGCTGCTCGACCAGGCGATCGCACCGGACGCGCCGATCGCCGACCTGCTCGCGGCGAGCGTCGAGCAGCTCGCCGACGGCCCGGATCTTGTCACCTCTGGTGTTCAGGATCTTCTCGGCCTGAGCTACCGGCACTTCACCCAGTCGGTGCTGCTGCCGCAGGGCAGGTTCTCCGAGTTCCTCCAGGCGACCTCGGGAGATCGTCAGAAGCTGCTGGTAGAACTGCTGGCGTTCGGCGTCTACAAGGAGGTCGGCGAGCGCGCCCGCGAGCGCGCCAAGCTGGCCGCCGAGCGACTTCGGCACGCCCAGCGGGAGCGCGCCGAGCTTGCCGGGGCGACCATGCAGATGCAGGACATGGCCGCCGCCAGGGTCAGGGAGCTGACCGCGCTGACCGACACGATGGAGACCAGGCTGAGCCAGCTGGCCAGCCTCACCGCGGACGCGGACGAAGCCGGCCAGCGTGCTCGCGTCCTACGGGACGAGGCCAGGCTGCTCGCGGCGCTGACGATGCCCGCCGAGGTCCGCGGCCTGGCCACGCGGATCGCCATGGCCGACGACGTTGTCGCCGACAGCCGGACGCGGCGCGACGAGGCGGAGCAAGCCGAGACCGAATGCGAGGCCGTCCGCGACGGCCTGCCCGACAAGGCGCCGCTTGAAGCCTACGGCAAGGTCTACTCCGACCGCCGCGAGCTGCTTGCCCAGCTGGAACGCCAGCAGCTCGACCTGGAAGCGAAGCGCGCCGCCGAGAGCGCCCAGGCAGCCGAGCTGACGACGGCGGAACGGCGGCTCGAGCGGGCTCAGGCCACGCTGGCGCAGGCCGAGTGCACGCATGCCGCGGTGGCCCTGGCCGGCCTGCTGCGGATCGGCGAGGAATGCCCGGTGTGCCTGCGGCCAGTCAGCTCGCTGCCCCATCACTCCGTCCCCGCCGACCTCGCCAGCGCCCGGGCGGCGGCCGAAACCGCAAGTCAAGATCACAAGCGGACACGGGAGGCACAAACCAGGGCCGCACAGGTGGCGGCAGTGGCACGCAGCACCGTCGATGCCACCAGGCAGCAGCTGGACAAGAACGCGGAAGCCATGGCTGGCGCTCCCGCCGAAGCCGACGTCGCCGCGACGCTGGCGGCGATCGCCGCCGCCGACCAGGCACTGGCCCAGGCACGTAAGAACGCGCACGCGGCCCGGGTAGCGCTGGCCAGGACGCAGGAACACCGCCAGTCACTGGCCGGCGAGGAGCAGGACGCCTGGGCGCTGCTGCGCAAGGCACGCGACAGCATCGTCTCCCAGGTCTCGGCCGATGCCCCGGCGGTCGATGGCGCCGACCTGGCGGGCGCCTGGCGCAAGCTCCTGGCCTGGGTCAGCGAGCAGCACGGTGAGCGCAGCCAGCGCCAGCCCGAGCTCGATGCCAGCGCCGCTGCCCTGGGGCAGCGAGTCAGCGAGGAGACCGGCGCGATCAGCCTCCTGCTCGCCGAGCACCAGATCAGCCCGGTCTTGGACCCGGCACGAATTCTGGCAGCCGTCGCCGGCTACCGGGTCCAGGCCGAGAACGACCTGACGGCCGTGCGCCGGGATCGCGAGATCGCCGCCAGGTGCGACAAACAGATCTTGCGTTGTCGCGAGGATGAGCAGGTCGCGACGAAGCTCGGGCAGCTGCTGCGGGCGACCTCGTTCGAGCGCTGGCTGTGCAGCGAGGCACTCGACTCGCTGGTCGCCGAGGCCTCGCAGACGCTGATGAAGCTGTCCGGCGGCCAGTACCAGCTCGACCGGGACGAGCGCAACGAGCTGGTCGTGATCGACTATGACGACGCGGGCGCGCGCAGGCCGGTGCACACCCTGTCGGGCGGCGAGACCTTCCAGGCGTCGCTCGCGCTGGCGCTGGCGCTGTCGCGCCAGGTCGTCGGCCTGTCGGCCGGGCTGCGCGATCTGAACTCGATGTTCCTCGACGAGGGATTCGGCACGCTGGACGAGGACACCCTGGAGACGGTCGCCACCACGCTTGAGCAGCTAGCCGCGGACTCGGACCGGATGGTCGGCGTCATCACCCACGTCCACGCGCTCGCCGACCGGGTCCCGGTCCGTTTCGTCGTGAGCCGGGCCGGCTCGACGTCGGTGCTGCGCAAGGAACGCACGTGACCGCGGTAACCGCGCCGCCGGCGGTCACGTTCACCATCGATCCGTGGGATCCCGGCTACGGCATGGCCTACAGCGAGGAGCAGGACGACGTCAGGCTGGGCCCATCCAGCGCGGAGCTCGACCTGGACCTGGAAGTGCCGGCCGCCCTGTGGCGGCCCGTCGATCCCGATCCCGCGCTCCGGCTGCCCGACACCGTGCTGTTCCTCGACGGCGTGCGCCGCATCGACGCGCGCGTCTGGGTGCACGGCAAGGCTCCGCAGCCAGGCACCGGGATCGCCGCCTCGTTCGCGGCCGGCCTGGTCTCCTGCGCCGACACGGCACGCATTACCGAGGTCGCGGTCGAGCGCGGGCTGTTCACCGCGGACCCCGAGGCCGCCGACATCGGCACCCGGCACGCCCGGTATCCCGCCAGGCCCGCCGACGGCCCGGGGCTCGACAGCCTCTCGGTCGCCTTGCAGCAGCACCTGACCATGGCCGAGGTACAGCTGGCCATGGACTACCGCGCCCGCACCCCTGCCGTCGACGACCTGCTCGTCGTCGACGGCCCGCTGCGCGGGCGCAGCCACCTGCACCGCACGGTGGGCTACATCAAGACGCACCACGCTTCCTACCTGCCCGCGGAGCAGGCCGCCGTCGTCGCCGTTCTCCTGCCCGGCCAGCGGACCCCGGCCTTCGCGATGGGTACCTCGTGGCAGCGGAACTCCTGGTATCTCCAGCTCCCCGGCACGCCAGGCGTGCCGTGGTCCGGGGTAGTCCGGCTCGAATGCTCGGCAGACCTGCCACCACAGGAAGCGATCCGGCTGGCCGACCTGACCGCCAGGATCCTGCCGCCGCTGGCCAGCACCCCCCACAAGGACCCGCGCGCTCCCCAGAACCTCGTCCCGATCGGCGGGCTCGAGCGCGAACTGCGCCACCGCCTCGGCGACCAGCGCCTGCTCTACCGCGCGCTACGATCAGCCGCCGCGGCCGCTCAGCACTAGCCCAGGCTACTTAGGCGCAACCGAAGGTGCCGGACTCCAGGCTTCCGCATCCTCGCACCAGACGGCGACAATATCGGGCTATCGCCACCCCTGGGTTGCTTCGACCGCACAACCGCCTCCTACGGCCAGGCTGAACCATCGGCGTACACTCCGGCACGCACCCGGGCAAGCCTGCACGCCGCACCATCGGGAGCACAGGACGTTACGGGCGGTTCGCGGGACCGACGGCTGCCATGCCGAGCGCTACGATCGGCCGCAGATGCTCGCGCCAGGGCCGCGGGCGCGCGCCAGGACGGCAGGTCCTCGCGCCAGGGAGGAGGGCACATGATCAGCACTCCCTGGCTCGCCGCCGACCGGATCGTGTCGCGGGTGAGCGTGAAGCAGCGGCTCGGTCCGGACGCCCAGGTTGACGACAAGGCCCTGGTCATCGTCCCGGCCGACCCGTCGCTCACCGACCCGTTCCTGGCCATGAGCGAGGACTGGTTCTCAGCGCCGGGGTTCGAGTGGCATCCGCACCGGGGGCTGGAGACCATCACGACCGTGCTTGACGGCGTTCTCGAGCATGGCGACAACATCGGGAACGCCGGTGCGGTGCACCCCGGCGACGTGCAGTGGATGACCGCTGGACGCGGCATCATCCACCGGGAGCTGGCCTACCGCGACGAGCATGTGCACACATTGCAGCTCTGGCTGAACCTGCCCAGGCAGTCCAAGCTGGTCGAGACCCGTTACCAGGACCTGCTGGCGGCTACGCGCCCTCGGGTCAGCCTGCCCGGCGTGATCATCGACGTCGTGTCCGGCACGGTCGCCGGCGCCACCGGCCCGGCGGCGAACCACTGGCCGGTACAGGGCGTCTTCGTCAGCATCGACCCGGGTGCCGCAACCGAGATGGAGCTTCCGGCCAGCCACCGGGCATTCGCTTACGTGCTGTCCGGCGAGGTCAGCATCGCCGGGCAACTCGTCAGGTCCGGGCAGACGGCATGGTCTGACCCGGTCGATGGCACGGCGGACGACACCCTGCTGCGGCTCGCCGTCCCGGACCGGGCAGAGCCTGCCAGAGTGATGGTCTACAGCGGCCAGCCGATCGGCGAGCCGGTCGCGATGGGCGGCCCGTTCGTGATGAACACGCGCTCGGAGATCGCCCAGGCATTCGCCGATTTCCATGCCGGTGCCTTCGGCGACATACCCCGCCGGGCCCGGCTGGCCTACGATCGCTGACTCGCGCCGCGTGATCACGCGGGGTTCTCAGTCGCCATGACTGTGCGGAAACCCCCCGTGATCATGGAAGTCACACCATGCCGGAGGCGCCAGGAACACCGTGCCGACAGGGCACCGCCGAACAAGGAGGAAGCGTGGCCGCGATGCCGTATTCAGCGCTCTCCCACCTGGAGTGCGCCGCGTGCGGCTCCCGCTGCGACGCCGCCCAGGTGCAGGGCACATGCTCCTGCGGCTCGCCGCTGCTGGCGCGCTATGACGTCGAGCGGGTCGCCGCGCACCTGGAACCGGCCGACATCGCGGGCCGGCCGCCCGACCTGTGGCGGTATCACGAGTTGCTGCCGGTCAGCGATGCCGGTCAGGTGGTCAGCCTCGGCGAGGGCATGACGCCGCTGCTCGAGATGCCTCGGCTGGGCCGGGCGCTCGGCGTGCCCGGGCTGCTGATGAAGGACGAAGGGCTCATCCCCACCGGAACCTTCAAGGCGCGTGGCGCGGCGGTCGGCGTGTCTCGCGCCGCCGAGCTGGGGGTGACCGGCGTGGCGATGCCGACCAACGGCAATGCGGGCGCGGCCTGGGCGGCCTATGCCGCGCGGGCCGGGATGCGCTCGCTGATCGTGATGCCCGCCGCCGCGCCGCCGATCACCAGGGCGGAGTGCGCGGCGGCCGGCGCCGAGCTTTACCTGGTTGACGGCCTGATCGGGGACGCCGGCAGGCTCGTCGCCGCGGCTCTGGCAACGCGCCCTGACTACCAGGACACCTCCACGCTCAAGGAGCCGTACCGGGTCGAGGGCAAGAAGACCATGGGCCTTGAGATCGCCGAGCAGCTCGGCTGGCGCGTGCCGGCCGTGATCGTATATCCGACCGGAGGCGGGGTCGGGATCATCGGCATCTACAAGGCGCTGCTCGAACTGCGCGAACTCGGCTGGATCGGCCGGGATCTCCCCCGTCTGGTCGCCGTCCAGGCCAGCGGCTGCGCTCCGATCGTGAAGGCGTTCGCCAGCGGAGCCAGGCAGAGCGAGCCGTGGCCAGATCCGCGCACGGTCGCCTTCGGGCTCACCGTGCCCAAGGCGCTCGGCGACTTCCTCGTGCTTGACGCGATCTACGCCACGGAAGGGACCGCCGTGGCGGTGGACGACCAGGCGCTGCTCGCCGACCAGCGCGAGGTCGCACGGCTGGAAGGCAGCTTCATCTGCCCGGAAGGAGCGGCCTGCGTCACGGCAGTGCGCCAGCTTCGCGAGTCCGGCTGGCTGTCCAGGACTGACGAGGTTGTCGTGCTCAACACCGGCACCGGCCTGAAGTACCCCGGCTCCGTCCACTCGGACCCGGCCCTGCTCGGTCCCGGTGACGCCATCCCCGCGCCTCCGCCGGCAGGCAGCGCCGCGACGTAGCCGCCAGGGCAGCCCGCCCCAGGCTGGCCGGCAATTCGGTTGCCGGCCGGCCGGGCCGTCTGCTGTACTCCGGGCAGCAGCCGATTGATCTGAGGGAGAGTTACGTGGACCGAGCATTCATGTCCATTCAGAAGGTAGTTACTGCCTGTTCAAGGGACATGAGGCTGAGTGCGTACGCTGAATCTGGGGATCCTGGCGCATGTAGACGCCGGTAAGACAAGCCTGACCGAGCGGCTGCTATACACCGCCGGCGTCATCGATGAGATCGGCAGCGTCGATGACGGCAGCACGCAGACCGACTCGCTAGCGCTGGAGCGTCAGCGCGGCATCACGATCAAGTCCGCGGTCGTGTCGTTCGCCGTCGGCGACCTGACGGTCAACCTGATCGACACGCCCGGTCACCCTGACTTCATCGCCGAGGTGGAGCGAGTGCTCGGCGTGCTCGACGGCGCCGTGCTCGTGGTCTCCGCCGTCGAGGGCGTGCAGGCGCAGACCCGGGTGCTGTGGCGGGCGGTGCAGCGGCTGCGCATACCCGTGCTCATCTTCGTGAACAAGATCGACCGCGGCGGCGCGCGGTATGACGGCGTGCTGAGCGACATCTCAGCGAAGCTGACGCCGGCGATCGTCCCGATGGGATCGGCAGGCGGCCTTGGCACCCGCGGCTGTAGTTTCACGCCGTACGGCGCCGCTGACGCTGGTTTCACGTCCCGGCTGGCAGATCTGCTTGCCGAGCACGACGACGAGCTTCTGGCCGCGTGCCTGGACGAGGAGAACCCGGTCTCCTATCCCCAGCTTCGGGCCGGGCTCGCGGCGCAGGCCAGGCAGGGACTTGTGCATCCGGTGCTGTTCGGATCGGCAGTTACCGGCACCGGGGTGGACTCGCTGACAGCCGCGCTCGGGGAGCTGCTGCCAGCCGCCGACGGCGATCCGGCTGGCCCGGTGTCGGGCACGGTCTTCAAGGTCGAACGGGGTCCGGCCGGGGAGAAGATCGCCTACGTCCGGCTGTTCTCTGGGCTGGTGCGGGTCCGTGACCGGCTGAGGTTCGGCGGGGGCAGCGCCGGGAAGGTCACCGCGATCAGCGTGTTCGGCGGCTCGGCCAGCCAGGGCGAGTCGGTCGCGGCGGGGCAGATCGGGAAGCTCTGGGGGCTGGCCGAGATCAGGATCGGCGACAAGGTCGGCGACTCGCGGACCGCTTCGGCAGGCCGGTACTTCGCCCCGCCCACGCTCGAGACGGTCGTCGTTCCCCGACACGCCGCGGACAAAGGACCGCTGCGCGACGCGCTGGCCCAACTTGCCGAGCAGGACCCGCTGATCAACCTGCGGCAGGACGACGCTCGCCAGGAGATCTACCTGTCGCTCTACGGCGAGGTGCAGAAAGAGGTCATCCAGGCAACGCTGGCGGACGACTTCGGCGTCGACGTCGGATTCCGCGAGACCACGACGATCTGCATCGAGCGGCCGATCGGCACCGGCGCGGCCGCTGAGTTCATGGGCTCGCAGGGCAATCCGTTCCGGGCCACGGTCGGGCTTCGCGTCGATCCGGCCCCGGTCGGCGCCGGCGTCCGGTTCGGGCTTGAGGTCGAGCTAGGGTCACTGCCGCAGGCGTTCGTCAGGGCCGTTGACGAGACCGTGCATCAGGTGCTGCGGCAGGGAATCCGCGGCTGGCAGGTGACCGACTGCACGGTCACGATGACGCATTCCGGCTACACGCCGCCGCCGCCGTTCGGCTGGAGCAAGTGGTCGAGCAGTGCCGGGGACTTCCGCAACCTGACACCGCTGGTGCTGATGACCGCGCTGCGGCAGGCAGGCACCAGGGTGTACGAGCCGATGCACCGGTTCCGGCTGGAGGTGCCGGCCGACGCGCTCGGGCCGATGCTGCCGGTGCTCGCCCGGCTGCGCGCGGTTCCGCACGTGCCGACGATGCGGAGCTCGTCCTGCGTCCTGGAAGGCGAGATTCCGGCGGCACGGGTGCACGATCTGCAGCAGCAGATGCCGGCCCTGACTCGCGGCGCGGGCGTGCTCGAGTGCGCTTTCGACCACTACCAGCCGGTCAGCGGCACGGTGCCCACCCGGCCGCGCTCGGACCACAATCCGCTCAACCGCGAGGAGTACCTGCTGCGCGTCGCACGGCGGGTTGCCACCTGATCAGCGGCCCGCGGCAGCAGCCCGCGCGGCGCCGCCCAGGCCGGATGACCGGCAGAGCGGGCCTAGGCCGTCCTGCCACTGCGGCGCAGCAGACCGTCGACGACCAGGGTCAGCATCCGGTCGGCCTGTCCGGGGTCGCCTGGCGCCCACTCGGAGGCCATGCTCACGCCGTGCGCGAGCCGCAGCACGTCGGTGCCCTTGACGTCGGTGCGCGCCTCCCCGGCCCGCTGCGCCCGTTCCAGCAGCTCGGACGTGGACTCGCGGAGAACCGCGCCGCACGCTGACAGCAGTTCGGACTCCTTGTCCAGGGTCTGGAGCAGCGCGGTCGTGAGGCTTCGCTTCGTACTGCCGAAAGCCACCAGGGCACGCAGCCAGTCCGCGAGCGCCTCGCCTGGCGGCTCACGCCGCAGCAGTTCCGCGGCCCGAACCCTGAGCGCTTCCACCTGGTCGGTGTAGACCGCCTCGAGCAGCGCCTGACGGGTCGGGAAGTGCCGGTACAGCGTGCCGATGCCGACCCCGGCCCGGCGGGCGATCTCCTCGAGCGACGCGGTGTCGGCACCCTGCTCGGCGAACGCGGCAGCGGCAGCGCTCAGCAGCCGCTGATAGTTGCGCCGCGCGTCGGCCCGCATCGCCCGGTCCTTGCCGGCCCGGACGACCGACTCGGTCGTGCCCATAGACCATCACCCGATCCAGCTTGCAAAGCGGAGGCATCCTCCGTATAGTTAGCGGAGGGATCCTCCGAATTCAGCTTAGCTCAGCGCGGCCGCACTGACCAGTCACGGTCCGGCGGCCGCCGTCTCCTCCAGTGTGCCAGGAAGGAACCTGTGTCTATCTCCTCCATCACTCGTCCGGCAACGGCTGCCCTTCCGCCGGTCAGAGTCCGGCCTGACCGGCGGGGCATCACCCTGGCCGTCGTCCTGTGTGCCCAGCTGATGATCGTTCTCGACATGACCGTGGTCAACATCGCCCTGCCGAGAATCGCCGCTGGCCTGCACTTCTCCGCGGCCAGCCTGTCCTGGGTGCTGAACGCCTATTCGCTGCCTTTCGGCGGGCTGCTGCTGCTCGGCGGCCGGGCCGGCGACATTCTCGGCCGGCGGCGGGTATTCATGGCCGGAATCGCGCTGTTCACCGTGGCGTCGCTGGCCGGAGGCCTCGCCACCACGGCACCATGGCTGCTCGCCGCGCGCGCCGTCCAGGGAATCGGCGGTGCCATCGCGTCGCCGGCAGTGCTCGCGATGATCGTGTCCGGCTTCCCGGGCGAACGCGAGCGGACCCGCGCGCTCGGCATCTTCACCGCGGTCGCGATGGGCGGCGCGTCACTCGGCCTCGTGCTCGGCGGCCTGATCACCGAATGGGTGTCATGGCGCTGGGTCCTCTTCATCAACGTGCCGATCGGCGTCGCCGTGCTGCTCGCCGCGCCCCGGTACCTGTCCGAATCGCAGCGCCAGCAGGGCCGGTTCGACATCACCGGCGCCCTGACCTCCACGGCAGGCATGTCCGCGCTGGTCTATGCGTTCATCCGGGCCGCGTCGGATGGCTGGGCCGACCGGATGACCCTCGGTGCGTTCGCGGCCGCGGCCGCCCTCCTGGTCGCGTTCGTCGTGAACGAGTCGCGCAGCCCGCATCCGATCACGCCGCTGCACCTGTTCGCCGACCCCGGCCGGGCTGGCTCCTACCTGGCCCGGCTGCTGCTGGTGGCCGGGCTGTTCGGGATGTTCTTCTTCCTCACCCAGTTCGTCCAGGACGTCCTGGGATTCAGCCCGCTGCGCGCCGGGATCGCGTTCGTCCCGATGACCGGGGCGCTGTTCACGGTGTCCAGGCTCGCGCCGCGGCTGATCCCGCGCTTCGGCGCCAAGCCGCTTATGACGGCCGGACTGGTGCCGGTGATCAGCGGCATGACCTGGCTTGGCCAGATCTCGCCGGGCACTAGCTACCTCACCGGAATACTCGGCCCGATGCTGCTGCTCGGCACCGGCATGGGACTCGCGTTCGTGCCGCTGACCATGGCGTCCCTGCGCGGAGTCCGCCCCGAGGATTCCGGCGCCGCCGCCAGCATGGTGAACGTCACCCAGCAGGTCGGCGGTGCGCTCGGCCTGGCGATCCTGGTCAACGTGTTCGGGCACGCGAGCCGCGTCGCGGCCAGGCACCCGGTCCTCGGTGCTGGCGCTCTTGCCCGTGCTGATCAGATTCTCACCCACGGCATGGCCAGCTCGTTCACCACCGCTGCCGTCTTCGATGTATGCGCTCTCCTGGTGATCATGATCGCGATCAGGACGCGGCCGGTGCCGGTCGCTCAGCAGCGGTAGCCGTACCGTCCAACCTGACATAGCACGGGTTTCAGTCATAATCTCGTCCGATTTACGAGAAATATGGCTACGGAACCCGTGCTATGTCGCGGGCGAGGGGCAGACGACGGCCGGGATCAGGCCTGGCCCCGGCGTTCGGCAGGGTCGAGGGACCCGCGTCAGGCCGGTCCGGCCCGGTCCCGATCGGCCTGGCGCTTGCGCGAACGTGCCCCGCGGGCATGATTAGGCCATCCAGAGCCGCTCAGGCAAGAGGGGGGTCGCTGTGCCGGTTCCCCGCGAAACCTGGCTGCGGTGGCCCGTGCTGCGCGGGCACCTGCTGCGCTGGTGCGTCCTGCGCGGAATAGTCCCCGGCAGCCGGTCCCGTGCGGCCGGGGACGCCCTGGCCGGGGTCACCCTGGCCGCGCTGGCCGTACCCGAGGTCCTGGGGTACGCGAAGATCGCCGGAATGCCGGTGGTGACCGGCTTGTACACCCTCCTGCTCCCGATGGCCGTGTTCGCTCTCACCGGTTCCTCACGGCACCTCGTGGTCGGAGCGGACTCCGCCACCGCGGCCATCATCGCCGCTGCCCTGACTGGCCTCGCGGCGGCCGGATCGCCGAAGTACGTCCAGCTGGCCGGTCTCGCCGCCCTGCTGGCCGGCGGCCTCCTGCTGCTTGCGCGCCTGGCCCGGCTCGGATTCCTGGCGAACTTCCTCTCGCGCACCGTCCTGCTCGGATTCCTGGCCGGCGTCGGCGTCCAGGTGGCCATCAGCCAGATTCCCGACATGCTCGGGGTCTCGGTCACCGGCACGAGGACGGTGACCAGGCTCGCGAGCGCCGTGGCAGCCATCCCCCGGACTCACCCCGCGACCCTCGCCGTGTCGGTCGCGGTGATCGCGATCATGCTCGCCGCCCGCCGGATTACCCGCCGGGCGCCCGGGGCGCTGATCGCGGTCACCGGCGCGATCATCGTGAGCTGGGCCGCCCATCTCGCCCGGCACGGGGTCGCCGTGCTCGGACCGGTGCCCCGCGGGCTGCCTCGACTGGGGCCGCCCGCCCTCGGCCTGCATGACGCGGTCGCGCTGCTGGGAACCGCGGGGTCGCTGTTCGTCGTGATCCTCGCCCAGAGCGCGGCAACCTCCCGCGCCTACGCGGCGAAGTTCTCTGAGCCGTTCAGCGAGGACACCGACCTGATCGGCCTGGGCCTCGCCAACGTCGCCGCCGCGTTCTCCGGCACCTTCGTCGTCAATGGCAGCCCGACCAAGACCCAGATGGTGGACAGCGCCGGCGGTCGCAGTCAGCTGGCTCAGCTCATCGCCAGCGCCGTCGTGCTGATCGTCCTGTTGCTGATCACCGGGCCGCTCGCCTACCTGCCGATCGCCGCTCTGGCGGCCGTGGTCTTCCTGATCGCGGCCGAGCTCGTCGATGTCAGAGGGCTGCGCCGGATCCTGGCGGTCCGCCGGGACGAGTTCGGCGTCGCCTTGCTGGCGGCCGCCGCCGTGATCGGCCTGGGCGTAGAGGAAGGAATCGTGCTCGCGGTCATCGCGTCGGTCATCGATCATCTGCGGCATAGCTACCGGCCGCGGAGCAGCGTGCTGATGAAGTCGCCGGGCGGGCACTGGCAGCCGACCCCCGTCCTGGCCGGCTCGCGGACCGAGGAGGGGCTGGTGGTCTACCGGTTCGGCAGCAGCCTGTATTACGCCAATGCCGCCAGGCTCCTCGACGACATCACGACCCTGGTCACGCATGGCAGCCCGGTGCGGTGGCTGGTGCTCGACGGCGCGGCGATCGGCGACGTCGACTACACCGCGGCCTCGGTCCTCACCCGGATCGTCGAGCGCCTGCGCGAGCGGCGGATCCGCTTCGTGATCACCAGCCTCGTCCTCCCGGTACGCGACCAGCTGCACCGTTACGGCATCAGCGGAGCGCACGGTGCCGGCGCCTACTACGACACGCCCGGAGAGGCGCTCGAGGCATTCCATGCCGCCAGCCGCGCTGCCGGTCCGCTCCCCCGCAGCCCCGCCGCGCCCAGCGCGCCAGCACCAGAACCAGAATCAGGCCCGCCGACCTCCCAGCCACCGGCGCCCGGCCCGCCGGAACCAGGGCCGACCTGAGCGGGATGCGGCTAGGCGGCGGCGACTGACCGGATCTCACCGGCCAGGTCGCGGGCCCGTGCCATCGCCGAGGCAGCGCCCGAATGGTCGCCGGCCGCGTTCATCAGCCAGGCGCGCTTCGACCACGCGTAGGAATTGCACTCGCGAACCGACAGCCGCTCGCTGACCAGGGCCGCCGCGAGCTCCAGCCGGCCGGCCCGGATCGCGGCCTCGAGCAGCGTGCGCTCCACCGCGTCGCGCTGAGCATGACTGCCGCCGAATTCGTGGATACGGGTGCGGATCGGCATCAGGTCCGCGATCACGCTGCCGTACTCGCCCCGGCCGAAGTGGACCAGGCTGCGACAGACCGGCAGTCCCACGGTCGCCGACATCTGCCAGCCGGTGGCGGCCCGGTCCCCGTGGGCCACCACCTCCTCCAGCGCCTTGACCACATTCTCCGCCCGGTCAAGCTCACCGTTGGCGATGAACGTCATGACCGCGTGCATGTCGTTGAACGGGTAGAAGCCGGGTGTGAGCAGGCGTGCCCATCCGGCCGCGAGCGGCTGCCAGCGATCGCCGACATCGGTGTTCTCCAGCCGCATCCGCCAGAGCAGCGCCGTCGCGTCGAGCATCTCCATGGCCACGTCCTGCGACTCCTCGTTGTGCAGGACCCGGTCGTAGATGGCGAGCGCGCCGGCCGAATCTCCTGCCTGCAGCAGGTAGAGCGCGTAGTGCCAGGAATTGTGCACGTTCAGGAAGTTCCCGTCGGCCCAGTCGGATTCGCGGGCCCGCATATAGCGAACGCCCTCGGGGATCCGGCCCTCCATCTCATAGGTGTGCACGACGGCGTGGATGCCCCAGACGTCATCGGCGTTCCGCTCGACCGCCCCCTGACCGGCCTCCTCGGACTGCCGGTACTGATTGCACTCCTCAAGCCCGAACGCATACATTCCCTGAACGAAACCGAACCGCCGATCGTCGGCCTGCCACCCGGCCAGCGCCCGCCCGATCCGATCACGCAGGTTCACGGCATTGCCGGTGAAGAAGTCGATCTGATGCCCCACCATCAGTGCCAGCAGGTCGCGCGGATACTCCACGGAGATGTCGTTGAGGTCCTCACCCGCACCCGCCATGTCGCCGTCCACCCACCGCCGCGCGGCCGCCAGGTGAGCGCGCTCTCGGGGCAGCAGGCCCGAAAGGTCGGCCGGCGCCGCGGCCAGGGCCTCACGTGCCCCGGCGACCGCGCCCTCCTCGGTCGACATCAGCGCCAGGTAGGCGCAGAACACGTTCGCCATGACACAGCCGGGATCCGCCGCCACCGCCGCCGCGGACGCGTCCACCACCCCGGCCTGGAACCTGATCAGGTGATCCAGCGCCCGGTCGTACGCGGCGACAGCCTCGTCGGAGCCATGCACGCTCAGTCCCTGTGCGTCAACGGCCATGTCCGTATCTCCCCTCGGCACGCGTCCCGCGGTCCGGCGTGGGCCGACCCGCGCGCAGGCCTCGCCATCGACGCGCGCGAATCTCCTGCCGCCCACAGGATATTTGGCGTGGTCAGCACCACTCAGGACGGGTGGATGGTCGATACCGCCCAACGTATGCAACGGGTCATCGCTTGCGTAAGAACGTACCCAACGGGGCCGTGGCACGCGTTCCCGGCAGCGGCTCGGGTAGCTGCGTGCCAGCTACCCGAGCCGCTCAGCGCTCCTTGAGGCCGGCGGGCTCGACCGCGTCGATGCCCCGCCGCCGAGGCTGGTTAGTGCTCGGCGTCGATGCCGTGGAAGGCGGGGACGGTAATCGTCCGGTGGTCAGGCGTTCCGCCGAGTATCACCTTGCGCAGCGAGATGTCGTTGCCCAGGTTCGACTCGTGCAGCACCTTCTCCGGATTGGCGATGATCTCGATGTAGTAAGTGCCGTTCGGCAGGTGCGTGATGTCGAAGGACTGACCAGCCACGGACTGGAAGTACGTGTCACCCCAGCCGACCGGCAGCATCTCCTGCACCCACAGCGCGGTCGGCGAGCCGCACGCGCCACCGAATCCGGTGAAGCTCGGCACCCAGGTCGCATGCCGCAGGATCAGGTTGACCGGATCGGTCGGCGCGATGCAGAAGCCGACCTTACGGCTGCGCAGCACCAGCGTCTTGGACGAGTTCAGCAGCCGGTACTGGGCGAACTGCTGGAAGTGCCAGTGGTTATGGCCCTTCTTGTGGTCGAAGCCCATCGTGCCGGCCCTGGCCCGGCCGACCACGTGGCCGTTCCGCCAGAAGTACTGGTAAGCCTGCATGACCGGCGAGCCGTGCACCCGGAACCCCTCGACATCCAGCGGGGAGTTACCGCCGATCCACACCGTCGCGCCGAACTGGAGCTGGTAGTCGACCGGCTTCTTCTTGCCGCCCGAACGGCCCAGCGAGATCCCCCACGACGGCAGGGGCGACAGGTCAGGCAGCACGGAACTCGGCGGGCTCTGCATCAGCGGCACGCTCGGCAGCCTCGGCAGCGTCCCGGTTCGGGTATGCCGATGGCTGCCCGGGCAGATGAAACTGCACCTGCTGCCCTTCACCACCCTGAACCGCACGCGCGCCATCGCGGCGCGCGGCGTGACATGCAGCAGACCGGCCCACACCCTGGTGATCCGCATGGTCGCCGTGTAGGTGCCGAGCTTCAGCCGGAAGCGAGCGCCGCTGCCGAACCCGAACCCGCCGAAGGGGTCCACTCCCCAGCCGCGCTGGATGCCTTCCACCATGCCCCGCTCGAACGGATCGGACGAGCACTCCTGCGGATAGGGCGACGTGAACGGGCTCTTCGGTCCGGCACGCTGCGGGTTGAAGGTGTTCGGGCACAACGGGAGCACGTGTGATCCCACCGTCTTGCCGTGGGAGTTCGTCACCGACAGCCGCAGGAACCTGCGCAGGCCGTTCCAGCCGTCAAGCAGCCAGGCCGGCAGCGGCCGCAGCTCCCTGACATGGCCGGCCAGGTGGATGACCTGCGTGAGGGTCAGCGGCTGGCTGTAGCTCGCGCGCTGCACGTCGAACTCAAGCGCTGAGCCGAACGCCTCGACGTAGATGCCTGGGTCCAGGAACACCTGCTGCTTGCCGAACTGCGGCACGCTGATGTCATTCTGCGCGGCGACCAGCTTCACCGTCGGTCCCGCGGCAGCGCCCTGCTTCGCGGCCGGTCCCTGCGCGGTGGCCGGGCCGGCTGCCAAGGTTGCGGCCGCGGTCAGCCCGGCGGCTGCGACGGCGGCCAGCCGCAGTCCCCATCGGGATAGATTCATGGCTCTCCTCACTAGACGACCAGATCGGCAGGCCCGGTCTGAAGGACCGCGCCGGAAACGAGGGGTCCGCGGGCTCCGGTCAGGGAGCCGCGATCACGAATACAGACGCATCCGCGAAGACCGTCGTTGCAGCCAAAGAGAAAGTTTCTTCCGATATTGGCTAACGATTCGGACACGCTATCCGCGGCCCCGTCCGGAGCTGAACTGTGGATAACAACGCTGGCCCGGCGGCACGCTGGCCCGGCGGCACGGCGGCACGGCGGCACGCTGGCCCGGCGGCACGGCGGCACGGCGGCCCGGCGGCACGGCGGACCCCGATCCGACCCGGGTGCCCGCGCGGCGTCCGCATCGTGCCGGACGACGTCACCCGAGGTGTCTGGCCGTGGCGAGCCTGGGCGGGCACAATGGATCCCGTGACCAGTGGGCAGTCAATATCACCGTGCCCGCAGTGCGGGAGCGCCGCCGCCGTGCACTCGATTGACGAGCTTGCCGCGTTGGCCAGGAACCAGCTGAACCAGCTGAACCAGGGATTCCCGGCTGGGCCGCAGCCGGGCTACCCGGCGGGCTCGCAGCCGGGCTGGGCGGCGGAGCCGCAGGCCGGACCGGTGCCGGGAAGCAGACCAGGCAGGAGAAGCACCGATCCCGTTGGCTACACAGCCGACCAGGACCTCGGGCAGGCGGCCGCCGATGTTGTGCTGGGCGCGACCGCGCGGTTCATCGGCCGGGCAGTCAGCCGACGCGTGCAGCGAACCTACAGCGAGCGCGTGGCGCCGGCCCTGGCCGCCCGCCGGGAGGAGATGCTCCGCGAGCAGATCGCGATCGCCGAGCGGCATCCCGGCCTGCGCGCCTGCCTCACCGACCAGGTGATCTTCCTGGCCGGCCGGAATCGCGTCGTGCCGATGGCCAGCGTCAACCTCGGCACGATCACGCTTGCCCAGGCGGACGCGGTAGTCGCCCAGCTCATGCAGCCCTGAGGCCCAGCTCGGCCCGGGCGCGGACATCCCGCCCGCCAGCCGCGTGTTACCCGATCCCCCGGCCCGCACGACGCAACGCCCGCCGCCGCCACGGCCTACGGCAAGCCAGACCCGCCACCGCAAGCCGCCGGCCAGGCCCACCGCAAGCCAGACCCGCCACCGCAAGCCAGACCCGCCCCGCCCGCCGCCGGCCGGGCTTACCGCAAGCCAGACCCGCCCCGCCCGCCGCCGACTGAGCCGCCTGGTCCGTAGAACCCGGCCGGGTCGCTGACCCGGGTCCTGGCCTGATACGCGAGCAGATCGTCCGGCTCGGACTCGCCGGCTAGCTGGGCCGCGATGTCCTCGCCGTAGCGCTTGATCTCGGCCGCGGTGCGGGCGGCATCCCAGCCGAGCTCGGCTGCCATCAGCCCGGCCGCGTGCGGCGCCGCCTCCGCGCCCCGGTCGCGCACCTCGATCGCGATCCTGGTCCGCCGCGCGAGCACGTCATCGAGCCGGACCGCGCCCTCGCTGCGGCACGCGTACACGATCTCGACTGCGAGATACCCGCCGGAGCCCGGGACCGGCTGCCCGAGTTCCGGCCGTGCGGCTACCAGGCCGAGCAGATCGTCGATGTCCGAGCCGTACCGGCCGAGCAGCCGCTCGACCTGTTCGACCGGCAGGCCGCTGCCAGCGGCGATCTGCTCGCGCGCCGTCCAGCGCTCGGCGTAGCCGACGGCGCCGGCCAGCGGCACCTGATCGGTGCGCGAGGGCAGAGCCGCGCCGGCCTGACCGCCGTCCGGCCTGGCCAGATCGCGAGCGGCGGCGTCGATCAGGTCGCGGGCCATCACCCGGTAGGTGGTGTACTTTCCGCCTGCGATCACCGAGAGCCCCGGCACCGAGGAATCGACGGAATGCTCCCGGCTCAGCCGGGTGGTATCCCCGGCTGACTTGGCCGCCACGAGCGGGCGCAGCCCGGCGAAGACTCCCTCGATGTCGGCGTCGGACAGCGGCTCGCTGAGCATCCGGTTGACCTTCGCCAGCAGGTAGTCGATGTCGGCGCGGCTGGCCGCCGGGCTGGCCGGGTCGTGCGGCCATTCGGTGTCGGTATCCCCGATCAGCCAGTGCGCACCCCACGGGATCACGAACAGCACGCTCTTCTCGGTCCTGGTCAGCAACCCGGTGTCCATCCGGATCCGGTCGCGGGGCACGACGATGTGCACTCCCTTGGACGGCCTGACCCGCAGCTCCTGGCCCGCCGCCGGGCTGGTCCAGGCGCCGGTCGCCAGCACCACGTGCCTGGCCCTGATCTCCAGGTCCGTCCCGCGAATCAGGTCCCTGGCCCGGACGCCAGTCACCCGGCCGCCCTGCGCCAGCGTGCCATCCACCCGGACGTTGGTCGCCATGGCCGCGCCGTGCCCGGCCGCGGTCCTCGCCAGGCAGGCGACCATCCTCGCGTCGTCCTCCTGCGCGTCGTAGAACTGGACAGCCCCCACGAGGGCGTCCGGGCGCAGGGCCGGGGCCAGCCGGAGCGCTCCTGTTCTGCTCAGATGTCTTGCCCGCGGTACCGCGCGCCGGCCGCCCATGGTGTCGTAAAGCACCAGCCCGGCGCCGACGTACGGCCGCTCCCAGACCCGGTGCGTCAGCGGCCACAGAAAGGGAACGGGCTTGACCAGGTGCGGCGCCAGCCTGGTCAGCAGCAGCCCGCGCTCGGTCAGGGCCTCGCGGACCAGCGCGAAGTCGAGCATCTCCAGGTAGCGCAGGCCGCCGTGGATCAGCTTGCTCGACTTGCTCGACGCCCCGGCGGCGTAGTCCCTGGCCTCGACCAGCGCGACCGACAGCCCCCTGGTCGCCGCGTCAAGCGCCGCGCCGACACCGGTGACACCACCGCCGACCACCAGGATGTCGAAGGTCTCGGTGGCCATCCGGCCAACCGAGGAGGCCCGGTGCACCGGGCTGAGAGCCGTTCCCGTCACGATGCCGTTCCCGTCACGATGCCGGTCCCGTCAGTGCGCTGTTCGGAGTCACTGTGCTGCTTCCCGCCGCCGTCGGAGTCCCGACCGGTCTTCGGAGATTCGTCGCCGCCGACGCTCCGGCCTGCCAGTCGGTGAGCACCGCGTGCCAGGCGGCCCGCGAGAGCGTCCTCGCCGGGCGCTCAAGCTCGGGCCGCACCCGCCAGTCGACCTCGAATGGCAGGCCGGCCAGCGCCGCCAGGTCGTACCATCCGGCGCCGAGGCTGGCCAGGGCACCGGCCCCCCAGGCGGTGACCTCGGTCGACGCGGGCCGCTCCAGGTGCAGGCCGGAAAGATCGGCGATGGCCTGGAGCACCGAGTCGTTGCGGCCGAGACCGCCGTCGGCTCGGAGCAGCCGGAGCGGGCTGGCGAGCCCGCGCTGCACCGCCTCGATCGCGTCCACGACCTGATGGACGACGCCGATCAGCGCGGCCTCTGCCACGTCCTGACCGGTGCTGCCGGCCGAGAGGCCGCCGATCTGGGCCTGCGCGAGCGGGGTCCAGTGCGGGGTGCCGAGGCCGAAGATGGCCGGCACGCACCACGGCCCGCCCGGCCTGGCCAGGGCGCCAGCCCGGATCACCGGCCAGGTATGCGGATCGAGAACGCCGAGCTGGCGCAGCCAGGTGGTGACCCCGCCCGCATTGGGAACGAACCCCTCCATCGCATAGGCCGTCTCGCCGTGCAGCTGCCAGGCGCAGGTCGCGACGACCCCGGCGGGCACGGACGACGGCGGGCTGACCCCGGCGTGGCACCACAGGAACGCGCCCGTGCCCAGGGTCAGCTTCGCCATCCCCTGCTGCCAGCACCGCTGCCCGAACAGCCCGGCCTGCTGGTCCCCGACGCTCGCGCTGATCGTGGCCCTGCCTCCGCACACGCCGGCGTCGGTGACCGCGAGCCGCCCGGCGGTGGGGACGACAGCGGGCAGCATCTGCGCCGGGATGCCGAACAGCTCGAGCATCGCCGGGTCCCAGGCGCCCGCGGCCAGGTCGAACAGCATGGTCCGGGCGGCCATCGAAGGCTCGGTCACGTGCGCCGCGCCACCGCTGAGCTGCCAGATCAGCCAGCAGTTGACATCGCCGAAGAGCAGCTGGCCGCGGGCCGCCGCATGCCCGGCGCCGGGCACCTCGGACAGCAGCCAGCGCAGTTTCGACGCGCTGAACGCCGGCTCGAGCGGCAGCCCGGTTCGCGCCCTGATGGCTGCCTCATGGCCGTCGGCCCGCAGCCGGCCGCAGGCATCGGATGCCCTCGTGTCCCGCCAGCTGATCGCCGGGTAGACCGGCTGCCCGGTGGCGCGATCCCAGACCACGAAGGTCTCGGTCTGCGCGGCCAGGCCGATCCCGGCCACGTCCGGCCAGGCGGCCCCGGCGCGATCGAGCGCCTCGCCGATCGCCCCGAGCACGCCGCCGAGTATCTCCACGGCATCGTGCTCCACCCAGCCGACGGCCGGGAAGGCGCTCTTCAGCGGCCGGCCGGCCGCCGCGACCGGCACGAGTCCCCGGTCCAGCACGACGCACCGGCTTGACGAGCTGCCCTGGTCGACGGCGAGGATGACGGCAGGCACTGCCCGCTCACCCGGCCGCGATCCGGTCGGCGCTCCCGTCGTCGTCGCCCTCCGGGTGCCCGGCGCCAGCACCGGCATCGCCCCCGGCGGCCTGGTCGGCGATCGCGCGCAGCACGTGGCTGATCTGCCCGCTGACCGACGGCCCGCCCGGCAGCCTGCGCTCGAAGATGGCGCTGCCGATGGTGAACCCCCAGGCCCCGGCCGCTTCCAGGGTCCTGATCTGCGCCACGGTGGTGACCGATCCGGCGGCGATCACCGGCCCGCTGGCCGCCTGCACCACGGCGCGGGTCAGCTCGGCCACGTCGGCGGTCGGATGACGGTAGGCGAGCAGGTCAAGCCCGTAGACTCCGTCGAGCGCGGTGAGCTCGCGGGCGCTTGCGGCGATCTCGGCGATCTCGCCGAGCAGCACGCTCGGATGATCCACCACCGTGCCGGGAAACGGGCAGTAACGCGCCGCCGAGCCGTCGAGCACGCGCAGCCCGTCGCGGGCGTGCGTTCCGCCGAGCACCCAGTCCACCCCGATGCCGGCCGCGGCCGCTATCGAAGAGAGCTCGTCGGCCTTGGTGGTCGAGACCACCTCGAGCATCACCTCCAGGCCGTCGGCCTGCGCGGCCGCGCTGACCTCCGTCAGCTCGGCGGCCGTCGCCCCGATGTCCTTGAACCCGATGTACCGCAGGCCGCAGTTCCTGATCTCCGCGTAGACCGCCAGCGGGTCTTCGATCGTCCGGTCGTGGTGGGTCAGCATGAACACGAACTCGATCACTTCGGGCTCCCGTCGGTCGGCTGGCTGACGGCGGGATCGGGCAGCAGCTGCCCGATCCCGCCGATTACGTAGTCGGGCCGCAGCTCGGAGCCGGCCACGTCGGCCGCCGTGGTCGCGCCGGACAGCACGAGGACGCTCGCCATGCCGAGCGCCCGGCTCATCGCCACGTCGGTCAGCAGCCGGTCGCCGACCATGGCCGCGTCGCCGGGCGGAACGGCCAGGCGGCTGTGCACCTCGGCGGCCATCTGCGGTCCAGGCTTGCCGAGCACCGCCTCCGCCCGCTTCCCCGTGCATGCCTCGACCGCGGCCAGCATGGCGGCGCAGTCCGGCAGCCCGCCGTCGGGCGTCGGGCAGAACGGATCGGGGTTGGTCGCGATGATCACCGCGCCGTGACCGCGCACCGCGCGGAAGGCCCGCAGCAGCTTGGAGTAGTCGAAGCCACGGTCGAACGAGACCACGACGACGCTGGCGTCCGACGGCTCGGCGGTGACGCGGACGCCGGCCGCCAGCAGCGTCTGGTCGACCAGCGGCTCGGCCACGGTCAGCACGGACTCACCGGGATGCCGGGCGCGCAGATAGGTCGTCAGCACGCTCAGCGGGGTCAGGATCTCCGACTCCGCGGCTGGCACGCCGAGGCTGGCCAGGCGCTGCGCGTAGCTGGCGGGCGAGCGCAGCGGGTTGTTGGTCAGGAAGATCACGCGCGAGCCCGCCTCGCGGATTCTCGCCAGCGTCCGTGCCGCGCCGGGCAGCAGCTCGTCTCCGAGGTAGACGGTGCCGTCCAGATCGAGAACGTACCCGGCGAACACCCGCTGCGGGCGGGCCGGGGCGGGCCGCGACCCGGTCAGGTCCGGCAGCGCCGATCGCCGCACGGGCGTTGCTCGCGGGGCGAGCGCGGCCTTGCGGTCAGCGGACGGCGGCGTCACGGCACCACCGGGCTGCCAGCGACCGCACCGGAAGCACCCGGGCACGGCCCGCCCATGCTGGCGGCACTCGCCTGGGCCGCGCCGCCCGCAGAAGCCGCGCCCGCAGAGGCCGCGCCGGTGGAGGCCGCGCCCGCAGAGGCCGCGCCGGTGGAGGTCAAGGCAGCCGCTGCTGCCGCGGCCTCGGCCGCCGCAAGCACCGCATCGATGTCGTCGTCTGTCCAGGCGCCAAGCAGCATGGCCAGGTCGGCCACGCCGAACCGGCGCCGCTGTAGGGCGCAGTTCGTGACGGCCCACCGGGCGGTGCCCTCATCGACGGGCGCGGGAAGCTCGCCGAACCGCACCGGCAGGCCGGCCATCCGCAGCCCGGCGGCGAGCGTTCGGGGGTCGATCAGCAGCTGATCCAGCACGGCATCGGCGCTGGCCCAGTCCGCCCGCAGCACTGCGAGCGGATCGGGCCGTGACGCAAGCAGGCTTAGCTTGGCCGAGTAGTCGGCCAGGCACTCGGCAGCCATCGCACCGGTCGGATCAAGGTCGGCGAAGGCCGCGCTGATCTGGCCGGAGATCAGATCAGGATCGGGCAGCCGGGCTGGACGCGCGAGCGCGCCATCGGCGATCCGCTGGCGGACATGCGCCCAGGTTGCCGCGGCGACAACGCTGGCCACCCCGACCGTCGTGCCGTGCAGGTTGGCCGCGCCGCCCAGATCGGCGGCAGTGGCCGCCATCTCGAGCAGGTGGCTGATGGCGTGCTCCATCCCGGAGGCCGGCGCGGTCGAGCCGGCCACGCCCATCGTGATCCCGCTCAGGGTCAGCAGCCTCGCCAGCCCGGCGAGCTGGTCGGCGTCGTCGATCAGGCCTTCGGCCAGCGCGAACATCCGCTCGCCGTGCGGCCGCACCAGACCGGCGACCTGAGCCAGGTAAGGCGGGCCGCCGGCCTCCAGCACGCTGGCTAGGTACCAGTCGGCCGTGGAGCTGAACATGGCCGCCATGTCGCCGAGGCCGGACCGGTTCAGCTCGGCAGGCGCGCCAAGCAGCACATCGTGGTCGATGATCAGCGCGTCCGGCCAGCGGGCCGGCGTGGTCCGCTTGACGCCGTCGCGCAGCAGCACGGCGAGCGGATCGGCGTATCCGTTGACGCTGGTAGCCGTCTGCACCGCGACCAGCGCGGTGCCGGCCGCGGCGGCTGCCTTGCCGATGTCGGTGATGGTGCCCGACCCGACAGTGACGACACAGCTCGCTCCGCGAGCCGCCGCCCTGGCCGCCGCTACGGTCTCCTCGTCCGCGTGCACCGATCCGTCGGCTGGTCCGAGAACAACCCACTTCACGGCAAGACGGCTGCCAGCCAGCCGCTCGACCACCGCGCGCAATCCGGCCCCGGCTACGGACATCGGCGTCGCCGCGGCCAGCACGACCACCTGACCTGATCCGGCACCCAGGCCGGCCAGCACCTCACCGATGTCGTCAAGCGCACCCCGGCGATCGACGACGCGCCGCAGGCCGATCGGCCGCAGCGGCCAGTCGTGCGACGGATCCGCCGGTCCGCGTCCGCCCGGCCCCGGTCCGCCCGGTCCGCCCGGCACGGGCTCCTGCGAACCCAGCCCGCCCGGCTCAGCACCGGACGCGGGGGCGAGTACGGCGCGCAGCGCGTCGAGATCGATGCCGGGCAGCTCCGGGCTCATGCCAGCGCGCCTTCCGCCCCGTCGTAGAGCGCTAGGTACTGCGCGTACCGCTCGGCGTAGACATCGCGCGTCCGCGGGTCGGGCCGGTAGCTGCGCGGTGCGAGCCTGACCGTCCTGGCTACCCCGTCCGCGGCGTCGGCGAAGGTCCCTGCTGCGACGCCGGCCAGGACCGCGGCCCCGAGAGCCGTCGGCTCGGCCGAGAGCACCGGCTGCACAGTCCGGCCGGTGATGTCGGCCTTGATCTGGAGCCAGAGCTCGCTGCGGGCCCCGCCGCCGACCACCCGGATCTCCTCCCCGGCCAGCCCGAGCGCGTCCATCCGGCCAAGTACGTCGCGCAACGCGAACGTACAGCCCTCGATGACGGCGCGGGCGAGATGGCTGCGATCGTGATTCATGGCCAGGCCGGCGAAGACACCGCGCATCCTGTCATTCCATCTCGGCACCGTGGCGCCGGAGAGGGCGGGCAGGAAGAGCACGCCGTCCGAGCCAGGCCCGGCCATCGCCGCCGCCACGAACATCCCGGCCTGGTCGGTGCCCAGTATCGTCTCGCCCCACCACAGCGTGCACCCACCGGACACGAAGCCGGGGTTCTCGACGAGCAGCAGCCCGGTAACGGCGTGGGCGTGCGTCTCCACCACTCGCTCCGGATCGAAGACCGGAGCAGACGCGGTGACCGCGACGGGCTCGGCAGTGCCGGTCACGTCGGCGACCAGGCCGGGGACGATGGCACCGGCCCCGACGCAGGCGCCATGCTCGTCACCCGTGCCGACCACAACGGCGCACTGCCGGCTGAGCCCGAGAGCCGCGGCGGCCTCGGCGGTCAGGCAGCCCGCTACCTCCGCGGCCGGCCTGATCGGGGCCAGGCGGCCCGGGTCTACTCCGGATGCCTGGAGCATGGCCTCGTCCCAGGTGCCGGACCGCACGTCGTAGAGCAGGGTCGACGAGGCGTTGGCGTGGTCCTGGGCGAGGACGCCGGTGAGCCAGCCGAGCAGGTAGCCGCCCGCGGGCGGGAAGGAGACGGCGGCCTCGTAGGTGCCCGGCTCGTGATCACGAAGCCACATCAGCTTCGGAGCGATGTGCGAGGCGTCGGCGACCAGCCCGGTCGTCGCGAAGATCCGGTCCGTGCCGACCCGGTCGGCCAGGACGGCCGCCTGATCGGTTCCGCGCCGGTCGAGCCAGATGATCGCCGGGCGAAGCGGCCTGAGCGCGCTGTCGACCGGGACGACGCCGTCCACCTGCGAGGCCAGGCCCAGATGGGTGACCTCGGCCGGACCGATGCCGGTCGAGGCCATCAGCTGCCGCACGGCCGCGGCCAGGCCAGCCTGCCACTGCGCCGGATCCTGCTCGGCCCAGCCGCTGGCCGGGTGGCTCATGGTGCAGCCCTGCCCGGCCGAGCCCAGTTCGCGCCCGTCAGGGTCGAGCAGGATCGCCTTGACGCTCTGCGAGCCGACGTCCACCCCGATCAGGTAGCCCACGCCCGTGGTCCCTCCCTGTGCTCATCCCTTCTCGCCACCCGCCGGTCCGTGCCCCGCAGCCCGGCCGCGGTCCGGCAACCGCAGCCGGTCCCGGGTCGACATCCCGGTCGCTCCTAGCCTGGCCGGGCGGCGGCGGACTCGTCCCGGTCCCTGGTCCGCGCCCACGCGGCCTGGGTCCGGCCGACGCAGCACTGCGATCCGGCCAGCCGCAGCAGGCTCACCGCCTGCCCGATCAGCGCGGTGACGCGCCGTCCCACCAGACCGCCGGAGGACCGGCCGCCGGCGACGGAAGGGGGCGGGACCGGCGGGCATGCCCCGGTAGTCGGATCTTTCATGCCCGCCGGCTCGCTGTCCCGCCCGGTACTCACAGCCCTTCGTTGATCAGGCGCCCGGCGGATTCGTATTTCTCGCGGTTGTGCGACTTGAGCCAGAACGCGAACGCGATGCCGCCGACCAGCACCGCCGCGTCGATCGGCCCCAGCCAGTTCGCGTAGCTGTAGCCGCTGCCCAGGAACTTGATGTTCCCGAACAGCAGGTACACCACGAACGCCTGGGAGAGGAAGGAGATGGCGGGCGCGAGGCGCGTCTTCCACCAGTGCCCGCTCAGGTCCGGGTGCCGCTCGAAGTAGATGAAGATGCTGAGCGAGACCAGTGCCTGCACCGCCAGGATGACGATCACGCCCATCACCGCCATCAGGCCGTACAGCTGCACGTAGGCCTGGCTGGCCGGGTTGTTGGACCCGGTGAACCACGCGAACCCGAGCACGATCAGGACGGCGACCACGGTCTGGGCGATCGAGGCGATGTGCGGGCTCTTGTAGCGGTGATGGGTCCGGCCAAGCTGCTTGGGCAGCAGGCCCTCGCGGCCGAGCGAGTAGGCGTACCGCGCCGTGGTGTTGTGGAAGGCCATGCCGCAGGCGAACGAGCCAGTGATGATCAGGTAGCTGAGGATGGCGCCGACCCAGTGACCGCCGATGCTGCTGGCCGGCGTGATGTAGTACTGCGCCGGGTTGGTCTGCGCCTGATGGGCCGCCAAGTTGATTGTCGAGTAGCCGGCGAACGGCGCCCAGGAGGTCAGCGTGTAGAAGATGCCGAGGCCGATCACCGAGATGTACAGCGCCCGCGGCACGTTCTTCTTCGGGTTCCTGGACTCCTCGCCGTAGTTGGGTGCCATCTCGAAGCCGACCCAGGACCAGAAGGCGAAGAACAGCCCGATGCCGATCGCGCCGGCGGCGACCTTGGCGCCGCCTGAGCCGCTCGCGGCCAGGCCCTTGAACGCGTTCACCGGGTTGATGGCCGCCGCCGGAATGTGACCGTGCGCGAACATGACGATGTCGAAGATCACCAGCATCACGACCTCGGTGATCAGGCCGGCGGCGAGCACCACGGTCGACAGCCTGACGTCGAAGAAGGTCAGCACCGAGATCAGCAGCACCATGCCGAGCGCGAGCCACGGCCAGCCAATATTGACTCCGAACGCGGCCAGCTTGAGGTTCAGGAAGTAGGCGAAGCCGCCCGCCAGCGACGCCTCGAAGACCGAGTAGGCGAGCAGCGAGGCGTATCCGGCGCCGATGCCGACCTCACGGCCGAGTCCGTGGCTGATATAGGAGTAGAAGCCCCCGGCTGTGGTCTTCACGCGGGCCATCGCGACGTAGCCGACCGAGAAGATCACCAGCACGACCGTCGCGAAGAGGAACGCGGCGGGGGCGCCGATCCCCTGCCCGTATCCGACCACGATCGGGGTGTTGAACAGCATCGCGGAGATCGGTGCCGAGCCGGTCAGGGTGAGGAAGAGCACGCCGTACAGTCCGACGGCGTGCTTCTTGAGCTTGTGGACGTCGTCGCGCTCCGAGATGTCAAGGCTCTCGAACAGACCGGTCGTCTTTATTACTCCGTCGTCGGCGAACTCGCCGCCAGTATCGGTCGGCGCTTGGGTATCCGACATGCAGCCAGCCTCCTGTCAGGGCTTGGCCTCGTGCCTCGTCTGCGGTGACAAGGCACGGCGGGCGTGGGTGGGTGCCGTCACTGGATGGCAAGACCGGTGATCCGGCGAGGTGGAACGGCGATCCTGGCGCGCGCGGAAGTGGCGAGCCGGATGGCCCGGCCCGATCATGACGATCGACACTTCTGGTCGGACCATGATGACCGCCACATTCCCCTCCTAGACACGCCAGCCCGCTGGGGTGTCCCGGCTTGGCGATGGTGCGGTATGACAAGTCCGCGCACCTATGCGGCACCATCGGCGCACTGGCTTCGCCTCGCCGGACCCTGACCGTAACATGGCCAAATCGGGCGTGACAATAGGTCTTGGCCGGTTAGATCGCAGTCTTGACTGTTAGGTCGGACCGATAGATGATTCGGTCTGGTATGAGTCAGCCAGGACGGGCCAGCTAACACGGGTCAGCCAACTCGGGTCAGCCAGGACGGGTCAGCCAGGACGGGCTGGCCAGCGCGGACCAGGCCCGGCGGGCAGCGATCCGTGCCTGACCAGGCGGCTGCCGGGACGAAGGCAGGGCGATGCACGACTACGACGTCTTCAGCGTGGAGTCCAAGGCTGAGGTGCTGGAGAAGTCCAGGCAGTTCTGGAACCCAGGTAAGACCGATTTCTGGAGCGACAGCGGCGTCGACCTGGTCATCGACCGGCGCGAGGGCTATTTCATCTGGGACATGTCCGGCCTGCGGCTGATCGACGTGCACCTGAACGGCGGGACCTTCAACCTCGGGCACCGCAATGCCGAGCTTGTGGAGGCGATCACGACCGGCATGCGCTCATTCGACATCGGCAACCACCACTTTCCTTCGAGCGCGAGGGCGGCACTCGCCGAGGCGCTGATCAGCACCGCCCCGGCGAACCTCACCAAGGTCGTTTACGGCAGCGGCGGCGGCGAGGCGATCGACATCGCGCTGAAGACGGCCAGGCACGCCACCCAGCGGCGCAAGATCGTCTCCATCATGAAGGCGTATCACGGTCACACCGGACTGGCCGTCGCGACCGGAGACGACCGTTTCTCCAGGATCTTCCTTTCCGACCAGCCGGAGGAGTTCAGCCAGGTCCCCTTCAACGATCTCGCCGCGATGGAGGAGGCTCTGGCCGGCGGCGACATCGCCGCGGTGATCATGGAGACCATCCCGGCGACCTATGGCTTCCCGCTCCCGGACCCTGGCTACCTGGAGACGGTCAAGGAGATGTGCGAGCGGCAGGGCACGCTGTACATCGCCGACGAGGTGCAGACCGGGCTGATGCGCACCGGCGAGATGTGGGCGATCACCAAGCACGACATCGAGCCGGACATCCTGGTCACCGGCAAGGGCCTGTCCGGCGGCATGTACCCGATCGCCGCGGTTCTGGTCAGCGAGAAGTGCGCTGGCTGGCTGACCGAGGACGGCTTCGCTCACATTTCGAGCTTCGGCGGCGCCGAGCTCGGCTGCGTCGCGGCGCTGAAGACGCTGGAGATCTGCGGGCGGCCGCAGACGCGGTCGATGGTGCACTACATCGCGGACCTGATCGGCCGCGGGCTGCGGGAGATCCAGGCCAGCTACCCGGACTGGTTCACCGGAATCCGGCAGAACGGCGTCGTGATGGGCCTGGAGTTCGATCACGAGGAAGGGGCGAAGTACGTGATGCGCCACCTGTACCGGACCGGCGTCTGGGCGATCTTCTCGACCCTCGATCCTCGGGTGCTCCAGTTCAAGCCCGGCCTGCTGATGACCCCGCAGTTGTGCGAGGAGCTGCTTGATCGCACCGAGGCGGGCATCGGCCGGGCGTACGCCGAGGTCAGGCGCGGCCCGGTCAGGACCGGGCGATGAGCGCGCAGCCCAGGCAGCCTGCCTCAGGTCAGCGCTCGGGGAGCACGGCAGGCCGCGCCGCACCTGGCTCTGGGCACAGCGCGCCCGGCGATCGTGATCGGGCGGACCTCTCGGGGAATGGCGCGGACAGCTCACCCCGATCATCGCGGGCCTCGTTCGGCGGCGGGCGCGGAGCGGGAGGCGGGCGATCGACGGGCGGTGGCCGGGCGATGAGCGGCGGGGCGCGTTCTGGCGGCGGGGCGCGTTCTGGCGGCGGACCGGCTCGGTCGCGGGCGCCGGCCGGCCAGGCGGAGGCGAACGGCGCGGGCCCGTCCAGTTCGTCGCGTCCCGGTGACAGCGTCTCGGCGGCGTACCAGGCGCGGCAGATGCTGGCCGGGGCGCACTGGGCAGCCAGCGCGTTCGCCAGTTATGACCGGCAGGCCGTGCTGCGCATCGCCGAGGCGGTCGCCGCCGCCGCGCACGCGGAGTCCAGGCGCTACGCCGAGTGGGCGGTCAAGGAGACCGGCTTCGGGGTCGCCGAGCACAAGGCGATCAAGAACGAGGCCTGCTCGCTCGGCGTGCTCGAGCGGTACCGGCACGAGGACTACGTCAGCCCGCGGGTGGACCCGGCTGCCAAGATCGTCTCGCTGCCGAGACCGGCCGGCGTCGTCCTGGCGCTGACGCCGTCCACGAACCCGGTCTGCAGCGTCTTCTTCAAGGTCATCCTGGCGCTGCTGACCAGGAACGCGATCGTGGTCAGCCCGCATCCGATGGCCAGGGGCTGCTGCAGCGACGCGGCCCTGCTGCTGGCGGAGGTCGCGACCCAGGCCGGCGCCCCCGAAGGCGCCATCCAGGTCGTCGAGGAACCGACCGTGCGGCTGGTCGAGACCCTGATGGCCGATCCGGTGACCGATGTCATCGTGGCCACCGGCGGGACCGCCATGGTCAGGGCGGCCTACCGGTCCGGCAACCCGGCGCTCGGCGTCGGGCCCGGCAACGTCCCCGTGCTTGTCGATGCCACCGCCGACATCGCGGCCGCGGCCAGGCGCATCGTGGACAGCAAGGCCTTTGACAACTCGGTGCTGTGCACCAACGAGTCCGTGCTCGTCGTCGAGGCCGCCGCGCGGGATCAGCTGCTGCGCGAGATGCAGCGCCAGCACGCCGCGCTGCTCGACGAGGTCGGCCGGGACAAGCTGCGCGCCTATCTGTTCCCCGACGGCATGCTGAACGGCGACGCCATCGGAAAGGACGCGACCTGGATCGCCGACCAGGCCGGGATCAGGGTGCCGCCCCGGACCAGGCTGCTGCTCGCCGAGCTGGACCTGGTCGTGCCCGAGGAGCCGTTCTGCCGGGAGAAGCTCTCACCCGTGCTCGGCGTCGTCACGGCCAGGAACGCCGACCACGGCATCGAGGCGGCTCGGGCCGTGGTCAGGATCGGCGGCGCCGGTCACTCGGCCGCCATTCACAGCGAGGACCCGGCGACGATCATGCGCTACGCGGCCAGGGTCCCGGTGCTGCGAGTGTCGGTCAACGTCGGCAACAGCACCGGCAGCTCCGGGCTGGAAACGAACCTCGCGCCGTCGATGACGCTGGGGACCGGCTTCGTCGGCCGAAGCTCGATCGGCGAGAACCTGGAACCGCGGCATCTGGTCAACTGGACCAGGGCAGCCTACAACTCCGACCCGAGCGTCCCGTTCGGCGACTTCGCCGGTCTGGAGCCCTGGCACGCCCCGGCCGGCCAGGTCCCCGCCTATCCGCTGGCCTCGAACCTGCCAGGAGGTGACGGCGCCGGCCTGATGAGCCCGGCCGACCGCGACGCGGCCGGTCCGGCCCGAGGTGAGGTGGCGCGGCGCGGGGCCGGCCACGACCGCAGGGCCGGCGGCGGCGCCGACCGCGGAGGCCAGTCAGATCCGTCGGACGCTGGCTCGACACGTTGGCGGCCAGGCAGTTCCTGGGACGGCGGTGCCTCGGATGACAGCATCGTGAGCGAGCGGGCGGTTCACGGCGACGAGGGCGGGCTCCCCGACTCGGTGCGCGCCAGGCTGCGGGCACTGATCATCGACGAGCTCAGGCATCTGGTGCAGGAGTAGACGGTGGCCGAACTGCGCTCGTTCATCTTCCTCGACCAGTTGCAGCCGCAGACGATGTGCTACCTGGGCACCTTCATCCGCGGCCGGCTGCCAAGGCTCAACGTGGCCGCGCAGGTCATCGAGATCGCGCCAGGACTCGACATCGAGCCGCTGACCGACGTCGCGCTCAAGGAGGCCGACGTGCAGGCCGGGATCCTGGTGGTTGAACGGCAGTTCGGCTACCTCGAGCTGCACGGCGGGACGGCGGCCGTGCACGCGGCGAGCAGCGCCGTGCTGAACGCCCTCGGGACCAGCGCGACCTCGGCGACCAGGCCCCAGGTGCTCGCCTCGCGGATCATCACCAGCGTCGACGCGCAGCACGCCTTCCTGGTCAACAGGAACAAGCTCGGCTCGATGGTGCTGCCAGGCGAATCGCTGTTCGTGCTCGAGCTCCAGCCCGCGTCGTACGCGATCCTGGCGGCCAACGAGGCCGAGAAGGCAGCGCAGATCAAGCTGGTGGACTACCGGATGATCGGCGCCACCGGCCGGGTGTACCTGTCCGGCCGCGAGGACGACGTCCGCCAGGCCTCCGAGACCGTCACCGCGCTACTCGGCGGGCCGGCCTGATGACCGTCGGCGACGCCGGCCAGGCCGGCATTGGCCCGCGCCAGGCAACTCGCGCATCACGTGCCAGCGCGCCTGACGGGGACGCTGACCTGCTGCGGCAGCTGGTCAGGGAGGTACTGGCCGAGGCACTACCCGGGCTAGCTGGGGCGAACGGCCGACCGAGCCACGCTCAGCCTCAGCCAGCGCGGAAACGGCCTGAAGCCCCCGGTCAGCTGCCGCCGTCCCCCCCGACATCGGATCCGTCGCCGAGTGGAACCGCGTATTCATCCCCGAAAACCACTATCAAACCGCGTATTCACCAGGCCGGTGCGGGCACGGGGACCGCGTCGGCGGGCACCGCAGCCGCGCCAGCGGGCACAGCAGCCAGGCCAGCGGGCGGCACAGCAGCCGGGCCAGCGGGCACGGGGACCGCGCCAGCGGGCACAGCAGCCAGGCCAGCGGGCGGCACAGCAGCCGGGCCAGCGGGCACAGGGACCGCGCCAGCGGGCGCAACAGCCGGGCCGGCGGGCACGGCAGCCGCGCCAGCGGGCGGCACAGCAGCCAGGCCAGCGGGCACAGCAGCGGGGGCTGAGGCGTGGACCGTGCGGCTGAGCACCGATGACGAACTGCA
>Ga0209415_10001045_pt1 | contig 52737 bp, 49 predicted proteins | sample PeaSoiSIISIP2007_FD_187696 | JGI IMG/M metagenome (GOLD analysis project Ga0209415, IMG submission 187696) | Peat soil microbial communities from Weissenstadt, Germany - SII-SIP-2007 (SPAdes) (version 2) | ecosystem: Environmental > Terrestrial > Soil > Wetlands > Peat | place: Germany... | reverse complement strand
GGGCGCAGGGGGACTCGAACCCTCGACCTCAGCCGTGTGAAGGCTGCGCTCTAACCAACTGAGCTATGCGCCCGGAATCTGCAATGTTACCGCGTCACGATTCGCGGTGACCGACGTGGGAAATGGGATCCCGCCCCGGGCTTGGCCCTCAGGCGAAGGCCCTGTCAGGCGAGCGACGGCTTCGCTTCGCCTCTCATGGCGACGAGATGCGTAGCGGGGTGTAGCGCACCCGGTGACCCTCGATGATCCGGACGAGTGCCTCGGTGTCCAGGTGCTCGGCGACCATGTCGGCAAGACGGTCGAACCTCGCCTCTCGGATGTCCTCGAACCGACAATCGGCAGACGCCACGAAGGACCGGCCCGCGGCGAGGGCGACCTCGGCCAGGAAGGCGCGTCGGAACGTGTCGTTCTCGAACAGTCCGTGCCACGAGGTCCCCGCCACCGAGCCGTCCCGACAGCCTTCGTCGGCGAAGAGGGCGTCCCCGCCCGATCGGTGCACGATGCCGTGGTGGATCTCATAGCCCTCGATGGTCGTGCCGTCGGCCAGCCTCCGGACGGCGCGAGCCAGGACCTTCTCCAAGGCGAACATGGTCTCGACGGGCAGAAGGCCGAGGCCTTGCACCGAGCCGCGTCTGCTCTCGACATTGTCTTCGATCGACAGACCCAGCATCTGGTACCCCCCGCAGATCCCCAAGATGGGACGGCGGGCGACGGCGCGCTGCCGCAAGGCGCCGTCGAGCCCGCGATGGCGGAGCCACTGCAGATCGTCGACCGTCGCTCGAGTTCCCGGAAGCACAACGAGGTCGGCATCGGCGATCTCCTGCGGGTATGAGGCGAAACGGATCGTGACGCCCGGCTCGACGGCAAGGGGGTCGAGGTCTGTCAGGTTGCTCGACCGCGGCAGCCGAACGACCGCCACCCGCAACGTGTCCTCACCGGCAGGAGGGCCGGGGTCCCGGTAGGCACTCGGGTCGGGACGGTCCTCCTCGTCGACCCAGAGGTCCTCCGTGAAGGGAACCACGCCGAAGGTAGGTCGACCCGTCATGGTCCGGAGCATCTCGAGGCCCGGCGCGAGAAGGGCTCGGTCCCCTCGGAAGCGGTTGACCACGAACCCCTGCACGAGACGTTGATCTTCTTCGTCGAGGAGGGCCACCGTACCGGTCAACGATGCGAACATCCCTCCCCTGTCGATGTCGGAGACGATGACGACGGGCGCGTCGACGGCCCGGGCGAACCCGAGGTTCACGATGTCGACGGCGCGGAGATTGATCTCGGCGGGGCTCCCCGCGCCCTCGCAGATCACGACGTCGAATCTCTCCTGGAGCTCATGGTAGGCCTCGACCACAACGCCGAGGAGGTTCGCCTTTTCGTTCCAGTACGCCTGTGCCTCCATCTCCCCCACGGGCCGTCCGAGCACGATGACCTGACTGCGCGAGTCGGTACCGGGTTTGAGCAGGACCGGGTTCATCACTGCCTCGGGTTCGACGCCGGCCGCCTGGGCCTGCGATGCCTGGGCACGGCCGATCTCCTCGCCGCCCCGGGTGACGAAGGAGTTGAGCGACATGTTCTGCGCCTTGAAGGGAGCGACCGAGACTCCCCTCCTCGCGCACCACCGGCACAGGCCGGTCACCAACGTGCTCTTGCCGGCGCCCGATGACGTCCCGGCAACGAGGATCGTTCCCCTCAACTGGCGGCGTCTGCTTTGTCGCTGACCCCGGCGGAGTCGAAGGTGGCCATCTCCCGCAGGATCTTGGCCGCCGCCTGCACCGTCGGAACCGCGAGAACGGCGCCCGATCCCTCACCGAGCCGCATGCCCAGATCGAGGACCGGAGACAGGCCGAGCTCCTCGAGGACGACCGACGATCCTGGTTCGCTCGAACGGTGCCCGAAGAGGAGGTACCCGACGACCTCGGGGGCAAACGACCGTGCCATCAGGGAGGCGGCCGCGGCGATGACCCCGTCGACCAACACCGGCACCCGACGCGACGCCGCGCCGATGACGAAGCCGCACAGCGCCGCGATCTCGAGGCCGCCGAGCTCGGCCAGCACGACCAGGGGCTCGGCTCCACGGGGGAGCCGGTCGAGCGCCCGCCCGATGACTGCTTTCTTGTGCTCGAGCGTTGGGTCGTCGATCCCGGTGCCGCGCCCGGTGACCTCCTCGGCGGTTCGACCCGAGCATGTCGCGATCAGCGCCGCGGCCGGGGTCGTGTTCCCGATCCCCATGTCTCCGGTCACCACCATGCGCGCCCCCCCGGCGACGGCGGCCAGCGCCACCTCCACCCCGATGTCGAGGGCGGCGCCGGCTTGTTCGGTCGTCATGGCGGGTTCGACGGCCAGGTTGCGGGTGCCCGGTGCCACGTTCCTGCGCACGAGGGCGACCGAGTCGGTGGGGATCGGGGTCGCCACGCCGACGTCGACGACGACGACATCGACACCGGCGTGGCGGGCGAGGACGTTGATGGCCGCGCCCCCGGCACAGAAATTCGCCACCATCTGGGCGGTGACTTCCTGGGGCCACGGCGTCACGCCCTCGACGACGACACCGTGATCGCCGGCGAACACGGCCACGGTCACGGGCTCGGGAACCGGTGGTGGACAGGCACCGGCGATGGCGCACAGACGGATGCCGATTTCCTCGACGCGACCGAGCGAACCCCGGGGCTTGGTGAGGCGATCGTGGTACTCCGCCGCGGCGGCGGCCGCGTCGGCGTCCACGGGCCCGATGGTGCTGCAGGCTTCGGAAAACTTCTGTCCGCTCATGATGCGCCTTTCCGTCGAGCATGTTCGAGTCCGGAATGAGCAACGTCGGTGTCGGTCGAGACGTCGCTATCGGTGGAGACGTCGGTGACACAGGAAGCCGATCGACCGATCGTGGTCAGCGCCTCGTCCAACCGCTCGAGGCCCCTAGGGGTGGGCACCGCGATCCGCGCGAGCCCGACCATCCCGAAGCTCGTGCAGTCCCGTACCACGATGCCCAGACGGGCCAGGCGGGCCCGCAATCCCGGAGCCTCGACGAGCACCCAGTTGGCGTCAGATGATCGGGCGTCGAGTCCATGATCGTGCAGGACGGCGACCAACCGGTCACGAAGCGTCCGAATCCCGACCGACCAGGCCCGGAGGTCGACCGACGCCAGGAGCTCGGGGAGGGCGGACGCCACGAGCCCGTTGACCGCCCAACCGGGCTGCCGGCGGCGACAACGGGCGATCAGATCCGGCTCACCGACGGGGGCGAGCAGGTACCCGACGCGCAGACCCGGACACGCCAGGAGCTTCGTGAGCGATCCCACCACCACCGCGTCGGCGTCGCCTCGGGACCAGGATCCGGTGGCGAGGCCGTAGAACGCCTCGTCCCACACCCCGGCGTGCGCGTCGGGACGGGCCAGTCGCCCCGTCGGGTTGTGCGGGTTCGATCGCCACAGTGGGCCGCCTCCGCGGGGGTGCAACGAGAACTCGGGCTCGATCACATGTCCACCGATCTCGGCGCCCACCAACCCGATCGCCTCGGCGCCACCGTTGGTGAGGAGCAGGCGTCGCTCGTCCACTCCCATGGCGTCGGCCAACGCAGCCGTGGCCCGTGCCGCGTCGGGATAGTGGTGCAGTGCCTCGAGATGGCGACGCAGGACCGGCACGGGGTCGGGCGCCAGCGGGTTCAGGGACTGCGACAGGTCGAGCATGCTCCTTGGGTCGACGCCCAGGGCACGCGCCACCGCCGGGGCGTCACCTCCGTGCTGGCCTGGCGCCGGTACCGAGGTCATCGGTGCGACCGACCCCGTGCCCGGCCATGGGCAGTCAGCGCGAGCCCGACGGTGGCGAGGAGGAGGGCGAGCGCCGAGGTCACGTCCTCGGAGAGCTTGACCGCCCGCCGGATGTCACCGGGCGCGGCGATGCTCCCCACACCGAGCAGGGGGCGGTCCTCGGTGGTGGTGCCGTAGCGGTTCACCCCACCGAGGCGCAGGTCCAGGGCGGCGGCGAACGCGGCTTCGGCCACGCCCGCGTTCGGCGAAGGATGCGACGGGGCCTGGGTCCGCACGGCGCGCCACACCGCCGGCGCCATCCGAGGGCGCACCGCCGCCACCAGGACGGCGGTCATTCGTGCCGGCACGAAGGCGGCAACGTCGTCGAGGCGCGCGCTCGCCCACCCGTAGCGCCGGTAGCGGTCGTTGCGGTGCCCCACCATGGCGTCCATCGTGTTCACGGCGCGGAACCCGAGCACGCCGGGGGCTCCGGCGATGGCGGCCCACCACGCCGGCGCCACGACGGCGTCGACGGTGTTCTCAGCGACTGACTCCACCACGGCGCGCGCCATGCCGGCGCCGTCCAGAGTGGCCACGTCGCGCCCGACCAGGCTCGGCAGCAGGGCACGGGCACGTTCGAGGTCCGAGGACTCGAGCGCGTCGCCGATCGACACGGCGATTCGACGAAGCTCGCGCCCCGCCACGGCGATGTAGGTGGCGACGGTGGTGGAGCCGACGACGGCACCGGTGGCCGCTCCCAACGCCGTCCCCAACGCGGCGTGGACGAGACCGGCGTTGCAATCGTCGCGGTAGGCCCTCGCCTCGACGTGGCTCATGCAGAGTCCGAAGAGGCGCACCGGGTGCACGGGGGCGGGCGGCTCTCCGAGGAAACGGTCAGCAACCACACCGACGGCCGCCGCCAGGGGTCTCGACGCCGATGCCGAGCCCCGCCAGCGCCCCGACCGGGGCCGGCGTACCGCATGGCCGGTCACCACCGGGCCGCCAGCACCAGTAGGCCCACCGTCTCTCCGACCACCCCGGCGGCCCCGAGCACGTCCCCGGTAAATCCCCCGATCCTTCGCTGCGCCAACACCACGACCCCGGCCATCGCCACCCACTCGGCGCCCACCGCCGCCAACCCATGACCGCCGCGTCCGAGGACCGCCATCCCCACCGCCAGGACGATGCCCACCACGCCGGGCACGAGGACGCCGCTCATCTGGCGGGAGTGCCCGGGCGGGCTGTCGGGGCCGCTGTCGACGAAGGCGGCGGCGAGACCCCCGGGCCGCGCGTAGGGCGCGGTGCGCGCCACGACGGCCATGGCCGCTCGCGACCCGCACCACAGGGCACCCACCACCAGGGGCACGGCAACGGTCGACGCGAACGCGCCGAAGCGCAGCACCAGCACCACGACCAGGGTCACGGCACCGAAGGCGCCCACGGCGGGGTCGCGCATGACCTCGAGGCGGCGGTCGCGTTCCATGGGAGGCAACAGCCCGTCGGCGGCGTCGGCGAGCCCGTCGAGATGCAGGTACCCGGTGAGCACGACGTCGGAAGCGAGCGCGATCCCCGCCGCCGCCGCGAGCGGCCATGCCCGTCCCGCCAACCACCACACGCCCCCCACGGCCAGGCCGATGACAGCGCCGACAACCGGGAACCAGTCCAGCGTGCCCGGGGACGGCACCGCCGCCCCCCCGAAGGGCGTCAGGAAGGCGATCGCCCTACGCACGAGAAGGTCCGGGCCGGTCGAGGCGGAGGGTGCATCCCGCCACGACGAGGATGACGTCGTCGGCCCGAGCTGCCACGGCTTGGTTGAGCGCGCCCAGCGCGTCGCGAAACTGACGTCCCTCCTCGGTCGACGGGTGCACCGACAAGCCGACCTCGTCGGAGACCACGACCGTGTCCCCGTCGCGCTCGGCCAGCGCCGAGCACAGTGACTCGGTCTGCACCTCGAAGTCAGGGGACGCGCCCACCCACGGCCCCAGCGAGTCCACAAGGACCGTGCCCGCCACGGCCCGGAGCACGTCCGGGAGCTCGGGGCCGGCGTCGACCGTGCGCCAATCCGGGGGACGACGCGCCCGGTGGCGCGCCACCCTGGCCGCCAGGTCGGCGTCGTCGCCGACGTCGAGGGTGGCGACGTAGGTGACCGGCGACGCCAGGCGGGAGGTGAGACCCTCGGCCACCGTCGACTTGCCGGATCGGGCGCCGCCGAGGACGAGCGTGATCACGATTGGGCGTCCGCACAACCAGCCCGCACGGCGCGGTACACGGCCCGGGCGAGCCGCGCTCCCCATGGCGACCGGGGTCCACCGAAGGGCTGCGCCAGTCCCTCGTCGGGACACACGACGCACACGGCGTCCGAGGCCGTGCCGGTGGCGGGGACGCCCGCGTCCCACAAAGCCTGGGCCTTGGCCTCGGTCACCGTGATCACGGCGTTGACCATGGCCGCACGCGACAGACGTTCGGGGACGATGGCCACGATGTTGATCGTGCCCGGAGGCGGGGGTCCCGCCGGCTCGTCGGGTGCGGCGGCCCACGTCGGGATGGTGACGCCCACCGATGCGTCGACACGTGCACCGCCGTCCTCACCGCGCCACACCTTGCGAACGTCGACCGCGGTGAGCATCCCGACCCCCGGGCCCGTGAGCCCTCGTTGAGACGCGAGCTCGGCCAGATGCGTCTCTGGGTCGACCCGCCCGTAGGTGTGGGGTACCTGGGCGTTGAGGACCCAGTCACGCTGTCCCATGCCGCCGCCGAGGGGGGCCGAGGTCACCACCAACAGCGGCTCGGGAAACCGCCACACCAGCAAGGACAGTTCGTCCTCGGCGGCGCCGTGCTCGAAGAGCTCGGGCTCGATGGCCGAGCCCCACGCACCGAGCGACCCATCGGTCATGGTCAGAACTCGATCCCTTTGCGGGCCTTGATGCCCCGGTCGTAGGCGTGCTTCACCTTGCGCATCTCGGTGACCGTATCGGCGATTTCGATGAGCTCGGGCGCCGCGTCCCGGCCCGTGATCACCACGTTGGTCTTCGGGGCCCGGGCCGTGATCCCGGCCACGACGTCGGCAACGTCGATCCAGCCATAGGTGATCGCATAGGTCAGCTCGTCGAGGATGAGGAGGTCGTAGTCACCCGACGCCAGCTTGACTCGGGACAGCTCCCAGGCGTGGCGTCCCTTGGCGGCGGTCTCGTCGAGGTCGGTGGACTCCCATGTGAATCCGTCGCCCATCGTCGACCATTCGATACCCAGGTGCTCGGCCAGTTTCCGCTCGCCCACCTTCCACTTCCCGCTCTTGACGAATTGGACTACCGCCACCGTCCAACCCCGCGCCCAGGCTCGGCCCATGACACCGAATGCCGACGACGACTTGCCCTTGCCGTGCCCCGTGTTGACGAGGACGAGCGACGCCACGCGCCCCTCGGGCTCGGCCGGCCCTTCGGTCAGGTCGGGGGCGACACTCTCTTCGTCCGGCATGGCACTCTCCTTGCTCATCGCCACCGTCGGGGAACCACCACGAGGTCACCGTCCTCGGACCGTATGACCCGGACGCTGGCACCGAAACAGCGCGCCAGGGCCTCTTCGGTCAGCACCTCGTCGGGCTTGCCGGTGGACACGGCCCGACCTTCGCCCAGCATGATGAGGCGATCGGCGAACTGGCCCGCCAACGTGAGGTCGTGCAGCGCGCTGAGCACGGTGAGCCCGCGCTCGCGCCGCAGACCGTCCACGAGTTCGAGGGCATCGACCCGGCGACCCAGGTCGAGCGCGCTGGTGGGCTCGTCGAGGAGGAGGACGGGCGCCTGCTGGGCCAGGGCCCGAGCGAGCACGAGCCGCTGGAGCTCGCCACCCGACAGCGTCGAGAGTCGACGGTCTGCCATAACGGCGAGATCGAGCGAGCGCAGGAGCTCTGCGCACACGGCCCGGTCGGTACGGGTCTCGAAGCCGAAGTAGCCGATATGGGGGGTACGTCCGAGCAGGACGTACTGCCCGACGGTCATGTCGGGTGGCAGCTCGGGTTGCTGGGGCACATAAGCGACGAGCCGGGCCAGCGCCTTGGGCGACATCGACGACACCGTCACTCCATCGACCTCGATCACGCCGTCGTGGGGAACCAGGCGCGCCACCGCCCGGAGCAAGGTCGTCTTGCCCGCCCCGTTGGGCCCGATGAGCCCCACCCACTCCCCCGCGTCGACCTGGTCGGTCAGGTCGGAGAGGGCGACGGTCGACTCGTAGCGCACGGTGACGCCCTCGAAGCTGATCACGGCGGCCCGTTCACGTGCTGCGGCCCACGCGCCGCGACCGGAGGACGAACAAGAAGAACGGCGCGCCCACGAACGCGGTCACCACCCCGATGGGGATCTCGCTCGGGGCGAGCACCGTCCGGGCGGCCACATCGGCCAGGATCAGGAAGGCGGCCCCACCGATCATCGACACGGGCACCACCACCCGATAGCTGGCGTTGGTGGTCAGGCGCACGGTGTGGGGCACGATGATGCCGACGAACCCGATGAGACCGCTCACCGCCACCGCCGCAGCGGTCCCCAAGGTGGCGGCCGCCACGATCGTGATGCGGACGCGAGACGACCGCACCCCGAGGCTGTCGGCTTCGTCCTGGCCCACCCGGAGGACGTCGAGGAGCCTCCTGTGGGCCAGGAGGACGACGGCGCTGAGCGCGACGTAGGGGAGGATGAGCACCACGTCGGACCATGTCGCCACCGTGAGACTGCCGAGGATCCAGGCGTAGACCGACTGCAGGTCCTGCGCGTGCTGCTGCTGCAGGAAGGTCTGGATCGCCGTGAGCAGCGCGGCGACGGCCACGCCCGCCAACACAATCGAGACCGTGGCGCCCTGGCGTCCGACCGTCGCACCCACGACGTAGGTGAGGGTGACCGCACCCACCGCTCCGGCGAACGCCGCCAGGGGCAGGAGCTCGGAGAGCTGCGAGCCTGCCACGATGACCGCGGTCGCCCCCAGGCCGGCCCCGGCGGCCACGCCCAGCAGGTACGGGTCGGCCAGGGGGTTGCGGAACACTCCTTGGAAGGCCGCGCCGCCACCGGCCAGCATGGCGCCGACCAGTCCACCGAGCACGACCCGAGGCAGCCGGATCTGCCACAGGACGTCGGCGTCGATCCGGCTCACGCCCGAGTGGAAATGCAGCAACGGGACGTGGGACAAAAGCACGCGCAGCGTGGCGACGAACGACAGGTCGGCAGGGCCCATCGACACGCCCAGCGCCACCGCGCCGACCAGGGCGCCCAGCGCCACCACAACGGGACGGCGCGCCGAGACGGGCCGCAGCATGGAGGACTCCTCCACTCCTGCGACGCCGGCCGTCGCCGGCGCGACCTCGTGTCGGGGCAGCGTGGTGCTCACGTCCCACCGGGATGATGCTTCAGCGCGCTCTCCACCGTCTGCAGCAGGTTCACGATGCGCGGTCCCCAGCGCGATGCGATGTCGTCGTTGAGACCGACCACCTGACCCTTTTGAATCGCCTTCATCGTCGACCATCCCGGTCGCGCCGCCACCGTGTGCGCCGTCTGTCCGCAGCAGATGGTGTCAGCCAGCAACACCCAGTCGGGGTTCGACTGCACGATGAACTCGGCCGAGAGCTGGGGATAGCCGCTGCTCGACGCGGCCGACGGGGCACGGTCGGCGATGTTGCGCAGCCCGAGGAGGCCGAGCACCTCCCCGATGAAGGTCGACGACGTCACCGAGTAGTAAGTCTGGTCGAGCTCGTAGTAGTAGGTCTGGCCCATGTTCGACTTGGGGGCCTCGCGCACGATCTGGGCGATCTGCGCCTTCATGTGGCCCGCATCGGACCGGGCCGCCTGGACGTGACCGGTGGCCAGGCCCAGTTGGTCGTACTGGACGTAGGCGTCGGCCAGTGTCGACGCCGGTGGAAGCGACAGGACGGGAATGCCGAACGTCTCGAGCCGAGCCGTGAGCCCGCTGCTGTCGCCGGGGACCACCACCAGGTCGGGCCGGTACGCCACGATGGCCTCGACGTTCGGCGAGAGGTCGTCGAGGGTCGTGCGGGGCGCCTGCTTGGGGTAGTCGGAGTACTTGTCGACCGCCTTCACCTGGCTCCCGGCACCGATGGCGTACAGCATCTCGGTCGCCGTCGGCGACAGCGACACGATGGCATCGGGACGCGCCTTGATCCGAACCGTGCCGTTGGCGGCCGAGATCGACACCGGGAACGACCCCGGAGACGAAGCCACCACGTCGGGGGAAGGGTTCGACGTGCTGCTACAGGACGCCACGAGCAATCCGAGCCCGGCGCAGACGGCAAGCTGGGCTCGCGTCGAGCGTCTGTGCATGTGGTCATCCTCCATCGGGTCGCGGAGGACGAAGTGCGCCCGCTGCAACACCCGACAGTGGTGTCCAACGAACCGCCCTTCCTCCGAGGACAGGTTTCGCCGATGCAGGTCAGGCGTCCGGGCTCGTCCCCGAAAAGGGCATCACCGTTGCGGGACAGCGCCGGGATCTCACCGGCTTCGCTGGGCCTCCACCACTCCGGCTGGCGGCCGGAGCGCACGTACGTTAGCGCTCACCCACCCCGGTCGCCACCGCCACGATCGCAACCGGCATGGTCAGCTCCCCCGGGCCACGACGTCAGACCGGCGCGACGGCGTCGAAACCGATGACGTCTTCGAGTGCCGCCGTCGAGCGGATGACCACCAGGTCGGCGTGCTGCGGTCCCACCAGTTGGATCCCCACCGGCAGCCCGCCCGATGTCAGTCCGGCGCACACCGATGCCGCCGGAGAGCGCGTCATGTTGAAGGGATAGGTGAAACGCGCCCAGTTCGCTTCGAGCTCGCCGTTAATGAGTCCCTGTCCCTCGAGGCTTCGAGGAGGCGGCGACCCCGCGCACGTCGGCGTCAAGAGCAGTCGCACATCACGGAAGAGCTCCACCAGCTTGAGGTTCAAGGTGTGACACGCGTCCTGCGCCCGCACGATGTCGAGGGCCGACAGATTTTCGGCCGCCCAATCCACCTGAGCGGCCAGCAGCGGATCGACACGCTCCCAGACCTCGGTGTCACGGAAAGGCGACAGGGTGCGCCAGTTGTAGGCGACGGCCAACGTCAACCAGTCTCTCACCGGGTCTTCGTCGAACACGACTTCGATTTCGACGACTTCTGTCCCGAGTGTCTTGAGCTTGTCGATCACGTCCTCGCACAGGGCGCGCACCTCGTCGTCGAGAGGCGCGTAGCCGAGGGTCGGGGACCATGCCACCTTGCTGGGGAGCTGCGCACCCTCGAGCGCGGCCGGCCATGACGCTTCGGGCCTCGGAAGGGAGCGGATATCGGTGGGGTCGGGCCCGACGGCGATGTCGAGCGCGGTGACCACGTCGGCGACGCGTCGGGCCATGGGCCCCTTCGTCGACAGGTCGTGCCAGTCCGAGCCGTGGTCACCGCCGGAAGGGACCCGGCCGAGCGAAGGCTTGATGCCGCTGAGGCCGCAACACGACGAGGGGATCCGGATCGACCCTCCCCCGTCCGATCCCGTGGCAAGGGGGACCATCCCCGACGCGATGGCCGCCGCCGCTCCTCCCGAGGAACCCCCCGGGCTGTAGGCCAGGTTCCACGGGTTGGAGGTCGGGCCGAACACCACGTTGTCGGTGTCGGCCTTCCACCCGAGCTCGGGCGTGTTCGTCTTGCCGACCACCACGCAGCCCGCCGCCTTCAGGCGCGCCACCAGGGGCGAGTCCGCCACAGCGGCCGGGCCACCCGCGAAGACGGCGGAGCCAAAGGAGGTCACGAAGCCAGCCGCGTCGTCGAGGTCTTTGACCCCGATGGGGATTCCGGCCAGGGCCCCCGGGTCCTCTCCGGCCGCCACGGCGTCGTCGATCGCCGACGCCGCCTCGAGAGCGTCGTCGGCGTCGATGGCGATGAAAGCGTTCACCTGGGGGTTGAGCGCTTCGATGCGCTCGAGGGCGTGGGTGACGAGGGCGCGGGCGCTTGCCTGGCCCGACCGCACCGCGGCCGCCAGATCGGTGAGTGACTCACGGCGAAAGTCCATTCCCCACGCGTAGCACGACTCGGGTGGCGGTGCCCCGGTGGCGCACGGAGATGGACACGCCGCCGTCGTGCACGGCAACCTGGACCGATGTCCCCGACGATCTCCGACGCCACGCTCGACCATGTGGCGGTGGCCGTGGAGCGCTGGTCCGATGCCTGGCCCCGCTATGCCGTCGAGCTCGGGGGGCAGTGGACCTCGGGGGGCGTGAACATCGGCTTCAGTCCGGCCCAGCTGCGGTACGCCAACGCCGGTCGGGTGGAGATCCTCCAGCCGTGGCACCCCGAGGACAACCCGTTCCTGCGCCGCTTCCTCGACCGGCACGGGCCCGGACCTCACCACCTGACCTTCAAGGTTCCCGACCTCGCGTCAGCCCTCGACGACGCCCGCCACGCCGGTTTCACCCCGGTGGGCGTCGACCTCAGCAACGACGACTGGAAAGAGGCCTTCCTCCACCCCCGCCAGGCCACCGGCATCGTGGTGCAGTTGGCTCAGGCCTCACATCTGTGGCAGTCCCCGCCGCCCGAGGGGTTCCCGGCCGAGCGGCCGGAGCTGGCGGCATCACTCGAGCGGGTGACCCACGCCGTCGCCGACCTCGACACGGGGTTGGCATTGTTCGAGGGTCTCCTCGGTGGCCAGCGCGCCGGACAAGGGGTGGGACCGGACGGGTCCTGGGCGTGGGTCGACTTGCGGTGGGCGGGCCCCCTCGCCGTTCGTATGGTGGCGCCGACGGCGCCGGGACGATCACCGCTGGCCGACTGGCTGGGCCCGTTGCCGGGCCGGCTGCACCATCTGGCCTTCGAGGTGCCGGGCGACGCGCCGATCGCCACCGACGGCGCCGAGGCATCGGCCGGGGTACCCGGCCTGCTCCCGGGCGAGGCCACGGCCTGGGTCATCGATCCTGCCGACAACCACGGGACGCGCCTCGTGCTCTATCGCCCGGCGACGGAACCGGCCCGTGCGCAGCCAGAGAGCCCGTCGCGGCACGGTGGTCGTCTCCACCGCCGGCACTAGCCTGGTACGCACGTTGAGCGAGGACCGGTGACTGACGACAACTCCGGCGCCCGCGATGGTGCCCCGCCCCGACTGACCATCGGCCAACGCATCCTGGCCGCACTCCCCAACCTCCAGCGCGAGCCGGCCCCCGTGACCCCGGCCCGTTCGTCAACGGCGACCCGTGCCACCCGTACGGCTCGCCCCGACGCCGACGTTGAGAGCGACACCGCCGACGACGACACCGATGCCGGTGCTGAGTTCGCAGACACCGGCTCCGATACATCCGACGACGACATCGGATCGCCCAATGACCGTCCGAGGCCGGTGCCCACGGGGTTCAGCGGGCGGATCAGCACGCTGCTCAATCCCGCCCCCGGCGGAGCGCGACCCCGTCCCGTGGATCAACTCGACACGATGACCCGCGAGGAGATCGCCCATCGCATCAAGAGGCTGGACGACCGGGAGCGGTTCCTGGCCCTGACGGCGGCGCCGATCGGCATCGCCGTCGGGATCCTCCTCACGGCGTTCGCGATCCACTTGAACCCCGCCGCGCGTGTGCACGGCAAGCTCAACCCCAAGCACGTGAGCGACTCGCTCATCCTGTTGGAGGGCGGGGTGCGCATCGTGCTGTCCGGGGTCGTGGTGGCCTGTGCCTTCACGCGTCGACGTTCGTTGGTCGGTTTCTCGCTGCTCTTCCTCGGGACCGCCATGGGTTCCCCCCTGTTCGCGCTGCCCTTCTGGGTCCTCGGCGGATATCTGATCTGGCGCGTGTTCAAGTACCAGCGAGTCCTGACAGCCCGGACCGCCGCGGCCCGGGGCACGACCAAGGGGGCAACGGACCGGGGCGCGACGCGACGAAGTGGGGGAAGAGTGCCGGCCAACCCCCGCGCCGCCGGGCGCGCCGGGGCGGCGGCGGCACGCGACCGCGCCCAGTCCCGCAGTCGGCGCGGCCGGAAAGAGCCCGCACCGACCGGGCCCACGCCGTCGAAGCGCTACACGCCACCGCGCCCGACACGGCCCCGGCCACCCGCTCCGCCCTCCTGAGGCGACGCCACGTCGCGGTCCTCGACGAGCAATGCAGAGCGCAGCAACCGCAGGATCTCCTGGCGGCGCCGCACCAACGAGCGCGGGGTCGGATCCTCTCCGAGCGCCCGCAGCACCTCGACCTCGGTGATCATGCCCACCACTGTGGAATAGATGGCCAGCAGGAGCAGGCGTGGCTCGTGGCGCTGCATGTGGCCGGCATCCATCTCGTCCTCGAGAAAGCTCGACGCCCTCGTGACGAGGGGTTCGAGCACGAGCATGAGCCGCGTCGCCGACGGGGGGCCGAGGCGCCCCACCTCACGAAGAAGACCCAGCAGCTCGGGGCGTCGGGATGCGAGCCGGAAGACCGATCGCACCACGGCTTCAACCCGCCACCAGCCCGATCCCGCGCGCGCCAGCGAGTCTTCGAGGGCGTAGGCCAGCTCCATGGCGGAACGGTCGATCAGCGCTTCGAGCAGGACCTCTTTGGACGGAAACCAGTACAAGATCGACTGCTTGCGCACGCCGAGGCTGTCGGCCAGGGCGTCGAGCGACGTCGCCTCGTAGCCGCGGGATCCGAACGACGACAGGGCTGCGTCCAGAATGCGATCGGCGGTGCCGCCTTCGGGACGGTGCAGCGCTGCGCTCGGCCTTCTCCCCGCCTCCACCTACCATATGGTAGACAGAGATCGTGGCTGAGGTGACCACCCCCACGACAGCCGGGAACCCGGGCCCCCTGTCCATCGCCGACGCCCTGGCGGGCCGGCGCATCCTCGTGACGGGGGCCACGGGCTTTCTCGGGACCGCTCTCGTCGAGCGGCTGGTGCGCGCCGTCCCGGCGTGCGAGGTGGCGGTGCTGGTCCGCCCCACCCGCCGTGCCGACGCTGCGGCCCGGTTGGCACGAGAGGTGGTGCGCAACGACTGCTTCAACCGCCTGCGCGAGGAGCTGGGTAACCGCTTCGACGAGGTGGTGGGCGGCCGGGTCAGCGCCGTGGCCGGCGACGTGGGGCGCGACGGTCTCGACCTCGACGACGAGGGTCGGCGGCTGCTCGCCTCGTGCGACGTGGTGGTGCACTCCGCGGCCACCGTCGCCTTCGATGCTCCTCTCGACACCGCCGTCGAAGTGAACCTCCTGGGCCCGTCGCGCGTGGCGGCCGCCATCGAGTCGGTGGCCGAGGCGCGTCGACTCGCCCATCCCGGCGCACCGCCCACCCATCTCGTCACCGTCTCCACGGCGTACGTGGCCGGAACGCACCAAGGAGACGCCACCGAGACCCTCGCCACCGAGGCGTTGGCGTCCGGAGCCAGAGCCCGGACCCACACCACGGTGACGACCGAGGTCAACATCGACGCCGAGGTCACCGCGGCCCGCCGCCTGCGCGACGACCTCGAGTCCGCCTCGCGTGCTCCGGACCGCCTCGGCCAGCTCACCAAAACGGCTCGGGCCGAGCTCGGAGCGGCCGGCACCCATCTGCTGGCGGAACGGGCCGAGAAGCTGCGCGACGAGTGGGTGCGCACGCAACTCGTCGACCGCGGTCGGGCCCGGGCCCAGGCACTGGGGTGGCCCGACGCCTATGCCTTCACCAAGGCCCTCGGCGAGCGGGCGCTCGTGGGTGGGCACGGCGCGCTCCCCATCACCATCGTCCGCCCCTCGATCATCGAGTCGGCGCTGGCCGAGCCGCGCCCGGGCTGGATCCGCGGCTTCCGGATGGCCGAGCCCATCATCGTGTCCTACGGGCGCGGGCTGTTGCGCGAATTCCCCGGCGTCCCCGAAGGGGTCGTGGACGTCATCCCCGTCGACATGGTGGTGGCGGCGATCATCGCCGTGGCCGCGGCCGGCCCCGATCCCGCCGGGCCCACCGTGTACCACGTGGCGTCGAGCGTGCGGAACCCGCTTCGATACGGCCAGCTCGTCGACCTCGTCCGGTCGTGGTTCACCGACCACCCCCTCTATGACTCCGACGGCCAGCCCATCATGGTCCCGCAGTGGTCGTTTCCCGGGCGCGGCCGCGTCCAGCGCCAGCTCCAGCGGGCCACCAAGGCGCTGACCACAGCCGAGCGCGTCCTCGGCACCCTGCCCGTGCGCGGCGAACGGGCCGATCTGGCGGCGCGGGTGGAAGAGCGGCGCACCCAGGCCGAACGCGCCCTGGGCTACACCGAGCTCTACGGCGCCTACACCGAGACCGAGGCGCATTTCCGGGTCGACCGGCTCCTGTCGTTGTGGGAGCGGCTCTCACCGGAGGACAAAGCGGCGTTCTGCTTCGACCCCGGGGTCATCTCGTGGCCCGGGTACGTCCACGACGTCCACCTTCCGTCGGTGGTGGAACACGCCCGGGTGCGTTCGTCACCCCGGCGTTCTACGGTGGCCAGTCGCTCTGACCGGGCGCGCACCGCCATCTTGTCGCCCGATCGCCACCTCGCCGCCTTCGACCTCGAGAACACGCTCGTGGCCTCCAACGTGGTGGAGTCCTACGCCTGGCTGGCGAGCCGGCACCTCCCGGTGGGCGAGCGCGTCACGTTCACGGCGGGGATCCTGCGCGAGGCCCCGTCACTGCTCGCCCTCGACCGACGTGACCGGGGCGATTTCCTGCGCAGCTTCTACCGGCGCTACGAGGGCGCCCCCGCCCAACTGCTGCGCGCCGACGCCCTCGACATGTTCCATCATTTGCTCTTGGCGAAGTCCTTCCCGGCCGGTTTCGCCCGGGTGCGCGCCCACCGGGCGCTCGGACATCGCACGGTCCTCATCACCGGCGCGCTCGACTTCGTGGTCGAGCCCTTGCGACCGCTGTTCGACGAGGTGGTGTGTGCCCAGCTCGGCCAAGACCCCCGCGGGCGGTACACGGGTCGCCTGGAGCAACTCCCGCCCACCGGGGAGGCGCGTGCCCTGGTCCTGGCCGAATACGCGGCGAGCGAAGGCCTCGATCTCGGCGAGTCGGTCGCCTACGCCGACTCGGCGTCGGACCTCCCTCTCCTCGAATGCGTCGGCTTCCCGGTGGCGGTCAACCCCGAGGCGCGCCTGGCCACCATCGCCCGGCGGCGGGGATGGCACGTCGAGCAGTGGGACAAGGCGGGGGGTGGGGCGCGGCCGCCTCTGCCCTTCGGTCCCGTCGACCACGGCGTGTCACGCTGGTGGGCGCGCGTGGAAGGCATGCTCGAGCGCAGTGGCGGCGCGACCTCGGGCCCGCAACCCGCGACGGGGCGAGGGGCTCGACCATGAAGGCGCTCGTCTTCGAACGCAACCTGGCGCGCTTCGCGGCGTCACGGGTGGCATCGGTGGTCGGGGGATCGGGTCGCGGGGCGAGTATCGGACCCCTGCATCTGACCGACGTGGAGCCCCCCGAGCTGCCCGGCCCCCAGTGGCACCGCGTCCATCCGTTGTTGGCCGGCATCTGCGGCTCGGACCTCTCCACCGTCGACGGGCGCAGCTCGCGCTACTTCGAAGATGTCGTGAGCTTCCCCTTCGTCCCCGGCCACGAGGTGGTCGGCACGCTCGACGACACCGATACCCGCGTCGTGATCGAACCCGTCCTCGGCTGCGTGGCCCGCAGCATCGTTCCGTCCTGCCCGGCGTGCGCCGAGGGTCGCACGGGGGGCTGCGAGCGCGTCGCCTTCGGCCACCTGGCACCGGGCCTGCAGATCGGCTTCTGCACCGACACCGGCGGGGGATGGTCCGCAGGCGGTCTCGTAGCCCACGACGCCCAGCTCCACCCGGTGCCCGACGCGCTCTCGGACGACGACGCCGTGATGGTGGAACCCACCGCATGCGCCGTCCACGCGGCGTTGGCCGCTCGAGTCGACGCTGACGACACCGTGGCCGTGCTCGGGGCCGGGACCCTCGGTCTGTGCACCGTGGCGGCTCTGGCCCACCTGCGCCGGCCCGGAACGCTGCTCGTCGGGGCCAGGTACGCGCACCAACGCACGCTCGCCGAAGATCTCGGAGCCGATGTCGTGGTCGAACCCGACCAGCTGGTGCGGGCGGTGCGGAGCAAGTCGCGCTCGCTCCAGGCCTCGGGAACCCTCTCGGGGGGCGCCGACGTCGTGGTCGACTGCGTCGGCAGCGAGCAGTCCCTGGCCCAGGCTCTCTCCATGGTGCGGCCCCGGGGCGAGGTCGTACTCGTGGGCATGCCGGGGCGCGTCACCCTCGACCTGGCCTCGCTCTGGCACCGCGAGGTGACCGTCACCGGCGCCTACGCGTACGGGACCGAGGACCTCGGCGGCCTGTTGCGCCGCACCTTCGACATCGCCATGGAGGTCGTCATCGCCAAGGGTCTGGGGCGCCTGGTGTCGGCCCGATACCCGCTCGACCGCTTCGAGGAAGCGCTCGCCCACGCCGGTGCGGCCGGGCGCCGTGGCGCCGTCAAGGTCGTCTTCGACCTGCGGGCCCGGGGGCGACACCACAGCACCCTCCCCGCCACGAAAGGACGCGTCTCATGAGCCCCAGGCCCGGCTTCGTCCTCGAGGTCGACCGATCCACCCCGTCCACCTTGTTCTGGCACGGCGAGGGATACCGTCTCGAGAAGCTCCCGGTAGGTAGCCGCGTCCTGTACGCGCCCGAGCCCGTCGACGCGCTGGCCGATCCGATCGCCGCGATCCGGCGCGCCCTGGACGAGCCCTTGGGCGACGCCGCGCCCCTGCGGGCCCAGCTGCGACCCGGCATGGTGCTCACGATCGCCTTCGACGACGTCTCGCTCCCGCTTCCCCCCATGCGCAGCCCCGACGTGCGTCAGCTCGTGATCGAACAGGTTCTCGAGCTGGCCGCCGAGGCCGGGGTCGACGACGTCGTGCTCATCGCGGCCCTGGCGCTGCACCGGCGCATGACCGACGCCGAGCTGCGCCACGCCCTCGGGGACCGCATCTTCGACGCCTTCGCGCCCCATGGGCTGTTGTGGCAGCACGACGCCGAGGATCCCGAGCAGCTCGTGCATCTGGGGCTCACCGACCAGGGTGAGGACGTCGAGATCAACAAGCGGGCCGCCACCTCGGACCTCCTCGTCTACGTCAACATCAACCTGGTGGCCATGGACGGCGGCCACAAATCGGTGGCAACCGGCCTCGCCAGCTACAAGAGCCTGCGTCACCACCACAACGCCCACACCATGACCCAGAGCAAGTCGTTCATGGACCAGCACCACTCGGAGCTGCATTCGTCGAACTGGCGCATGGGCCGGCTCATCGCGGCAGCCGGGGTGAAGGTGTTCCAGATCGAGACCAACCTCAACACCGACACCTTTCCGGAGCAGTTCCGGTTCCTCCAGCGTCGTGAATGGGAATGGACGGCACGCGATCGGGCCGCGTTCGTGGCGACGTCCAAGGCGCTCGAAGCGACCCCCGACCGCCTGGCCCGGTCGATCTTCCACTCCATCCGGTCACCGCACAAGATGAGCGCCGTACAGGCGGGGGAGGTGGAGGCGGTACACGCCCGCACCACCGAGAACGTCTACGCGCAGCAGCTCCTCGAGGTCGACGGCCAGAGCGACATCCTCACCATGGGGTTGCCGTACATCTGTCCCTACAACGTCAACTCGATCATGAACCCGATCCTGGTGGCGTGTCTCGGGCTCGGCTACTTCTTCAACATGTACCGGGGCAAGCCACTGGTGCGCGCCGGTGGGGTCGTCATCATGAGTCATCCCACGCCGTGGGCCTTTCACCCCGGCCACCACCCCAGCTACATCGACTTCTTCGAACAGGTGCTGGCGGAGACCACCGACCCCGCCGAGATCGGCAAGTACGAAGAGGCCTTCGCCACCGACCCCTGGTACGTCCACCTCTACCGAACCGGCAACGCCTATCACGGCGTGCACCCGTTCTACATGTGGTATTGGTGCGCCCACGCCCTCGACCATGTCGGGGCGGTGATCGTCGTCGGTGGCGACCACGCCGCGGTGCGGCGCCTGGGATTCAAGGCGGCCACGACCATGGCCGACGCGTTCGAGATGGCCTCGGACGTGGTGGGGCGCGACCCGTCGATCACTCACCTGCACTCCCCACCCCTGTTGATGTCCGACGTGCGATGACGTCTCGTTCCGAGACGATCGGCAGGACGTGGTGAGCGCGTTGGAACGCCTGGTGAGCCGCGCCCGCCGGGCGCGCCCCGAGGGCTTCCCCTGGGCCGCGCCGACCTGGCCCGTCGACCTCGAACGTGACGCGCCCCACCGGCACCTCGGCGCCGACTACGACACCGAGTGGACCCGTCGTTACCCTGCCCGCCTGGTGCGGGCCGTGCTCCTCGACAACGTCACCCGGCCCCTCGCCCACATCGTGGCGTCGCCCGAGGTGCGCGGCGACGAGGTCCTCGAGCTCGTGGAGGCACCGGCCATCTACGTGGCCAACCACGCCAGTCACATCGACACCGGCCTGTTGTTGTCGGTGCTCCCCGCACCCGTGCGCCACAAGACCGTCGTAGCCGCGGCCGCCGACCACTTCTTCGACCGGCGCTGGAAGGCGCACCTGTGGTCCCTCGTCCTCGCCGCCATCCCCATCGAGCGCCACAAGGTCAACCGCAAGTCGGCGCAGGACACTGCGGCGTTGCTGCGCGAAGGGTGGAACCTCATCATCTTCCCCGAAGGTGGTCGGACCCACGACGGATGGTTCGGGGCCATGCGCGGCGGTGCCGCCTACCTCGCCACCCGCACGGGCCGCCCCGTGGTCCCCGTGCACATCGACGGCACCTACCGGATCTGGCCCCGCGGTGGCAAGCGCCTGCGTCGGAACCCGACCCGCATCACCTTCGGCACCCCGATCGTGGCGGCCGAGGGTGAGGATGCCCGCACGCTCGAGGCGAGGATCGACGCGGTGCTCGGCGTCCTGGCCGACGAGTCGCGCACCGACTGGTGGTCGGCGCGCCGGCGCGCCGGCGCCGGGGAGACCCCGTCCCCCCGTGGTCCCGACGCGTCGCCATGGCGTCGGGCCTGGGCACTGGGCCCAGACCCCCAAACTTCTGACGACGACGACGAAAAGCGCTGGGCCCTGACGCAGGACTGAACGGGGGGTCGGACACGCCATACGCCCGCCGGACAGGTCATCACCGTGCAGGCGTCCCGAGTGCCGGCGTCCCGAGTGGGTAGACGGGCCACGCATGGAGCCCCCGCGGTCGACGGGACACCGTCGCCGTGCAAGCGCTGCGCACCGGCGCAAGACAGACTTCTTATCAATGACCGAACCGCTTTCCACCCGTTACACAAGGACAAGAAGAGGCGCCTACCTCTCCTACCAGGTCACCGGCGACGGTCCCGTGGACCTCGTGCTGCTCATCACCGGCAGCGCCGGCATCGAGCTCATCTGGGAAGACCCCGCCGTCAGCCGCCATATCGCGAGCCACATCGTGGGTGCCCGGTGTGTCGACCTGTCGGGTGACGACCACTTGCCCTTTGCCGGTCGAGCCGAGGAGATCCTCGGCGAGATCAAGGAGTTCCTCACCAGCACCCGATCCATCCCGTTCTCGATCGTGTCCTGGTGACGGTCCTCTTCACGGACATCGTGGGGTCAACAGCGCACATGGCCCGGCTCGGCGACCGGGCGGACAGGTGAAGACGACCGGTGACGGCACGTTGGCCACCTTCGATGGGCCGGCCCGGGCTGTCGAGTGTGCCCGCGCTATCGCCGAGAACGTCACCGGGTCGGCCTGGACATCCGTGCCGGACTCGACACCGGCGAGGTCGAGACGCGCGGTGAAGACGTGGCCGGCATGGCCGTGCACATCGCAGCGCGCGTTTTGGCGGGGGCGGGCGAGGTGCTCGTGTCTCGCACGGTCACCGACCTCGTCGCCGGCTCGAGCATCGAGTTCGAAGACCGTGGCGATCACCAGCTGAAGGGGATTCCCGGCACCTGGCCATCGTTCTCCGTGAAGGCGTGAGCCGTCGGGTCCTCCCCTACCCGGCAAGGATTCGACCCTGCGGTGGAGCCTGCACCGCAGGAGAGCGGCCGATCTCGTCAACCGTGGTGGTAGCCGAGGACGGTGCACTACCCCCCACGTGGAGGGACACTGCCGTCACGATCCCGCCCGCGACGGTGGCTGACAGCGCTACGTCATCGGCGTCCCGGAACCGTGGCAGGCCTGTCGTCACCAGCAGGCGAGCGGCCTCTGCCGGCGCGACGTTGTAAGTATCTCCATCGCGTGTTGCCGAGGCCGCCCTCCGCAAGATGTCGACGTAGACGAGCATGGCATTCATAGAGTTCGCGGATTCCCCGGCGTGTCGCACCATCGTCCATCCCGATGCACCCCTGAAATAGCCCGTCGATCCGATGGCGATCACGTTCAACCCGCCGGTGATCGAGATCCTGTCAGGCTTCTGGATAACCACCCTGTAGGTCTCAGCGCTGCCGTCGGGGCCGGCACCGCTGTCGGTCATCATGAGGCTGTACCGGGACTCTGCACGCAGCGCGTCGACGGCATCGTGCAGCGCCGTGACGGGAGATGGGTGCGATTGAGATCGGGTGGGCTCGAACCGGCGCATCCACACAGCGCCCATCCACAGAGCGACACGGCCACGATGGCTGCGAAGAGCCCCGACACGCGCCGCCTTTGCTCTCCGGGCCTGCTCGACCTCACCACTCAGATCATGCCTCGAGACGTTCCGGCGACGGCGTCCCGCGACCTCCGGCATCCGCGCCGTACCGGCCCGTGGCGACCGGCCCGTGGCGACCGGCCCGTCGACCTAGAATGGCGGAAGCAGGCCGCACCCATTGGGAGACGGAACCATGAGCATCGCCGTGAATCAACCGAGTACGCCGTTTCGAGCCACGTTCAAGCGGATGGACCAGTCGACCGCCGAAGAATGGGCCGGGATCGTGGCACAACATGACGGCCTGATCGACAGCCTGCCGGACCGGATTCTCGATCAACTTCGCATGCTCGACTCCGACGCAGGCGGCTTCGCCGTTGATCGTCTCACCCATAGCCTGCAGACGGCCCGCCGAGCCGAGGTCGACGGGCGGGACGACGCGTACCTCGTCTGCGCCTTGCTCCACGACATCGGCGATGTGCTCGCACCGCTCGACCACGCCGGCCTGGCGGCAGCGATCTTGAGGCCATGGGTGCCGGCCCCCTATCACTGGATGGTCGAGAAGCACGGGGTGTTCCAGGGCTACTACTTCTGGCACTACATCGGTGGCGACCGCAACGCCCGAGACGGCTTCAAGGGGCACGAGTACTACGACCTGACCGAGGAGTTCGTGCGCAAGTACGACATGCCCGCCTTCGACGACGAGTACCCGACACCGCCTCTCGACCACTACGAACCGTTGATCCGAGGATTCTTCGTCCAGGCGACGCCGCCGACGTAGGTCGACTGTCGACGACGAAGCGAGCTACGACCGACGCACCTTCACCAGGCCACGCCTGCGGCGCACGGAGTCGGCACCCCCGGTCGTCGCCTGGCGCCAGCCCCGGGCAAAGACGGCATCGAGCCGTTGGGCGCGCAGGGCCCGTTCTTCGACGTCTTCCAGCGCGGCCGGCACCGATCCTGTGGCCCAGGCCAGGAGGAGGTCGGCCAGACTGGCGTTGCGGGCCAAGGCGGGGCCGTGCGCGTAGGTCCCGAGGACGAGCCCGGCGCGAGCGCCTTCGGTGTCGTCGCCACCGCCGTTACCCACCCCTGACAGGACCCGCGCCAGGGGAAGGGCCCCGGCGCCGAGACGGGTCACCGCCGAATGGTTCTCGAATCCCGTCAACGTCTCGAGCTGCACCGGGTCCGGGCGCCCGTTTCCCGCCGAGAGCGCGATCGGCTCGGCGACGAGCTCCCCGACGGCGCGGCGCCCTGACCCCTTCACGGTGACCACGTCGAGCAGTCCCACCCCGGGATGCGGGCGCCCGTCGGCGCCGGGGAACGACCGGCCGATGACCTGGTACCCGGCGCACACCGCGAACACGACAGCACCCGCCTCGACGGCGGCGGCGAGCACGCCGTCGCGCAGGCGCTCCGCCGACTGCACCTGGGGCCCGTCTTCCCCACCGCCGAGGCAGTACACGTCGGCGCCGGCCGGAAGCGGCGCGTCCGACAAGGCGTGAACCAGCTCCACCGGGATGTCGCGCCACACGGCGCGACCCGCCAACACCCGCCCGTTGCCGCTGTCGCCGTAGGTGCCGAGGAGGTCGGGATGCACGACTACCACGCGCAGCGCGGACGGTCCCGAGGTTCGGGCTCGGACGCGGCGGCGGCCCTTGGCGGGGGCGCCGTCGATCGTGACGGCGACGGGCATGCCCGGTGCCGGAGACGCCGTCTCGGGCCCTGCCAACGATGTCGAGGTCGATGGACCCGGGCTTTCCGGCACCCGAGCACGGGGCGCGGCGGAGGCGAGACGACGGCGCAGCGCCTGGAAGGCGGTGTAGTTACCGACGTACTCCACGTGCGCGGACCCGGCCGCGGCCAGTGCCTCGAGACCGTCGGGCACCGTCACGTGGGCCACCCCGGCATGACGGAGTCGCACCGCCAGGTCTCGACATCGCTCCCCCGTCGCCACCACCAGACGGCCCGCCAACCGTTCGAAGGGGACGTCCCACAACCACGACGGGTCGTGGCCGTCGGCGATGCGGGCGTTGATCCCCACCACGACGGGGTCCGTACCCCCTTCGAGCAGATCGAGGAGCTCGGTCCACCCCGCCGGGTTCTTGGCGAGGAGGAGCCGCACGGTCGTCGCCCCCCACGCCACAGACGCGAACCTGCCCTCCACATCTGCGACCGATTCCATCGCCGACAGGGCCGTCGCCTCGTCGACGCCCAGCGCGCCGGCGGCCACCGCCGCCATGGCTGCGTTGGCGAGGTTGCAGCGCCCAGGGAGCACGAGCTTTACGGTCAGGGTGCGCCCGTCGGCAGTGAGGAGCACGTCGCCGCGCAAGGCCGCGTCGGGGTGGGGCCGGCGGAACCCGCATGCGCACCACCAATCGTCGTCGGCGAAGACGATGCGGCCCGCGCACGAGGGGCAACCGACGGCGTCGAGTCGCCACAGCTGGCCGGCGGCCACCCAGATGACCTGGGCCGCGCCCAGCGCGCCCCACACGACGAGCGGGTCGTCGGCGTTGGCGACGATGGTGGTGCGGGGCAACGCGCCCAGTGCGGCGCGCCAGCGCGCCGCCACCATGCGGACCTCGCTCACACGGTCGAGCTGATCGCGCGACAGGTTGAGCAATGCCACCACCTCGGGATGCACGGCGTCGGCCACCACTCCGAGGTATCCCTCGTCGACCTCGAGCACCGCCGGCACCCCCGGCGCCGCCGACGCCAACGCCGTGGCCAACCCGGGCGGGAGGTTGGCGCCCGCGGCCGACGTCGCCACCCGGTTCGATCCGCCCAACGCAGCCGCGAGGAGGCGGGTGGTGGTCGTCTTACCGTTGGTCCCGGTCACGAGCGCGACGCTGCGACCCGCAGCCAGAGCCCCGAGCAGGTCGGGAGCGAGGAACAACCCAACCCGGCCGCCGATCACCGAGCCGCCCCCGAGACCCAGTCGGCGCGACGCTGCGCTCACAGCGGTGGAGGCTCGACCGGCCAGGCGGGCCCGCACCGGCACCGAGGCGTCGGCGGGCGTGTCCGTCACGTGTCGGAGTGATCGGGCGGAAAGGTGCGGGCCAGCTCCTCGGCCGTGGGCTCGTGCGGACGCTGGGACTCGGCGGGGAGCTGGGTCATGATCGCCGCCATGATCGCCTCGGTGTCGGCGACGGCGTCGGAGAGCCCGAGGTGCACGGGCTTGCCCACCCGAACCACGACAGACGGGGGGTGGAGCAGGTTGGTGACGTCGGGAACCCGGGCCGAGCGCGGCCACACCGCTTCGGTCCCCCACACACCCACCGGGAGCACGGGAGCGCCGGTCATGGCGGCCAGCCGTGCCGTGCCCGTCTTGCCCTTGAGCTCAGGCTCGAAGAACTTCTTACCCCGGGGAATGGTCCCCTGCGGGAGGATCACGACGACTTCTCCTGCTTCGAGCGCCCGGCGGGCCTCGCGCAGCGGCGTGTCGGAGCGGCTGCCGCGGTCGACGGGGATCCCGCCCAGGGCACGCGCCAACTGGCCCACGACGGGCGCGTCGAAGACCTCGCGCTTGGCAAGGAACCGCACCGGGCGACCCAGCCGGGCCGCCACGATGGCGAGGGCGACCACGTCGAAGTAGCTGCGGTGGTTGGCGGCGAGGATGACCGGTCCGCGCCTCGGCACCCGGCCCACGCCGTCGATGTCGAAGCGCGCGTAGGGGAACATGGCGGGGCGGACGACGGGTCGAAGCACGTCGTAGGGCTCGAGACCACCCACCTTCGGCACTCCCGGCGGGCGGTCCCAGCGCTCGACGGGCCAGCGTCGCAGGCGGGCCACGGCGTTGAGCCGTCGGTCCGGGTTGACGGCGTGGGGACGCCCGACCGCGCTCAGCAGGGGCACATCGAAGACGCTGTCGGAGTAGGCATGGCTCGCCGCCATGTCGACGTGGGATTCCGCCGCCCAACGCCGAACGGCGGCGAGCTTGCCCGTGGACCAGACGAACTCGCCCTCGATACCCCCGGTGTAGACACCGTCTTCGCGCCCGTAACGGGTGGCGAGGACATGGTCGAACCCGAGCATCCCCGCGAAGGGGGTGATGAGATCGGCGGGAGTGGTCGTGGTGAGCACGATCAGATGACCGGCCTCACGGTGTTCGGCCAGCACGCCCGGGGCGTAGGGCTGGACGAGTTCGACGAGCTCGGGTGCAGCCAGCTCACCCGCTCGGCACACGGCTTCGACCGGCCAGCCCTTGGTGAAGCGCGGCGCCACGCGCACCATGGCCATGAAGGCCAGGCTCTCACCAATCAGGTCGTAGAACCCGTAGAAGAGGCGCTCACCGGGCAGTGACCGGCGCCCGTCGAAGAGCCCCTCGGCATGCATGGCCGCGCTCAAGACGAGGCCGCTCGCGCCGCGCAAGAGGGTTCGGTCGAGATCCACGAACACCGCGGCCCGGGCCATGGGCGCGTCGTGGCCCGAGCCGTTGCCGTTGTGGACATGGGTCTTCGGCGATCGGGCCGTCACCATGCCGCAGACCATATCGCCGTCCATCGTGGGGAGGGCCGTTGGAGACGCGCTACCAGGGCCCTGACGCGGCAAAGGGACCAGAGGGGGATCCGGTCCCTTTGCTCCGACTCGACAGGATCGGAGGGGGGCGTCCGGTTCCTGTGGTCTCTGGGGACCATTGTGAATGATCGCCCTCGATCAGTCAAACAGCTATTACAGATTTCTACTATCGTAAAAAGAGATGGAACTGCGACACCTCCAGGCGCTGGTGGCGGTGGCCGAGCACGGGTCGTTCTCGTCCGCCGCCGACCATCTGGGCACCGTACAGTCCAACATCTCGGCTCACGTGGCCCGCCTCGAGCGCGAGCTCGGGACCACCCTCGTCGACCGCTCCGCAGGGCGATTGACCGCCGACGGTGAGGTCGTGGTGGCCCGGGCCTATCGGGTCATCGGGGAGCTCGACGCCCTCGTCGCCGACGTCGGGGCCCTTCGAGAGGCAGTAGCCGGGAACGTGCGGGTCGGGATCCTCGGCACCACGGCTCGCTGGCTCGTGCCGACGCTGCTCGCCGACCTCTCCTTGAACCACCCCCGTCTGCACCTGATCGTGGCGGACGGCACCACCCTGGGCCTCGAGCCCCAGCTGGCGGCGGGACGCTTGGACCTGGCCGTGCTCACCTTTCCCGTCCCCGGGCGCGACCTCGTGTCCGAGCCGCTCTTCGACGAGGACATCGTGCTCGTGGTCCCGCTCGACGACGACCCGTTGTCCGGAGCCGAGCGGATCGACATCAGCGACCTCGAGCGTTTCGAGTTGCTGCTCCCGGCCCCGGGCACACCGTTTCGCGGCGAGATCGACGCGGCTGTCAAGCCCACCGGCGTCCGACTCCGACCCCGGGTCGAGCTCGACGGCGTGCGCCTGCTGGCATCGCTCACCTTCGAGGGATACGGACCGGCGTTGCTCCCCGCCACCGCCGTCCCACCGCATCTCCGCGCCCGGTTCCGGCTGGTCGACGTGGACGGCTTGCTGCCCCGGCGGGTCGGGATCGCCCAGCGCAGCCGGGGCCTGCCCTCGGCCCCGGCCCGGGCCGTGCTCGACACGTTGCGCGACCTCATGACGAAACCCGACCAGCTTCCCTCCGGCTTGCACCCGGTGCTCGGGGACTCGCGCACGCGCGCCGAGGGTTCACTGCGGGTCGTCGGCATGCCCAACGGCTGAGGGCGCGGCCCCCACCTGGGGCGTCATGCCGCCGGTGGTCGCGCCCTTCGCCACATCAACCACAACGTGGGACCGCCGCGCGGGGTGCGGATCTCGCCGGTGACCTCGAATCCGTGGTGCCCGTAGAAGGGGAGGTTGCTCTCTTTGGAGGACTCCAGATACGCGGGCAGCCCCTCGGTGTCGACGCCCTCGAGCACGGACCGCATCAGCGCCGATCCCACTCCCGTGTGCTGTCGATCGGGATCGGTGCCGAGCGTGGCCAGGTACCAATGCGGCTCCTGGGGCCGGGCCGCGTCCACGGCGCTCAGCAGTCGGGCGGCCTCGGGGGTGTCGCGTCCCAGTCCCGTCAGGTAGGGCATGACGGGCACGAGGCGCACGAGATCGCGCCAACCCGGTCGGACCCGGCCCGGTGGTGACCACATCGCCACACCGGCCAGGTCCCGCGTCGTGTACACCTCGCCGCGCTCGAGATAGGTGTGCCGGAGTTGGATGGCGAAGAACTTGCGCAGCCCGCGCCGGCGTCGGCGGTCCCCTCGGAACAGCCATTGCGGCACCGGGTCGTCGTCGAAGGCTCGCGCCAGGACCTCGACCAGCGTCTCGACATCGCCGGTGACAACGCGCCGCACAACGTGCTGGCCCCGTCGCGCCCCCGACGTCGCTGCGTCGTCGCGGTCGTGGTCCTCGCCTTCGATGCGGGTCATCGCCCGGCCCTCCGGCCCCCCAGCCGCCACTGCCGCCATCGTACCGGGGCCACCCCTGTCGCTGGCGCCACGGCCGGGCCACCGGTGCGACCGGTCCGGTCCGTGCCGCCCGAAGCCGTCCCGGGTTGAGGGCAACCGTCCGCTCAAGGCATTTGTCAGACCAGTCAGATCAGTCAGATCAGTCAGATCAGTTGTGCGAAGGGTGCGACGGATACGTCGCCAGCAGAGAAAGGTCCCCACCCTGGCGCCGCATGACGTCGTGCCACAGACGGTCGGCGTCCACACAGAACACATCGACCGCCAACGCCTCGAGCACGAACCACGCCCCTTCGGCCAGCTCGGCCTCCAGCTGGTCGGGCGCCCACCCCGAGTACCCGGAGAAGAGGCGGGCGCCCCGCAGCGCGACGGGCTGGTCGTCGGGAGGCAGCGCCAGGTCGACCGTGCCCACCGACTCGACCACGGCCCGCCATGGCGCCCCGGGGGCGGTCCCGGGCGAGGCCGGCCTCGCCAGTCCGATGACGGCGTCGCGCGATACCGGCCCGCCACGGAACACCACGCCGGGCGGTGCCAGCCGGGCTTGCTCCGTCCAGGGCTCGAGGATCTCCTCGACAGGCACGGGGGTGGGACGGTTCAGGACGACCCCGAGCGCCCCGTCCTCGCCGTGGTCGAGCACCAGCACCACCCCGCGGTCGAAGTTGGGGTCTCCCAGCTTGGTCGAGGCCACCAGGAGGCGTCCCGTGAGCGACCCTCCCGCCGGCATCGATTCGGAGCTCGGTTCCGGCACGTCCCGATCATGGCTCGCGGGCCGGCGCGGTGATGACCATGCCGTCTCCGGTGGGGCGCGGCGCCGTCACGAGGTCGGTCGCGCCGGCGGCTTCCAGCCCACCGGGAACGGGTCTTTGACCGCCACGAGCAACTCCCACGCCGCCCGGCACCTCTGGTACCCGGCGGCGCGGTACTGCACCGGGACCCCGGGGCTGTCGCTGGGGATCCACAGCGCGGGCGTGTCGAACCAGAAGGCGGTGGAGTCGTCGTCGTAGGTGGTGCGATACACCCCGTACCCGGTGGTGAGGGCATCGGCCACGAGGTCTTTGCGCCCGGTGGCCGCACCCACAGCATGCATGAGCGCGGCGGTGAAATACGAACCACCGGGCCACACGGCCTTGCCCTGCAGGGTGTCGATGGGTTGGCCCGAAGGGTCGACCGCATTGACCGCCCCCATCTGGGCGCCGGCCACGTCTGCCACATTGAGCCGATAGGCCTGGGCCAGGTGCGACGCCATCCGGGAGGGGTCGAGCACGTCGGGCAGCCCGTCGCGCGCCCCGTAGCGCTGGCCGCACAAGGCGTCGGCGAGCAGCGCGTGGGTGAAGGGTCCATCGCTGTCGAGGCGGTAGTAGCCACCGCTCGCCGACCACAGCATTGTTTCGACCGAGGCGCGCGCCTTGGCGGCGGTGACCGTCCAATGGTCCTGAGCCGCGCCGGGGTCGAAGACCCGGGCGAAGTCGGCCAGCGCGTCGCACGCGCCGATGAAGTGCGCGGCGATGTAGGTGGCGGCCCCTTGCATCTCGATGGCGTCGTAGGTGGAGCAGAAGCCATTCGCGTCGGGAATCCCGTCACCGTCGAGATCGCGCGTCAGGAGGTGGGTCATGGTTCGCACCAGGGCCGGATAGACCTCGGCGCCGAACTCGTGGTCCCCGGTGTAGGTCCAGTACGCGTGGGCCTGTTGGACGAACTTGGCGGGAAGATCGAGCCAGTCGACTCGCAGCGGGGGCTGTCCCGGCCGGGTGGCGGAGTACTGGCTCACGACGAACCAGGGATCGTCGACCGGCGACCCGGCGTCATGGGGCGTGCGTCCCAGCGGATCGACGGCCACCATGTCGGCCCAACCCAGCAGGAGGTCGCGTTCGATGGTGGGAAACAGCTGGAGCAGATGGCGGGCTTCGTAGTGTCGGACGTCCATCGACTCACAGTCCCGGAACACATTGGTCTCGAGCGTGAAGTAGAGGTGCTGTCCGGGTCGATTGCCGAACACCTTGGGCTTGGTGATGCAGCCGTTCTCCCAGAACACCCCTCCGAACACGCTGTAATAGAGCTCGTTGAGGGCGGCGCTTCGCAACCAGAGGGGATAGACGGGGTCCTCCGCCACCGGCGACCACCAGGCGTCGATGCCGCGCTCGATGGTCGAGACCTCGGTCAGCAGGTCGCGTGCAATCGCCCAGCCCTGGTACGAACCGGGGTACCACTGGGTGTAGCGCTTGCGCCATTGGGTCCCGTCGACGGGATTGCGGAACTGCACGATGGGAAAGTCCCACGCCAGTGCGAAGGTGGCGGCCCGCCGCTCCCCGGGTGCCAGCGTGAACGACACGCACACCGCTCCGGCGAGACCGAGGCGGCGCGGGTCGATGGGCGAGTCGGGAAGACGGCCTGTCTTGAATGCGGCCAAGAGGTCGGAGCCGTCGCCGTCACCGGCCCAGTCCTCGGTGGCACTGAGCCGCGAGCCGCTCGGGCCCCGGGCGCCGATGACCCACTCGGTGCGTTGGGTCTCGGGCACGTTGGCAGGATCCTCGGCCTGCAGTCGCACCCCGATGATGTCCGAACCCCGGACCAGCGACGAGCGCAGGCCCTGGCGCGTGTACTCGTACCGGGCCGTCGGCAAGCGGAACGGGGCGTTGGGGAAGCTGAACATGCACGCCACCTGGGCGGGGGCATTGGTCGGGTTCGAAACCGCCAGCTGGAAGAGGCCGCCCGGTAGCGAGGAGCGCCGGTAGTCGCGGGCCACGAAGGGGGTCAGCTGCTTGAGCGCGACGGGAAGGGGAAGATCTTCGTAGACGAACCAAGCTTTCGGAAACAGCGCCGCATACAACCCATCACCGGTGTCGAGCAACGGCCACGCCGGAAGCAGGTCCTCGGTGGCCAGCGCCGTGGTGACGGTCCCGGCGCCGGTCGTGAGCGCCACGTGGAACCCCGCTTGGGAGAGATAGCGGTCCTCGAACCCACTGCCCCGGGGTGATCCCCAATGCGATCCGGCCGAATCGTCCCCCCCGATGTCGAGGTTCCACGGGCCGAACGATCCCGCCAGGTTGAGCATGACGGCGCCCGTCCCGATCCCACCCACGGGGATCCCGCGTTTGGTACGGCTGGCCGGCTTGGCCGTCGTCCCGACGGGTGGGGCCGACCCGGTGGCCCCGAGCGGGTGGCTGCCGAGGGCCCGTCGCCATGCCGCGTCGGGAATGTCCCAGAGATTGGTCCCACCCAGAAGGCCGATCGGTTCGTCGATGCCCTCGTCGGTGCGTCCGCACCCCGCCAGCCCGCCTGCTGCCATGGTCGCCGCCGCCAGTGGGGCGGCGGCGAGCAACCGTCGTCTCGAGATCCTCACGGGCGGGTCCCGGTCTGGGCCCGCGCCCCCATGTCGCGTAGGCGGGCGCGACGCGCGATCTTCCATGACGCGCTGATTGTGACCGACTCCTCTACGTTTTGGTCATCACCCGCACGACGTGCGGGGAGCTCAGCTCCGACGAGCGACGGTCCGGAACCGGTACGGGACCTCAGCCTCCCAGGACGATGAGATCGACGCCGTGCGCGCCGAGGTCGGCCGAGGCGTTGTCGTCGGCATACCCGAGGCCCTGGACGTTGAAGAGTAGGACGGGCTCGTCGCCGAGCGGGAACGGGCCCCAGTGCCAGGTGCCCCGGTGCAGCACCACGGCATCGAGCTTCTCCAGTCGAAAGGCCCGGACCGAGTCGAGGCCCGCCTCGGTGGACAGATCGGCGTCGGCCGGGGCCACGGCCAGCACCGACGGCCCGTTGAGCGCCAACAGGACCTGGGTGTGGGTGTCGTGGCGGTACATCCGTTCGCAGCGCAGCCCGTCCCCGTCTCTCTTCACCTCGTCCGGCGCGTGACTGATGACGTTCACGTGGGGGTCCGCCCACTGGTACTCGAGCCGGTTGGTCCCGTCGGACGGATCGGTATCGGGCACCGGCACCCATCCGAAAGGTGCCCACGCTTCGGCCACGATGGGGCCGGCGACGAGGCGCCTTGTGGCTTCGGCCATGTGGAACCCCCTGATCTACGCTGACGGCGCCGTCAGTCTACGGCCTGTGATCGACGAGCGAGGAGGACAAGGCGATGGACGTGCGAAGCATCGAGGACGTAGAGCCCGTGGTGGAGCACAACGGCACGGTCCCGGTGTGGTGGCTGTTCAAGTCGCGCGAGATGAAGGAGATCACCGACGGAGGGTTCCTCGAGCTCGTGAACGAGTTCGAGGTGGCCGGAGGGGGCTTTGTCCACCCCCACTCCCACCCCACCCATGAGTTCTATTACGTGACGTCGGGGCGCGGGATCATGACCATCGAAGGCGAGGACCGCGACGTCGTCCAGGGAGACCTGGTCCACATCCCCCCCGACAAGGTCCACAGCCTCCGTCCCGTGAGTGATCACGCCCCCATCCACTGTTTCTGCTTCGCCATCGGTGTAAAGGACTCGGGGCCGATCGACTACACCACGCACCCGTCGTAGGGGCCCGTGGCACGCATCCTCGTGACCCGGACCCTCCCCGAGGGGGGCCTCGACCCCCTCCTCGACGAGGGCCACGACGTAGTCCGGCGCGACGACGACACGCCCTACACCCACGCCGAGCTCGTGGATGCGGTCACCATGGTCGACGCGTTGGTGTGCCTGCTCACGGACCGCATCGACGAACCCGTGCTGCGGGCCGGCGCGTCACACCACCTGCGCGTGGTCGGCAACGTCGCCGTGGGCTACGACAACATCGCCCTCGACGCGGCGCGCCAGCTGGGCGTGGCGGTGTGCAACACCCCGGGTGTGCTCGACGAGACCACGGCCGACGTGGCCTTCCTGCTCGTGCTGGCGGCTTCGCGCCTCGCCTCTGACGCCGAACGCGACCTGCGCGCCGGAGCGTGGCCGGGCTGGGGCATCAACCAGTACCTGGGAAATGACGTGCACGGGGCGACGCTCGGCCTCGTCGGCTACGGGCGCATCGGCAGGGCGGTGGCCCGGCGGGCGTCGGGGTTCGGCATGCAGGTGCTGCACCACACCCGTCATCCGACGGACATGCCGGGCTACGTCTCCGCCCTCGACGACCTCCTGGCCGAGTGCGACGTGCTCAGCATCCACGTCCCGCTGTCCGACGAGACCCGGCACCTCATCGGGGGGCGCGAGCTCGCGCTGCTGCGTCCGCACGCCGTGGTGGTGAATACCGCCCGGGGCCCGGTGGTGGACGAGGCGGCGCTCGCCGAGGCGCTCCACGCCGGGACCATCTTGGCGGCGGGCCTCGACGTCTACGAAGCCGAGCCCGTCGTGCACCCCCGCCTCCTGAGCGCCCCCCGCACCATGCTCCTCCCCCATATCGGCAGCGCCAGTCGCGCCACCCGGACACAGATGGCGCGCGTCGCCTGCCAGGGCGTGTGCGAGGTGCTGGCCGGTCGTCGACCGGCGAACCTCGTCACCGGCTGAGGATCAGGGCCCCTCCACCGGCGACGGGTCGAGGCCCAAGAGCTCGAGGGTGGTGGCGCCTTGGCGGAGGGCGACGAACATCGCCTCTTCCTTCTCGACACGGGCCCGGCCCGCCCGCAGCACGCTATCGATCTCGGCGGCGCGCACCACGGCGACGCCGTCGGCGTCACCGACGAGCCAGTCCCCCGCCGCCACCGTCACCCCGCCGACCTCGGCGGCGGCACCCACCGTGCCGGGGCGGTTCTTCGAAGCGCCCCGCAAAGCCACGGTGGCGGAGAACACGGGGAACCCGTGGGCCTCGAGTGCGCTGGCATCGCGCACACCACCGTCGATCACGAGGCCGGCCACACCCCGCGTCTGCGCCGCGGTGGTGAGCACCTCGCCCCAGTACCCGAACTCCTCCTCGTCCCCGACGTCCACCGCCAGCGCACTGCCGGGGGGAGCGCTCGCCACCGCCACGTGGATGGCGAGGTTGTCGCCGGGGGTGCACCGCACCGGAAGGGCCGGTGCCGCCAGGCGAGCGCCCGGCCACGCCGCGCTGATCCGGGCCCGCATGGTCCGGCCCCCCGACTCGCCCACCGTGGCCGCGCCCAGAGCCAGGAGCTCGGAGGTGCGAGCGGCGTCGGTCACAGACTCTTTGCGGTCGGGCATGGGCGCTCTGCTCTCGATGGGTCTCGGCCGGAGACGGGTCGGTACCGGGGGTGAGCGTAGCGAGCCGGTCACCGCGTCAGCGACCCCACCAACACCTCTGTCGGCGTCCACTCACCGATCCTCGACGCCGGCGGCCACCTCCATCATCGCCTCGAGCTGTTCGATGTAGTGCTCCCGCGAGTCGTGGCGGAAACGGAGCGCCAGCGCGGTGGCCCCGATGTCGCCATAGGCACGCACCGCCGTCGCCGCAGCGCGGGGATCACCCACGGGATCGAGGGGTGGCTCGGGGGCGAGCACGAGCTCGAACGCGGGCGCACGCGCCTCGAGGGCCGCCGCGTCGGCCCCACCGAGCAGAGCGCGCAACTCGTCGAGTGACAACCCGAAGGGGATCCAGCCGTCACCGAGCTCGAGGGCGCGCCGCAGCGACCGGCGGGAGCGGCCCCCCACCCAGATGGGAACGTGGGACTGCACGCCACTGGGCTCGACGACGAAACCCGCGTAGTCGAAGTGCGGGCCCGAGTACCTGGGCACGCGCTCGGAGAACGAGCCCCGAATGGCACGCAGCGCATCATCGGCACGGGCGCCGCGGCCGGCAAAGGGCACACCGAGGAGCTCGAACTCGGGTTGCAGCGAACCCACTCCGACCCCGAGGATGACCCGGCCGCCGCTGGCGACGTCCAGGGTGCCGTAGCGCTTGACCACCTCGAGCGGGTGGTGGTAGCCGAGCACGAGCACGTGCGTGAGCAGACCGATGGTCTCGGTCGACGCCGCCACGTAGCTCAAGGTGGCGACGGGGTCCCAGTACCGGCCCCCGCGCGTGGCCGCCGTGGGCTCGGGGATGACGACGTGCTCGGGACACGACACCCATCGGTACCCCAAGTGCTCGGCGGCGCGGGCGACCTCGACGATGTCGTCGATGCCTCCGTGGCGTTCCCAGGCGGGGGGATCAAACCGGGGATTCAGGTTCACCACCGGCGTCACGATGCCGAGATCCACCGGTGCCCTCCTCCTCCCTGGATGCGCGGCGGCCGCCCCATACCCTGGACGCGATCAGACGAGGAGGGCGATGGCGGCAATCACGCCCACCACCACAATGATGGCGCGCAACAGCGATGCCGGCAGCCGGCGCCCCAGCACCCCACCGACCTGGCCCCCGACGACCGAACCGACGGCGAGGAGACCGGCCGCCTCCCACGACACGTGGGCGAAGACCACGAACACGATGCCGGCAACACCGTTGACCAAGAAGGCGAGGACGTTCTTGGTGGCATTGAGCTTCTGGAGGTGGTCACGCAGGAAGATGCCGAGCAGCGCCAGGAGGATCACGCCCTGGGCCGCACCGAAGTACCCCCCGTACACGCCGGTGAGGAACACCGATCCGAACAACACCGGTCCACCGTGGACACGACGGTCCGTGCGTCCTGCCAGGCGCGCCGACAGGCGCGGCTGCAGCGCCACCAGCGCACAGGCGACCAGAATGAGCACCGGAACCACGTGGCGGAAGACGCTTCCGGGTAACGCCAGGAGCAAGACGGCTCCGACGATGCCTCCTGACACCGAGGCCACGCCCAGCACAGCCAGACGGGGCCGTTGCCCACGCAACTCTGACCGGTACGCGATGGCGCCGCTGAGCGATCCCGGCACGAGGCCGATGGTGTTGCTGACGTTCGCCACAATGGGCGAGAACCCGAATGCCAACAGGGTGGGAAAGGTGATGAGCGAGCCCGAACCGACAATGGTGTTGACTGTCCCCGCCACCAAGCCAACGCCCACGATGGCGAGGGCTTCGAGCACGGACATGGAGAGGGTCTACCGGAGTGGCCGGGGTGGCTCAACACCGCGCCGGGCCCGGCCGGCCCGCCGCCACGAGGAGAATCTGCAACCGTGACCGACTCGCCGCCCCGCCGGGACGTCACCGCCGGATCGATCTGGCGCGTCCTGGTGGGTCGGCCCCTGCTCTCGAGCGAGAAGGCCCACGAGCAGATCACCCAGGTGCAGGGCCTGTCGGCCCTGTCGCTCGACGCACTGACGTCGGTGGCCTACGGGCCCGAGGCGATCCTGGTGGTCCTGGCGGTGGCGGGGGTGGGTGCCCTGCACCTCATCCTGCCCATCACCGGGGCGATCGTGGTGCTGCTCGCCATCCTCGTCCTCTCCTACCGCCAGGTGATCGACGCGTATCCCTCGGGCGGAGGCGCCTACGCGGTGTCGCGGGCCAATCTCGGCACCAACGCCAGCCATGTGGCGGCAGCGTCGCTCGTCGTCGACTACACGCTCACGGTGGCGGTGTCGATCGCGGCGGGGGTCGGACAGCTCACCTCGGCCTTTCCGGGGCTGGCCTCGGCCACCGTGCCCCTGTGCCTGGCATTCCTGGCCCTGCTCACCATCCTCAACCTGCGCGGCCTGGGTGATACGGCGCGGGCGTTCCTGCTGCCGACGATGATCTTCATCGTCGGCGTACTCGGCATCACCATCGTCGGTCTCGTCCACCCCCTGGCCCTGCACGCGGCCCCACTCGGACACCCGACCGCGGCCACCCATGGACTCGAGGCCGTCGGGGTCCTGTTGGTCCTGCGGGCCTTCGCGGCGGGATGCAGTGCGCTCACGGGGGTGGAGGCCATCGCCAACGGCGTGCCGCTGTTCCGCGAACCACGACAGGTCCGGGCCAAGCGCACCGAGGCCCTCCTGGGGCTGATCCTCGGCGCCATGCTCGTGGGCCTCGCCACCTTGGCGGTGCGGTTCCATATCCAACCCCGAAGTGGTCAGACCGCCCTCAGCCAGATCATGGGGGAAGCCGTCGGCCGGCACTTCGCCTACTACTTCGTGTCCCTGGCCATCACCTTCGCCCTCGCCCTGGCGGCCAACACGTCATTCGGGGGGCTCCCCGTACTCGCCAGCCTGCTGGCCCGGGACCATTACCTCCCTCACATCTTCACCGTGCGCGGCGACCGCCAGAATTTCAGCACCGGCATCGTGGCCCTCGCCTTGTTCTCGGCCGTCCTCCTCGTGGCGGTGAACGGCGCCACCCAGCGGCTCATCCCCATGTTCGCCATCGGTGTCTTCACCGGGTTCACGCTGTCGCAGATCGGTCTCGTCGTCCACTGGTACCGGACACGACCCCCGCGCTGGCGACGCCGGGCCACCATCAACGGCGTGGGCGCCACGGCCACGGCGTTGTCCACTGTCATCTTCCTGGTCAGCAAGTTCACAGCCGGAGGATGGGTCGTCGCCGTCTCGGTCGTCGCGTTCATCACCCTGTTCCGCCGCATCCACCGGTACTACGAGCGAGCGGCCGAGCTCCTCGGGCTCGGTACCATCCCGCCCAAACCGCACCCGAGCGCGGGGGCGCTCGTGATCGTCCCCGTGACCAACATCTCGCGCCTGACGGCGCGGGCCCTCAGCGAGGCGCTGTCACTGTGCCCTGAGGTGGAGGCCGTGACCGTCGTGCTCAGTGACGGCGACGAAGAAGTCGTCGACACCCTGAGCCGGCGCTGGGACGAGTGGGACCCCGGGGTGCCGCTGAGGGTGCTGCGCACCAACTATTCGTCGGTCGTCGACCCCATCGTCGCCTTCATCGACGAGGAACGAGCGAGGCGCAACGACCAGGTCGTCGTGTTGATCCCGGTGGTCGTCCCGACGCACCTGCGCTACCGGGTGCTGCACAACCACATCGAGGTGTTGCTGTCGGCCGCGCTTCGGACCCGCACCGACATCATCGTGGCGCGTGTGCCCATGGCGCTCGACCCCTCCCCGCCCGCTCGGTGAGCACGGTGCGGGGTCGGCCGACCGAGCGCGGCTGTCAGAATGACCAGCGATGCCTGACGCGACCGGATCTGACGACCCGGGGTCGGGTGCCTTCGCTTCCCCCCCGCCCCCGTCCCCCCCGCCGCCCCCGACACCGCCACCGCCGCCTGTGTACGGGCCGCCGGGTCATGCTCCCCTCGCCTACGGAGCACCGCCGTCGCCGTACGCCAACTACGGCGCCCGCGTGGGTGGATGGCTCATCGACTGGGTCATCACGAGCGTCGTCGGGTCGTTGGTGCTGATCCCGATCCATGCCGTGCACGAGGCGGGTTCGACAGTGAGCGGCGGATCGCATTCCCAGCCCGCTCTCGGCGTCACCATCACGAACCAGGGTGCGATCCTGTTCGTCCTGTTCGTGATCATCTACACGACAGCGTTCACCGGGTCACCACGGGGCCAGACACCCGGCATGATGGCGGTGCACGCCAGAGCCGTCGACGCCAACAGCGGTGCGCCCATCGGCTACGCGCGGGCGCTGGCTCGCGTCGTCGTCGAGTACCTGCTGTTCGCCCTGCTCCTCGCGCCATGGGTGTTCGACATGGTGCTGCCGTTGTGGGATCCGCGCCGACAGACGTTGCACGACAAGATCACCACCACGGTCGTCATCAAGACGTAGGGATGGCAACGCGTCGATCGACGGTTCCGATCGACGGTTCCGATCGACCCCGGAGAATTCCCTGACGCGCGCTGGCGATTCGCGTCGCGAAGTCGTCGCCCATCGCGTCGGGAACAAAACGGAGAGAGTCGACAGGGTCGGAGTCGCTCGGTAAGGTCGCCGCCGCATGGGCAATCGTCGATTGCTTGCCCACACCCCCGGCCCCGTGAGCGTGTTTCGACGCGCCCACGCGACTCCGTGACGGCTGAGGGAGGGGCGAGCATTGGTGCACGAGCAACACGTGTGACGCAAGTTCACAGGGAGCTGCTGTGTTCAGCCTGATCCGATTCTCACCCCCCCGCCACGCCGTGCATCACGACAAGCGCGGCGTCATCCGGCACCCCGCCGCCAAGGTCATGGCCGCCCCTTTGGTGACGGCGACGGCGGTGGCCATCGACTTCGTCGACTCCTCCCCTCAGACCCAGGTCGCAGACTCGAGCGCCACACAACCGGGCGCCGCCCCCCACCGCCTCTCCGCCCCGGCGGCACCGGCGACGTCGACCACGATCCCCGCACCGCCCACCACCGTCGCGATCCCACCCACCACCACGAGCACCACGAGCACCGCGACGCACTTGTGGCCGACCAGTACCACCCCTGCGGCGCCACGACGATCGACCCCGGCCAAGGTGGCCGTCCGGGCCCCGGTCAAGACACCGGCCAAAGCGCCGGCGAAAGCAGCGGGGACCCTGTTGGGGTCGGCCATCGTCGGGCCGCATACCGCCAAGACGACGGGGCTCGGCGACTTCGCCGGCTCCGGTGACCCCGGGGCCCTGGCCAGTTTCGCCTCGATCACCGGGACCCATCCCGTTCTCGCCTCGGACTACCTGCTGCGCACCAGTGGCTGGGACGGCATGGACGGCGCCGGTGGCACCGAGGACTGGATGCTCGACCAGTGGCGCAACACGGGGTACCGCCTCGTGCTCGGCGTCCCCATCCTCCCGGGAGGCTCGGGGGGCACGCTCGTCGAGGGTGCGACCGGCGCCTACAACCAGTACTTCACCATCCTCGCCCAGACCTTGGTGCAAGACGGGGCCGCCAACGCCATCCTCCGGCTCGGGTGGGAGTTCAACGGCACGTGGTATCCCTGGAGCGTCGCCAGCAATGCGGACGCCCAGAACTTCGCCCATTTCTGGCGCCAGATCGTCAACACCATGCGAGCGGTCCCGGGCCAGCAGTTCAAGTTCCTGTGGAATCCGAACGGGGGAGGCTCGTCGAGCTGGAATCTCGAGCTCGCCTATCCGGGCTCGGCCTACGTGGACTACATCGGTACCGACGTCTACGACGAGTACTGGGGCAGTTCCTTCACTCCGCAGGCCTCGTGGAGCAATGCCGTCACCCAGACCTGGGGGCTCAATTGGTTGACGACCTTCGCCGCGGCTGAGGGGAGGCCCATCGCCATCCCGGAATGGTCCGTCGACTACCGCACCGACGGGCACGGCCTCGGCGACGATCCCTACTTCATCAGCCAGTTCGCCAACTGGATCGCCGACAACAACGTTGCCTTCACGTGCATCTTCTCGTTCAACGACACAGCCGGCGCCCAGGACAACGACCTCACCGACGGCGGCTTCCCGAACGCCCTCGCCTCCTTCCGGGCCGACTTCGGCTGACGGGGCCACGACCCTGACGCTCGGACGTGACTCGCTCGTGCTGTGCTCGGGCACGGTCCCGCGCCACATCAGCTTCCGCGAACGACTGCGCGCCGCCGCGGACGCGGGATACGACGCCGTCTCGATGTGGGGACGCGACTACGCCCGTGCCCGGCGCGACGGTCACGGCGACGCCGAGATGCGTTCCATGCTCGACGACCACGGTCTCGTCGTGGCCGAGGTCGACCCGGCATGGTGGTGGACACCGGGCGCCGTCGACGTCCACATCCCCGTCGAACTCGACACCATGGAGGTCTTCAGCCACGGCGAGGACGATCTGATGCGCATGGCCGAGGCCATGGGGGCCAGGTCGCTCAATGCCGCCGACGTCCTGGGAGGGACGTGGAGCGTCGACGATGCGGCCGAGGCCTTCGCCGCCCTGTGTGACCGCGCCGCCGGCCACGGCCTGCTCGTCCATCTGGAGTGGCTGGCGTGGTCACGGATCCCCGATGTGACGACGGCGTGGGCCGTGGTGCGGGGCGCGGACCGTCCCAACGGCGGCCTGAACGTCGATACGTGGCACTGTGCGCGCACCGGCACCACCACCGACGAGCTGCGCGCCCTGCCGGCCGAGCGCGTGCTCGCCGTGCAGCTCTCGGACGCACCGGCACGCGTCGAAGAGAATCTCATCGAGGCGACGCTGCACGACCGGGCCCTTCCGGGGTGCGGCGAGCTCGATCTCACCGGTTACCTCGGCGCCCTGCGCGACATCGGAGTGGCGTGCCCCGTCGGCGTCGAGGTCTTCTCCGACGCCCTGCACGACACGGGTGCTTCGGCGGCGGCCCGGGCGGCGGCCGACACCAGCCGATCGGTGCTCGAAGCGGCACAATGGGCCGCACCATGACCGGTTCGAGCAACAGCGGCGCCCGGCGCGGTGCGCTCGGCGCCATCGTGGTCGGAACCGGGTTCGGCTGCTATTCGCACGTGCGGGCCCTGCGGCACGCCGGTTTCGACATCCGGGCCCTGGTGGGCCGGGACCCCGAGAGGACGGCCGGGCGAGCCTCGATGTTCGAGGTGCCGCTCGCCTGTGCCACCCTCGCCGACGCGCTGACGCTCCCCGGCGTCGACGCCGTCACCATCGCCACGCCGCCGCACACCCATGCGGAGCTCGCCCTCGAGGCCATCGGGGCGGGAAGGCACGTCCTGTGCGAGAAGCCCTTCGCCCGCGATACGGGCGAGGGCCGCACCGTGCTGGGCGCGGCGCAACGGGCCGGCATCGTGCACCTGCTGGGAACGGAGTTCCGCTTCGACGCCGGACAGGCGCTGCTCGCCGAGGCGGTCCGGACCGAGCGCATCGGCGCACCCCGGATCGCCACGTGGTTGATGCACGTGCCCATGCTCGCCGACCCCACGGCCGTGGTCCCGAAGTGGTGGGCCGACGCCGCGGCGGGCGGGGGATGGCTCGGCGCACACGGTTCGCAGCTCATCGACCAGATCCGCGCCACCCTCGGCGCCTTCTCCGGGGTGAGTGCGTCCCTGGCGCACGTGGTCGAGCGACCCATGACCGCCGACGACGGGTTCGTCGTGCACTTCCGGCTCAAAAACGGCTGCGTCGGGGTGCTCCAGAGCACGGCCTCCGATCGGACCGTCGTCGTCGAGACCAGGGTGACGGGGTCCACCGGCACGGCCTGGATCGAAGGAGTGGGCGACAAGGTGAAGGTGGCCGATGCATCGGGTGTGCACACATTGGCGGTACCCGACGAGCTGCGCGATGAGCGGCCCCCTCCCCTGCCCGAGGGCTCGGTCACGACCACGTACGAACAGATGACCACGTTCGGCGTCGAGTACGGGCCCTACACGCGTCTGGCCGCCGCCTTTCGCGACAGGATCCTCGGCGTCGAACGGGCCGGACCGGATCCGGCCACCTTCGTCGACGGCGTCGCTCAGATGGCGGTGCTCGACGCCGCTCGCAGGTCGGCGAGCCGAGGTGGCGAATGGATCGACGTGGAGGACATCGACTCCTCTCCGTAGCACGACGCACGGCACCGGGGGCTAGGTCGGATCCGCGACCGGACGCCGGTGACGGAGTACCGTCCCATCATGGCCGTGACGCGGCTGGACGGATACGGACGAGGAGCGGTGAACCGCCGCGGACCTCCGTCGGCCCCGCGGCACCGTGGCGCTCGGGTGTCGTGGCACGACGAAGATCCGTCTTCTACCCGTGTCGGTGGGTACCACGGACAGTGACTCCTTTAAGTTCGCGTCCGCTCGTGACGACACTTCTGGCCATGGCCGGCGGCGGGCGCACAGGTGCAGGCCGGTGCCGGCACCTCGAGGAGGTGGACCCGTGAGCATCGTGGACGCCGTCACGGCCAAACAACCCGGGACGCTTTCGACATCCGATGTCGGCATGAAGGTCGCCGTCCGCAACCGCTATCTCGGAACCTGGAGCGCGGGCTTCGAAGTGGTGGCGACGCATCTGGACGGATACTCCCTTCGACGCACTTCAGACGGCGCCGTGCTCCCCGAGGTCATCCCCTTCAGCGACGTCCGAGAGCCGTGGGGGCCTCCCACCGACGGGATGAGCTGAACCGAGGCGCACGCCGCCAGGAGCTCGTGCGTTGCCCGCCTCCGGTGAGCAGGAGCCTCGTCACGCGACGATCTCCATGCGGAGCCCACGTTCATCGAGCTCGCCGCCGAGCTGGAGATGGGTCTCGGTCAACCGACGACCGGCGCTCCACGCCACGGCGAAAGCATCGAGGACGTCGTCGGGGCTGGTCCCACCGATACGCCACCGGGCGTGGACCGCACTGTCGCCGAAAACCTGTCGCAGCGTCTCGAGCCGCTCGGCGCGTCCTGCCGGCGTCTTCTTGTAGTGCGCCATGGGTCGGCCGGCGATGGCGGTGAAGCTGACCTCGGGGTGGACCTCGAATACGTGGCGCTGCCGTTGCGGCGTCACAAATCCGTCGGCCTCTCGGACCTTCGGAAGGAGGCTGAAGGCCTGACGGGACAAGCCCGTGCCCGACACGGCGCGGGAACGGCGCGTCGCGTCGGCGTGCGTCGTTGCTCCGAGCACTCCTCGCACGGGGGCGGGGAACACCGAGCTCCGCCGAGGGCCGACCATCCGGCGAGCCTCGACGTCACAGCGCCGACGACCGGTGGGCGGTAGCCCGATCGGGATATCGATGCCGACGGCGCCGAGCTCGCCGGCTTCCAGACGCGCTGCCAGTGCCTCCAGTTCGAGGATCCGTTCGACCCGTTCGACGGTGGCGCCGCCCCCACCGTCGACCACGGCCACAACCATCACCCAACCGCCCCGGCAGCCATCGAGCCCCGCCACCTTCATCGCCGCTCATCATCCCAAGGTTCCGAATTCCCGTGCACGTTCTGCTCATCCGAGACGCTCCCGGGGCCGTATCCTGTTCCGGTGCTCCTCGCCCCCCGCGTCGCCGCGCTCGACAACGCCGTCGTGGCCTCCGGGCCGGGGACTTCGACGGCGCATCGCAAGAACCAACCTTCGTGACCCCAGAACGCCGACCGCCCGGGAAAGACATGCCCCATCCCGACGCGGGAGCTCCGGGACTGCGGAGGGTGCCCGAGGTCACCGTGTTCTTCTGGATCGTCAAGGTCCTGACCACGGCCATGGGTGAGTCGACCTCGGATTACATGGTCCACAGATTCGACCCGGTCGTCGCAGTCGGTTTCGGGGCCGTCGCCTTGGCTATCGCGCTCGTCTTGCAGTTCTCGGTGCGCCGGTACATCCCGTGGGTCTATTGGTTGGCCGTCGCCATGGTGGCGGTCTTCGGCACGATGGCGGCTGACGTCCTACACATCAAGTTCCACGTTCCCTACGAGGCGTCGACTGCGTTCTTCGCAGTGGTGCTGGCCGTCGTGTTCTCGGTCTGGTACGCGAGCGAGAAAACCCTCTCCATCCACAGCATCTTCACGACTCGGCGCGAGGTCTTCTACTGGTGCACCGTCATCTCGACGTTCGCGCTCGGCACCGCCGCCGGTGACATGACGGCCACGAGCCTGCACCTCGGTTATCTCCGCTCCGGTGTGCTCTTTGCGGCCCTGATCGCCGTTCCCGCCGTGGCCTACCGCCTCCTTCAGCGCAACGAAGTTCTCTGGTTCTGGTTCGCGTACATCCTGACCCGGCCTCTCGGCGCCTCGTTCGCGGACTGGATGGGCAAGCCTCGCGGCGTGGGCGGCCTGGCCTGGGGGGACGGCATCGTGAGCCTCGTCCTGGCAATCTTGATCGTGGTGTTCGTCGGCTACCTGACGGTCAGCCGGCGTGACACCAGCGCGGGCGAAACGACCACGGCGCCCGCCTGAGCGAGCTGGTCACCGGCAGTCGAACGTCAACAACTCATGAGAGGGCAGGCCATCACACGAATAGAAAGGGTGCCCGAAATGGATACTCCGTCCGAAGGAGAAGCGGTGAGCTTTGAGCGGCAGGTGAAGCCGCTGTTTCGCTCACGTGACCGGGACGCCATGCTCTCCCACTTCGATCTTTGGTCTTACGAAGACGTCAGCACACATGCGGGGGCGATCGGGGCCCAGCTCCGAGCAGGGACAATGCCTTGCGACGGGGCATGGCCGGCTGAACGGGTCGATCTCTTCCAACGGTGGGTGGAGTCCGGGAAATCTCGATAGTTCGCTCTCACGTGATCATCGAGGTCATGGTGAAGAGCCGGGTCGAGATCGTACGGGTCTACGAAGACCTCGGCCGACGACGAGACGAGCACCGGGTACTCGTCGATCGGCTGTGGCCGCGCGGAGTGCGAAAGGAGGCACTCGACGCGGACGAGTGGGCCAAGGATGTCGCGCCGAGCACGGAGCTGCGCCGATGGTACGGCCACGATCCGGAACGCTTTGCCGAGTTCTCTCGCCGCTATCGGAGCGAGCTGAGAACGGAACCCGCCCGGGCGATCGTCACCCGGCTTCGCGACGTGGCCGGCCGTCGTCGGCTCATCCTGCTCACTGCTACCCGGGATGTCGAGCACTCGGGGGCCGCCGTGCTTGGTGCCGTCGTCGAACACCCAGGGCAGTAACGATCGGTGCCCGAGCGTCACTTTGGCATCAGGTTCAGTGCCTAACCCGTCCCGGAGCGCACTAGGGCTGAAGCGACGAAACGCGTAGCCCGCCTGCAAGGCCAGATAGAAGTCGGCATTGGCATTACCGGACCGTGTCTCGTGGGCATGATGGGACAAAGCTCGAAGCGGACCACCCAAGATCAGATCGGCATTCTTCACAGGCTCCGAGCAGCTCAGGCCCCCGACGAGGTGTCTTGCCTAATTTGAAGGCATGCTGCGCGGGGATGAGTGAACGCTAGGTCGGTGAGTCCTTGATGCCAATCTGGTTGAGCAGCTGCTCCCACAGGCCCCCGCTATCTTGTGGTATGTCCTTCCCGCTTCGGGAGAGGGTCCGCAGGACCTCCATCACGTGCTTCCGGTTCTCTGCCACTTGCCTACCAATGGCGAGGTCGCGGGCGAATTGGGGTGGGGGGATGTAAGAGTAGGTGGAGTCCTTGGCGGCTATGGCTGCGGTCAGGGCGGGCGGAATGGCGGCGTAGCTTGTCACCGGTGTCCAGCCCGCCGTAAGCGCCGCGACCATGGGGTTGTCGAATGGGCCCCACATCGTGATTGACGTGTCCTTGTACAGCACCAGCGGCATGCCGCAGGCGTACGCGTTGGCCGCCTCAACGACACTCCCCTCGTCCGGCACCCGACCATTCATGTTCATGACCATGGCGTCACAGCCGAAGGTGGCCATGTAGATGTCGAGCGTCCACCCGATCTTCTGTACAAGAAGGGCCGCCTGCCGATAGGACGAAGATGCCATCAAGGGCGACTGAAGGTCGGCAATCAGCTCCTCATCTTCGATCCCGTCCTCGGGGGCGTAGTAGGTCGTGAAACCGGCGGCTTCCACTATGTCCTTTATCTGTCTCTGCTCCCAGAGGTCAGCCGGGCTGAACATCGGGCCCGAAATGAAGACTTTGCTCACATGATCCTCCGTTTCTGATCAGGTTCAGGATTGTGATCGACCCGATGACCGCCGCCACATTTCCTGGCCCATGCCCTCCGCCACGACACGGAACGCGGTCGGGTCGTGAAGCGCACAAATGTTGCTTGGAGCGGCACGATAGCCGGAAATCGAGCTGGACCATTGCAGACCTCCGAGGAGACGTACTCTTTCGGGCCAACGGTTCCCTGGAAAGGGGCAGGACCATGACCAACATTCGCTATGTATGCCTCTCAGATCTTCATTTCGGCGCGCAGAACAGTCTGCTCAGCGCGTTGGAGCCCGGCAGCGTCCACGTTGATCCCGATCACGTCAGCCCCGTGCTGAAAGCCTTGACCGATGTGCTGCGGACCCTCGTGGACGCCAACGAACCCGGGGCCGCCAAGCCGACGCTCATTCTGAACGGGGACGTTCTGGACCTGGCTCTTGCGAGCGACGATGTGGCGCTTCGCGTGTTCAAGGTGTTCCTGGACGAGGTCTTCCCTTCGGGCGGTGACCCCCTCTTCGACAGAACCGTCTGGTACCTGCCGGGGAACCACGACCACCACATGTGGGAGACCGCCCGTGAGCGCCAGTACACGTCATTCCTGCTCCGACATCCGGAGCGCCAGATACCACTGCCCTGGCACTCGACGTGGCTTTATTCCGAAGGCGAGCCACCCACGCACGCCGAGCTGCTCGAGACGATTGGACAGCGCGCCGGCAAGGACGTCGATTTCGTTGTGCACTACCCCAACCTCGGTCTGCGAGCTGCCGACGACTCGACAGCCGTCCTGTTCCACCACGGCCACTACATCGAAGCGATCTACAGGCTGATGACGACGCTCAGGGACATCATGTTCACCGACCACCGCGAGCACCCGCTTCACGTTTGGGACCTGGAGGCGGAGAATTTCGCGTGGGTGGACTTCCTATGGGGGACTCTGGGCCGGTCTGGCCGGGTGGGGGAGGACATGGGCCTGCTCTACGACATGCTCCAGTCGCCAAAGGACATGCGCCTCCTGGCGAGGAACATGGCGCGCGGATTGGCGGACCGGATGCCCCGGAGAGGTCGGCTGCCCCTCGCCCGTACGCTCGCCCACCCGGTGCTGTGGGTGCTCCTGCAGCTGGCCGTGGGCGCCGTGGCCCCCTTCGAGCGACAAGCGCCCGTGCCGGGGAAGGGGCGGCTCACCGCCGGTGCCGAGAAGGGACTGACCAGTTACATCAGTGGACCAGTGCTCAGGCAGCTCCAGGCTGATCACCCCAGCCGCCATGGACCGCTGCCCGATCAGCTGAAATTTGTGTTCGGTCATACTCACAAGCCGTTTGTGGGCAGCCGTCCGGTGTCGGGGTTCGACCGGCCCGTGCGGTTGTTCAACACGGGCGGCTGGGTGATCGACACTGTCCAAGCCGACCCGAAACGTGGGGCCAACCTGATCCTCATCGATGAGGACCTCGAGGTGGCAAGCGTCCGAATGTTCGACCACGTCGCAGACCCCGCTTCGTACCGGGTCCGCATGGATAGCGAGCTCCCCGAGGAGCAGGGTTCCCTCTACCAGCGCGTCGAAGGGCTGATCGAGGGCGAGAACGAGCCGTGGCGGTCGTTTTCCGCCGCCGTGGCCGCCGCCGCGAGCGAGCGTCGGGAGGTGCTAGCCCGAATTCTCGCCGACCCGAACGCCGCTGACGTCCTTCCCAGCAGGTGGCGCGAGCACCAGCAGACCCAGTAGCCAAGGTTCCCGCCTCGATAGGGACCGTGCTTGAGCTCGGCAATCGACTCGATTTAGGGCAATACTTGGAGCCATGGCGGCCGGTGCTGGTCCCCCCGAGACCAGATATGTGAGTGTCGGCGACGCTCATGTCGCCTACCAAGTGATCGGTGAAGGTCCACAGGATCTTCTCTACTTCTACGGGCTCGGCTCTCACCTCGACATCTGTTGGGACTCACCTGTTGCCTCGGAATTCATGATGCGACTGGCGTCGTTCAGCCGATTGATCGTTTTTGACCGTCGAGGAACTGGCGCCTCCGACGGTGTACCGCTTTCTGCCATGCCCACCTGGGAGGAGTGGACTGAAGACATTCTGGCGGTACTCGATGCGGCGGGGTCTCGTCAGGCAGCCATATTTGCCACCCTCGATGCCGGCCCGATCGCCATCCTCTTCGCGGCGGCCCATCCCGAGCGAGTGAGCGCGTTGGTTCTGATGAGCACAACGGCCCGCTACGTCGTTGCCGATGACTACCCAGCTGGCGCCAGTCAGGAAATGGTTGACACCATCGTAGAGATCATCGAGTCGAAATGGGGAACAACCGATTTTGTTGACCTGATCAATCCGAGCATGGCGGAGAACCCTGAGTTTGCCAGGTTTGTCGCCAAGATGCTCCGCGCTTCAGCAACTCCCAGGACTGCGGCTGCCCTGTACAACTACATTCTTCGAACGCTTGACGTTCGTGCCGCGTTGCCGATGGTCCAGGCCCCGACTCTGGTGCTTCATGCCAAGGACGATCCCATCGTTCCGATTGAACACGGTCGATTTCTGGTAGACCACATAGGCGACGCGCGGCTTATCACGCTGCCAGGGGCGGGACCGGGCGTTAGTCCGGCCAACTACAGTCTTGCTGACGAGGTGGCTGAGTTCCTGACAGGGGAACGGCCCACGATCCAAGTGGAGCGCATTCTCACAACAGTGTTGTTCACCGACATTGTGGGCTCCACTCAACATGCTGCACAAGTTGGAGATCGACGCTGGCGATCCCTCCTGGATTCCCACGACCGCGTTGTGAGGGAGCAGCTGTCGAGGTTCGATGGCCGGGAGGTTAAGACCACGGGCGACGGTTTCCTGGCAGCCTTTGACGGCCCTGGCCGCGCTATCCGATGCGCTGAGGCAATAACGAAGGGCACCGAGACCCTCGGCATCCCGGTGCGAACTGGTCTTCACACGGGTGAGTGTGAAGTTCGCGGTGAGGATCTCGGCGGGTTGGCCGTCCACATTGCTGCCCGCGTCGGTGCGCTCGCTGCTCCCGGTGAAGTCCTTGTATCGCGTACCGTGGCAGATCTGGTTGCGGGCTCGGGCATCGAGTTTCAGGACCGCGGCGCCCACGAACTCAAAGGAGTGCCTAGCACCTGGAACCTCTTCGCGGTCCAGTGTTGACCCGGACCCCAAACCGGCACCCCCACAAGCACCGTCGCTGCCTCCCTCGTTGCGGCCACGAACGTCCATAGCGAAGAGGCATGGATCCCGCGAGGCGCGGATCGGGTGTCGCCTACCCACCGAGGCCTGTGTCGCCCAGGAACCAAGGCCGGGTCCCAAAAGTGTCGCATGGGAGCCGCGGCCAATGTGTCTCAGACCTAGCGAGACTCCACAACTGACCCACGACCGTTCGTGGAGACGACGGTCTCCGAGACGATCGTGGACCCTAGAGGACACTATTCAAACCCCCCTTCAACAGGGGAAATGGGGAATCTGAGCGGTGTCACATGGCCTGATTTGATCAATCCGCGAGTCCGAACAGCCATCGGCGAGCTCTACGACCACGTCGTCGGTGCGTCCCGAGACAGTGCAACTATCAGGTGCCGTCGTGTTCCGCCTGACGGCTCGAGACAGATCCAGCGCCGACTCCCACCCGAGGAAATCGAAGAGCTCGTCGCCGGCTACCTGGCCGGAGCGACCGCGCTCACCTTGGCCGGCAAGCACTCGATTCACCGAACCACCGTCTTGGCCCTTCTCGAACGCCACCAGGTGTCCAGGCGAGGGCGGGTGCTCGCCCCTGACCACATCGAACGAGCGGTTTCGTCTTACGCGTCGGGACGCTCCTGTGCCTCGATCGGCAAGGAGCTCCAGGTCAATCCCGAGACGGTCCGCCAGACCCTGTTGAAGGCCGGCGTGGCCATGCGCAAGCCCGGGCGCCCATCAGCCACAAAGGAGTCTTGAGCCACCTCGATTGGCGATACCGGACGGCTTCGAGGCGCTGGAAGCTCTCCCCTACCCGCCCTCCTCCCTCAAGCAATCTCGCGCGGTCTGCATTGGAACGTGACGCGCTGATAGTGCGGTGATACCGGTCGGCCTGGCGACACCTCGTCTCGTCGTCGGGCGCCCAACAGTGCGCCCGGCCCTGGGGCATCCTGGATGTGAGCCTGCGCGTGGGGTGGGAATGTCCTCCGGCCACGAGGCAACAGGCCATCCTGTATTCGCGTCCAGCGCGGGCACCGTTAGGAGGTGCGGTCCCACCAGAGGGTAACGAGCTTGCGGTCCGGATCACCGGCCTGGTCGAGAAAGGCGCCGATGTCGGCGTCGCGGTCGCGGCCCACACACAAGCGGCGGCGGGCGAACGCGATGCGCTCGTCACGAGGCGCTTCGTGCCAGAGCGATGGTCGCTCAAACCGCTCGATATGGACGTCACAGCCGAGGGAGGCGGCCACCTCAGCGGCGTCCGTGGCAGTCGGCCGGCTTGGCCGGTCGATGCCGTGAATGACCCGCCACAGCGGGTTGAGGTCGCTTTGGGGGTGGTGGTCAGTCAACTCGACGACGACCCGCCGTTCGGCGTGGTCGTCGAGGGCGGCGAGAAACGGAGCGAGGTCACCCACGTTGTATACGACGTGGTGGCAGACGACGACCGCCGCCTGAGGGGTCCCGGGGGCCACGTCCGGCCAGCGACCAACGATTTCGATGTGGCGCACCCCCCGCCGCTCGGCCCCGTCGGCGAACACGTCGAGCATGGCCTGGCTCTCATCGACGGCGACGAGGACTCCGGCCGGTGGTGCAAGGGGGAGACTGGCGGCCCCACCCCCAGCACCTACATCAAGCACCCACCCACCTGAGGGAAGCACCTCCGTGGCGCGTCGCCTCGACGGGGTCGACTCGGGGTCGGCCAGGGCGCGGTCGGCCGCCGAGGCAAACAGCTGAGGCGGGAAACCCCACGGGGACTCGGGAGCGGCCGCCAGCACGGTCGCGGGGATCGACCACGCAGCCAGCTGCTGCGCCCACCGGTCCGAGGCCTCGCTCACTGGCACGTCGCTACAGCAACACTCGTCGCTGCAGACCACAACCCGGACGCCCGATTCGATGACACAACCACATTCGGCACAGCCCATTCGCATTGCTGTCAGCCGGCTCTCAACCAGTTGCCCCGTAGTGCGCACCAGGCGCGGCGGCGTGAGCTGCCTGGCACACCCCGCATCGGATCGTGCGTGCCGGTGGTTCGACGACCACAGTGCGGTTGATCACCGCGGTGCGCGTGAGCCAGTGAGGAGAAATGTGTGCGTGGTCGCGACATAGTGCCGCACCACAATCTCCGCACACAGCCACTGCATCCGTGCAGTGATCCAGAGAAGAACAGTCGAAACAGTTCATAATGGGACCTCCTCATTCTGATAGAAGCGGCGGCGGGCCCACAACGCGACGTAGACCAAGCCCACCAGCACCGGGACCTCGATTAGCGGTCCGACGACACCGGCAAGGGCCTGCCCGCTGGTCACGCCGAAGACCCCGATTGCGACCGCAATCGCCAACTCGAAGTTGTTGCTGGCAGCGGTGAAGGCCAATGTGGCGGTGGAGGGGTAGCCGAGGTGCATCCGATAGCCGAGGACGAACGATCCGGTCCACATCAGTGCGAAGTAGGCAAGCAACGGCAAGGCGATGCGGGCCACGTCGCCGGGGTGCTGGCTGATCGCCTTTCCCTGCAAAGCGAAGAGGAGGACGACGGTGAACAGCAAGCCGTACAGGGCGACCGGTGCGATTCGGGGGATGAAGCGCTCTTCGTACCACTGTCGGCCTCGGTAGCGCTCTCCGAGACTGCGAGTCGTCCAGCCAGCGGCGAGTGGGATACCGAGGAAGATAAGAACACTCTTCGCCACGGCCCAGATCGAGACTTGTACGGCGGCGGTGGATAGTCCCAGCCAACTCGGCAAGAGGTGCAGGTAGAAGTATG
>Ga0209415_10001044_pt1 | contig 52742 bp, 61 predicted proteins | sample PeaSoiSIISIP2007_FD_187696 | JGI IMG/M metagenome (GOLD analysis project Ga0209415, IMG submission 187696) | Peat soil microbial communities from Weissenstadt, Germany - SII-SIP-2007 (SPAdes) (version 2) | ecosystem: Environmental > Terrestrial > Soil > Wetlands > Peat | place: Germany... | reverse complement strand
CCATCTGAAGGTATTGGACAATGCTTTCTACCGCCGTGGCGAAGTGTACACGAATTTTATTCAGCGTCGAATTCTAGGGGAATAAGCTTGTGGTTCAATGAATAGTAGCCTTTGCCAGATCAGTCTTGATTTGTTATAATAGCAACAATACATGAATAAAGGCAACCTACATCAGATGGAGTTTTAAACTTCATCTGATGTTTAGCTTAACTTAACCATGTATTTGGTGGGTAACCTGATGTTCTAGATTTGAACCATGAACATCGAATCACGAACACCGAACCACGAACATCGAATTGGGGGTGAAGACATGGAAAGCTTGGGGATGGAGAATTCCCTTGGTTCTATTCGAATTGCTGATGAAGTTGTAGAAGTTATCGCTGGATTAGCTGCTTCTGAAGTGGAGGGTGTAACTGGCATGAGCGGGGGACTTGTGGGTGATATTGCTCACATGTTGGGGAGAAATAAAAACCTGTCTAAAGGTGTTAAAGTTGAAGTCGGCGAACATGAGGTTGCTGTAGATCTTTCTATTGTAGTGGAGTATGGTGTCTCGATTCCGGGAGTCGCCTTAAGGGTACAGGAATCGGTAAAGGGAGCCATTGAAAGCATGACTGGGCTCAAGGTTGTAGAAACTAATATTCATGTACAAGGGGTAAATTTTAAGCCTTTACCGGAAACAAAAAAAGAGGAAGACTTCCGTCAAGTAGAGTTGGCCCCCCCTGGAAATGCTAGGGGGGGCTTCTGAAAGAGGGGACTATGAATGGTTGCCTATGCTTTGGGATGCCTTCTGATCATTGGGGCCCTATGGTTGTTAGCTATGGCCACAGGGTGGGGGCTCCCTTATCTCTTGAGTGTTCAAGGGCTTGAGTGGTTCAAGGCTAACCCTTGGGAAAGTGCCTTTGTGGCCGGGATTTTACTTTTATTGGGTTTGCTTTTGTTTGTACGGCCGCGAGAAGGCACTGACCGAGCGTTTCTAACGTCTTCCAAAGGGGGAGAGGTACGGATTTCTCAAGATGCTTTGCAGGAGATTATTGCCCGTAGCGCAATGGTATTGACCGGTGTACGACAGGTTCAATCGAGCCTAAGGGAACGTGAAACTGGGCTGCAGATTATGGTCTCTTGCCAATTTGAGCAAGGCGTTCTCATTCCTCAAATGTCCGAAGAACTCCAAGCAAAGGTTAAACAGGATGTCGAACTTTATACAGGAATTCTAGTGACAGAGGTGAAAGTGCTCGTGCGTAGTCTGGAGAAGGCCCGTTCGGCACGCGTCCGATGAGTGGGTTCTGGTCGAATATTGCAGAAAAGATTTCGCGTTTTTTGGTTTGGGCTCTAGGCAATCATCCGGGCAAACTCATCGGAACATCCGTCGGGTTTTTATTGGGCTTGCTGGTGGTGACACTTGGTTTTTGGCGAACGCTAGTTTTGTTTTTGTTTGCTGTCTTAGGGTTTGTCTTAGGAAAGAGTCAAGATGATCATGAGCATATCACTGCTTGGCTAGAAAGAATTTTAAACAAATATTAGGCATACTGACTGGTTATTTGCTTGAATGTGCCTTAGGAGGAATTTCCTTGAGTCGAAGATTAGCCCGTGAAACAGCCTTGCAAGTGCTTTTCCAAAGGGACTTAACGAAAGAACCGATCGTTACCGCGGAAGCTGTTCAACGCTGGGCTGCAGAATTTTTAGTCCCCGAGGCCAGTATCCCCTTTGCGCAGGAACTAGTTGATGGGACGATAGCTCATCAGGAGGAAATCGACCAAACGATCGCTTCCTTTGCTCAGGACTGGATTATTAGTCGTATGGCGAATGTGGATCGGAATGTGATGCGTCTGGCTACCTATGAGATTCTTTTGCGACCGGATATTCCAGGTCGAGTGAGTCTCAACGAAGCGATCGAATTAGCGAAGCGTTTTGGGGGAGAGGAATCGGCAAAGTTTGTTAATGGAATTCTGGACAGGGTCGTTGATAGTGTCTCGAAAGTAGAACAAAAATAAGTCGAGGTAATGCAATTTTCTTACTTTTCTATTTATTTTCTATAATCTGAAGAAGGAAAATGCCTAACCATCTCGAACAGTTAAAGGATGTACTGAAAATTTGATTGGATCTTTGTGTAGGGTTGTGGGCAACTTACATAATTAGATCGGTATTATTGAAAGGAGTGTGTCAATTGGCTCAACTATTAGATGGTAAAGCGGTGTCGAAAATTCTCAAGGAAGAAGTTACTCAGGAAATTGCGCAGTGGAAAGAAAAAGGGGTACAACCGAACCTAGCGGTGATTTTAGTCGGAGATGATCCGGCTTCAGTGGTCTATGCACGGTCAAAACAGAAAGTAGCAGAGGGCATGGGTATGGCCTTTGAACTTTTCGTGATGCCAGCAGACTCCAAAGAAGTCGATGTATTAGAGAGGATCGAAAGTCTAAACCAGGATGTTGCAGTTCATGGCATTATGATTGAACTCCCTCTTCCTAAAGGGCTTTCGAAAGAAAAAATTATGGCGGCCGTGCTTCCTCAAAAGGACGTCGATGGAGTTCATCCGATCAATCGTGGCTATATTTTAAGTGGCGAAGATGGGCTTTTTCCGGCAACTCCGCAAAGTTGTATTGAGTTGCTTCTGCGTTCTGGGGTTGAGATTGCTGGAAAACATGTCGTTATTGTTGGCCGTGGAGAAACCGTGGGTAAACCCCTCGTTTTTCTCATTCTGAAACATAATGCCACAGTAACCATTTGTCACTCCAAAACTCCAGACTTAGGTTCATTCACTCGTCAGGCCGATATCTTGATTGCAGCCGTAGGTCGCGCTAAGATGATCAAAAAAGATATGGTCAAACCGGGTGTAATTGTTGTCGATGCTGGGATCAACGAAATTCCTGGAGGAATTTGCGGAGATGTGGATTTCGAAAACGTCCAAGAAGTGGCCTCGTTGATTTCTCCTGTACCGGGTGGGGTCGGTTCATTGACCACCGCTTTAATTATGCGCAATGTTCTGAAGGGAATCGTTCTCCAAGGAGGAAAACTCTAATGGATATGAATAAGGTTTGGGAATGGACGACAGAAGAATTTCTGACGGTCTCTGCTAGTTCCGCTCCGACACCGGGCGGGGGCAGTGTTTCGGCTTATGTTGGAGCACTGGCGGCTTCAATGACTTGTATGGTTGCTAATCTCACGATTGGTAAGGAAAAATATAAAGAGGTAGAGCCCCAAGTTAAAGAGATTTTGTCTCAGGCAGAAACGCTCTTAAACGATTTAAAAATTGGCTTAAGTCAGGATATTGCTGAATTCTCGCATTTTATGGCCGCCTTAAAATTACCAAAAGGCACGGAAGAGGAAAAAACCGTGCGTACTGGGAAATTGCAAGAGGTCTTAGTCTCTGCCACGAATACTCCGCTGGGGATTGCCCAAAATTGCTTTAAGATTCTGCAATTGGCGCAGAAACTCGCACCGATTGGTAATACAGGTGCGATCAGTGATGCCGGAGTAGCTGCTTATTTAGCGGAGAGTGCGCTGAAATCAGCGATGCTTAGCGTGGATATAAACCTTCCTCAGATTAAAGACGAGGGATATAAAGGGCGAGTACTGGCCGAACGAGCAAGACTATTTGAACAAGCGGCTGTTATTTGTGCGGAAACAATGGTAGTCGTGCAAAGTCGACTGTAAGATCGTGATTTGATGTGCGCTATCCGTACTCGATTGTAGAGTCATGATGCCTCGTGTCCCTACCCGAAACGTAGGAGAGCCCAAAGCATTGTGCTCCTACCCGGATAATACATAACGAAGTATCGATTACGAACGTTACAAGGGAGGGAGAATTATTTCTTCCTCCCTTTTCTATATGTTATGATAGCTTTTGAGGTGAAGGTAGTGCCGAAAATATGGACGGTATCTGAGCTTGTAGGCCAAATCGGCCAAGTCTTGCTGGAACGAGCGGATTTACAAAATTGTTGGATCAGTGGTGAACTCTCGAACTTTAAGAACCACCGGGCTTCTGGGCATTGGTATTTTACCCTCAAAGATGAGGTTTCCAGTCTCAAGGGCGTAATGTTTAAGAGCCGCTCTGAATGTGTCCGTTTTGTCCCGACAGATGGGTTAAAGGTCATGATTCGGGGAAATATTCGTATCTATGAGCGAGAGGGAACGATTCAATTCTATGCTGAAGCAATGGAACCAAGTGGGCTTGGTCAACTCTATTTGGCTTTCGAACAACTTAAAAAGAAGCTTGCTGGGGAAGGGCTGTTTGACCCGGTACGCAAAAAGGAGATCCCCCGTTTTCCGCGGTGTATTGGCATTGTGACGAGTCCGACAGGCGCAGCGATTCAAGATATCATTAACATAATGGGACGTCGTCATCCAGGTATGTCTTGGGTCTTGGCACCGACTGCAGTCCAGGGAGAAGCGGCTCCTCGGGAAGTTGCTCAAGCGATCGCCCGTCTTAATCGCTATGGGGCTGTCGACGTGATCATTGTTGGGCGTGGTGGAGGGTCCTTGGAAGAACTATGGGCCTTTAATACCGAAGTGGTGGCTCGAGCAATTGCAGCGTCTGTTATTCCAGTTATTTCTGCCGTGGGGCATGAAACTGATGTGACCATCTCAGACTATGTTGCGGATCTGCGTGCGCCAACTCCTTCGGCGGCCGCCGAGTTGGCCGTGCCAGTATTAGTGGATTTACAGTTTCAAGTGGCTCAACTTCATACTCGGCTGCAGAGGGCTATGGGAGCGCTAATCGAGCGGAAGCGTCAGAGACTGGAAGGGATTGCCCACAAAGGGCCACTCAAGGATCCCTTCTGGCGCATCGATCAGAATCGTCAACGCCTAGATAACCTGCAAATTCGCCTTCAGGAGGGCATGACTAGATTTGTAATCAATAAAAATGGTATACTAAACCTATTAGCTACTAAGCTGGATTTATTGAGTCCTTTAACTATTCTGGGTCGGGGATACTCATTAACCTACGATGCAGAAGGAACCCTTCTGCGCTCCGCAGGCCAAGTAGAGCTTCATGAACAAATTCAGATTTGTCTGGGAGAGGGAAGCTTACGTTGCCAAGTGTTAGAGAAGGGGTAGTGATCTATGGGTAAGGAAATATGGACAGAGGACCTTTTTGTTAGAGAAGCACAAAGTACGATAGATGGACCTGAAACAGAGGAAATTGTTTCGTTGGAAACGGGTCTTCAACATTTAGAAACGATTGTCAAAACGCTTGAGCAAAAGGACCTGCCCTTAGAAAAGGCCTTAGACCTATTTAAGGAGGGTGTAGGTCTTGTTCAGTATTGTACCAACGTGCTGAATCAAGCGGAAAAACAGATGGAAGTTCTGCTTGAAGGCCCGGATGGTCAGTTCCGGATTGAACCGGCAAGTTTTAAAGTGGAAGGATGAACGTAAAACGTGTTCGAGGTAACCTTTCAACGCTATCTGACAATGATTGAACAATTCCTCGCCCAATTGCCATGGGACAAGAATATTTTGAATCAGAGTATGTCTTATTCCTTGATCGGGGGAGGTAAGCGAATTCGCCCAGTTTTAGCTCTAGCCTCTGCAGAAGCCGTGGGAGGAACCCCTGAAGAAGTCTTACCTGCTGCAGTTTCGTTAGAACTTATTCATACTTATTCTTTAATTCATGATGATTTACCAGCTATGGATAATGACGACTATCGAAGGGGAAGATTATCTAATCATAAGGTATTTGGGGAGGCCCATGCCATTTTAGCTGGGGATGCCTTGTTAACGTACGCCTTTGAATTTCTTGCCGATGTAGGACTCGGGCAGCCTGAAAGACAGCTACGCATTATTCGTGAGGTAGCTGTTGCTGCCGGAAAAGTCGGGATGGTTGGGGGGCAGGTTGCCGATCTGGCTGGAGAAGGAAGACCGCTTTCTTTGCACGAAATTGAAGAGATTCATAAAGCTAAAACAGGTGCCTTACTGACAGTTTCTGCCCGGCTGGGTGGGATTTTAGCTGGCGGTACGGAGGAACAGGTTGAGGCTTTGACTGGTTATGCCCAGGCGTTGGGATTAGCGTTTCAAATCAAAGATGATATCTTGGATGTGGTGGGGGACAGTGAAACCCTCGGTAAGCCTGTCGGGAGCGATATACGCCAGGGGAAGGCTACCTACGTTTCATTGCTGGGATTAGAGGGAGCAGAAAGTCAGCTGCATACTCAAATACTCAAAGCCCAGTCCGCTTTGAAAAAGTTTGATGAAGGCGCAACCTTTCTAAATGAGCTTGCCTACTATATTGAACAACGCCAGCATTGAAAGAGGTCGTTAGCATGCCGATTATTCCGGGAATATTTCACAATGCAATTCTTATCTCAGCGGTGACAGCTTGGTTAATAGCCCAATTACTCAAGATCATTGTAAGTCTGCTTTTACTAAGAAAACTAAATTTTCAACTTTTATTTAGTTCGGGCGGTTTTCCCAGTTCCCATTCCGCAACAGTGAGTGCCTTGGCTTTAGGAATTGGCAAGTACTATGGGTGGGATTCCCCCATCTTCGCTGTGTCGGCCGTATACGGAATGGTGGTGTTATATGATGCAGCAGGCGTCCGACGAGCTGCTGGGAAACAAGCAGAAGTCCTCAATCAGTTAGTTGAACGCTTATCCCAGGGGTCTGATCTTGCTCATGACCGATTGAAAGAACTGATCGGACACACACCGTTTGAAGTCTTCGGGGGCGTGATCGTAGGGATTATTGTAGGGCTTTGGTTATAAGGTATTGGGTTGGGGAGGGAAATTATTCCGTTGGCAGTGCGCAAACGTAAAAGCTGGAAATATCTGGTGATTATCTTTCTTGGAAGTTTTGTAATTGCAGCTATTGTGGGAATTAGTTCCGAATTACTGCTGCGAAGGACGTCGTCATTATGGGTGGCCATGTTGTTTCTTTTAACCGTGATCGGGGTGCATGTTGTTTTTGACGTGATTGGAATTGCGGCTACCGCAGCTACAGAGGCACCGCATCACGCCAAGGCGGCTAACCGTGTCAGGGGTGCCAGCCAAGCCGTATATCTTGTGCGTCATGCAGATTTGGTTGCCAATCTGGCCAATGATGTCGTAGGAGATGTTACAGGGACCCTAAGCGGAGTGATGGCCGCGGCGATCGTCATAGATATTATCCGTTTAGATCCGACTTTTGGAACGAAAGAAATCTGGGTGTCGACACTTATGTTGGCCTTGGTAGCGTCTATAACAGTTACAAGCAAGGCCGTGGGAAAATCTTTTGCTATACAGGATGCCAATAAAATTATTGCCTGGGTAGGGTGTGCTCTTGCTGCTGTTGAACAAATATCGGGTAGGAACCTAACTGGACCAAAAAAACGAGGGGGGAAGAAGGATGGGACTTCTCGAAGAAATTCATGAACCGAAGGACTTGCGCACTTTAGACTCGACTGAACTCAAAAGATTGGCGCAAGAGATTCGGCAAGAAATGATTGACGTGGTCTCCAAAAATGGTGGACATTTAGCTTCGAACCTCGGAGTTGTCGAACTTACCATGGCGTTACATCGGAAATTTGACAGCCCTCGCGATAAGATTATTTGGGATGTGGGTCATCAAACCTATGTGCATAAACTTCTGACCAGTCGTCTAGATCGGTTTAAAACTATTCGCCAATGTCATGGCCTGTCTGGTTTTCCTAAAAGGGCTGAGAGCGCCCATGATTGCTTTGAAACCGGCCATTCCAGTACTTCCATTTCTGCGGCCGTGGGATTTGCCAAAGCACGAGATATCCTTCAGGAAGATCATCACGTAGTGGCGGTGATCGGAGACGGGGCAATGACGGGTGGTATGGCGTTTGAGGCTCTAAACCATGCCGGGCATAGTGAAACCAATATGATTGTGGTCCTAAATGATAACGAAATGTCTATTTCACCCAATGTAGGAGCTATGTCCTCATATCTCAATCGCTTGAGAACAGACCCACAGTATGACAAGCGAAAAGAAGATATCGAGGATCTTTTAAAACGTATCCCAGGTATTGGGTCAAAAGTTGTTAAGGTGGTTGCTAAAGCTAAGGATAGTTTAAAATATCTGCTGGTCCCGGGCTTGATTTTTGAGGAATTGGGGTTTACGTATTTAGGTCCAATTGATGGCCATGATCAGTCCTTGATAGAACAGGTTCTAGAACAGGCGAAGCAGAAAAAAGGACCTGTGCTCGTTCATGTCGTGACCCGCAAGGGGAAAGGGTATAAACCTGCCGAGGAAAACCCAGGCGTTTTTCATGGGGTGAGTCCGTTTGATCCGAAGACAGGAAAGATCATTGAAAAATTAGCTCCGCCTACCTATACCACGGTCTTTGGCGAAACTCTCTGTGCCCTGGCCAAGGAAAACCAAAAGATCGTAGCAATCAGCGCAGCGATGCCAAGCGGAACAGGTCTGAATGTATTTGCAAGTCAATTTCCGGACCGTTTTTATGACGTCGGAATTGCGGAACAACACGCCGTTACGTTTGCAGCAGGGTTGGCGTTTGGGGGGTTGAAACCCGTCGTCGCAATCTATTCCACCTTTTATCAACGCGCCTATGATCAGGTGTTGCACGATGTCTGTTTACAGCAGGCTAATGTTGTTTTAGCGATTGATCGTGCTGGAGTAGTGGGGGACGACGGACCAACACATCATGGGGTATTTGACATTTCCTTTTTTCGGATCATTCCCAACTTGATTTTTATGGCACCGAAAGATGAAAACGAGTTGCGCCATATGCTCTTTACGGCCTTACAACAGAGCGGGCCGGTGGCGGTGCGTTACCCGAGGTCAGTCGGTCAGGGCGTAAAGCTGGATGAAACATTCAAGGAAATCCCAATTGGCAAAGCAGAAGTCCTGCGCGATGGCAGGGATGTGACTTTGATTGCTGCCGGACCCATGGTTCATACCTGCTTACTTGCTGCTCAGGAATTACGCCACAGTGGCGTGGAGGCTGCCGTCATCAATTTGCGTTATATCACCCCTCTTGATCGTGAACTCCTTTCACATTATGCGCGCCTTACAAAACATTTTATTACTATTGAAGACCATGTCCTCAAGGGGGGCTTGGGAAGCGCCATCCTGGAATTTCTTGAAGTGGAAGGAATTGAAGGGGTAGCGTTTGAACGTCTGGGGTATGACGGATTCGTGGATCAAGGAACGATTTCCCAACTTCATATTGCCCATGGCTTAACAGTTAAAGGGATAGTGCAGGCAGCAGAACGTTTACAATTGATCCGCCGCGTCGCACAATCCTAGAAGGGTGAAGCATGGGTAAAAGGAAGGGATACTGTGGCAAAAGGGAAAGAACGTATTGATATTTTAATGGTTAAAAAGGGGTTGACAACCAGTCGAGAAAAGGCTAAGGCAACGGTCATGGCAGGAATCGTATTCGTTGGTGGGCAGCGCGTAGACAAGCCGGGCACAGAGTTCTCCGAAGACACAGTGATCGAACTGAAAGGGGAAACTCTGCCGTTTGTTTCGCGTGGCGGGCTAAAATTAGCCAAAGCTGTGGCCACCTTTTCACTCCTGTTTAAAGATTTGGTAGTCGCCGATATAGGATCTTCGACTGGGGGCTTTACAGATTGTGTCTTACAAAATGGCGCCAAACGAGTTTATGCTGTGGATGTTGGGTATGGACAGCTGGCTTGGAAACTCAGGACAGACCCCCGCGTTGTCTCGATGGAACGGGTGAATGCTCGCTATCTTAATCAAGACTCTCTACCGGAAAAGGTCGATTGGGTCGTTTCAGATGTCGCGTTTATCTCAATCACGAAAATATTTTCTGCCATGCTTGCCATCCTTAAAGACGATGGGCATGTGTTATCTTTAATTAAGCCCCAATTTGAGGCTGGACGAGAGCATGTGGGGAAAAAAGGGGTCATTAAAGATGTACTCGTCCATAAACAAGTTTTGGAAACGGTTCTTAGTCAGGCAGAAAATGCAGGCTTTCAGGTCTTAGGTTTGGACTATTCGCCGATTCGCGGCCCAGAAGGTAATATTGAATACCTGGCCTGGTTAGGGTTACACACCGCTTCAGGCATAGATTGGCATCTTGAGCTGGAACGCGTGGTTCAAAACGCGCAGAAAGAGACGGAGTGACGGATGGAAAGAGTCGTTGGTTTATGGATCAATAAGAGTAAACTTGAAGCCCAGACGTTGGCCCTCCAAATTCACGACTGGTTCGAAGCTCGAGGGTGGGATGTTTTAACAGAGTGGTTAGATATTGTTGAGCGTAAAGCGCAATTTCTTATTTCCTTGGGTGGGGATGGAACTCTACTTCAAGCAGCCCGAGAAGGTGCGCCGTTGGGGATTCCTGTCTTAGGTGTCAATCTAGGGCGGTTAGGGTTTTTGTGTGAAATAGAGCGGGAGGACGTTTTTGACGCCTTAGAAAAGATTTTGCGTCAGGAATTTCAAATTCAAGAGCGCTTGATGTTGGAGGCCATTGTTCACCAAGAAAGTGCCGACGATCTTTCTAAGCTCGTCTTAAATGATGTTGTATTTTCCAGGGCATGTACGGACGGAATTATAACCCTCCAAGCTAATCTGTCGGGGGAACCCTCCGTCAGTTATCCGGCCGACGGCTTGATCGTGGCGACTCCAACGGGTTCTACCGCCTATTCTCTTTCGGCAGGTGGCCCGGTCATTAGTCCTAATGTTCAAGCAATTTTGCTGACACCATTGGCCGCGCATACCCTGTCTGCTCGTCCTATGGTTGTTTCAGATCGGGAGCTTATAGAAATTATTTTAGCCAGTGGTGAGCAATGTCTGGTGACCTTCGATGGACGACATAGTATTAGGATTCGCTCCGGAGAAACCGTGACAATAAAGACTGCACCGATTAAGGCACAGCTGATTCGTTTGGGAAGCCGAAGTTTCCCCCAAGTAGTTCGAGAAAAATTAAGGGATCGTTGGCATGAATGAAGTTGAGAAAAGGGAGGTGTGTCTATGAAAGCTCGTCGCCAAATGAAAGTACAAGAAATTATCACCAAGCAGATCATTCGTACCCAGGAAGAACTTGCTGATAAATTGCACCTAGCCGGCTTTGATGTCACTCAAGCAACGGTCTCTCGGGATATTAAAGAAATGGGACTGATTAAAGTCCCTAGTGCGGATGACGATTATTGCTATGCTGTTCCAACTGAAGTGCATCCGCCTAACCTTCAAGATCGCCTCAAGCGGTCGTTGCGCGAAACCGTGGTTTCCATTAATGACTCGGAAAGCCTGATCGTGATTCGAACGATTCCGGGCAATGCGCATGCGTTAGCGGCTGTCATGGATAATAGCAATTGGGAAGAGGTCATCGGCACGGTAGCAGGGGATGACACAATTCTTCTAGTCATCAAACCAAAAGAGGTTGTTCCTAAAGTTTTAGAACGCCTGACCATCTTGCTGGGATAGGAGGGACATTATGCTAGTGGAGTTGCACGTGGAGAATTTCGGTCTGATGGAAGCGGTACGCCTGCATTTTGGGCGTGGGTTGACGGTGTTTACTGGAGAAACTGGCGCCGGTAAATCAATGTTGATTGACGCTTTAGGGGTTCTCTTGGGTGGACGAGCCAGTGCGGATCTCATTCGACACGGGGAAGCTCAGGCCCGGATAGAAGGGGTTTTTGAAGATCTTGCACCTGAGTATTTAGTGAGGCTTGAAGAGGCGGGTTATCCCGTTGAAGAAGGTCAATTGCTTCTCTATCGCGAAATTAATACTTCAGGAAAAAATATCAGCCGTGTTCAAGGTCGTACGATTCCGCTAACCCTCTATCGTTTACTCTGTGAAGGGCTTGTAGATATTCACGGCCAAATCGAGCATCTGTCTCTGTTTCGCCCCGAAACCCACAGAGATCTTTTAGATGCCTTAGGAGGACTGCAAGACGACGTCGCTTTGGTGAATAAAGCCGCGAAAATTTATCAAGGTATTATCCGTAAAGAACGGGAGTTATCCATTTCAGTAGAGGAACGCCAAAAACGTGAAGAAATCCTTCGTTATCAAATTGAGGAGATTGATCACGTTAATCCAATTCCAGGCGAGGAGGGAGAACTCACCCAGGAGAAGAAACGTTTAAGTAATGCGGAACGGATTACGAGTTTGATAGCTGAAGCGTACCTCGCACTCTATGAAGGTTCGGCGGGTAAGCTTGCGGTTTTTGATCTGTTGGGACAAACACGCAAGGCTCTTCAAGAGTTAGTCCGATTTGATGAGGAGTTTAATGTTGTCGAGCAAATCGAAGCCATTTATTATGCGGTAGAAGATTTGGCGGACCAAGTCAGGGTATATAAGGATAACTTTGAGTTCGAACCAGGAAGGCTCGACAGAATAGAGGAGCGACTTATTCAGTTAAATAGGCTTCGAAAATATGGGACAAGCGTGGAAGAAGTCTTGGCAAAACGAACAGGAATGCTCGACGAGCTGGACCAGATCACGCATGTCCAAGAGCAATTTGAAACAATACATAAAGAAAAGAAAATGACACGTAAGACCTATGAAACTGCTGCGGAACTGCTCACTCAGAAACGACTTGAGAATGCTGAGCGCATTGAAAAGGGCCTTATGCTTGAACTGGCAGATCTGGGCTTGGAGAGAAGTCGGTTTGAAGTTCGGTTCACGCCAAATAGGGAGCCAACGACCGGAGGAGCCGAGGGAGTCGAGTTTTATTTCTCAGCCAATCTCGGAGAACCCCCGAAACCTTTGGCGAAAGTCGCTTCCGGAGGAGAAATGTCGCGCTTAATGTTGGCTTTGAAAAGTTTACTGGCAAAAGTAGAGTCAGTTGGAACATTCATCTTTGATGAGGTGGACAGTGGAGTCGGCGGCAGGACGATACATAAAGTAGGTGAAAAACTGGCCAAAATAGCCCAAAACAAACAAGTCTTCTGTATCACCCATGCTGCTCAAGTAGCCGCATTTGCCGAGTTTCATTATGGTATTCTGAAAGAAGTGGATGGCGGTAGGACGCGGACACTTGTTGAATTACTGTCAGAGTCTATGCGCCTTGAGGAACTAACTCGAATGCTTGGTGGCGGGGAAGTAGAGGTTACCCGTATTCATGCCCGGGAGCTACTTCGAGCCTCAAAAGCCTAGGTTTAAATAATATTTTTAATTTGTCATAGCTATTAATTTGAATTTGGGGATGTTTTTGGCTTAAGACTGCACAACTAATTATGCAGTCTTTTTATTTTGTCTCAATTGCCAATGTTTTTGAAAATATGGAACAGATTTTACAGGATGAAACTCAAGCCATTTGGATAATTTAAGATTAGAAAATCATATCACTCCATTATTTTAAACGCTCTAAAATTGAGGAAAAAGGGAAGAAAGATGGGGAGAATAGAGTGGAGGGATAAGAGAGTGAAAAAGAAGAGTGTAATTTTTATCAGTCTCTTGTTCTGCACCTTCCTAAGTATGAATCTTATCCTTCAACAAGTGGTGGACTTACCAGAGTATACTCAAACAGTACCTCAACTTAATGGAGTTTTATCTTCCTTGATCAAAATGGAAAAGGTTCCTCTTAATCAAATCGTTTCGGTCTCATCGGGGATGTCCCAAGCAAGAGGCTCAGAGAAATTCGAAGTTTGTTATAAGCTTTTCGGGATTTTTCCTATAGGATCCGGTGAGATCGAAGTGATGACGCCTATGAAATTATTTCCGGGCGGACAATCTATTGGTGTTACTTTGCAGACAAAAGGTGTTATGGTTGTCGGGCAGGCCCCAGTCGTAGATAAAAGTGGTAGAAAAACATTTCCTGCCAAGGAAGCTGGAATCGAAGTGGGAGATATACTCTTGAAAATCGACAACCGCGATGTTCACACAGATCAAGATGTTTCAAATGCAGTTCATCATGCTGGGGAACAAAATGGAAACGTGAATGTGTTGTACAAACATCAAGATCAAATTTTAGAAAAAATAATCAAACCAGTTTTTTGTGCGGAGACAGGAAGGTTTCGAATGGGTTTATTTGTCCGGGATGAAGCTGCTGGAGTAGGAACTTTATCTTTTTTAGACCCAATTTCAAAGCAATATGGAGCCCTTGGACATGTAATCACTGATGCAGATACAAATCAGAAAATAGAGGTTTCTCAAGGGAAAATTATTGCTGCATCAATTTATGCTATTGAAAAGGGTAAGCGTGGGCATCCTGGGGAAAAATTAGGCTCTTTTGTCTCGAATTCAGGTTTCAGTGGAACAATTGAAAAAAATACTATGACAGGTATCTTCGGTACAATGAGTGGCCAAGTCATAAACCCCTATTTCAAGGAAGCAATACCAGTTGGATGGGAATCTGAGGTAAAAGTTGGTCCTGCCACGATTTATACAGTGATTCAAGGAGAAAAGATTGAGGAGTTTACTATTAATATTGATCGTGTGATGACGAATCGAACGGATAGCAAAAATATGATAATACGTGTAACCGACCCAAGGTTACTAGACGCTACAGGTGGGATCATCCAAGGCATGAGTGGAAGTCCAATTATTCAAAACGGTAAAATCATCGGAGCTGTTACGCATGTTTTTGTAAACGACAGTCAACGCGGATACGGTGTGTTTATTCAAAATATGCTAAATGAGGGAAATTTAATCGAAAAGAAACAAGCGGCCTAAATTAATCACTGATTTGAACCCTAAGAGTGGCATTTGAAAAAAAGCTGCTCTTTTTTTTATTTATTAGCAATTTTTATATTTAAAAGCAGGAGTATAGAAAACTATTGTCGAAATTATTAGTCAAAATATATGTGCTTATATGAGGAGGATCCTGGGAAATGCAAAGGCCTATACGTATCTTATTGGCAGATGACAACCGGGAATTTGTCGAGATAGTCAAAGAATTCATAGAACGGCAAGAAGATATGAGCCTTGTAGGGGTAGCATATCATGGGAATGAGGCACTAGAATTAATTTCCCGAGAGGAACCTCATGTCGTGCTTTTAGATATCATTATGCCCCATCTCGATGGTTTAGGTGTCCTAGAAAAACTTCAATACGTATCTCAAAGACCTAAGATCATTATCTTAACTGCGTTTGGACAAGAGTCTATGACGCAACGTGCCGTAAACCTTGGAGCGAACTATTACATCCTGAAACCCTTTGATTTGGATACTTTAGGTAAACGTATTCGTCAATTACAAGATGATTTTTCGGATACATCAAATAGCTCTCTAATGTCAAATACGGGTAGTAATGGGAATATGACGTCAAATTCGCAGTTCTCGACTGGAATTTTGCCACCAACGACGAAAAATCTCGAAGTTGAAGTTACGCGGATGATCCATCAGATGGGGGTGCCAGCGCATGTAAAAGGATATCAGTATTTACGGGATGCAATTGTTAGTGTGGTAATAAATGTGTCTTTACTGGGGGCTGTAACCAAAGAACTTTATCCGATGATCGCTGTGAAATATCAAACCACCCCAAGTCGTGTCGAACGTGCAATTCGACATGCAATCGAATTGGCGTGGGACCGTGGCAATGTTGATTTTATGAACCGCTTTTTTGGCTATACGATTAATGTCGATCGCGGTAAACCTACGAATTCAGAATTTGTCGCTATGGTTGCCGATAAATTACGTATGGCAATGATGTATTAAGAATCTACTCATACCAGGGGATACAGGATTTTAAAACAGGAAATCTGGCAACAAACTTTCTGTCCGCAAACATCTCTATTTTGAATAAAATTTGGAGGTGTTTTTCCTGTGCAATTATCCCAATTTGGCATGAGTATTGAAGAATTCGTGATCTCTATTCGTTAAGTCGTATTATGGGTCATTCATCTTTAGAGGTAACAAATTTTCCTGCAATTAGAATAATCATTGTAAACCTAGAGGTATTTTGTGAGATTTGTCGAATAATAACAATGTTATAGCCTTGCTGTCAGAAGTTATTTTGCAGGGGTTTAGTATTAAAACTGATTTTAGAAGAAGCTTTGATTTCTTGGCAGATCTTTTATAAAAGAAATTTAGAAAGATTGGGGTTTGAGTTTTGAATCTTGAGCAGGCAGTCACTATTGCTCCATTTTTACATCAATTGTATGAGCAAGATATAACAGTTCTTGTGGTTAACACTGAACACGTTATAAAAACTAATATTAATCCAGACCTTGACATTGGCGTTCATGAAGGCGACGCTTTATCTGAAAAATCTGGTGCTTATAAAGCTCTTTCAACGGGTAAACGAGTTGTGGCTAGAGTAAATAATAAAGCGCTTTTCAAGATTCCGTACATAGCTATAGCAGCTCCGTTGTTTGACAATAATAAAGCGGTTGGGGCGATTTCAGTTATAATTTCAACGGAGAAATATGATAAGTTAGTAACAATTGGCGAAGAAGTTCTTTCAGCCATAGAGGAGGTTTTCGCTACTTCCGAAAATTTATCTGCTCAGAGTGAAGAGCTAGCGGCAACTGCAAAAGATATGAATTCTGAAACAGTGCAGGTACTCAATGATATTACTCACGTTAGCAGCATAGCTAGTACTATTAAGAGTATTTCCAAACAAAGCAATATCTTAGGAATAAATGCTTCTATTGAGTCTGCACGCGCAGGTGAGAATGGATTAGGCTTTAAGGTTGTCGCTGAGGAAGTTAGAAAATTAGCAGAGCATACCAAAGGATCTGCCACAAATATTGAAGACGACATCAAAAGAGTTAAGGATTCCGTGAATTCATTGATTGACTCTGTTGCACAACTAAGCGTTGTAAGTGAGTCACAAGCCGTAGGAGCAACAGAATTAACAAAAGCATTAGGATATATCAGTCAACTTGCTCAAAACCTAGTCGAGATGGGGGGGGATATGGAATAATTAAGAAGTTTTCAAGTTAAGGCAGGAAAGTCCTTCCTTTTGTCGAAGTGTTTGAGGTAGAAGGGAGGGATAAATGTGCATTGCGAACTATTGAATAAAGACGTCCTAATTGATGTATGGAAAGAAATCAAAGACGCAAAGGATAACATTTTAAAAACAGTGTATAAATGTAGCGAATGTTACGTAGAAATTACTGGTGGTAGAAAGATGTTCAAATATTGCGATAAAATGGGCGACGAAAAATGTTTATTAAAATTAGAACAATATAATTAAAGAGCCGAAGGGCTCTTTTTTATTGGAATAAAGAATCATGGTTAATCAAATAGAAAAACTATAGTAAGGTTCGCGCAAGAGCAATGGAAAATACTCAATTAAGAGATAAATTAAGGGTTAATCATAAGATTAACCCTTAATTTATCTCTTAATTGATCTTTACGAATAGGAAAATTTATTTTGGTTTTTTTACTTGCTTTGGTTTTTTAGTCTCCTTCTTATTAGGACTTTTATCGCCCATCTTCAGTCACTCCTTCCGTATCTAAAATATAACATAGAAATTCTTCAAAGAAAATCCGACTATCTAGGCAAGGCACAATTGACTAGATTATTTGATTGCTAGGATTGTGATTTTTGCATAAATTTCTCCCTCAGCGAGTCAAATGTGTCAAGCATTGTAATACAGGATATTGCAGTCTGAAAGACGAACTATCATAATATACAGAAGGCTATAAAATGGAAAGCAGGGATGGGGATGTTTAGGCATCGCCTACTGGAGAGAAGGGTAGCCAAGAGATGACAGAATATGAGGAGCTCAGAGCGAAAGTTAACAAACTCCAAGAGATGCGTATTCTTCTGACAGCTATTATTGATTCGACTCAGGATGCGATTTCTGTTGTGGATGAAAACGGACTGGGAATTATGATAAACCCTGCGTACACACGTTTGACAGGCTTAACTGCGGAGGACGTTATCGGTAAACCTCCTACAGTGGACATAGCTGAAGGGGAAAGTATGCACTTGCAGGTTTTAAGAACCCACCAAGCAGTCAAAGGGGTTTCAATGAAATTAGGGCCTAAACGTAAAGAAGCGATCGTAAACGTTGCGCCGATTTTTGTTTCTGGGCAGTTTCGTGGAACCGTGGGTGTACTTCGCGATCGATCAGAGATCCATAAACTTTCCGAGGAATTGGAAAGAGTGAAACGTTTGATTCGTCACTTAGAAGTAAAATATACATTTAGTGACATCATTGGCGAAAGTGATGTAATTAAAGCGACGATCGAACAAGCTCAACGTGCAGCAATAACGCCTGCGACAGTCCTCTTGCGCGGGGAAAGCGGCACTGGCAAAGAACTGTTTGCTCATGCCATTCACCACGCCAGTGAACGAAAAAAGGGACAATTCATTCGAGTGAATTGTGCAGCATTGACGGATAGCCTTTTGGAGAGTGAGCTGTTTGGTTATGTCGAAGGGGCTTTTACAGGAGCAAAACGTGGTGGAAAAGTGGGCCTATTTGAAGAGGCAAATGGGGGAACGATTTTTCTCGATGAGATTGGAGAAGTAAGTCTTAACCTTCAGGCCAAGCTCTTGAGAGTACTGCAAGAACGAGAAATTGTGAAAGTCGGAGATAATCAGTCGTTTAACGTAGATGTTAGGGTCATATCGGCTACTAATGCTAACTTGGAAGCGGAATTGCGAACTGGTAAATTCCGAGAAGATTTGTATTATCGGTTAAACGTTATTCCAGTCATCGTTCCACCCTTAAGACAGCGAAGAGACGATATTCCCTTACTTGTTCACCACCTCATTGGAAGTTTAAATCAGGAATACGGGCGCTGTGTCGAGCTGGTCAATGAGGAAGCTTTGCAAATTTTGATGGGATATCATTGGCCAGGAAACGTTCGTGAGTTAGAAAATATTTTGGGTCGAGCGATTATTAACATGCGTATTGGTGAAACGGTTGTGGAGCAACATCATCTCCCAGTTTTAACTCTCCCGAATGTAAATTCTACTGAAGCGTATCCAAAAATAGGTAACTCAACTTTGTCAGAAGAGGAGAGCGGGTTTGAAGGGTTGCAGCGGCAATGGGAACGTGCTTTACTATTAGCTACTTTGCAAAGAGCCGGAGGGAATAAAACGAAAGCAGCCCGACAACTAAAAATGTCGATCAGGAATTTCTATTACAAACTTGAACGGCATTCTCTTATTTAGGGTGAAATAGATATCTGCAAATTATTGCAGGCAAATTATTGCGAATGTGAATTAATTTGCAGCATTTTCGACATAATTTTACCTGTCCTGCAAGTAGACTTTGGAGATTAGGAATCAAGTAGGCTCAAGAAGTTTAGGATCGAAGAGCGAATCAACCAATGCAAACAGTTTGGTCAAGGAAAGAGGGGAATACGTTGGAAGGGTCAAATCGCAAAGAAGAACGCATTAACGGAGAAGTGCTTTTTAAGGGGCGAATACTCTGTCTGGAACGGGATGTGGTCCGTTTGCCAAATGGACTGGAATCATCCCGTGAAGTGGTTAGGCATTCGGGTGCAGTAGGAATCGTTGCCTTACAGGATCAGCAGGTGCTCCTGGTGCGTCAATACCGTTACGCGATTGCTCAAGAAACCTTGGAAATACCGGCTGGAAAACTCGATTTAAATGAAACCCCTGAAGCTTGTGCACAGCGAGAACTGCGCGAAGAAACCGGTTATAGAGGGACTTTGGAACCTATCAGTACTTTTTATACTACGCCAGGATTTACGGATGAAGTGATACATCTTTTTTTGGCCCGAGATTTGGTCTGGGACCCATTAGATCCGGATGACGACGAATTTATAGGTGTGGAAAAAGTACCCTGGGATGAGGCCGTACTCCAGGCACAACGAAGTGAGTTTAACGACGCTAAAACCTTGCTTGGGATTTTACTTGTTAAGGAGTTGTTAGGATGATTTTTGGAGTTGAGTTGTGGACATACTTTGCTCTGCAGTGGAATAAAATCCCATAGAGACGTATGGGAAGGGGTGCAGAGAATGTGGAAACAACTTGGCAGACATATTCGTCAATATTGGGTCATTTATCTCACGCTTACGAGTGTTTATCTTGCAGGTGTGGTGTTTGGGGCGGTTGGGGTCGGTGCTTTGGGAGTTTCTGAAACTTCCCAGCTTGGTAAATTCTTGGACACACTCTTGAAGAGTCAACCGAAAACATTAGATCCTGCCTTTTTAGAGCAACTTGCCCGGGATATGTTCATTATGATGGCTGGAATTTGGATTTTAGGACTCACTATCATCGGTGCTCCCTTGATTTATCTCATTGTCTTTACCCGAGGGTTTATACTCGGGTTCACAGTCAGTTTTATCATCGGAGTGAAAGGTACGCTGGGGCTCGTCCTGATACTAACGACCGTACTTGCACCAACTCTCCTGGCCATTCCGTTACTGCTTCTCGGAGCAGGATTGGCAACTGTTTTTTCGTTTTTGCTACTCAGAGGTAAAGCGAGAGGAGAATCGCTACGTAGAGAGTTTCTTTATTACACGGCTTCGGCAGCGTTTGTATCCATCGGAGCAGTCGCTGTTGGCGTTGCACAAGGATATTTTTCAATACTCGGTGTTCGCTTATTCGGGCTTTAAGTACAGTAACCGAATGAAAGCTCGTTAAGAGAATAAAGTACATTGTCGTCTGGCACAATATTTGCAATATAATAACTCCGCTAAGGACTATATTTAAGATGGAGGTTTGTATTGTGCAGATTGGAATACCGAAGGAAATTAAAAATAATGAAAGTCGGGTGGCTATTACTCCAGCGGGTGTTCATGCTTTAACTCTTACAGGGCATCAGGTTGTTGTAGAAAAATCTGCCGGTGAAGGCAGTGGTATTACAGATCAAGAGTATATTGAAGCGGGAGCACAGATCCTTGATTTTGCCGTTGACGTTTGGAAGGCAGACATGATTATAAAGGTCAAGGAACCGATACGATCTGAATATGGATATTTTAAACTTGGACAAATTCTATTTACTTATTTGCATTTGGCAAATGAACCAGAATTAACGAAAGCACTTATGGAGAAGCAAGTCGTCGCGATCGCGTACGAAACAATCCAATTAGATAACGCTTCATTGCCCCTGCTTATCCCAATGAGCGAAGTAGCGGGGCGAATGGCCGTTCAAATTGGGGCACAATTTCTTGAAAAACCCTATGGTGGAAAAGGGATATTACTCGGTGGAGTCCCTGGAGTACCTCCTGCCATAGTAACTATTATTGGTGGCGGAATTGTTGGCACGAATGCAGCTAAAATGGCGGTTGGACTTGGAGCAGATGTGACAATTGTTGAGAAAAGCGCGCAACGTTTACGGGAGCTTGATGATCTCTTTGGTGGTCGGATTAAAACCTTAATGTCTAACCCTTATAATATTGCAGCTAGTGTGGCTCAAGCAGATTTACTTGTAGGGGCGGTATTGATCCCAGGTGCTCGTGCGCCACACTTGGTTTCAGAAGACATGGTTAAAGCGATGACGCCAGGAAGCGTGATTGTGGATGTTGCTATTGACCAAGGGGGTAGCATAGCAACTATTGACCGAGTGACAACGCATAGTGATCCCACCTTTATTAAACATGGGGTTGTGCATTATTCGGTAGCAAATATGCCTGGAGCGGTTGCTCGGACATCGACATTTGCCCTGACCAATGTAACGTTAGAGTATGCCTTGGAAATTGCCAACAAAGGTTATCTAAAAGCGATCCAGGAAAATCGCGCGCTGCGCAAAGGAGTTAACGTCATTAATGGCAAATTAACCTATCGAGCTGTCGCCGAAGCTTTGAATATTTTGTATGTACCTCTAGAAGAAGTTTTATCTTAAAGTCTTGGCTGGAAGGCCTGAAATTTTTGGGATTGTCGAGTGGAACCCGTGATGGGTTTCCACTCGTTTTTTAATACCTATTTTGGAGGGGTAAACCTTGATTTATTTGTTGAATAACGGGAAATACTTCCCTTACACATTGCTAGTACGTCCTTACGAGAACTAGTGGATATCAGAAGGGAGATGTATCATCATAGAACAACACTTTCTTGTGTTCAAAGAGGTGGCTGAAACCAACAATATTACCTTATCAGCAAAGAATCTCCACATGAGTCAACCCAATATTAGTTTGCAGATTCAGAATCTGGAATACGAGTATGGTGCTCGCTTTTTTGACCGTACAAATAAGGGGGTTACTCTGACGAAAGAGGGCGAAATCTTCTATGAACGTATTCGGACTATCTTAGATATTCTGGCCAGTTTCAGGGAGGAGATAAGCGCCTTAGCAAAAGATCAGAGAAGACTTATCTATATCAGTACGACTTTAACAATCGGGGAATATCTTCTTCCTAAGATTATGGCGTATTTGCATAAGACTCACCCAGACGTGGACTTCAAAGTGAAAATTGCTAATACGGAGTCGATTGTTCAAGCTGTTTCAGAGAAAAAAATGCACATTGGTCTGATCGAAGGGACAGCTCCTCAGTACAAAGATCTCAAGGTGGAGAATTTCTGGGATGACGAGTTGGTAGTCGTGATTCCTCGTTTTCACCCCTGGTCTGTAAGGAAAAGCATTACGTTAGCTGAACTCTCCAATGAACCGCTGGTGACACGTGAGGAAGGTTCGGGGACTCGCAAGGTGATGGAGATGGCCTTTAAAGAGAGAGGATTTGATCTAAATCAGTTAAAGGTAACTATGGAACTAGAAAGTATTCAGGCGATTAAAGAAGTCGTCTCAGCCGGACTTGGAATTACGGTTATCTCTTCGTTGACGGTCTCCAGCGAATGCGACCGGGAAATGTTTAAGACCTTAAAAATTCAAGATGCACTCGTTTATAGGCCTTTCAGTATTCTCACTAATGCCCAAACCATTCAAACCAAAGATGAGCATAGTTTAATCAAATTACTCCAAGATCACGAGTTACTTACGAATATTTTAAGGAAGGATTATAATGAGTTGGAGGAACATGAAAGCAAGCTGAGTTTGAATCATCCTGCAGTGTGTAGTTTGGCAGGGCAAGGACAAGGACAAGGGCAGGAACAATGGCAGGGACATTGAGATAAGACAATCTAGAGTTGCATAGGATATAGGGGAAGGGGGGAGCGTAATGCCAACAAAACGCTGGAGTGAATTTTTCCTTTATCTAGGCAGGGTATTTATCCTCCTCATTTTACTCGCCGTGCTTTTACCTAAATTAATGGCAGTATGTAACATTTGGATGTCTTCGTTCTTACATAATGAGCAAAAACCAATCGGCAACCCCCTGCGGGTGGAGGCACCAGAGCGGAGCAAGTCTGTCTTTCAGTGGTTCCAGCTTGCCCCTAAGGAATGATAATTTACATATGGATGAAAGGTTAACAAGGAAAATTCCCCTCCTACGTAGAACGTAGTCAGAAAAGGGGGGAGGGACCTTTAGATGTCCATAGCCGCCCTCATAACGTTAGAAATAATGCACATATTGAAAAATGAGGACAAGCATAGAAAAGTTCCTATACAGAAATAGAAGGAGGTTAAAGGGATGCTTTCAGAAAAAGAATATAGTGTTAGACTGGCGGAGGCGCGGAGCTACCTAGTGGAACGTGTTACAGAGCCACCAGAACTTGGTGTTGTTTTGGGTTCAGGATTAGGCGCTTTTGCCGATTTTGTTGAGGAAAAAGTGGTGATTGCCTACAAAGACATTCCGCATTTTCCGATTTCTACAGTGGAAGGGCATGCGGGACAATTGGTTTTCGGTAAAGTTCAAGGTCGATCGGTCGTGGTCATGCAAGGTCGTTTTCATTATTACGAAGGGTACATCATGCAGGAAGTAACCTTCCCAATTCGAATTATGCAAGTCCTAGGCGTGACAGGTCTGATCGTTACGAATGCAGCCGGAGGGATAAACTCTGCTTTTCGCGCGGGTGACCTAGTTCTCATCAAGGATCATCTCAATTTAATGGGGGATAATCCGCTGCGAGGTGCAAATTTAACGAATTTAGGCCCACGTTTTCCAGACTTAAGCGAAGGGTATAATTTGGAATGGCGGCAAAAGGCCTTAGCGATCGCAGAAGAGTTGGGAATTAATCCTCAAGAAGGTGTTTATGTGGCCGTGAGCGGCCCTAACTATGAAACCCCTGCCGAAATTCGTTATTTGCGTACGATTGGCGCTGATATGGTCGGTATGAGTACCGTACCAGAGGTGATAGTGGCAAACCATGGAGGAATGCGAGTTTTAGGTATCTCCTGTGTAACGAATATGGCAGCTGGCATCTTGGGGCAAAAACTCAGTCATGTGGAAGTCATGGAAACAGCAGAAAGAGTGGAAAAGCAATTTGTTCAATTTGTTAAAACGCTCGTAGGCGTGCTTTAGGGGAAACCCAGCTCAAGACAACCCTTGCAGAGAGGATTAGGATGAGAAAGAGTGATTCATATGCGTATGGTGGATCTTCTGGAAAAGAAACGGGATGGGAAATCCCTTTCTAAGGAGGAAATTTGTTTTACCATTGAGGGTTATGTTCAGGGAACTATTCCAGATTATCAGATGGCGGCTTGGGCTATGGCTGTCTTTTTTCGCGGAATGTCACTGGAAGAGACGACTGAACTTACGTTAGCGATGGCCCAAAGTGGAAATCAACTAGATCTTTCCTCACTTGGGGGGCGATTTGTGGATAAACATAGCACTGGAGGGGTGGGAGATAAAACAACGTTGCTTGTCGGCCCGATGGTTGCAGCCTGTGGAGTGCCAGTAGCTAAAATGTCCGGGAGGGGACTGGGACATACCGGCGGTACGATTGATAAACTGAGTTCTGTACCGGGCTTTCGAGTTGAGCTTACACAGGAGGAGTTTCTGGCGCAAGTGAAGAAAATTGGTTTGTCGGTTATTGCTCAGACGGGAAACTTAGTTCCTGCCGACAAAAAACTATACGCTCTTCGGGATGTTACGGCGACTGTAAACTCTATTCCCTTAATCGCCTCTTCGGTCATGAGTAAAAAGATCGCCGCTGGAGCACAAGGGATCGTCTTAGATGTTAAGTACGGCTCAGGTGCCTTTATGAAAACAGTGGACGAGGCCAGGATATTAGCTAAGACGATGGTGGATATTGGGAAAGCACTGGGACGTCAAACAATTGCGGTGCTGAGTAATATGAATCAACCTCTTGGTCGTGCCGTGGGAAATAGCTTAGAGATCTTAGAAGTTGCGGATGCGTTACAAGGAAAGGGTTCCCCTGATTTAGTGGAGGTCAGCCTAGAACTGGGTGCTTGGATGCTTGTGGCAGGGGAGATTGTATCTAAGGTTGAGACCGGGAAGGAACGGCTACGTCAAAGCTTGGCAAGCGGAGCTGCGTGGAACAAGTTTCTGGCCTTCTTGACGGAACAGGGGGGAGATGCTCAAGCGGTAGTTGACCGTCGTCTTAGGATCGCATCCTGGAGTCTTCCGATCCTAGCCCAAGAAACTGGGTATGTACAGTTATTTGATGCACAGAAAATTGGGATCTTGGCCATGGTACTTGGAGCGGGTCGAGTTACAAAAGACAGCTCGATTGATTTGGGGACAGGGGTTATCCTCGTGAAAAAAGCGGGCGAGTGGGTGGAAGCGGGAGAACCAATCCTGCAGCTCTATGGTAGTAATCAAGAAATGTTGACTGAGGGACTTAAGCTCGCTCAAAACCTAGTTGCAGTGGGCAGAGAGGCACCAAAGTTGCCCCCGTTAATTGAAGAAGTTATCTTGTAGGGGCACGAGGCCTCGTGCCCCTACAAGATAACAAGGTGCTAATTTACATAAAATCCTCCTTTTTACGTATGCATATACAGGAGAGGGGGATTTGATTATGGTGCGTGAGAAAAAGATTTACCCTTTGGCAGAAGGGCTGACGACGGCGGACACGTATGCAGTGTTAGGGAATGCAGAAAAATTCCAAAAGCATAAACATGCCTGGAAAGTTTGGCGAGCATTAAAAGAATTCGGGTGTGTCGCCTATCCAGTGGCCGAGGATTTAAAACGTATTGATGGGAGCAGAGTGTACCTGAATTTAGCGGAGCTAAAGGATAAGGTAACGGTGGTTGTGCCATGTCTGCCTCCAGAGCAACTTAAATCTTTGGTTTTCAATGTTGCAGGTGTTGGAATCAGCAGAATTTGGTTTCAAGAACAGACCTGGTGTCGGGAATTTCAACATGAATGCGATAACGCCGGAATTGCAGTGATTCGTGGGTGCGTGCTTCGACATAAGGTTTATCCGATCATTGGGATTCGTTATTTCAATCCTTGTTACTGGCACGGTCTTAAGGATCTTAAAGTTCCTACTAAGCGGTCTGTCAGGTAGGAGCTGTGTTGATCTACAAGACATATCTACAGAATTCAGTCACTATAAGCTTGGTGACAAAAGTAATTTATGGCTGATTGCTTTTTGTCCATGTGAATGGCGATAAATTTCGCTCCATGTACTTCAGATGGGTAAGGATGATGGACCCGTGAAACTTTCTTTTTTTAATCTTAAAGCCTTTGGAATGCTGGTTAACGGCACTCCAAAGGCTTTTTTGTGCTCTTAGACAGTATAAACTTGCGTTATATACTGTCTAAGCATAAGTGCGTAATCCTCATTTTTCCTTCGTCTTTCTGGGCATAGGTAAGAGTAATTTTATTTTATTCTTCCGCATTCATTCAATATAATTTTCTGTTTCGGGAATAATAAAACCACTATATAAGGGGGGTTGAAAATGCGAAAAAGTTTAGTAATCGTTTTGGCCATGTTGCTTGTGTTTGGAAACATCGGCTTTGCTAACGTCCAACCTGCGCTGGGTGTTGAGATCGTGACTGATGCGGCAAGTGCCATTCTTATGGACGCGGCATCAGGTCAAATTCTCTACGAAAAAGAAGCGCATAAAGAACTACCACCGGCAAGTGTTACGAAAATCATGACCTTACTGGTAGCTGCGGATGCAGTGGCGTCTGGAAAAGTAAAACTGACGGATAAAGTAACAGCGAGCGAGAATGCCAGCAAACTCGGCGGTTCTCAAATCTACCTTGAACCAGGGGAATCATTTACTTTAGAACAAATGTTGATTGCCATTGCTGTTGGGTCTGCCAATGATGGCTGTGTCGCAGTGGCAGAGCATATTGATGGTACACATGAAGCTTTTGTGGAAGAAATGAACAAAAAGGCTCAAACTTTAGGCTTAAAAAACACACATTTTGTGAATGCCTACGGTCTGCCGGCTGAAGGACATTATACAAGCGCATATGATCTGGCGATCATTTGTAGAGAAGCCCTCAACTACCCTTTAATACGAAAGTTGACTAGTATCAAAGAATATGACCTACGGGACGGAAAATTTAAGCTGTGGAATACTAATAAGCTACTATGGTGGTACCCTGGAGCAGACGGTTTTAAAACAGGGTGGACGAATGAAGCCAAATATTGCTTAGCTTCGACAGTCGAAAGAAATGGTTTGCGTTTAATTTGTGTCGTCATGGGTGTGCCACAAGTGAGAGGACATTTTGCGGAATCTATGAAAATTTATAACTATGGGTTTGCCAAATATGAGTTTAAGCAGTTTGCTCCGGTCGCACAAAAACAGGGGGTAGTTAAGGTTCGTAAAGGCGTAGAAGATGAGGTTACAGCGATAACTGAAAAACCTCTGGGAACGACAGTGGAAAAAGGGAAAGATAAAAACCTCTGGGTCGAGACAAAACTTAACCCAGAAATCAGTGCCCCAGTTCAAAAAGGACAAAATCTAGGAGAAGTCCTCCTATATCGCAATGATCAGTTGCAAGCAAGTGTAAATTTAATAGCCGACCACTCCATTGCCAAGGCGAGTCTGGCTGAACAAATTGAACGGACACTTAAAGGAGTCTTTGGTTATTAGCCTCAGCGGTTTAGTCCAAAGGAGTGGAATCTAAGTTAACTAAGTCTGAACGGTCATTAATTTGAGATAATTGACGAATTTTGTGAAGAGCAGCTCGCTCTATGCGAGAAATCTGAACTTGTGAAAGCTGAAGCAGGCTGGCGATTTGGCTCTGTGTTTTATCTTCGAAAAAGCGCATTAAGAGGACACGCCTTTCTCGTTCTGGCAATTTGTCGAGTGCTTCTTGGAGGGCGATATTTTCGAACCAACTGGGGTCAAATCCCTTTTCCTCGGAGAGTTGATCAAGGACGTAAATGGGATCAGAGTCGTCTTGGTAAAGGGTATCATAGATCGAGGTAGGACTTTGAATTGCTTCAAGTGCAGCAACGATCTCATCTCGGTCAACGCCGATATTCGTTGCTATTTCCCCGATAGTTGCCTCCCGGCCTAATGTGGCAGAAAGTTCATCTCGAGCGCGATTCACCTTATAAACAAGCTCTTTGTAGGAACGAGGAACCTTGATAGGATGATCATCTCGCAGAAAACGCCGGATTTCTCCGATAATCATTGGAACTGCGTAAGTCGAAAACTTTACCCCGTAAGTAAAGTCGAATTTATCAATAGCCTTAATCAGGCCTATCGTTCCGATTTGAAAGAGATCTTCGATTTCATAGCCGCGATGGGCAAAGCGTTGAACTAAGTTGAAAATAAGTTTTAAGTTACAATTGATTAAACGCTCGCGGGCCACAGCATCCCCTTCTTTAGCAGCATGAAGGTTTAGCATCATCTCCTTATCAGAGAGCAGAGGGAAGTGGGGGAGATTCATTTCAGTTAGTCGTTGAATCATAATATGTCGCCCCCCCTAATGCGAGGAGATGGGTGTTTGCTTGAGATGCTTAATCATGGTCACAGTTGTTCCAACTTCAAGCGTAGACTCTACTTGAAGTTCGTCCATGAAAGATTGCATAAAGACAAAGCCCAGGCCCATTCGCTCCGGATCCGTACTATAAGCAGGTTGCATGGCTTGCTCAACATTTGAGATGCCACACCCTTCATCTTTAACAACAATCTTAAGGGTGTCCTTAGCGATATCTAAGTTGAGGTAAACAATGTGATCAGGGTTATTCTTGTAGCCGTGGATAATGGCGTTGGAAACAGCTTCGGAAACGGCAACTTTGAGTTCTTCGATGTCATTCAGTGAGAGATCCAGTTGTGCTCCCACTGAGGCAATGAGCAAACGGGTAATGCCTACATTTTCGGAAATACTTGAAAATGTGAGGCTTAATTGATTGGCTTTCAAACTAAGCTCCCCTTCCTTCCTCGTATGCGTGTGCTTCATCCATATAAAAGTTAATAATTTTAGGCAGTCCCGATAATTCCATAATCTTATAAATATGTGGGGGCGCGTTGGTGATTTTAAGCTTTCCTCCCATGGGGAGTAGTTTCTTGTACCTGCCTAAAATAACACCTAAACCGGAACTGTCGACAAATCGAACATTTTGAAAATTAAGAATGACCGTGCGAATTCCACGTTTCTCAATCTCAATGTCGATGGCTTGTCGCACCATAGAAGCTGTGTGCATATCCAGTTCTCCGTCTAAGCGCAAGAGTAGGGTCAGGCGCTCTATCTTTTTTTCAAGTTTCAAGACCATTCCCCCTAAATTTATATCAGTACTATTGATTTCGCTGTCATCCATAATTTTCCTGCCTGCTCTTAGAAAAATTCCTCGGAAAGCTTGTCGGAATTAGAGGGTTTATGACAATATTTAGCCCATAAGTATAATTTTATTAGTTCGGATTCATACTAGAAATTATCTGTCACTAGTAAGGAAGGAGAAACTTGGATGGCTAATCAAAATTTACGTCAACCTTCGATCTCAGTAACCCCGGAGCAATATAAACAGTTAGCTCAGCAATATACCCCCAAACCCACCGTTGTTAAAAATGTGGTACGGGCTTTTATCGTGGGAGGGGTTATTTGTGCGATCGGTCAAATTTTTATTAATTTATTTGTGACTTTCGGGTTGGCACGCATTGAAGCAGCGACGGCAGCAACCGCGACGATGATCTTTCTGGGGGCGCTCTTAACAGGTTTAGGAATCTACGATGAGATTGGGAAGTTCGGAGGAGCTGGTTCGATCGTTCCGGTCACTGGGTTTGCGAACTCCATCGTTGCGCCTGCCATGGAATTTAAACGGGAAGGCTATGTACTGGGTGTTGGCGCAAAGCTGTTTACGGTTGCTGGTCCTGTGCTAGTGTATGGGATTGCTACCTCGATTGTAGTGGGTATCGTGTACTATTTCTTACACTAATAAACTGAGCTAATGGACGCCAAGCTGCTGCAAGTCACGACAAAACTTTGACTGATGAATGGGGATGAGTGAAAGGCATGGATTTAAAACGAATGGGAAATCAGACCGTGGTGTTTGCCAACCCCCCGGTTATTTTATCTTCTTACTCTATAGTGGGGCCTAAAGAAGGAGAAGGTCCTCTCGGGAAAACATTTAGTAAGGTTTGGCAAGACCAACTCCACGGGGAAAAATCTTGGGAGCTTGCGGAGAGAAAAATGCTCCAAGAGGCGATGCAGGGTGCCATTGATCAAGCGGGCATTCCTAAGGAGCAAATTGATTTCATGTTAGCGGGTGATTTGCTCAATCAAATCATCTCCTCCAATTTTGCCGCGCGTCAAATTGGCTTACCTTTCATTGGTTTATATGGAGCTTGTTCGACGATGGCTTTGAGCATGGCTGTGGGGAGTATGCTCATTGACGGAGGTTTCGCACGCAATGTGTTGGTTGGGGTATCGAGTCATCATGATACAGCGGAGCGGCAGTTCCGTTCGCCAACGGAACAGGGCACGCAAAGGGCAATGAGTGCCCAGTGGACGGTGACTGGAGCGGGAAGTTTACTGCTCGGACGGAGTGGCGTTGGACCGCGGATTACTTCGGCAACGCTGGGAAGAGTCGTCGATTATGCCGAAACCGATATTGGCAATATGGGTTCAGCTATGGCCCCAGCGGTCGCAGATACGATTTTAAACCACCTTACTGATTTACAGCGCAAACCATCTGACTATGATTTGATTGCGTCTGGAGATCTGGGAACGGTAGGTTTAGCACTCGCCGGGGAGGTACTTAAAAGAAGCGGCATGGATATGGGGACAGGATTTTCAGATTGTGGAGTTATGATTTTTGATTCAAGCCAAGATGTTCATGCTGGGGCAAGTGGATGCGGCTGTTCAGCGGTTGTTTTTGCTGGAAATATTATGCAAAGGATCAAAGCTGGAGAACTAAAGCGGTTTTTACTAGTGGGTAGTGGTGCCTTGCATAGTTCAACATCCGCCCTGCAAGGAGAATCTATTCCTAGTATTGGGCATGCCGTTGTTATTGAGGCCTGAAAGGAATGAAGACGTATGTTTGAAATGATTATACCAGCCTTCATTGTTGGAGGGGTAATTTGTGTTATCGGACAACTTCTAATGGATTTAACAAAACCCGCCTTTACTCCAGCTCATGTTCTCGTTTCCTTTGTGACGGGCGGAGCAATTCTCGGGGCCTTGGGGTTGTACGAACCTTTAGTGAAAATCGGAGGAGCAGGGGCCACAATCCCCTTATCGGGTTTTGGTTATAGTCTTGCCAAAGGGGCCATGGAGGCGGTCGGAAAACGAGGGATTATTGGGGCCTTATCCGGAGGGGTTGAAGCAACAGCGGTAGGGATTGCGGCGGCAGTTTTTTTTGGATATCTGATGTCCGTTACGTTTAGTCCCAAAGGATAAATGATCTTCGATCTTCGTGTTTTGAACGACCAATTACGAACTACAATAAGGGGGTGTGTGTATGGATGATAATTCAAGCGAGAAAAATATTCCAGTAAGTAAAAATTATCAAGAAAATGTAGATTACCTAAATCGAGAATTTGGGATTCCGGACAATTTTGATTTAATTTTACGCGAGATGTCTATCGGTGGTAAAAAAGTTGCGATTTATTCTGTCAATGGGATGGTCGACACGCATGTAGCCAGTTATATCTTAGACGCTTTGATTGATTTGGAGCGCTCTGACTTAATTGTTAACGCTTTGGATAAACTAGTTAAAGGACGCATTGTCAATTTACAAGTTACGGAAGTCCAAACTATGGATAAGGTGTTCTATTTTGTTTTATCAGGGCCGATCGCAATTTTTATCGATGGACAGGATAAGGCCATCATTGTTGATGCTCGGACGTATCCTTCTCGTCAGCCTGAGGAACCAGATATTGAACGCGTAACCCGAGGGTCCCGTGATGGCTTCACAGAGACACTCGTCATGAACACAGCTTTAATTCGCCGGCGCTTACGGGATCCAAAACTGCGTATGAAATTAGTTCAAGTTGGCGGACGATCTAAAACAGATGTCTGTATTGCGTACATAGAAGATATTACAAATTTAGATATGGTCACTAAGATTCAGAAAGATTTGCAAGCTATAAAAATTGATGGAATTCCCATGGCAGAAAAAAGTGTTGAGGAATTTATACTGGGCAGTAAATTCTGGAATCCTTATCCACGCGTGCGCTATACCGAACGTCCGGATGTAGCGGCTATTCATTTACTTGAAGGACATGTGATTATCATTGTTGATACTTCTCCCTCAGTCATGATAGCACCAGTGACGTTTTGGAGTCACGTTCAGCATGCGGAAGAATATCGTCAAGAACCGATTGTGGGGGCTTATCTGCGTTGGGTGCGGTTCGTTGGGATCATGGCCGCTCTATTTCTTCTTCCACTCTGGCTAGGTGCTGCCCTAAATCCGCAATTGCTGCCAGATTGGCTTAAATTTATCGGAGTTATAAAACCAGCAAAAATTCCCTTAATCATACAGGTGTTGGGGGCTGAGTTTGGGGTGGATCTTCTGCGCATGGCTACTATTCATACCCCGGGTCCTTTAGGGACGGCTTTGGGTTTGATCGCTGCCTTTATGCTTGGGGATATCGCAGTTAAAGTTGGGTTATTTTCTCCAGAGGTTGTCATGTATGTGGCCATTGCTGCTGTGGGGACATTTGCGACTCCTAGTTATGAGTTAGGCTTGGCCAATCGATTAGCGCGCCTATTTCTGATTATTATGACAGGACTATTTAACTTCTGGGGCTTTGGGATTGGAGCGGTTCTCCTATTTTTTCTCTTGTGGCGGACAACGTCGTTTGGCGTGCCCTACCTCTGGCCCCTCCTGCCCTTAAATATTAAAGCTCTGGGGTCAATTATGATGCGCGCTCCAGTTCCTATTAATAATCAGCGACCGAGCTTTCTAAAACCTCAAGATCAAGACCGTCAGCCTAAGGGCGGCGGCAAATAGAAACGTGGAAGGATGCCAGGATAGTGAAAATTGGGTTTCCGCGAGCTCTTTTTTATTTTGATTATTTTCCTTTCTGGGCTGGATTTTTCCATCGACTGGATATTGAGGTGGTTACCTCTCCAGCCACGCATCGGCAAATCCTAGAACAGGGTCTAAAGAAAGCCAGTGACGAAACGTGTTTACCACTAAAGCTTTTAGCCGGGCATATTCAGGCCTTAAAGGATGTTGATGCCATTTTCCTGCCGCGCATGGTTAGTGTTGAGGCGGATACTTACAGTTGCCCGAAATTCTTAGGAATTCCAGAAAGTATACTGACTGCCGTTCCGGCCGGGGTCTCAGTCCTTACCGTGGTGTTAAATTGGCGCAAAGGGAGAAATCAGGTTCTAACAGACCTACAAGTCTTCGGCAAACAACTCGGCAAGAGCAAGGCGGATATTCAAGAAGCCTTTAGAGAGGCTCAAGAGTGGCAAAAAAGGTATCAAGACTCAATGGGTACAGGGTGGGATTTCGAAGCTAGTATGCAGGAGATTGAGCGGCGTGCTACAAAATGTTCAACAAATTATCAAATTGAGCATGAACCATTGGAAGAAACCCGGGAAGAAGGCGTAGTGCTAAAGGACACTGATCGCTTGAGAATTGCGCTAGTTGGGCATTCTTATCTAACTCAAGAATCCTATGCCAGCTTGAATCTTCTCGGGCGACTTCGTGAGAAAACGGAAGTGGAATTAGTCCAACACATTAAACAAGAAGAATGTGATGCCCATCTGTTAGGGTTACGTAAAAAATTGTTTTGGAATCACTCAAGGCAGATTTTTGGGGCAGGGAATAAGTTTGTTGCAGATCATGCGATTGATGGGATAATCTATCTGTCCTGTTTTGGCTGCGGAACAGACTCTATGGTTCAAGAAATGTTAGCGCGTAAAGCTCGAGAACGCCATAAGCCCTATATGATGGTTACGCTAGACGAACACAGCGGGGAGGCAGGCCTTGTCACTCGGCTGGAAGCCTTTTTGGATATGGTAGAAAGGAGGAAAATCCATGAAGGTCACGTTTCCACATATGGGGAACGCTTGGATCGTGATTCAAACGCTCTTTGAATCCCTCAATGTTGAGGTGGTGGTCCCGCCAGGCAACAGTAAGCGAACCTTGAATCTTGGCACAAGATTAGCACCAGAATCCGCCTGTCTGCCTTTAAAATTAAATCTTGGTAATTATATCGAAGCTGCGGATGAAGGGGCTGATACGATAGTAATTACCGGTGGGATTGGTCCCTGTCGTTTTGGCTATTATGGTGAAATGGAACGGCAGATTCTTTGGGATGCAGGTTATGATTACGATGTAGTGACTCTTGAACCGCCTGATGGAAGCATGCTGGGGCTGCTTCAACGTATTCGCTATTTAGCAGGAACAAAAAATTCTTGGGTAAAGATTCTCAAAGCCTTAAAATTTGCTTATCTGAAAAGTGTCGCCTTAGATCGAGTGGAAGATCTAATTCATGCGGCAAGGCCAAGGCTACCTGATCCAATGGCAACTGAGGAAATTTATGAAAAGGCCAAACAGCGACTCGCGCAAACGATGACGGTTAAAGGGGTTCAGAACACGGTTTGTTGGGTTCAAGAAAGTATTCGTGAATGTCAAGGCAAGGGAGACAATCTTTCTGGAGGGTTTAAACCACTCCGCATAGGAATTATTGGTGAGATTTACACGATTCTTGATCCCTATACCTCAGTAGGTATTGAGCAAGAACTGGGACGTTTGGGAGTAGAAGTAGATCGGTCCATCTATCTTTCGGGGTGGGTTGGCAATCATGTATTTCAAGGCTTGGCTCAAGGATATCGGTCAATTAAATCTTATCCAAGGCATGCTAAACCATTTTTACCTCATTTTGTAGGTGGACATGGTCAGGAAACTGTTGGAGCTGCCGTAAAATTTGCAAGAGAAGGTTATAATGGGATTATTCAGATTTTCCCTTTATCTTGTATGCCAGAGATTGTAGCAGCCAGTGTATTACCTAGAGTTCAAGAAACGTATAAGGTGCCAATTATGACCCTTATTGTTGATGAACATACAGGGCAGGCCGGAATGCAAACTCGGCTGGAAGCATTTGTGGACCTCCTGGAAAGGCCACGCCTGCAACGAAGAATTGGACATACTAGAGGGGAAGTGCTTGGTGTTGGAGGAAGATAGATACTATCTAGGTGTCGACGTGGGGTCAGTCAGTACGAATATAGTTTTGCTAAGCCTGGATAATACGGTGGAAGAGACTTTGTACTTAAGAACTCAAGGGCGGCCGATGCAAACGATTCAAGAAGGCATAAAATTATTAAGAACAAAAATGAGAAAGTCGGCCGAAATTATTGGAGTTGGTACCACAGGAAGTGCGCGCCAGCTTGCAGCGACCTTATTAGGAGCTGATGTCGTTAAAAACGAGATAACAGCTCACGCCGTGGCTGCTTCGCGAGTTAATCCAGAAGTGCAAACCATCCTGGAAATCGGAGGGCAGGACTCAAAAATAATCATTCTTCGAGATGGGGTTGTTTCTGATTTTGCCATGAATACCGTCTGTGCAGCTGGAACAGGTTCGTTTTTGGATCAGCAGGCTGCGAGGTTAGGTATTCCAATTGAAGAGTTCGGTCAACTAGCCTTACAAGCAAAACATCCGGTGCAGATTGCTGGGCGTTGCTCTGTCTTTGCTGAATCTGATATGATCCATAAACAGCAGTTAGGGCATTCACTCCCGGATATTCTAGCAGGGCTATGTCAGGCGATGGTACGAAACTATTTGAATAACGTGGGGAAAAATAAAGAGATTCAGGGTCCGATTTTTTTTCAAGGGGGCGTGGCCGCTAATCCCGGAATACGAAAAGCTTTTGAAGATGAGTTAGGCCAACCAATGATTGTGCCGAAACATTATGGCGTGATGGGTGCCTTAGGGGCAGCATACTTAGCACAGGAAAAGGTGGAAATGCGACCAGAAACAAGGACCAGATTTCGTGGGTTACACTTGGGAGAGACTCTATTCCAAGCAAAAAGCCTTGAATGTTCCGGCTGTGCAAACCATTGCGAAATAGTAGAAATTATGCAGGAAGGGATATGTCTGGCAAAGTGGGGAGATCGATGTGGAAAGTGGTCCACTACGATCGGGGTTAGTATCGACATTGGTAGCAATGAAAGTAAGCAAGAAAAACAAAGAGCATAAACAGCGTTTATTCTTCGTGCCTAAATGCGGTAACAGAGGACTTACTTCTGTTGCCGTTTTTAATTTAAAAAGGACCCGTATACTTTATTACGCGTCCTTAGGACCTTTTTAAAGGTTAAAAAGGTGATGGATAACAATGACAGAGAACACGGAATTTAGGATCTCAACTTCTGTGGGCGAACAATCACAAGATCAAGTGCGACCAATATAAGTGTTGCGATTAGAATGAAGGCTAACCCATTGGAGGCAACTGTTGGAATATAAGCGGCATTGGGAACAGAATAAGAGGAGTGAATCGATGAAGGGAATGTGGCTCCTGTTGAATAATAATAAGGAAAAGATTGAGAATAAAATTGGGGATGAGTTGGGACTGGAGCTTGAACCTTATATTGAACTTGACGGCTAGAGGGTAAAGGCGGGATGAGGTTCAAACTAGTACCTGATGAAGCAGCGGCTGGACGAGCAGCAGGATAGGTGGGTAATGAAGGCGCGGCATTTTGATGAAAAAGTAGAGGACTTCTTAATACCGGTGCATATATACGAGTGGACCTAGGGTTCAATGGCAGTCCCCCCTTTCTTAAAATCGACCGCTATTAACAAGAAGAGCTCGATTAAGTCAAAGTGAAGAGAGGCTCTGGTTTTTGGTCACAGCGCGTTATTCAATAGCATTGATCCTGCGTTTGCGAAAAAGCCCAACAAATTCAGGTTCAGGTGCCCAGGCTTCATTTTCATGAAAAGTTTCAGGAGGCTCGGAAAAGGATGATTTTTGAATACGGAGAAATTTACTTCTAAGATTAATTGAGTTTGGTACGGGTTGAATGTTCTCTGAATTATTTTGTAAAGTACTGTCTAGATGATCCTGGGAAACGCTTATAGTCTGCTCTGGGATGATGTCGCTAGTTTCAGGTGTATTATCTTTAGAGAAAAATTTTTTCAGAAAGTGCATATAGGTTCCCTCCTCTTACTGGCAGTATATGTAAAATTAAATGGCTGTGCTACCTGAATTTTTGCCTTAATTTTAGCGTCTTACTAAATCGTTTATTTAGATAGTCTAATCAAACGAGAGACCGATCCTATCTAAAAGATTAAGAGTAAAGTGTGTGAGATCAGGAAGAACTAAGTCTGCAAGCTTTAGCGTCTGCCGTGTCGCCGCGGCAGGATTCGGGACTCCGATGCACCATAGACCGGCAGCTTTAGCCGATTGAATCCCGACATCAGCGTCTTCAAAAACTACCCCTTCGAACGGGGAAATCTCTAGACGTTCAGCGGTCAGGCGGTACGGTTCGGGGTTCGGCTTGCCCTGTCGAACATCCTCTCCACAAACTGTTATGTCAAAGCTATCTAAGATACCTAATCCTTTGAGCACTATTTCGACTCTTGGTCGGGATCCCGAAGAGGTTAGGGCTAAACGATAACCGTGTGCTTTTAGAACACGGATCGCTTCAAGGGCACCGGGCATGGGCTGGAGTACCTGATCAATTATCATAGAGGAAAAAAGGGTTTGCTTGCGTAGAACCATATCGGATAAGGGTGCTGAGAGTTTCAATTCCTGCTTTATTCGTTCTAAAATATCATTTTCTCGAAGCCCGGAGGAGTTAAATCGGAGGTTTTCAGAAAGGGTATCAAAGGAATGGCCATAATCGCTGCAAATTTGTCGTTCTGCAGCTTTATGAATCCTCTCTAAATCAATAATAAGTTCATCCAAATCGAAAATGGCGGCTCGAATCATCTGTGTTATCTCCTTTCGGCGCACTAAGACATTAGAAGCTTGAGGTATTATACTCATTTATCTAGAACATGGTTTATCTTATCATCTCTTGCCATTTTAATTAAACGGTTATATAATATATAAATTATTAGAAGGCGAAATTTTTGGAGGGTGGACATTGGATAAGCTACTTGAAAAGTTGAAAGAATATTTACACATGGAAGCTGAAATTCCTTTCGAGGAGTTTTCGGAGTATTACCGCACTTTAATTGCGGAACTGAACCAAACGTTCAACGACCTTGATAAAGAGAATCGACTGAAGGCTCTTTATATTTGTTCGATCGTGCAGTCCAACGCAGAAGCGAGAGCAAAAGAAAGTAAAGTCAATGCCAAAACGTTCAAAAAGATAAGTGCGAAATGTGCTTTCTGGACTGATGCAATCAAGTTTAATCTGGGAAAAGATGGAATGTCTTCTGAAGAGATTGAACGTGCAACAGAAGAAATTAATAACAGTATCTAGTTTAGAATAGATTTTTAATCGAAGTGCGATGCGCGAATTGGATATTACTCGAAACATGAGACTCCCACTTTAAAAAGTGGGAGTCTCATGTTTCGAGTAAGAAAGTTAATGGAGAGAGATAGTGAAAGTTCCCCGTTATATTATTGAGGTGTGATGTAGTGAACCATCCCTTTGAAGTTGCTGTAAACGGGTCTAAGATGTTATAATCTAAAAAAATAAATCCTTCGAAATAAGGAATTTAAGGATGTAGGTATGGATATAATTTTGGCTCATCGCCAAATCGATTTTGATGCCTTAGCATCGATGGTTGCCGCCCAAAAACTCTATCCAAATAGTGTATTGGTAATGGATGGGAAACCAAATGCCTATGTCCAAGACTTTTTGGCGCTATCTAAGGATCAATTGCGGTTTCGCAAAGCTCAGGATATTAATGTCAAGGACGTTGCGCGGGTTATCTTAGTGGATACCCATGATCTGCATCGAGCGGGAAGTCTGGGTGAAAAGGTCGCTCGAATTCCTGAAATGGAGGTGGAGATTTATGATCACCATCCCTATGCGGGAAAGCTCGAAGAGGGAATGGTTATTGAACCAGTTGGAGCGTGCGCAACCCTCCTCGTAGAAAAGTTAGCAGCGCTGGGATTGCCTTTAAGTAGTTTTGAAGCAACGTTGATTGCCATCGGAATCTATGACGATACTGGGAGTTTATTGTTTGATAGCACCACAGTCCGTGATGTTCGAGCTGTGGCTTATTTGTTAGAGCAAGGTGCGAATTTAGGGGTCATTGCCGAATATCTACGACGACCTCTGGCAGAGGAACAAAAAGAACTATTGCAACAATTGTTGGCCCAAGGGCAGACGGAATTCTTTGACGGTTTACCAGTCTATATTACATGTGCTGAGACAAAGGATTATGTCGGCGGACTTGCTTTATTGGCTCACCAAGTAGGAGAAGTTGAAGGTTCTGATACATGGTTTCTGTTGGTTAAGATGGAAAATCGGGTATACCTCGTGGGCCGTTCCAAAGGAAGAGGCTTAGCTGTTAATGGATTGGTACAGTTATTTGGTGGGGCAGGTCATCCGAGAGCGGCTTCTGCCACCATTAAGGATGCCAAGCTCCCCATTATACTAAAACAACTGCGTTTAGCAATTCAGAGTCGTGCTAATCGGCCCCACCTTGTTCGAGATATGATGAGCTATCCGGTTAAGACCGTTCCGCCGGAAATGCTGCTGGGTGAGGTCGAACAAATTCTCTTGCGTTATGGGCACACAGGAGTGCCGGTCACTAAGGATGGGCGATTAGTAGGGATTATTTCCCGGCGTGATGTCGATAAAGCGATTAAACATGGTCTGCAACATGCACCAGTGAAAGGTTTTATGACTACAAAGGTGACTACAGTAGATGTAGAGGCATCTTTAGATGAAGTTCAACGACTGATGGTTCTCCACGATATTGGGCGTCTCCCTGTGATTGAAGAAGGCAATCTTGTGGGCATTGTTTCACGATCCGATGTTTTACGTCTTGTTCACGGTGGTTCGGTTCCTATTGAAACCCAACTTGCTCGAGAACGCAGTGTGGCAATGCGTCAGGATATTTTGGATTTGATCGAACGTCTACCTGTAAAGATACAGAAGCTCCTTGAGGAGGTACGAGATACCGCGGAGGAAGAAGGGTGTGCCGTATATCTTGTGGGAGGGTTCGTCAGGGATTTGCTGATGTGTTTTCCCACTCAAGATCTGGATTTTGTCGTCGAAGGTAGCGGCGGTCAATTTGCACGAGCCCTGATGCAGCGGATTCCGAATGGAAAGGTCACCCAACATGAAAGGTTTGGCACCGCCCAGATCATTTTCCCTGATGGTAGTCATGTTGATATAGCGAGCACGCGGTTGGAGTATTATTCCTTTCCAGGAGCGCTACCACAAGTGGAAGAATCATGTCTGAGGGAGGACTTGTTTAGGCGTGATTTTACCATCAATTCCATGGCGATTTGTTTGAACACCGAGCGTTTCGGAGAACTCGTGGATTATTATGGCGGTAAACGAGATTTGCAGCAAGGCCAAATTCGCTTTTTGCATAATATTAGCTTTATTGATGACCCGACTCGAATGCTGAGGGCAATTCGTTTTGCAGAACGTTATCATTTTGATTTAGCTAAAGAAACCCTTGAAGCATTATATACTGCGATAGATGCCGGCATCCTTTCTACGCTCAGCATTGAACGTTTTACGGAAGAAATCCTGCTCATCTTTAGAGAAATAAACTATCTTGCTATGGGTCAGACCTTAATCAGCAGCGGTTTGTTTAAAGCGTGGTTTGGGGATGATTACGACTGGGACTTTAACCTAGACGATGTTCAGAACAGTGTCGATTGGCCCTTGGAAATACGTTGGTTAATTTCTATCGCCAAAATGGATTCCACGAGCATAGAAAAATTGCTTGAGCGGGTATGTCTTAACCGATCACTTCGTGATGTAACCATGACTTTCATACATTTGCGCAAGTCTTTAATCGAGCCCTTGACTTTAACCGAGATGGACTCATTACTCAACAAGATCCACAAGGGCATCCTGATGGTATTAGCCCGGGATGAACGATTAAACAAGAAAATCACGGATTACTTAGATTCCAGTCGAGAGATTAAGATGTCCTTAAATGGCAAAGCCCTAATCCGGATGGGCGTTAAGGAAGGGCCAGAGATTGGAGAAATCCTCGATAAAGTGCGCGTAGCATGGCTCAGAGGCCAGATTCATACTTCTGATGAAGAGCAGGCTATAGTACGCCAGTGGGTTAATTCTCGCAGCTAGAAGGAGGAAAACATTTGTTTGGTTTTGATTTACCGACCATTATCGCAAATATTCCCGCCTTGATGATTGGGTTTGCCTTTCATGAGTTTGCTCATGCCTGGGTTGCGGACCGTTTGGGAGACCCAACACCGCGCAGTCAAGGGCGCTTAACCTTAAACCCTATCTCGCATCTGGATCTCTTTGGAACACTTATGGCCCTCTTATATCGATTCGGTTGGGCAAAGCCCGTAATGACCAATCCTCGCTATTACAGAGGGAATAAAAAACAGGGACAAATGCTGGTAGCTTTGGCTGGTCCAATCATGAATTTACTCACAGCATTTGTGGTGATGTTTTTATGGTTTCTGACCATGCACTGGATGCAAGGGTCAGCGTGGAGTAACATTATTTCGCTGGTCTTTCAATCCACGGTGTTTATGAATCTCGGTTTAGGGATCTTTAATCTCTTGCCGATCCCTCCGCTGGACGGGTTTGCTGTTCTTAAAGGACTATTGCCTGGGCGTTTTGCTCCCCAACTCCATATGTTTGAACAGTATGGAATGATTATTTTAGTCATTCTTCTCTTTACTGATATTCTTGGTCAAGTTCTTTTTCCGGCTGTGAATGGGATAGCCTATGCTTATCAGACAATCATCACACTAATATTAACCCCCTTTCTGGGGTAAATATGTTAAATAAAAGGAGTGTTTAGTTTGAAAGGTAGAATATTAAGCGGGATGCGTCCGACAGGAGCTTTACATATTGGGCATCTAAGTGTAATCCAAAACTGGGTTGCCTTACAGAAGGATTATAATTGCTATTTTTCCATCGTAGATCTTCATGCGTTGACTACCGGTTATGAGGACCGCTTAGACTTCTCTCTTTTGCGGAGAGAGATCGCTTTAGACTGGCTCAGTGTGGGAATTGATCCCGAGAAAAGTGCTGTCTTTGTCCAATCTGCAGTCAAAGAGCACTCTGAGCTACATTTGTTATTTTCAATGTTCACTCCTTTGTCTTGGTTAGAACGAGTTCCAACCTACAAGGATCAAATTCAACAATTAAGCCAACAAGGCAAAGACCTAGGCACCTACGGATTCTTAGGGTATCCTCTTTTGATGGCAGCCGATATTTTGGTTTATAAAGCAAGTGTCGTGCCGGTCGGAGAAGACCAACTCCCGCATGTTGAGCTTTGTCGGGAAGTAGCCCGTCGTTTTAACCACCTTTACGGAACGGTATTCCCTGAACCGAAAGATCTCGTAGGTAAAGTGCCGCTTTTGCCAGGTGTGGATGGGCGTAAGATGAGTAAAAGTTATCATAATGCTATTTCGCTAACGGCCTCTTCAGAGGAGATTAAGACGCGGGTCCAGCAAATGATTACTGATCCGGCTCGTCTCCGTAAAGATGACCCAGGTCATCCTGAGGTTTGCATCGTGGATAAGTTTCATCAGATCTACACACCGGAAGTTGCAGAAGTGGAAGCAAATTGCCGCGCAGGAAAAGTTGGGTGTGTCGCTTGTAAACGCCACCTAGCGGAGAACTTGGAAAAGTTATTAAGTCCGTTTCGGGAACGGCGTGCTTATTGGGAGGAGCCAGGCCGGGTGGAGAAGGTTCTAGAAGAAGGGGCAGCTCGGGCTCGAGTAACCGCCGCAGAGACAATGAAAGAAGTTCGCTGCGTCATGGGGTTGTAAATGGAAGAGGAGAATACCAGTCCGCAAATTGAATTGCCTGCCTATCATGGTCCACTTGACTTACTGTTGACCCTTATTCAACAAGAAAAAGTGGACATTTATGATATTCCGATCTCACGGATTGCTGACCAGTTTATGGAAGCAGTAAGAAAAATGGAATCGTTGGACATGGAAGTCACGACAGAATTTCTGGTCCTTGCGGCCCAATTACTCTACATAAAGTCGAGGGATCTTCTGCCTAAACCTGTAAAAAATGAAGGAGATCAAGGAGAGGAGGAAGACCAGCGCCAAGAACTGGTGGAACGTTTACTAGCTTACCGAACCTTTAAGCAAGCTGCTCAGGTTTTGGAGGGGTTGGAAACGTCCTCTGGACGATCCTATTATCGTGAGGTTGACGTTGATGCTTTACTGGCTGATGCCCAACCGGAAGATCCACTCAAGGGAGTATCCTTTGCAGACCTTTGGCAAGCGTTTCTTAGAGTGATTGAACGTGCGGACAAAGGAGAGGAAATTCGTCTTGTAAAACCTGATGAAATAGCGATTGATGTCATGGTAGCAGATGTTTTGCGCCGTGTCCTTCTTCATCCCCATGGGCTGCGATTTTCTCAGCTCCTGCGCCTTGGGTCCCGCATGGAGATGGTTGTCTCTTTTCTTTCGTTACTTGAACTATTAAAATCCGGCAAAATTCGCGCTGAACAAGCAGCCATGCTCAGTGATATTATGTTATTTCCTACACGGAAGGCTTGGGAATTCACGGAAGAGGAGTAGATGAAATGCTGTTTCGGGAACCAGAAACGGCTGCCTTAGAAGCCCTGTTATTTGTTGCTAAGAATCCCCTCACAGCTGAATTGCTCGGAGAGATTCTTGAGTTGGACCAGTCGGAGATTGAAGAACTGCTTCACAAACTTCGTGCTCGGTATGCTGTGGATTCTTGCGGCTTAACACTTCTTCAAATCAATGAAGGCTACAAATTAGGTACCAAGCCGGAAGTCGCTCGTTATATCGAGGTCCTTTATAAACAACCTGCCCAGGCCCTTTCTAATGCGGCTCTTGAAGTGCTTTCAATCATCGCTTATAAGCAGCCTGTGACTAGAGGGGAAGTCGACTTTATCAGAGGAGTCCAATCCGATCGGGCCTTAGCGACATTAGTGGAGAAGGGCTTAGTGAAGGATGTAGGTCGGAAGGACGCTCCTGGACGCCCCATCCTTTACGCCACGACAGAACAGTTTCTTCTCCATTTTGGTTTGCGTTCCTTGGAGGATTTGCCAAACCTTGAAGTGGAATCGCCTGATAATGATACAGTGGCGTGCGTGTTGGAGTAGGGAACTCTGCGCGTTATAATAATCAAATATGACCTCTGAACTAGGGTTCTAGCGATTGATGAAAGTATCGTTAGAGCCCTAGTTTGTTAATAAGTTATAACTTCAAATACCTTCCTTGCTATGACTTAGTTCTAGAGTTCATGATAGATAGACTAGAGGTTTCAGGTACCTTTTTGAAGATACCAAATTAGGCTAAAATTTCTATAAGTTTACAGTTTAGAGAAGGTATTACTAAAATGGCGTAGAATTTATTAAGCATAATAGCTTAGTTTTACTTGGGAAAGGGGCGAGAAAATGCCCGTATTTGTGCAAAATCCGGACAGTACAGAAAAGGAAAAAATAAAAAATAGCCGCTGGGGCTACTTTGGTGGGAATACCTCGTCATGGGTTCCGATGACATAAAGCGTGTTAATCTGATCGTTTCCATCAGAGGATACTTCGATGATAATTCTTACCGACATATTAACACTGATTTCAAAGAAGTTATCCGTCCCCTGAATTTTTTTATAGCGTAAAGAGGGATGCCCGGGATCGGAGATAAATAACCCAATAGCTTTTTCTGCTTGTTTGGAAGCCTTTCGGTTGAGTTGTTTAAATTGTTTATCGAATTTCTGAGTGGATTTAAAGCGTCTGGTCATTGTTTAATACCGTCAAGAAATTCATTAATGGTTTTAAACTCGCGAACATTAGCGGAATCAACATCGTTTTTAGCTTCAATCATATCGTTTTGAGTAGCTTCGGACCAGAAGTACGCTTGGCTAGAAGGGACAACCTTCATTGGTTCAATGATAATTTTATTGTTATCTATCCGAATATCGAGTACATCACCTTCGTTAATATTGAGTTGCTCTCTGATATCTCTTGGAAGGCTTATAAGATTTCGTTTTTGAACGAAAATCTTATGGGAGGAAATTGACATGATTGTCACCCCTTTAGTAATTTATAACTACAGTATATGCGTAATAACGTAATAGCGCAATTATTTAGAAGAGTTGTAGTTATAATTTCTATGGCTCTTTTCGCTTTGGCAGAGGTGTTGCCAAACGATATAATTGAGTCTTTCCTTAGACCGTTGATATCAAAAGGTAATACATATGATATATGGCGCCGACCACCTTACCAATTGGCACACTTTGTTATTATGGTGGGATCCTTTCCTTATGTTGCGACATTTATTATTAGTAAAGCGATATTGAAGTTAAAAACTATCAAAAGCAACGAATACTGTTGAATTTGGGGGCGGCAACATCACCTAAAAGAGGGTTTGCGACATCGGTAAGAATGTGAATGTATTAACCCGGCGTCGCAAACACTCGGGACGTTATCTGCTATGCGGAGGTGACGCGGCCATCCTTGGCAGCTAGCAGAAATGCGGGATTAATTGATTTGGATTATCATTTTCACGGTCATATCTTATTTATTCACAAGAAAGTATTTAACGAGACTAAAAATGTAACTGGAGAGCATTGCAAATGTTAAGGGCACTATAAAGCTGTCCTTCTCTTTTAATCCAATATTGCATAGAAAACTTCTAATTTGGGTATGCTACCTATTTAGAGGCTGTCACTATGGCGATGATGTGGAGTACGGAGGGGGTTCTGGTGCGGGTTTTAGCATTTTTGCTCGCTGCGGCTATTTTGTTACTACTTAGCTTAGGATTAAAAGCTGAAGTTGATTTTCGATACCGACGTATCGAGGAGGAAGATCACATTGATATTCATTTCTCTGCCTTTCGTGGACTATGGCATACCCAATATCAAATTCCAACCCTGCAATTAGAATGGGAAAAAGGACCACAGATGCAAATCGAACAGGTTGCCAAAGGCAAAGGAGGGAAACGACAAGCAACGGTAAAAGCACGTTTTCGCTATCTGCGCAGAGGGTGGTTATACCATCTTTGGCTAAATGTGCCTCGTTTGTTGCGGTACATAAAGCGGGTGAAAAAACAATTTTATAGAGGAATTCATTGTAAGTCCATTAACTGGCGCATTGAAATTGGTTATCAAGATGCATCCCAGACGGCGATAGCGGCGGGGGCTTTTTGGACGATGTTTGGTTTTGCACTGGCACGCCTTTATCAACAGGTGACGGTCGAGGCCCCTTGTCCAGCATTGGTTGTTATCCCACAATTTAAAAAAGAAGGTTTTTTATGTGATCTTCGATGCATATTTCAGTTAAGAATCGGTCATATTATTTTTATAGGGATAAATGTCTTGCGCACGTATAAGCGAGGTATAAGGGGGTAGAAGTATGGGGAATCATCCTATTGAATCCTTGATGAAAACGGCTATGGAAAGTATCCAGCAGATTGTGGATGTGAACACAATTGTTGGAGATCCGGTAGAAACTCCTGATGGATCCGTGATTATTCCAATATCACGGGTTTCTTGTGGTTTTGCAGCAGGTGGTAGTGAGTTTGCACCGCCAGAGGATAATAAAGAGAATGGGAATACAGGAGGAACACCCGCACCAGCTCCCTCACTTCCTTTCGGAGGTGGTGCAGGAGCCGGAGTGTCCGTACAACCTGTTGGGTTTTTAGTCGTTGGTAATGGAGCTATTCGACTTCTTCCTGTTGATGGGAATGCGGTCGTTGATCGGTTGATCGATACGGTTCCTGATTTATTAGATCGGCTTACAGGAATGTTTCAAAAGAAGAAGAGAACTTCGGATGACATTATCATTGCCCGAGACTAAGTGGATGTTAAACGTCCTAACTGAGTCATAACTGATGTAATCATAAGAACAAGCAAAAAGAACGGGATTAATCTCGTTCTTTTTTGGTTGTCCTTATCATACATTCTAGGCAGGGGGGTGAGAAATGGTTAATCTCATCTGGCTTTTAATGTTAGCGTCAGGAATTATTGTCTCTGCGCTCAATGGACACATCGAAAGTGTTACGACCTCTGCTCTTAAAGCGGCAGAACTGGGGGTTGAGGTGGCTCTGGAACTGATCGGCGTAATGAGTTTATGGTTAGGTCTCATGCGTTTGGCTGAGGATGCAGGTTTAATTAAGGGGATTGCCCGTTTATTTGGCCCTGCAATTCGGCGTTTGTTTCCATCCCTTAAGCCAGATAGTCCTGCACTCGGGGCTATTATCATGAATTTAAGTGCCAATATCTTAGGATTGGGCAACGCAGCAACCCCTTTTGGGCTGAAGGCCATGCAAGAACTTCAAAAGGAAAATCAGACACCTGAGGTTGCAAGCCCAGCAATGATTACTTTTCTGGCGTTAAATACCTCTTGTATTACGCTAATCCCAGCTACGATTATTGGAGTGCGTCTTAAAGCAAATTCCGCTAATCCAACGGAAATTATCGGCACAACCATCGTCGCAACTGGATGTGCCATGACAGTCGCCATTATCGTAGATTACCTTATTCGACGCAGGAGGTAAAAATGAACGTTATTGCTGAGGTTTCTCGTTGGGCAATTCCACTACTCTTATTGTTTGTCCCAATGCTTGCTTATTGGCGAAATGTCCCTGTCTATGAATCCTTCGTGGCCGGAGCGGAGGATGGGTTCAAAACTGGTGTGCGGATTTTGCCCTTCCTAATTGGAATGCTCGTGTCGATTAGAGTTTTCGTAGACTCCGGAGTACTCAATATTGTGTCTCATTGGTTACAGCCGCTCTTCGCACTTTTAGGCTTGGACCCTAATTTTGCTGCGATTATACCATTGGCGATTATGCGTCCCTTGAGTGGATCAGGGGCTTTGGGGGTGGCAACACAGCTTATCAATCAATATGGACCGGATTCCTTCATTGGACGTTTAGCGTCAACCCTCCAGGGGAGTACGGACACCACATTCTTTGTACTAACGGTGTATTTTGGCTCTGTAGGAATCAAAAAGTATCGTTACGCCCTTAAGTTAGGATTGCTGGCGGATCTCATTGGCTTAATCGTTTCTGTTTGGATTGTTACGAGGACATTTTACTAACATGTTTTATTGAACCATACTTTGTGCATACTAACCATGGACCGAAAGGGGGCCATTGTGTAGTATGCTTTATATCGTGTTACCTGCGTACAATGAGGATGAAGCGCTTCCTGACTTGCTCGCAGATATTGAACAAAACTGCGTATCCATTCCTCATCTGATTGTCGTTGTCAATGATGGGAGTACAGACCGTACTCAGGATGTCGTCCACAAATATTCCCTAATGCATAACAATGTACACGAAGTTAACCACACTCAAAACCAAGGACTTGGGGCAGCCTTAAACAGCGGTTTCCAGTATGTCTTGAACCTGAATAATCAAAATCGAGGCTTCCTACCAGAAAACGATGTTAATTTGAAGCAGGAAGATCCGGATATGGTCATAACGCTGGACGCTGATAATACCCAACCAGCAGACCGGATTCCCTTGCTTTATGAGAAGATTTGTACGGGGGCTGACCTTGTGATTGCTTCGCGTTATGTCCAAGGCGGGGAACAGCATGGGCTATCATTAGGTCGAAGGGTACTATCTTGGGGAGCCGGGAGAGTCATGCATTATTTTGTCCCCATCACAGGGGTGCGGGATTATTCCTGTGGTTACAGGGCTTATCGGCTTTCAATCTTGGCCGAAGGAACTCGACTATATGGCCCGAATATAATTCAGAGCCGGAATTTTTCAGGAATGGTTGAATTATTGTTAAAAGTTGCTCCCTTGGCAGAGCACGTGACAGAAGTCCCCTTAAAACTTCATTATGAACTTAAAAAAGGTGCCAGCAAAATGAGAATTGGGGCAACGATCTGGGGATATGTTCAGCTAATCTATCAGATGAAATGCCAAAGGTGGAGTACGGTAGAATGGGCCGAGGAATAAGGCGTTTACTCTTGTTTCTGATTCTGCTCGTGGCCTTGGGAGTCCGACTGCGAGGTATAACGAACCCATTGTTAGATGATCAAGCCTGGAGACAGGCTGATACGGCGAGTATATCGTCACATATGCTGGGGCATTTAACCGATATACCGAGCGTTTTCATGCCTCAGCTCAATTATGATGGGATTACACCGCAAAGGGTTGAATTGGAGTTTCCCTTTTTACCTTACCTTCTAGCTTGGACATGGACCCTGTTCGGCTGGGCAGATATTTGGGGACGGATCTGGTCGGTTGTCTTATCGTTAGTTACTGTGGGTGGAATCTATGAGTTAGGGCGGAAGCTGTTTACGGACCGCGCCGGGCTGTATGCGAGCGCTATTTATGCGTTAATGCCCTTATCAATCTATTATGGACGAGTTGTGATGCCTGAACCGATGGCTCAAGCTTGGAGTATTTGGGCCTTGGCGATGATCTGGAGATGGAGAACTGAGCAAAAGGAGGGAGGAAGTTGGAAAGTAGGATGGTTGATGGCAGGGGCAATCTTAGCCAAGCTTCCTCAACTGATGCTGTTTCCAGTTGCCTTAATGCTGGGATTTTGGCCACTAGAGCCAAAGCGGGTAGCTTCGCTTGTCCGCTATAGTATGATTGTGCTTATTCCACCGATGGTATATTATTTATGGGTACATTTTCATGTCTCGACTTCGAGTCAGTTTGTCTCTGGAATTTTGACTGGACAAGTTGCCAAGACTGGTAACTTGGATTGGAAACTATTAAGTAAAAATATTCACAGCGGATTTACAGATAGTATTCTCTTCCTTTCTGGAGTAGGTCTGTGTCGCCTGATTTTTTTCCGTTCTCCGGCGCGCTGGGCGCTCTTGGCTTGGGTTGGCATAGCTGTTCTATATATTGGGGTGGTTTGTGTTCGTATTCCCTTGGATTACTATTTAGTTCCGATTTTACCCCTTGCTGCCTTGTTAGGTGCTTATGCTCTTGATGGGATACCTTGGCTACCGGGAACAGTACTTAGCATTATGCTCTTGGTAGCGATCAACCGCGGTTCTTATACCTGCTTAACCCCAAAGTATCAGTGGGATCCGGAATACCTAAGCCAGGCAAGCTGGATTAAAAACCATACTTCAGCATCAAGTGTTCTTGTCCTCAGCGATCCACCACCGATGACATTTTATTATGCTCATCGCGTAGGGTTTCGTTTAACTAAGGTTGGGGATGAGGAAAATCCCTCTCAAATACTTCGAAGATTTCCTGGCGATTACTTTGTTCAACTCCCGCTAAGTGCCCAGCAAGAACTATTTTGGAAAAACGTACGGGCTAGATATCCGGAAATTGGACCGGGTATTTTTGATCTTAAAAACCCCAACCCAAATTAAAGACTTAAGGCACATTCAAGAAAATAACCAGTCAGTATGCCAGTCTATTTTGTGTCATCCTGCGTCGGTAAGTCCTCGGTAAGTCCTCCTAATAGCCCCGCTATGAGGGGAACTTACCTCCTTGTCTGACGCAAAATATCCATGGCATCTTTGACTTGTTATTTTCTTTCATATGCCTAAAGAGGAGAAGGAGAACGGAGATTCATGGAAAACGAGAACATGGTTCAAGATGAACGGGCTGCAGAACGTTTACAAAAGGTGCTGGCCCAAGCTGGTGTGGCCTCACGACGGCAGGCTGAACGACTTATTCTAGATGGTCGGGTGACGGTCAACGGAGATCGGGTTTCTGCTTTGGGGACCAAGGTCGAGATTCAAGACAAGATTGAAGTGGATGGGCATCCAGTTCAACGAACTGAGAGGTTGTATTATTATCTGCTCAATAAACCGGTCAGCGTCATTACGAGTGCTAGTGATCCTCAAGGACGCCCTACCGTAGTTGATTTAATGAAAGATGTTCCTGTGCGAGTTTATCCGGTCGGAAGGCTGGATTATGATACAGCAGGCTTATTGGTGCTTACTAACGATGGGGAATTAGCCCATCGGTTAATGCATCCCTCCTATGGAGCAGAGAAGACGTACCGGGTCTGGATACAAGGTGGCCCGATTGGGATCAATGCTCTCGAGAATTTACGCCAGGGGGTATCTCTCGCAGACGGAAACACCGCTCCGGCCAAAGTTGAGCGCGTGAGGGGTGTTTCCAAGGGCGGACAGCTAGAAGTCTTAGAGGTGACGATCCATGAAGGCAGGAATCGCCAAATCCGACGAATGTTTGCAGCTGTTGGATATTTAGTGGTTAAACTTGAACGAGTTAGTTTTGGACCGTTAACGCTGGAGAAGACCCTCCGTCCGGGAACTTATCGACCACTTACTGTAAAAGAAGTGCAAGGATTGCGTTCCCAAGTAGGACTATAAAGCTATCCTACCCAATTGGGTAAAGGGGATGCTCAATTTCTGTATTCCATTTCTCAATGTCCCTTCCGCCATAGTTACGTAAAGCGTTGGCCACGGAATTGATTTTTTCGTGGTTTGTTTGGATCAGAACGAGCCAATGTCCGGTACGCACTTCGTGTTCATAATGGCGCGCTCGGATTTCAGAAAGTCCATAGCTGAGAAGTACCTCGACAAGCCCGCGTCCCTGGGGTTGATGCATCAGTTGACTAGCCAGTGGGCCAGCGGCGACCACTTCACCAAGATTGGGTAGATTAAACGGTGGAGCTTGGACTAACCAGGCGTTAAATTTGTCTAAGTTAATTTCGCTGGGGTAATAAGCTAATTCATTGGCAATTTCCTCGCGGAATTCGCCTTGATGGATGTATTCAACTCGAACCAGGACCGATATCTTACTATTTGCTAGGGATTCTCCTTGAATCTCCTCAATTGCCTCTTTCGTTTGTTGAGGTCCTTTGAAAATGGCAATGGCTGTTTTTCTCATTGCGTTGATCCTCCTTCAAAAATTTTCTTTACTTTTTTATGATTGACGTTTTTTTAGTATGTCCACAAATTACATCCCTAAAGCAAGACTTTGCAGGAGAAAATCAAACAAATGGAGAATATTTTAGGCGATGCAAGAAAATATCCCTAGAAAACTGACTGGTTATTTTCTTGCATGTGCCTTATGACAAAATATAAAGTTTAATGCTTTAAGATAGAGAAACGGAGAGAGTGGATGATGAAAATTAGAATCGGGAATGAGCTCCTGACAGAACACGTGCGTGTGCGGATTCGGTTAGATTTTCGTGGCGAATCGCGAAGCGGACGCTTTTTCTTTGGGAGCAAGAGTAAAGAACAAATAGCAGAAACTATGAGAGAACAGCAGGTTGCCTTATTGCGTAATATTCCTCTACAAGGAATTCTTATAGAAGATGTCGATTTGAGTCTTGATGTCTATGCGGTGAGTCAAGGGGATGGGCGACGTAATCATGAGGCGGCCTATGCGCCTATTATTTTGACCCTTCGGATCGAAAACTTAGATGATATGCTTCCTCTATTAATTAAACCTGAATTTCGTAAAGTTGAGTTTCTAAGCCCCGAAAGTATCTCGCTGCATCGATTGGACATGGAACGATTACTGTTCCGTTTAAGTCAATCGTTTCAGCAAGAGCTAAAAGTGCTCGAACAGAAATATTCGCGTTAAAATAAATGCTTACGTAGACTATTTAAAACTTAATTTGCGCTTTAATCAGCGAAGTATGCCTTGGTAACGGTTTCTTCGCTCTTTTTATGTACTAATCTTGATTCCGGTGAAAAATTATACCTCATTAATAAACCCTGATTTTACAGGCATTTTGGTGTTTTTGTAGGTATAAAATTACACCTACAAATTGAATTACGAATCATAATTTTTGCGACTATTCAGGTACTCAGTTAATCAACCACAGATT
>Ga0209415_10001041_pt1 | contig 52771 bp, 48 predicted proteins | sample PeaSoiSIISIP2007_FD_187696 | JGI IMG/M metagenome (GOLD analysis project Ga0209415, IMG submission 187696) | Peat soil microbial communities from Weissenstadt, Germany - SII-SIP-2007 (SPAdes) (version 2) | ecosystem: Environmental > Terrestrial > Soil > Wetlands > Peat | place: Germany... | reverse complement strand
CTCCGCTCGAATTCCTCCATCGCTGGAAATCTCAACAAAAGAAAGCCGAGTGTCACTAATCATGTGGACGAGTACAGGCTATTGACGAATGCGCGGTCACGAGCCAGAATTCAACGGTACGAGCCAGCGCCCTGCCGGAGGGAATCTCACATGGCGGGAACGGTAATGAACGCAATTCTCCTCGGTCTCCTCATCCTGGCTGCAATTCTGTGCATCTTCGCCCCGCTGACGGCCCTGGGAGTCATGTTCTGGCATTGGCACAGGGAATTGAAAGAAACGATGCGTCTGCGCCAGGCGAGATCAACGCAGGTCAAATAGTCTGAATCGCGCGGTCACTTCTGCGAAACGTACTTCTGCGTGGACGTAAGGCCTTCCTGCGCGGCTTCGAGATGCCGCACGGTCGGATCCAGATCGTGGCGCTCGAAGCAGCGGGCAATGATCTTCCCGATTTCGTCGTATCGGCCGGTGGCTAAGGCCACCACGCTCGGTCCGGCTCCGCTCAAAGCTACTCCCAGGAGTCCGGACATGCGCGGCAGCGCCAGCACGTCCGCAAGCCCGGGGATGAGCGCCTGGCGGGCGGTCTGATGCAAGCGGTCCTGCATCGCGTCCCAGAGAAGCTCGTAGCGCCGGTCTTCGAGCGCGGCGACAAAAAGTGCGGAGCGCTGCAAGTTGTACACTGCGTCGGCGCGCGAAACGGTTTGAGGGAGCACCGCTCGCGATTTTTTCGTCTCGAGCTTGATGTTCGGCGTGACCACGATCACGCGGATCACTTTCGGCCAGTGTTTCCGGACCGCCGCCACGGTGCCGTCGCTGCGAGTGAACGTCACGACGAATCCGCCGAGCAGCGCCGCAGCCACGTTATCCGGATGGCCTTCCATTTCCGTGGCGTATTGCAGTGTCGCGTCTTTTGAAATCGCGCGGCCGGTGACGGCGAATCCGAGGGCGATGCCGGCGACGGTGGCCGCCGCGCTGCTGCCGAGTCCGCCCGCCACGGGGATTTCATTTTGCACCGCGATCCGCACGCGCGGCAGAACGAAGCCTTCGCGTTCGGCCGTGTGGCGCATGGCGCGAAAAATCAGGTTTTGATCGGGATCGCTGGGGAGCTCGGAGGTGCCGCGCACGCCGCGGCTTCGCGCGAGAGCCCTCCCTTCGGATTTGACGAGCAGAGTGGCGCGGACGCTGAGATACATCTCCAGCGCGAGACCCAGGCAGTCGAAGCCCGCCCCCATATTCGCGGTGGACGCGGGGACGCGCACTTCAAACGAACTTTGGCGGGAGGCGCTCATTGGGCTGGTCGGGTTCGCGAAGCGGTTTTGCCGGAGACCTGGTGCGGCGCTCTCCGTTTACCGCCGGCTCCTTATCGTCGTCGCTCCAGAGTTGCCAGAATCGCGGCCTTGTTCGCGGCCACGTTCACCGGAGCATTCTGGAACGCGCCCGCGATGCGTTGCGGCGCGGCGCCGTCCTTCGCCCCCGATTCGAGCGAGAGCGTTCCGCGATGATAGTGGCTCACGTAATCCGGGTCCTTGAGCACGTGGCCCGTGAGCACGCCCACCACGGAGTCGCCGGGGCGAATGTGGCCCGCGGCCACGAGTTTCTTCATGCCCGCGACCGTGGTGGCCGACGCCGGCTCGCAGCCGATTCCGTCGCGGCCGATCATCGCCTTCGCGTCCGCGATTTCCTGCTCGCTCACGCTGATGATCTTCCCGCTGGAGCGCAAGACGGCGCGCAGCGCCTTCTTCCATGAGACAGGCGCTCCGATTTTGATCGCTGTAGCCAGTGTCCGCGGATTCTCAACTGGCGCCATCGTTTCCGGGAGATGCTCTCCGCCGGCCGATTTGGCGGGATCGAGATTCGCAAACAGATGCGCCAGGGGAGCGGCGCCCTCCGCTTGAATCACGCTCAGCTTGGGCAGCCGCTTGATCAAACCGAGATCGAACAGCTCTTGAAAACCTTTTCCGAGCGCCGTGCTGTTCCCCATATTTCCGCCGGGAACCACCACGTGGTCCGGCACCTGCCACGCGGACTGCTCCATCATCTCGTATGCGACCGTCTTCTGCCCCTCGATGCGGAACGGATTGATCGAGTTCGCGACGTAAATCGAGGGATCGTCGCCCAGCTCCTGAATCAGGCGCATGCAATCGTCGAAATTGCCGTCAATCTCGCAGACCAGCGCGCCGTAGTCGAGGCTCTGCGCGAGCTTCGCCGCCGATATCTGCCCGCGCGGCAGCAGAATCGCGGATTGCAATGCCGCGCGCCCGGCGTACGCAGCCAGGCTGGCCGCGGTGTTTCCCGTGCTGGCGCAGACGGCCGTGCGCGCGCCCAGCACCACCGCCTGGGTGATCGCCGCCGTCATGCCCGTGTCTTTGAACGAGCCGGTGGGATTGCACCCCTGATGCTTGAGGCGCAGGCCGTCCAGGCCGCAATATTTCGCCGAGCGCGGAGCGTCGTAGATCGGCGTGTTGCCTTCGAACAGGGTGACGAAGGGCGCGTCTTCGTCGAAGGGCAGCATCTCGCGATAGCGCCACACGCCGCTTTGGTCGCGCGGATCCCGCGAAGCCGCGCGCTCCGCCCACTTTCTGCGCACCGCCGCCGCATCTTCGCGCGCCACGAGGCGGCAATCGATCTCGAGCGTCCCGCTGCACCGCGGGCATACGTAGATCCGCTCGCGAAGGCCGTACGTGCCGCCGCACGACGGATCGATGCAGCGCTGCACGGCCCTGTCGGTATTCCGGGTCGCTTCTTTTGCGGTCTTGCCGAACATTTCAAGAACCCCTCAAGAACCCTTGGCTTTTGATTCCTCGACGGGCGCCGCCAGCCCGAATTCGCGGTGCGTCGCCATGAGCGCCGCCTTCGTGTCCTTTTCGAACACGACGAACGAGATGTTGCTTTCGGACGATCCTTGCGCGATCGCGATGACGTTCACGCCCTCGCGGCCGAGCGCGTTGAACGTGCGCCCCGCAACCCCCGGAAAGCCGCGCATGTTCTCTCCCACCACGGCCACGATGGCGATGTTCGAATCGACCGTGATGTGTTCGACCTTTTCGTGCGCCACGTCCTGCGCGAACTCCTTGCGCAGCGCGTCCACCGTGCGCTTGGCGTCCGACGCGGTAACCGCGAAACAGATGTCGTTTTGCGACGACGATTGCGAGATCAGCAGCACGCTCGCGTGCACCTCCGCCGTGGTCGAGAACGTCCGGCCCACCACGTCCGGCACGCCGACAATTCCCGGCCCGCCGATCGTGATCAGCGCCACGTCGCGAATTGCCGTGAGCGCTTTCACGCCCCCGCCGTTGCTGCGTCCCTTCGGGGTGATCTTGGTGCCCGTGCGCTCCGGCGCAAAGCTATTTCGAATCCAGACGGGAATGCCCGCTCGCGCCACGGCGTGCAGCGTCTTCGGATGCAGCACCTTGGCGCCGAAATAAGCCAGCTCGCTCGCTTCCCGATAGGAAATCTCCGGGATCGTGCGCGCATCCGGCACCAGGCGAGGGTCGGCCGTCAAAACGCCATCCACGTCGGTCCAGATGATCACCTCGCCCGCGCCGAGCGCCGCCCCCAGAATCGTTGCGGAATAATCCGACCCGCCGCGCCCGAGCGTCGTCAGGATGCCGTCCTTGGTCGCGCCGATGAAACCCGTGACCACCGGAATTACTCCCTGCTCCAGCAGCGGCCGCAGGCGCGCTTCGGAGCGCTCGCGCGTGCGATCCATCAGGGGATCGGCGCCGCCGTGGGAGGAATCCGTTACGATCAACTCGGTGGCTTCCACCGATTCGCTGCGCGCGCCGAGTTCCCCGAGCGCGCCCGCGACCATCGGCGCGGAAAGGCGCTCGCCGAGGCTCGAAATCGCATCGAGCGTGCGGGGAGTCAGCTCCCTGAGCATCGCGGTGCCCTTGCAGAGCCGTTCGCCATCGTCGAAGATTTTTTCAAGGCAAGCCGCCACTCGCGCGCGCTTGGCATCGTCACGGATCAGCGAGGCGAGCGCGGTCTTGTGCTGCTGGCGCAGGGCCGCAAAGATCGCGCCGGCCTGGTCGCCATCGCCCGCCGCCGAGCAGTTGGCGGCTTCGATCAGGCGGTTCGTAACGCCGCTCATCGCCGAGACGACCGCGACCACGGGGCGTTCGAGCGACGCATCGCGCACGATCTGCGCCACGCGGGCGATACACGCGGCGTCGCCAACAGACGTGCCGCCGAACTTCATCACTTGCAAGGGCTTGTTCATTTTTAGCAGGATCCGGCGCCCAGCGATTTGAAGCGGCCTGATGCGAAAAGCAACCCGGCGTTCAGGATGGCCGCGCCTCAAAAAACTATACACTATCGGGGCGAATTTGCGCGACGCCAGCCGGTCTGTTGTTGCAGGGGCAAAACGGGGAGTGCAGCGGCGGGAGAGTTCCTTCAGGTTCCGCAGGCTGTCCCGGAATCAAGCGGGACGGCCTGGCTAAAACACGCTTGGCCTAGCGCTGCGCCACGAGGGCGGCGATCAAGGCGCTCGCGCGCGGCGTGCCGAGGCCGGTGATGTAGTCGTATCCGGCCGAAGCGGTGCACACCGCGCCGCAGGAGCCGTTGGTGCCCTGCGTCACGGCATTGAAATCGGCGGCCGGAGCCGCCTGCGCGAGGGAATACAGGATGGTATTCGTGCTCGACAGGTTGGCTTTGCGCGCGGCGACTCGCAGGGAGTTGGCGATGGCGATCAGCGCGGCCCACTGCGGCGATCCCGCGCTCGTCCCGCCCACCTGGAACCATCCCGAGTAGCCGTTGATGCCCACCGAGTCGTACACGGCGTAGCCGGTGCCGGGGTTTGCGTCGTAGGAAACGTCCGGATTGCCGCGATACCCGCGCGGATCGTTCGGAATCCCGAACTTCGATTGAAACGACGGTTCGCGCTCGACCTTGCTCAACCCTCCGCCGCTGCCGCTCCACGCGGTCTCGCTCTGGTAGCTTGCGTCGCCATTCAGAAAGAGTGAAGTGCCGCCGACTCCGATGACGTCCGGTGAGGCAGCCGGGTAAGCCGCGCCGGTCCCGCTATCTCCCGAGGCTGCCAGAAAGGTCACGCCGTTCGAGACGAGGCGATTGTCGTAGCTGGTTTCACTGGAAAACTCTCCAGTGGTCCAGCTCATCGATACGACGGACGCGCCATTCTTGACGGCAGAGGTCACGCCGTTGAATAGGTCGCTCAGGCTGTTGGTCGGCGTTTCGATCAGCAGGATTGTGGCTTTCGGGGCGATGGCGTGCGCCCATTCCACGTCGAGCGCGATTTCCACGGCCCAGTTGGCGTTCGTCGCCGGCTTCTTCCCGCTCGAATAGACCTTTCGGAAGCAACCGTTGTTGCTCGTGCAAACGGGCAATCCAAATTGCGCGTTGAAAGCGGCGAGATCGGATTCCGCGTTCGGGTCGTCGTACGCGTCCACGATTCCGATCGTCTGCCCGGCGCCCTGATTGGCGACCCGATCGAATCCGTAGGCGTGGCGCACCTGGGAGGGGGCGAATGCGGAATTCGGCGGGGCGGATTGCCCGGCGGCCACCGCCGCATGAATCGCGTAATGCGGGCGCATGAAGCTGACGGGGTTTTCGTTGCCTTCGGTGAAGCGCGGCAGCACCGTGAACACGTGCTGCGCAAAGAGCGGCTGGCAAAATATCAGCGAGCCGGCCAGAATCAGTATGTTGCGTGCGGACTTGCGGAGGCCCTCAGTGATTTTCATGTCCATCTCCCCCACTCGCAGGCCCCGTTGCGGCCGGGGCCGAAGTGCTTGTTCGTCCAACGGAGATAAGGGTACTGGGCCGCTCCGGGTGGGACCTATAGGCCAGGATTCCCAATCGACTGGTACCAAAGTTCAGTCATGTACCTGACCCACGGGTTAGGTCTTCGATGGAACTAGCTTATTGTCATTGGCTTACGAGCTGCTGGAATGAGGAGAAATCTTGTGGAAGAGCTACCGTCGCCGGAGGCCGGTTTTGTCGCCGGCGAGCTTTCCCGTATAGATCGCCATTCCCACAGCGGCATCCATGCCGGCTTTTTCGAGGGCATTGACCTCGCGCATGCTGCGGATTCCGCCCGCAGCCGTGATGGGAAGGGCTGTCACGTTTCGCAACTGCCGGAACCACGAGAGGTCCGTCCCCTTCATGGTCCCTTCGTTATCGACAAACGTCGAAAGGAACCCGGAGCAAAATGGCTCCAGCTCTGGAATCACGTCGCCGGGACGAAGTTTTAAGCGCTCGCGCCAGCCGCGCACGACGATCCGGCCGCCTTCGGTATCGAGCGCCACGATCACGTGCTTTCGCCCCACGCGCGCGGCCAATTCTTTCAGGAAATCGCGGTCCACTTTTCCGTTCCGGAAGGCCGCGCTGCCCACGATGATCTTCTCCGCGCCCCAGGAGAGAATTCGCGCGGCGCGGGCGACCGTGCGGATTCCTCCGCCGACGCGCACTTTCCTGTTCGCCTTGCGGCAGAGCAGCTTGATCCAGCGCGCGTTGGAACCTTTTCGCATGGCGGCGTCGAGATCGATGATGTGCAGAATCGGATAGCTCTTGAAGCGGTCGAGCAGGCCCAGCACGTCGTCCACGGCGAGCGCACGCTTGCGGCCGCGCACCAGTTGCACGGCTTTTCCGTCCTGGAGGTCGATGCAGGGAATAATCATCGCAAGCTTATTATCTGTTCTCCACGGGATCGCAAGTCATGACTCTTTTCGCGCTCACTTCCACGAGGCTCGGCAAATGAAGCACTACCGTCGGGTGCTCCGTGTCGTCGCATCGGCACCCCGGATCACATTTGGAAGGCAGCAGTACATAGCGAAACGTCACCTCGAAAGTCGTTGGCGTATGTTGTTCGAACTTCCACGACTTGATGTTTTCCTCCGCCGTCTTTCCGAGCATTACAGGGCCGCTCTCGACTTTCGCCGACGAAACCCCTATCCCATCGGTCCAGATTCGGAGCTTGACCACTCCCTCGATGTGCGCGGTCTGGGGCACGCGAGGGTAGAACGGCACACTGGCGCTGGTGACAATCGGCAGAGATTTGTCGGATTGCGCGGCGCAAGTCCCGGCGCATATCCCCGAGGCCAATAAGATCAAACCAAGTGTTATTCCTGTTCGAATGCCACGCCACAATTTCTGGTCGTCACTCACGGCGGACTCCTTTCGCAACGTCGTTCATCGGCTCAGGCGGATGGGGACGCCGCGCTCGGCCAGGAATTTTTTCAGCGCGGCGATCGAGTGCGTCTCGCTGTGGAAAATCGAAGCGGCCAGCGCGGCGTCGGCGCAGCCCCTCACGAAAACATCGAGAAAATTCTCGAACGTGCTGGCGCCACCCGAAGCGATCACGGGCACCTGGACCGTGGCCGCGATTTTGGCCGTGAGTTCGCAATCGAAGCCGCTGCACGTGCCGTCGCGGTCGATCGAAGTCAGCAGAATTTCTCCCGCGCCGCGGGAGACGGCTTCGGCGGCCCACTCCGCTGCATCGAGCCCCGTCGCGTCGCGCCCTCCGCGCGTGTACGCTTCCCACGAATTGCCCTTCCGCTTCACGTCGAGCGAGAGCACCACGGCCTGCGCGCCGAATTGCTGCGAGAGCTCCGAAATCAATTCCGGCCGCTCGACCGCCGCGGTGTTCACCGTCACTTTGTCCGCGCCGGCGAGCAGCACCGCACGGCCTTCCTCCATTTTGCGGATGCCTCCGCCGGCGGTCAGCGGGATGTTCAGTTGCTCGGCGACGCGGCGAATCGTTTCGAGGAACGTCGCGCGCCCCTGAAACGACGCGCTGATGTCGAGCACCACGAGTTCGTCCGCGCCCTCGCGGTTGTAGCGCGCCCCAAGCTCGGCGGGATCGCCCATGTCGCGCAGGCCCTCGAACTCGATGCCCTTCACGACGCGGCCCGCGTCCACATCGAGGCACGGGATGATCCTTCGCGCGAGCGTCATCGCACGGACTCCACAAAATTCTGAAGTACGCGTGCGCCGGTCTCGCCGGATTTTTCCGGGTGAAACTGCACGGCCCGCAGATTGCTCTGCTCGATCACGGCCGCAAATGGGAAGCCGTGATCGCATGCCGCGACCGTGGCCGAGGCCGAAGCGGGCGCGGCGAAAGAATGCGCGAAATAAAAGTACGCGTCGTCCGGAATCTCGCGGAGCAGCGCGCTTTCCTTCACGCGCCGCAATTGATTCCAGCCGATGTGCGGAGATTTCACGTTCGCGGGTAGCGCGCGGACTTCCTCGGGGAAAAATCCGAGGCCCGCTTCGCCCGGCGCTTCTTCGCTCGACGCGAACATCGCCTGCAATCCAAGACAGATTCCGAGAATGGGCACGCCCGCTTCGAACGCCGCTCGCAGCGATGACGTGAGGTTTCGCTCGCGCAGGCCCGCAACGAAAGCGGAAAAATGGCCCACGCCGGGAAGCACGATCACCTTTGCGGCTGCGACCTGCTTCGGCTCGATGGCCCGCTCGGTCTCCGCGCCGAGTTTCCAGAGCGCGCGCTCGACCGACGGCAGATTCCCCGCGCCGTAATCGACGATCGCGATCTTCACAGCAGCCCTTTCGTGGAAGGCAGCACGCGCCGAAGCTGCTTGTCGCGCGTCACGGCAAAGCGCAGCGCCTTCGCGAACGCCTTGAAAATCGATTCGACCTGGTGGTGCGACGACCGGCCGTACACCAGCTTCAGATGCACGTTGGCGGAAGCCGCCTGCGCGAACGCCCGAAAGAAATCCTCCATCAGCTCGGTTTGGAAATCACCCACGCGCGCCGCCGAAATCTTGAAATTGCACACGCAGTGCGCTCGCCCTGAAAAATCGAGCGCCGCGGCCGCCAGGCAATCGTCCATCGGCATTAGGAAATACCCCGCGCGCAGGATTCCGCGCTTCGATCCCAGCGCTTTTTTCACGGCCTCGCCGAGCGCGATGCCCACGTCCTCGACCGTGTGGTGCTGGTCCACGTCCAGATCGCCGCGCGCCGCAAGCGTGAGATCGAGGCCGCCGTGCCGCGCGATCTGCTCCAGCATGTGGTCGAAAAATCGAATGCCCGTCGCGATCTCCGACTTGCCTTGCCCGTCGAGATTCAGCCGCAGCTGGATGTCGGTTTCCTTGGTCGTTCTTCGCAGGTTTGCTTTTCTCATAGAATCTCTTTCAATTCGCGCAGCAGCCGCCGCGTCTGCGCGTGAGTCCCCAGCGTGATGCGGACGTAGCCTTCTCCGCCGAAATCGCTCGAGCGGTCGCGCACCAGTATTCCCTTGCGCGCCAGCGCCGCGACGACTCGCTTCGCGCGCTCGCCAAAATGCACCAGCACGAAATTGCCGGCGCTTGGAAAGCAGCGCACCCCGAGCCGCTTGAGACCTCGCGCGAATTCACTCCGGCTGCGGCGAACCTCGCGCACGGTTCGCGCGATGAACGCGCGGTCGCGCATCGCTGCTTCGGCGGCCACGAGCGCGGCGGCATTCACCGGATAGGGCGACTGCGTCTTTCGCATGGTCGCGGCCATCTCACGATGGACGAAGATACAACCGAGGCGCAGCCCGGCCAGCCCTGCCGTCTTCGAAAACGTGCGCGTGACGATCAGATTCTTGTAGCGCCGGATCCACGGGATCACCGTGACGCCCGAGAACTCGAAGTACGCTTCGTCGATCACAACCATCGTGCGCTTGGCGGCATTCAGAATCCGACGCAACTCGGCCGTGGATAGCAGGTTGCCGGTCGGGCTATTCGGGTTGGGGAGGAAGAAGACTCGCGGCCCCGCGCGCAGCGCCGCCAGCAGAGTGTTCCACGGGAAACACATCTCCGCGTCATATCGAGGGGCCACAATGCGCGCGCCCGCCAGCTCCGAATAGAAGCGATACATGGCGTACGTCGGCTCGACCAGCAGCACGCGATCGCCCGATTCGACGAAGGTGTTCACCACCAGGCTCAGCGCTTCATCCGTCCCGTTGGTCAGCAGCAGCTCTTCCGGACGGACGCCGAAATGGCGCGCCACCTTGCGGCGGACCGTTTCCTGTTCGGGGTAAGCCGAAATCGATGCGGCGCTGAGTTTCGCCAGCGCGCGGCGCACCGCCGGAGAGCAGCCGATCGGGTTCTCGTTGAAATCCAGGCGCAGTTTGTCCGTGCGTCCTTCGAGCGGCGGATTATAAGGACGCATTCGTTCGACCGCGCGCCTTACCTGAATCGCCACTTTCATCGCCGCACCTCGACCGACCGCGCGTGCGCGTCAAGGCCTTCGGCCCGCGCGAATTCCTCGACCACGGGCGCCAACCGCTTGACGCCGCCGCGCGACACTTCCTGCACGCTGATGCATTTCACGAAGTCTGAGACGGAAAGACCGCCGCGGGTCCGCGCCACTCCGCCCGTGGGCAGTACGTGGTTCGTGCCGCTCGCGTAGTCACCGAAAGATTGCGCGCTCCAATCGCCCAGAAAAATACTTCCAGCGGAATCGATGCGCGCGAGCAGCTCGCCTCCTCCGTCCGGCAGACTCAAATGTTCCGGCGCGAACCGGTTCACAAAGCGCGCGGCTGCCGCGATGTTTGGCGCCACGAGCACAGCGCCATTTTTCGCAAGCGATCGCCGGGCGAGATTCGTTTTCGGTAGCTCCGCCAGCTGGCGGTCAATTTCGGCGGCAACGGAGCGCGCCAGCGGCGCGGACGTAGTGACGAACAGCGAAATCGCGTCGGGATCATGCTCGGCCTGCGCGATCAGGTCCGCCGCGATAAATCGCGCGTTGCCGCGCGCAGCGAAGACGAGCGCTTCCGTGGGCCCGGCCAGCATGTCGATGGCGCAGTCGTTGCTCACAAGCTTTTTCGCGGCAGTCACGAAGCGATTGCCCGGGCCGAAGATCTTGTCGACGCGCGGAATCGAGCGCGTCCCGTAGGCGAGCGCCGCAATGGCTTGCGCGCCGCCCACGCGCGCCACTCGCTTCACGCCGAGCTTTTCAGCCGCGGCGAGCAGCGCGGGCCCCGGTTGCGGGCTGGCCACAACGATCTCGCGCACGCCGGCCTCTTGCGCGGGAATCACCGTCATAAGCAGCGTGGAAACGAGAGAAAATCGCCCGCCGGGCAGGTAGCATCCGATCGATTCGATCGGCCGGACGAGCTGTCCGGCGCGCACTCCCGGCTCGACCTGGATGGTCCATTCTTGCGGCTTCTGCCGGCGCGCGACAGCGCGGATATTGCGCGCGGCATGATCGATCGCCGCCAGGAATTTCTTCGAGATGCCCTTGCGAGCGGCCGCGAGTTCCGCGCGCGAAACCCAGACGCTGCGCGGAGTGAGAGCCACGCGGTCGAAACGCTTTGTCCAGGAGAAAAGAGAGGCGTCCCCGCGGCGGCGCACGTCGGCGACGATGCGCTCGGCGATGCGCTCGGCTTCGCGGCTGCTCGCGCGGCGCGAAGCCAGCACTTTTTCCTCGACGGCGCCCGTAAGGCGGAGAACGCGCATCAGTACACGACCTTGTTGAGCGGGTACTCGACGATTCCCTCCGCGCCGGCCATTTTCAGCTTGGGAATCAGTTGCCGGACGGTTTTTTCCTCGACGATCGTATTGATGGCGACCCATCCGGGATCGCTCAAGTGCGCGACCGTGGGATTTCTCAGCGCCGGCAGGGCGGCCAGCACTCTTTCGAGATCCGCGCTCCGCAGATTCATCATCAGGCCCACGCGGCTGTACGCCTTGATGGCGCCCTCGAGCAACAGCATCATGTCTCCGATTTTTTCGCGCTTCCAGCCGTCCTGCCAGGCCGCGCGATTCGCGATGAAGCAGGTTGTGGATTCCATAAGCGTGTCCACGACGCGCAGATGGTTCGCGCGCAGCGAGGAACCCGTTTCCGTCACCTCCACGATGGCATCGGCGAGCTGCGGGACTTTCACTTCCGTCGCGCCCCAGGAAAACTCCACGCGCGCCTTTACGCCGTGCTTTGCGAGATACTTTTCCGTCATCTTCACGGCTTCGGTGGCGATCACTTTTCCTTCGAGGTCGTGCACCGTCTTCATGGGGGAGTCTTCGGCCACCGCGAGCACCCAGCGGACGCGTCCGAGGCCGGTCTTCGAGTACACCAGCTCGCCGACTTCCTCGACGTCGGCGCCCGTCTCGAGAATCCAGTCCTTGCCCGTCAGGCCCGCGTCGAGTGCGCCGCTTTCGACGTAGCGCGCCATCTCCTGCGCGCGGACCATCATGCATTCGATGTCCGGATCGTCGATGCCCGGATAGTAGCTGCGCGAGCTGACCGATATTCGCCAGCCGGCCTTCGCGAAAAGCTCCACCGTCGCATCCTGCAAGCTTCCCTTGGGGATGCCGAGTTTCAAGCGGCTCATTGCTTTTCCCCCTTGCCGCGCCGTTCGCTGGCGGGTTTCCCGTAGAGTTCCTCGGGCGAAAAGATTCGTTCCGCGACTACCTTCGCTTCGCCGTCGCGCCCGAGCTGCCGGAAGAAGCAGCTTCGATAGCCTTCGTGGCACACAGCGCCGCCTTCGAGCTCGGCGCGCACCAGCAGCGCATCCAGGTCGCAATCGACGCGCAGGTCGCGCAGAAGGAGTTTCTGGCCGCTGCTCTCGCCCTTGGTCCAGAGTTTCTTGCGCGAGCGGCTGTAGAACGTGACGAAGCCGGTCTCCTGCGTCTTCGCAAGGGCTTCGCGGTTCATGAATCCCAGCATGAGGACTTCGCCGTTCGCGTCGTCCTGCACGATCGCTGGAATCAGTCCGTTTTCCTTTTCGAAATCGAGTTCCATTGGCTCTCCCCGAAAAATTGTCCCCTCAAAAACGAAAAAGCCCGCCGGCGCTTGCCGCGCCAGCGGGCTGATGAGTGCAGCTATTTCGTTCCTGCTAGCCACACCGCCGCGGGCACGGGTTCACGTGATGGCGATGACTATGATGTGTCCGCAGCAGTTTCATGACCTCATCGAAATTATGATACGCGGCAACTTTTGTCAAGCGCCGCGTCCTGTGGACGATAACTTCCAACACTTGCGGTCTTGAAGCTGAGGTCTCAGCGCAGCAGATCTTCGAGCTGGACCTTGGCGTCGGTCTTTGCGTCGCGGTATTTCACGATCACGGGGGTGTAGAGCGAAAGATTCCACTCCTTGCCGGGGCCGTGGGAGATGGCGCGCGAACCTGCGACGACCACGGCGTTTTCAGGAATCACGAGCGGCTCCGTATCGGTCGCGCTCAGCACTTTGCCGTTCACGATATCGTACACCGGCGTCGAGCGGTTGAGAATGGTTCCCGTTCCGAGCACTGCGCGCCGCTTCACGATCGTGCCCTCATAGACGCCGCAATTGCCGCCGACGAGCACTTCATCTTCGACGATCACCGGCATCGCGCCGACCGGTTCGAGCACGCCTCCGATTTGCGAGCCGGCCGAAATGTGGCACTTCTTGCCGATTTGCGCGCAACTTCCTACAAGCGCGTGCGAATCGACCATCGTTTCGTCGCCCACGTACGCGCCCACGTTGATGAACATCGGCGGCATGCACGTCACGCCCTTGCCGACGAAGCAGCCGTCGCGAATGCTCGATCCCCCCGGCACGATCCGCACGCCCGAAGCGGCAGTGAATGTCTTCACCGGATACGTGGCCTTGTCGAAGAACGGCTGGCGCGACACGTCAATCGACATATCGACGACCGCGCCCATCCGGAATCCCAGCAGAATTCCTTTTTTCACCCAGGCGTTCACGCGCCAGCCGCTCGCGCGAGCGGAATCCGGCTCGGCCGCGCGAATTTCGCCCGCGTTCAGAGCGCCCTTGAAGCGAGCGAACAAGCGCCGGTGCTCGTCGGTGAACTGCGGCGGGTTTTCGTCGAACAGCCGCTCGATCTCGCGGCTGATCTCAGCGGGCGGCATAGACCTGTTGAATCAGCCCGACCGATTCGAGCGCGCTGCGGATCTTCGCGAGATTCTCCGGCTTCGGTGCGACGAGAGGCAGCCGGAAAATCGGCTCGAGGAGGCCCATCAGCGCCATGGCGGCTTTCACCGGGCCGGGATTCGTTTCGATGAAGTTCGCTTCGAGCAGCTTGGAGTAGCGCCGGTGAATTTCGCGCGCGGCGGCAAAATCGTTTGCGAGGCCGAGCTGCACGAGGCGCGTCATTTCGGCCGGAATCTCATTGGAGGAAACCGAAATCAAGCCGCGGCCGCCGAGCGCCATCAGCGGCAGCGTGATCGCGTCGTCGCCCGAAAGCACGATAAACCGCTCCGGCACGAGATCGAGTATGACGGCCATCTGAGAAATATTTCCGGACGCTTCCTTCACGCCCACGATGTTTTCGATTTCGGCGAGCCGCGCCACCGTGGCCGGCTCGATATTCACGCCCGTGCGCCCCGGAATGTTGTAGAGAATAATCGGCAGCGAAATCGCCGCGGCAATCGCTTTGTAGTGCTGATACAGCCCTTCCTGCGTCGGCTTGTTGTAATACGGGCTGACGGAAAGGATTCCGTTCGCGCCGAGCGACTGAAACTCGCGCGCCATTTCGATCACGTGCGCGGTGTTGTTGCCGCCCGCGCCGGCCACCACGGGAACTTTGCGCGGCCGCGCCTCTTCGACCGTGATTTCCACCACGCGCCGCTGTTCCGCCCGGTTCAGCGTGGGGCTTTCGCCGGTGGTGCCGCAGGGCACCAGGAAGTTGATGCCCGCGTCGATCTGGCGCCGCACCAGCCGCCGCAGCGCGTCCTCGTCGAGCGATAGATCCTTGCGAAAGGGAGTCACCAGCGCCGTGCCGCATCCCGTAAACATTTGCTCCTCCTGAATCACAACCTTACTCCAGCTCGTTCACAATCTCCCGAAAATCAAAGAAGCCTTTCTTGCCGGTCACCCACCGCGCCGCGCGCAAAGCCCCGCGCGCGAATCCTTCGCGGCTCCGCGCCGTGTGGCGGATCGTGATCGTATCGGCCGCGGAGTCGAAGCCGATCTCGTGCGTTCCCGGATGCGCTCCGGCGCGGCTGCTGCTCGCGTCGATGGGCTTTCCGTAGCCGCTCTGTTTCATCTTATCGACCAGCGCGAGCAGCGTGCCCGAGGGCGCGTCTTTTTTCGTCGCATGGTGGATCTCCCACGCCCACGCGCCGTACTCCGGCTGGCGTGCCATCAGCCGCGCGGCTTCCGCGACGATCTGCGAGAACATGCTGACGCCGACCGAAAAATTCGGGCTCCAGACCAGGCCGGTTCCCGCGCGCTCGACCGCTTTCTTCGCGCGCTCGATTTCGCCGAACCAGCCCGTTGTCCCGATCACCGAATTCACGCCGAGTCCTGCAAGGCGCTCGATGTTTTCAAGCGCCGAAGCGGGTGTCGAGAATTCGACCGCTGCGTCGATGCCGCGAAAGTTCTCTTTCGTCAGCCCCTCGAAGTTCGCGTTGTTGTCGATGTCGAGACGCAGCTTCACTTCGAATCCGTAATCGCGGGCGAGCTGATCGATCAGCCGCCCCATTTTCCCGTATCCGACGATCGCGAGGTTCATGTGAGTCTTCTCAGGCCTTTGCCAACAGTCTCTTTACCACATCCGCGTAGATCGTGACGGCATCCGATAGTTCTCGTTTCGAGATTCGCTCCTCCGGCGTGTGCGCCACATGGATGCTTCCCGGCCCGAGCAGCAGGGGTTCGCCCCAGCTTTTGCCGAATACCGGGACGTCCGTCGCGAAGGATACAACCGTCGTAGGCACGCCATCGACGTTCAGGAAGCGAACCGGCGGAATGCACAGGATTTCGTTCAATTCGGCGCGCTTCCCGACCGCGCGACTGAATGCCTCGCGCAGCGGCGCCGGATCGCCGACCAGCCTCACCAGGATTTCCGCCTTGGCTGCGTCCGGGATCACGTTGGGCGCGCGGCCTCCCGAAATCGTTCCGATGTTCAGCGTGCACTTGCCGAGCAGCGCGTCTTGCGGCAGCGGCACGCGGCGAATCGCTTCCAGCGCATCGAGCAGCGCCTCAATCGCCGATTCGCCCAGCTCGGGATAGGCCGAATGCGCCATTTTTCCGCGCGCCGTGATTTCAAAGCGCAGGACTCCTTTGGATGCGACCGCCAGCTTATTCTCCGTCGGCTCGCCGTTGACCAGATACTTCGAGCCGCGAGGCGCGCGCGACGCGACCGCCGCCCCCGCGCTGTTGCGCTCCTCACCCACCACGAACAGCAGGCCGAAATTCTTCACGCCCTCGCCGAGCAGTTTTTCCGCCGCCGCGACCATCGACGCGAGGATGCCCTTCGCATCGCAGGAGCCCCGCCCCCAGATGAACTCCGCATCCTCGCGCGACGGGAAAAACGGCGGCACCGTGTCCATGTGCGTCGAGAGCGTGACGACCGGCGCGCCCCAGGTCGCCAGCACGTTGAACCGGCCCGGCTCGACCTCCATTCGCTCGACCTGCCCGCCGGATCGCGCCGCGAGTTTCGCCAGATGGTCCTCGAGATAGGCCGCGACCGCGGCTTCATTGTCGGTGATCGACTCGATGTCCACCAGCGCTCGAGTCAGCTCGAAAACATTCATCGCTTGCCTGCTTTGGGATGGAACGGAAGGAGAAGGGAAGGCGACGCGAGAGATGCGGCTCGTGTCTTCACTCCTCGATAGCGCTCCATCCGTTTTGCAACGGATGACAGTGGACAAGCCATTGGGCTTATCCCCCAACCGCCACGATATCAGCTATCGCGTCGATTTCGGCGGAGCGAACTGCCCGTAAAACCCCTTTCACCCGGCCTCCGAAGCTGCTCGGAACTTCCGGCCCGGCTACTCATGGCCTCCGCACCTCTACCAAGTACGAATTCAGTTTATCGGCGCCCGGCACTCAAGTCAAGAAATCCCCCGAGCATCGCGTTTGAGGCGTGACTCCTGCGAAAACGCGGTCCACAAACCACTCGACACGCTCATTTCGGGGTGCTACTTTTTTGTTTGGACTATGCCGATTCAGTTACCTAATTTCAAAGTACCTCGCACCGAGCCTGCGGGACGCGCCTTGGAATCCGCTGGCCTGATGATGTGGCTCACCGCGAAACCGCTGCGGGGCTTGCTCGCGGGCGCGGCGGTCGGAGTCGTAGCGTACACGTGCATTGCGATCATTCCAATCTATGTGAAAGCCTACGAGTTTCGGAATGCAGCGTACAAGGAAACGCAGCTTGCTGTCACAAACGCGGAATCGGCCGACCGCATACGCGACACGCTCTACCAAAAGGCCCAGGCGCTCGATCTGCCCGTCGAGGAAGACGAAATCAAGGCTGAATCGTCCGTCAACTCCGCTCCCATAGGAACGGTCACTTCGCTCATGGACGATTCGGCTCCCACTCATCAAACCGCCGATGTGGATATCGAAGTGTCCTACGCCGTCCCGGTCAAGTTTCCGGGTCATACGTTTTATCTGAAGTTCGAAATCCACGAGCGGGACGACAGCGGAACCATCGATCGATAGGCAGTTCACGCCGGCTTCGCGCCCTTCTCATCAAAGAAAGGGCGCCCAATCATCATGCCCTTCCCCAAAATGCAAACGCCACCGCGGCAAAGAGAAGAACGAACGATACGGCGTAGTTCCACCGCACCGGCTCGCCCAGATAGAAGTACGCGAAGACGACGAAGACCGTCAGAGTGACGGACTCCTGGATGATCTTCAGTTGGTATCCGGTGAAGTGGCCGTAGCCGATGCGATTGGCCGGCACCTGAAAGCAGTACTCGCCGAACGCGATCAGCCAGCTTACGACGATGGCCTCCACCATGGGCGCGGAGCGGTGCTTCAAGTGTCCGTACCAAGCGAAGGTCATGAACACATTTGAAATCACGAGCAGGATGACGGTGAGCATGGCCCATGGTAAGGCGCGAATTCCCGCTCAGGCAAGACCTGGTTGCGGAAGGAGCCGTTTGCGGGACCTATTTTCGCGTGCGGAGTTCTCGAGAATACTTCCAGTTCTCGGCCTCCAGGCGCGCCAATTCGACTTCCGCTCCCACCAGGTATCCGATCACGGAGATCAACTGCACGTCCCGGCGGCTGTGGAAGTGCGGCTAGCGGTGCTGCACGTTGATGACGCCGACGAGCCTCTCCCGGCACATCACGGGCACGGACAGGAACGCCTCGAAACGGTCCTCCGGCAGCTCGCTGAATGACTCAAACCGGGAATCCTCATATGCCTTGCGCGGAATCGCCACCGGCTTCTTGTGCTGGGCCACCCAGCCGGTGATGCCCTGTCCCACCTTGATGGTCAGCCGGTCCAGCGACTCGGCATGCGGATTCTTCGAGGCCCGCAAGACGAGTTCGCGTCCGTCCAGAATGTAAACGAAGCAGGAATCGCACTTCACGAAATCCGAAAGGAAGCGAACGATGCGTCCCAGCACCTGCGGAAGCGGAGCGGCGGAAAGGCGTCTTCCAATCTCGTGCAAGAAGTCGATGTCGTGTAAGTCGTCCGGGCCGGGGGTCTCGATCATCCCTCGCAGTCTAGCCAGCGCCCGGAGACTCAAGCCAATCCAAATTTGCGCTCGATAGAATCACTTTTGGGAATGGGCGCGCCGCAAGCCCCGAGCCCGCGAAACTCTCCTTGCTACCCACGGGCCATGGCTTTTCCTCGCAAAATTTGTATGATGGTGCGCCATGATTTTTCCGCGCCACCGCCGGCGCAACGACGGCCGCTCACGATGACACGCGGACACAACTCGTCGCGCAGGACCAAGGCCCGCCGCAGCGTGGATCCCACGCAGTACACGCCGTGCTACGCGTATCGGAGAGCCGGGCGGCAAGATCAGGTTCTCTACTGCGAAGACGTGTCGCTCGCTCGCGTCGCGGACGCCGCCGGCACGCCGGCATACGTGTACAGCCGCGCCAGCATCGAGGCCGCCTACCGCCGGCTTGACCGGGCGTTCGGCTCGCTTCCGCACACGCTCTGCTACGCGATGAAGGCGAATTCGAATCTTTCGGTGCTGCGCGTCCTCGCGCGGCTCGGCAGCGGCTTCGATATCGTGTCCGGCGGCGAACTCGACCGCCTGCGCCGCATCGGAGTCGCCGGCAGCCGAATCGTTTTTTCGGGTGTAGGGAAAACGCGCGACGAAATCCGCGAAGCGCTTCGTTACCCGGGAAGGGACGCAAAGCGCGGTGGCATTCTGCTCTTCAACGTCGAATCCGCGCCCGAACTCGATGTTCTGCTCAGCGAAGCGGCCCGGCACGTCAAGGCGGGTGGCGCGCGTCCCTCTGCCGCGATCCGCGTGAACCCCGACGTCCTGGCGGGCGGCCATCCCCACATCGCGACCGGTGCGCATCAGCACAAATTCGGCGTGGACTGGCAGGAAGCGCGCCGCCTTTATCTGGCGCAGAGCGATTCTCGCTGGATTGCCTGGCGAGGAATCACGGCGCACATCGGCTCTCAAATCTCGAGCGTAACGCCGTATCGCCGCGCCCTCACGCGGCTCGCGTCCTACGTCCGCGACCTCGCTCGCAACGGAGTTCGCCTCGACTACATCGATATCGGCGGCGGTCTCGGAATCCGCTACACGGACGAGCCGGCGATCGTTCCCGGCGTCTACGCACGCGCGCTCGCGGAGATCGTCCGGCCGCTTGGCTGCCGCCTGCTCATCGAGCCCGGGCGAATGCTGGTCGGCCCGGCGGGCGTGCTGCTCACGCGCGTTCTTTACGTGAAGGAGAATCGCGGGAAAACCTTCGTCGTGGTGGACGCGGCGATGAACGATCTGATTCGCCCGGTGCTCTACGACGCCACGCATCCGATCACGCCAGCCGTTCGCGACGCGCGTGCCGCGGCGACAAAGCGCGTGGATGTGGTCGGCCCGGTCTGCGAATCGGGAGATTTTCTCGCGCGCGACTGGCCCCTTGCGCCCGTGAAATCGGGAGATCTTCTCGTCATATGGACGGCCGGCGCCTACGGCTTCGTGCAGTCATCGAACTACAACGCGCGCCGCCGCGCCGCCGAGGTCCTGGTCGAAGGCCGCCGCTTCGCCATCGCGCGGCAACGCGAGAAATACGACGACCTCGTTCGCGGCGAGCTACTGTAAAGGCTTGAATCCATGCCTCTGTTCCCCGCCTTCCTGAAGATCGCCGGCCGCCGCTGTCTCGTCGTCGGAGCAGGTCCCGTGGCGGAAGAGAAGATCGAGGGCTTGCTTCGCGCCGAGGCGGACGTTCGAGTGGTTGCGCCGGTTGCGACGCGCCGCATTCGCGATTGGGCGCGCGCGGGAAAAATTCGCTGGGCCGCGCGCAAATTCCGGCCCTCGGATTTCATCGGCGTGTTCCTCGCGGTCGCCGCAACATCCTCTCCCGCGCTGCACGCGCAAATCTACCGGCAGGCCCGGCGCCGCGCGGTGCTGTGCAACGTGGTCGACGATCCGGAGCATTGCGATTTCTATTACGGCGCGGTCGTCCGGCGCGGCGAATTGCAGATCGCGATCTCGACCGGCGGGCACAGTCCGGCGCTCGCACAGCGGCTCAGGAAGCAGATCGAGCGCGATTTCGGCAGGGAATACGCACGATGGCTCAAGCAACTCGGCGCGAAGCGGAAGACGCTCTTCGCCCGGGCAATCTCTCCGTCTCGCCGCCGCGCTCTGCTGCACCGGCTCGCGAGCAAGGTTTCTTTCGAGGAGTTCCTGCGCCAACGCAAGCGAAAATGAACCTCGCCAATGTTAATGTTCCGTAAAGACTGGAAGGGAAGGCAAAATAAATCAATCAGTTACGGGGATTCGGAAGACGAATCGCTTCAATCGATAATTCGACGAACGCGCCGCGCAAGATGCCTGCTAGGATGCCTGCATTCGCCGATGCGACCGGGTCGCGGCATTCCCCCCCACCCAAACCTTCCGAGGCCCGGTCGCTCGCCGAACCCCCCGAAGTAGATCAGCCCGAGACCCTCCGGCGCTTCTCCTCCAGCAACTGTGCACCTCGTTGCGCCGCTTCGTTCACGAGGAACCCCATCTTCGGATGCGCCGGCTCGAAATCCGCTGAAAAACCCTGCTCGCGCAATTCTTCGGACGTCACCGGCCCGATCGAACCCACCAGAATTCGCGCGAGGCCCCGCCGAACCTCGTCTTCCAGCTTCATCTCCCGCGCAATCCGCAACAGATGGGGCACCTGAATCGACGTGGTGAAGAGCGCGATGTCGACTTCGCCGCGCGCGATGGCTTCCACGGCAGCCCGCAGCGGCCCTGTGTCCTCCGGCAGCGCCCATTGATAGACCGGCACGCGCGTCACCTTCGCGCCCCGCTCCGCCAGCCCCGCGAGAAGTTCGGGATTCGACGCGCCGTATTCCTGCACGGCGACGCGCCGCCCCTTGAGCGGCAGCGAACCGACCTTTTCGTCGAGCGCGCGCAGCAGGTCGCGCCAGGTGTTGGGTTCCGGCACAGCGAGCGTCACCGGCACTCCGATTTCCTTGAGCGCGGCCACGGGCTTTGGCCCGCGGGCCACCACGGCGATCCGCCGGAGCGCCGCCGCGAACCGGTCGATCGGATAAACCGTCTCGACAACACGCGCGAGCGCGCGAGTGCCTACTCCGGTGAGGAAGATGACGATGTCGAAACCGCCCGCGGCGAGTGTGCGGGCGAAAGCGAGCGCGTCGGTGTTGGATTCCAAGGGAACTTCGCGCATCGACGGCGCGATGATCGCGCGCCCGCCGTAATTCTCGATCAGCTTGGCCATTTCCGCCGCGCGGCGGCTCTCGAGCGAAAGCACCCGCAGCCCGCTCAGCCCGCCCGGCTTGGTTCGCTCTTCCATCTCTGCATTCTAATGCCGGAAGTGGCGCACGCCGGTGAACACCATCGCCATGCCGAGTTTGTTGGCCGCGGCGATTACGTCCGCGTCGCGGACCGAGCCGCCCGGCTGGATCACCGCCGTCGCGCCGGCCTTCCCGGCTTCTTCGACTCCATCGGGAAACGGGAAAAACGCATCGGACGCCACCACGCTGCCCTTGAGTGAAAGGCCCGCCGTCGCGGCCTTGATCACCGCGATCTTCACGGAATCGACGCGGCTCATCTGTCCGGCGCCCACGCCCACCGCCTGCCCCTCGCGCGCGAAAAGGATCGCATTCGATTTCACGTGCTTCGCCACCTTCCATCCGAAGAGCAGCGCGCGTCGCTCGGCATCGGTCGGCGCGCGGTCGGTGGCGACTTTCAGCTCCGCTTCGGCGAGCTCGTGGCGGTCCGGGTCCTGCACGAGCATGCCGCCCGAGATGGGCTTGAGTTGGAGTTCGGCTAGCCCAGCCTCGCGCGGCATTTCGAGCAGGCGCAGATTCTTCTTCGACGCGAATCGCTCCAGCGCGGCTGGCTCGTAACCCGGTGCCACGATGCATTCCACGAACAGCTTCGCGACTTCGTCCGCGGTTGCCGCGTCAATCGCCCGGTTGAACGCGAGCACGCCGCCGTAGGCGGAAACCGGATCGCATTCGAGCGCTTTCAGATACGCATCGCGCAGCGATTCCTGCTCGGCCGCGCCGCACGGGTTGTTGTGCTTGATGATCGCGACCGCGGGGCGATGGAATTCGCAGACGAGAGCCCACGAGGCATCGAGGTCCACGAGGTTGTTGTAGGAAAGCTCCTTGCCCTGAAGCTGCTTCGCGCCGGCGAGTCCCGCCGCCGGCCGGCCCGCGGGAATATAGAGCGCCGCAGCCTGGTGCGGATTTTCCCCGTAGCGCATCGCCTGGCGGCGTTCGAGCGCGATGTGAATTCGCTCCGGCAGTTTTTCGAGCGGGCCGATCTTTACGCCGCCGTTGGCCGCGAGGCGTTCGAGCTCCGTGGCGATCTCTCCGTCATATCGCGCGGTCCGCGCGTAGGCTTTGCGCGCGAGCGCGAGGCGCGTCGCCAGGCTCAGCTCGCGCTTCTCGCGCAGCTCCGCGGCCACGGCCGCGTAATCGCCCGGATCGGTGACCACTCCCACGCTTTGAAAATTTTTCGCCGCCGAGCGCACCATCGCCGGCCCGCCGATATCGATGTTCTCGATCAGCTCTTCAGGAGTGACGCCCGGCTTCGCCGCCGTCGCTGAAAACGGATACAGGTTCACGACCACCAGATCGATCGGAACAATGGAATGCTCCGCAACCTGCTTGCGGTCCTCAGCTTTTCCGCGCTGAAACAAAATTCCACCGTGCACTTTCGGGTGCAGCGTCTTCACGCGCCCGCCGAGCATTTCCGGCCATCCGGTCAGCTCGGCCACGTCGCGCACGGGAATTCCCGCGTCGCGCAGCAGCTTGGCGGTGCCTCCCGTCGAGACGATCTCGATCCCCAGCGAGGCAAGCCCCCGCGCGAATTCGACGACTCCGGTCTTGTCATAGACGCTGATGAGCGCCCGCTCGATCGCCACTGCCGTGCCTCCCCGATTGCGCCTGAAGGAAACGAGCGGGTCAGTTTAAGCGTTTGCGGAGAAATTCGAAAGAGGAGTCCTGCAAAATTAGCGGCCTGCGGAAATCAGCTCGAGATGCGGGCTTTCAATTTGACGCGGCCGCTCTCGATATTGACGGTGTATTCCACCATGCGGCCGCCCTTGTCCTTGAGCTCTTTGGTCTTTTGCCGGACGAAGCGTTCGAAATCCTTCAGGTTCGGCGTGCTGGCGCGCTCTCCGGTTTCCGTGCGCGCCTCGATCAGTTTTTCGTAGAGCGCGTACACTTTTTCCTTTTCGTGATCCGGATCGGAGAGAGATAGAGCGAAAGCATTGGAGGCCTGCTGCACGGCGGCCGCGCGTTCGGCGGCTTCGGCGGCGCGGAGATCGAGCGGAACCTGCACGATGGGCTTGGGAGGTTCGGCGGCGTGCTCGATGGCCGCTTTGCGTGCGCGCTCAGCTTCGACGGCTTTGGCGGCCGCGCCGAAATGGTGCTGCGCGATACCGCCTTCCTTCTGCATCAGCTTCTTGCGCCACATGTCCTGGTACTTGGCGTACGTCTGGGAAACGTTGTTGAGCCGGAATCGCTGGCCGAAATTCAGCTCCCCCAGCTTCTCGTTCGTGCGGCGCAGCGCGGTGTCGACGCGCCATTGCGTGTCCGCGGGAGGGCGCGGCCGGCCGCCGCCGAAGAACTGTTCGTACTCGATCTTCAGCGTGCGGATATCCCGCTCGATTTGTGTCAGATCTTCGTCGATTGTGGTGGCCATAATTGCTGTGAGACCAGCGAGATTCCAGCCTAAGGGCAGGGGCCGACTGCGTCAACCCGGGCGTTTGCGGGCTTGTCGCAAAGGGAAAGCCCGGAGGTTGCACCCCTTCGCGGGCGCGTGTTCAAATAGGCGTCCCATGGCGGCCCGTGCGCAAGCTGCGTCGAAAGTGGAGAAAAACGGGGCGATCAGCGCCCGCCTGCGCGAAATTCCGTCAGTTGACGAGCTGCTTGGCCGTCCGCGCCTCGTGACGCTTGCTGAATCGGCGGGGCGCGGCGTGGTGACCCAGGTCGCACGCGGCGTGCTGGCGGACTTGCGCGCGCGGCTGAAAAAGGCCGCCGGAGCTGCGCCGGAGCCGGGCGCCACCTCCAGCGAAACCATCGAGTCTCAGGTGGCCGCCGGAGTGGACGCGCTGCTCGCGCCGTCGCTGCGGCGCGTGATCAACGCCACGGGCGTGATCCTCCACACGAACCTCGGCCGAGCGCCCCTTTCGGCAGCCGCCGTTGCTGCGGTGGCCGAAACGGCCGCGCGATATTCGAATCTCGAATACGACGTCGAAACCGGCGCGCGCGGCAAGCGCGACGTCCACACCGCGCGCCTGCTCGCCGATCTCGCCGGCGCGGAATCAGCCATCGTGGTCAACAACAACGCCGCGGCGGTCTTTCTGGTTCTCAACACGCTCGCCAAGGGCGCCGAAGTGATCGTTTCGCGTGGCGAGCTGATCGAAATCGGCGATGGATTCCGCATCCCCGACATCATGGCCGAAAGCGGCGCGCTGCTGCGCGAAGTGGGCACGACGAACCGCACGCGCATCCGCGACTACGAGCGCGCCATCGACAAAAGCACGCGCCTGCTGCTGCGCGTCCATCCGTCGAATTTCCGCATCGCCGGATTCACCGAGCGCCCGTCGCTCGAGGAGCTTGTCGCGCTCGGGCGGAAGAAGCGCGTCCCGGTATTCGAGGACCTCGGCTCCGGATGCGTCGCCGATCTGGTTGCGGCCGGAATCGTCGAACCGCTGGTCCGCCAGAGCTGCCGCGCGGGCGCCGCGATTGTTTCGTTCAGCGGCGACAAACTCTTCGGCGGCCCGCAGGCGGGAATCATCGCCGGGAAGAAAGAAATCGTCGCGCGCATCCGCCGCAATCCCATGTTTCGCGCACTGCGCGTCGATAAGCTCACCATCGCCGCGCTCGAAGTGACGCTGAAGGCTTACCATCGCGGCGCGCTCGACGAAATTCCGGCGCTGCGCATGATTCGGCAGCCCCTGAGCGAAGTCGCCCGCCGGGCGGAGTCTTTCGCGCAGCAGCTCCGCGCGGCGGTGCCGCCCGAGGTCGAGATCAAAGCGCACGTGGGATTTTCCGTGATCGGCGGCGGCTCCACGCCCGACCAAAAGCTGCCCACGCATCTCATCTCGATCGCGAGCCGCCGCCATTCCGCCGCGCAGCTCGAAGAGCGCCTTCGCCAGCCCGCCGGGGCGGGCAAGCCCGAGCGCGGCACGCCTGTGATCGCGCGCATCGCCGATGGCAAGCTCATCCTCGATTTGCGCACCGTGTTCCCTGACGAGGAAGCCGCGCTCGCCGCCGCCCTCGCATCTGCACTCCTCTGAACAGGAGCACGAAATGAACGCGCGCCATCTCTTGTTTAGGACGGGCCGTTTCAACCTGTCGAAGGTCCACGAGCACTTCATCAATCCTTGCTGCTTTGGTGAAGACCTAGCGGCTTGGCTTCGAAGTAGACTGGCCGAAAGGGACATTCATGCCTCTGAACCCGGACAAGAAGATTGGGGTTGGTATCTGGACGTAAAACACGGCAACGATTTGTATTACTTGTGTGTCGGCGGCAATTCCGATGGCGGCGTGAATCGAGACGAGGGTGAATGGCGAATTATCGTCGAGAAGAGTCGTTCGATTTGGGACCGAATGACCGGCAAGGGGAAGATCACTGAGAACGATCCTATGCTGGACGTCGTTAGGAAAATCCTTCAAGACCAAGCGGACTTTCGAGATTTGCGCTTGGAGACGGATGGCTAGGAATCCAGCCGTTACCGCGCTCGCGGCCGCCCTTGCACAGGCGTTCGTGCTAGAGTAGGCGGCGCTCAAGCGCTCGGCCCCCACTCTTGAGCCTTACAAACAAATTCCCTTCGGAGGTGTGACCATGTGGCTGATCTGGACCGTTCTCATCGGGATCATCGCGGGTTGGCTTGCAGGGCAGGTTGTGAAAGGCCGCGGCATGGGTATCGTCGTGGACCTGATCGTCGGCATCGTTGGGTCGATTCTCGGCGGTTTTGTTTTTGGGCTTCTGGGTCTTGCCGCGTTCGGGTTGTTGGGGCGGTTGGTGATGGCGTTTGTAGGAGCCGTGATATTGCTCCTGCTGGTCCGCGCGCTCAAGCGCGCGTAGGGGCGGCCGCGCGAATCATCCCGGAAGGGCGGGGCTTCAGCCCCGCCGTAAGTTGCGCAGGAACGAATGGGCTTTAGCCCCTGAAGCCAGCGAGGCCTGCCTTGACATTGCCAAAATCGCCCGCCTAGACTCGAAGTTTCGACACATGCCAACAAAGGACACCGAGGGCCGCATCATCACGGTCGGAGTGACGGGCGCGAGCGGCGCCGTCTACGCGCAAACGCTTCTGCGTCTGCTCGACGCCGATCGGCGCGTGCAGCACGTTTTTCTCGTCGCGAGCGATGCCGGGCTCCGGCTGGTTTCGTCCGAGCTCGGCATCGTTGCCGCCGATGGCAAGAAGCTTCCCGCGCTTTTGACCGGCACGGCCGCGAAGAAAATCGAATACCTCCCGAACAAGGACATCGGCGCGAGCATCGCCTCGGGCAGTGCAGTCGTGGACGCGATGGTCGTGATCCCTTGCTCGGCGGGCGCTCTCGGCGCGATCGCCGCCGGCACGGCGAGCGATCTCCTCACGCGCGCCGCGGACGTCTGCCTGAAAGAGCGCCGCCCGCTCGTCCTCTGCCTGCGCGAAACGCCGCTCAACCGCATCCATCTCGAAAACATGCTGCGGGTGCACGACGCGGGCGCCACCGTGATGCCCGCGATGCCCGCGTACTACTACGAGCCGAAGACGATCGCGGACACGGTCGAGCAGTTCTGCCATCGCGTTCTCGCGCAGCTCGGCCTGCCGCAGGAGAAGCAGTATCGGTGGAAGGGAAGCAAGCGCTAGGAATTTGCCACAGAGGCACCGAGGCACAGAGGGATGCACGAGGCGCGAGGGATGAGGGGCGAGGCGTGAGCGGCGAGGCAACACCGAGCTGCGGTGGCTTTTTAGGGGGGCGGAGCTTTAGCTCCGACATGAACTTAGCAGAGTAAAAGGGGCTTTAGCCCCTGAGGACAATCCGTATGCTGGCGACCCCAATTTACGAGACGATTTTACGAGTCACGAGTCACAAATCACGAGTCACGCCTTCCTCTTCCCTCCGTGCCTCTGTGTCTCCGTGGCTGATCCGAACATGACCCCCGTATGACAAAGACCCGAATTCGAGTTGTGCTCGAGATGATCAAGTTCGAGCACTCGGTGTTCGCGCTGCCTTTTGCGCTTGTCGGAGCGCTGCTTGCGGCCCGCGCGGGCGGCGCGCTGCCTTCGTGGAGGCAGATTCTGTGGATCGTGGTCGCGATGGTCGGCGCGCGTTCCGCTGCGATGACCATGAACCGCATCGCCGATCTCGAATACGACCGCCGCAATCCTCGCACGTCCAGTCGCGCGCTTCCGGCCGGGCACCTTTCGGTTGGCTTCGCTTCCGCCTTCACGGTCCTCGCATCGGCTGTGCTGGTGGTCGCGGCGTGGCAATTGAATCTGCTGGCGCTGAAGCTCTCGCCCGTCGCGCTCGCGATTCTCTTTCTCTATTCCTATACGAAGCGGTTCACGTCGTGGTCGCACTTCGTTCTCGGACTTTGCCTCGGGATTTCGCCCGCAGCGGCGTGGATCGCGATTCGCGGCTCGCTCGATTGGCGCATGCTGATTCTCTGCGCCGCTGTCACGCTCTGGGTGGGCGGCTTCGACGTGCTCTACGCCTGCCAGGACGTCGAATTCGACCGCGCGGCCGGCCTGCATTCGATTCCGAAAAGATTCGGCATCGCCAAGGCGCTCGGCATCGCCCGGGCGATGCACGTTCTCATGGTCACGCTGCTTATCTGGCTCGCGTGGAGCTTTCATCTGGCATGGCCGGCGTGGGCGGGAATCGGCGTGGTCGGCGCGCTGCTGGCCTACGAGCATTCGCTCGTGAAGCCGAACGACCTGAGCAAAATGAATGCTGCGTTTTTCACCGTGAATGGCTATATTAGTTTGTTGTTCCTGCTGTTTTGGGGCGCTGCTGTAGTCGTGATGCGCCCGTAGAATGGCTCGCCGGTTTCGTAGCGGCCGCCTTCAGGCGGGCGCCTTTGAAGCGGTGCCAACAAGCAATGTCAGAACTACACATCTCGGACGCCCGGCTTGAACCGATCGCGCAGAAAGTCCTCGCGGGCGAACGCCTGACGGCCGATGACGGCCTTGCGCTCTTCCAGTCAAACGATCTGCTCGCCGTCGGCTGGCTCGCCAACCACGTCCGCGAGCAGCGCCACGGCAACGTCTGCTACTTCAACGTCAACCGGCACATCAATCCGACGAACGTCTGCGTCGCGCACTGCAAATTGTGCGCGTTCGGACGCTCGCCCGACGTATCCGGCGCGTACACGATGGCGCTCGAGGAAGTTTTTCAGCGGGGCGCGCAGGGCGTCGCCGAGGGCGCGACGGAATTTCACATCGTCGGCGGGCTGCACCCCGATCTTCCGTTCGACTACTATCTAGATATGATCCGCGGCCTGAAGCAGCGCTTCCCGCACGTGCACCTGAAGGCGTTCACGATGGTCGAGGTGCACTACTACGCGCGCATCTCGAAGCTTTCGATTCGCGACACGCTGCTGAAAATGAAAGAGGCGGGCGTCGATTCGCTCCCCGGCGGCGGCGCCGAAATTTTTCATCCGCGCGTGCGAAAGATCATCTGCGACCACAAAGTTTCCGGAACCATGTGGCTCTCGATCGCGCGCGCCGCGCACGAAATCGGCCTGCGCTCGAATGCCACGATGCTTTTCGGCCATGTGGAAACGCTCGAGGAGCGCGTCGATCATCTGCTCCGGCTGCGCGAAACGCAGGACAAGACGCACGGCTTCGTCGCGTTCATCCCGCTTGAATTTCACCCGGCCAATACGGGCCTGGCGCACATTCCCAAGCCGACCGGCTTCGACGCGCTGAAGACGATCGCGGTCTCGCGCCTCATGCTCGACAATTTCGATCACATCAAGGCGTACTGGATCATGCTCACGCCGCGCATCGCGCAGATCGCTCTCGGTTTTGGCGCAAACGATATCGATGGCACGGTTGTCGAAGAGAAGATTTACCACGACGCCGGCGCGACCACTCCCGAGCACCTGACGCGCGCCGAGCTCGAGCGCCTGATCCGCGCCGCAGGACGCGTCCCCGTCGAGCGCGACACGCTCTACAACCGCGTCGATCGCTCGACCATGCCGCCGCCCGCCGCGCCGCCGCGCCCAGGCGCCTCCGGCGAATTCATCCCCGCCAGTTCGCTCACCGCCAATTAGCCGCGCGGCCCTGCAAAAGGATTGGAGAAGTAGGGAGCGCCCGCCGGCGGAAATTCAGGACGAGCGAAATCGCGTAGGATTTCAATGCTTTTTTGGATGGTAGAGGTCGCGCGACAGGATCAACTTCAAAGTTACTTTATCCGACGCAGGCGTCAATCCAAATCCGATACCCGCTTCGACGTCCGCCCATTTGGCGCTGTGATCGAAAACGCCCCAAAGCTCGTGGGACTGCTCGCCGGCCGTGTGGAAATTGTTCAACGGGCCAATGTCACTATACTCTTCAACGGCCAGGGCCCATTTGGGTGAGAGATTGTATGCGATGCGCGACGCGGGCGCGAAGTCGAGGCTCTTGAAGCCGCCGGCCCACGAATTGTCGAGGATCGGATTCACGATGAAGTCCCACGGGTGCAGGTGCAGGCCGAAGATGGGCCGGATCTCTGACGTGAAAGGTCTCGGATCCCAGTGCCTGGCGTTGTCGCTGAATTCGAAATTCACCCCGTAAAAGAACGTGTGTTCCGCCGCATGCGGCTCGACGAACAGCAGGCGCAGCTTGCCGCCGTTGATCGTCGCGCCGCGGTCCTTCGAGACGCTGTAGAGCGGCAGATAAAGTCCCGCTTCGAGCCAGTCGGTCACACCGTACGCCCATTCGAACACTCCGTTCCACGAATCGTCGGGTATCAGGCCGCCGCGAAACGCCGGCGTCGTCAGCCCGGCGGGAGTGAAATTGTTGTGCAGCGTCAGATTGATCGCGCCCGGATCGGCAATCGAGGCGTCGTACACTTGAATCTCGTCGGTCTGCGCGAAAGCCACCGCGGGCAGGGCGAGCAGCATGGTCCCCGCGATAGCCGCCCCGATGATCGCGCCGAACCGCCGGTTCATCCTACGAGGATACCTCAACATCCTGCGCGGGTTCCCGGCTCGTGGGTTTAGGGGGTCGGAGCTTCAGCTCCGACATAAAGCTCGCAGAAAAAATAAAGGGGGCTTTGGCGCAGTTTGCGTCCCGACGGTGTCTGTCGGGAAGCCCCTGAGGCACGAATCTTACTGCGCGAGGAGCAGCGTCACGCGTGCGGGTGGGCCTTGTCGTACACGTCCATCAACTGGCGGATGCTCGCCTGTGTGTAGCGCTGCGTGGTTGAGAGCGAGACGTGGCCCAGCAGCTCCTGGATGGCGCGCAGGTCCGCGCCGTCGGCCAGCAGGTGCGTGGCAAACGCGTGGCGCAGCGAGTGCGGATGCATGTCCCAGTTGACGTTCGCCAGCCGCGAATATTTCTTCACCAGCATGTGCACGGACCGCTTCGTCAGCCTTCCGCCCAGATGATTCAGGAACACGGCCTCCGGAGCGGGCTTTGTCCGTGACGGCGGATGCGCCAGGATTTCCTCGCGCACCGGCCAGTACGCTTCGAGCGCCGCCTGGGCCTTGGCTCCGTAGGGCACGACGCGCTCCTTGCGGCCCTTGCCGAGCACGCGCAACATCTGCCCGCGCCGGTCGATGCTGCCGAGGTCGAGCCCGACGAGCTCGCTCACGCGCAGCCCCGAAGCGTAGAGCAGCTCGAGGATCGCGCGGTCGCGCTTCAGGATCACCTTGGCTTCCTCTTCGGCGCGAGCGGTCGGCCGCCGAGCGCGCCGCGACTGCTGCGCCGAGGGGCCTTTCCCGAGATTGTCCAGGAATGCGTTCAGGTCCTCGGCCGACAGCACGCGGGGCACTCGCTTCGGCAGCTTCGGCGTGGCCACCAGCCGCGCCGGGTTCTGCTTGGCGTATTTCTCGCGCACGCAGAATTTGAAAAACGTCCGCAGCGAGGCCAGCCGCCGCGCCACCGAAGCCCGTTCCAGCTTCCGGTCGTACATCGAGGCCACGTATTCGCGCACGATCTTGTGATCGACCTCTTCGAGCGGCAGCGTTTTCTCGCCGGGCGGCGTGAGAAACGCCTCGAACTGCCGGATGTCGCGCCCGTATTCGTCGAGGGTCGTCGGCGCGACGTTGCGCTCGTAGCGCAGATACAGAATGAATTTCTCGATCACCTGCTTCATCGCGGTGTGCCGCCGCCCCGAATTATAGACCGCAGCGCGGGCGACGAAAGCGGCAATTGTCAGGCGTGTTGCGCGATTTCTTCCGTGGGGGCAACGGCAGTGGATGGCGCGTCCAGAAATTCGCGGAGCTTCCTTTGGTGCAACCAGACGAAGACGGACGCCTCAACGCATTGCAAAACAAGTGCGCCGACGAAGAGCCGAGCTTCAAGGCTCCACGTCCACGGGCTCAAGAAGAAGGCAGACCAGGGAAGGACAATCGCAGTGAGCGCCGCGCCGTGGGAATTGTGGTAGAAGTTCAGCGCGCCGAAGACGATGCTTGTGCATACGTAGAAGATGACCAGATAAAGCGCGGCGGAAGCAAGCGGATGTCTCACTCGGCGCAAGTTCATCCATTGAAAGTAGAGCGCGTCTCTTGCGAGCCACGTCGCCACGAATGCAACCTCGAATATGGCCAGCCGCAGGTTCCAGTAGCCTGGATTCCGGTAGTGCGATATCAACCCGATCACCGCGCTACCGAACAGCGCGATTCCGCCGACCAGGTATGGCACAGGCCACATAGCCGCCCACCATCCGGCAGCCCGGCCGCCGAACTCGCGCACGCGCCTCCGCACTCGCTCGCGGTTGCGCAGTAAGATCACCGCGAGGATCGCGAATAGCCACAAGCTGGCAGCCAGTAGCCCCTGTTCGACGGCGTACGGCGACGCACCCGGAAAGTGGTACTTCTTGTCGCCGATAGTAACGTCGCTTACCCGGAACCTTTCCGCCCACGGGTTGAACACCAGTAGGAGTAAATTCATGTACGACACGACAAGGAAGGCCTGGATGGGAGAATAGATCTCGTAAACGGACGGATCGCGCTTCAAATTTCGCGTGATTGCCAGCAGAAACCAGCAGGTAAACGTGACATAAAGCCCTGTCAAAACAAGCGAATGGGGAACCGCCTTTCCAAGGAAAAGGTCGGTCCACGAATAGCTTTGTGCGAGCCCCGTGGAGGCGCGTTCGATCACAGAGGGAGGCTGGGCGATCAGATCTCCCAGGACAAATGGACTCACAGCGTGGAGGTGTAAGAAGGGGCCGCTCCACGAAATCGTGACATCGAAGAGATCGAGTGAACTGATGCCCACCAACCCGAGGAACAGTAGAACTGACACGGCAATCGAGCCCCGTCCCAGAAGAACGGATGCTAGAAGGGCCAACGCATGATAGGCAATCGAGCCGAGTACCAGCAAGACGTAGGTTTCGAGGACGATGCCCAGCGGCACATGCCCTCGAATCGCACCGATGAGCGCCACCGGCATGAGGCAAAGCGTTACGAAATACGCCAGAATCGGAGCGCCGAATAGCTTCCCGATCGCCATTTCGAGCGACGTGAGCCGCGTGACTCGCTGAAAGTCGAAGGTATTGAGCTCTTTCTCGCGGTGTACCGCCTGAAGGCAATAGAAACCGCCGCAGATCAAAAGTACGGCAATCTGGACATTCAGGACAAACCCAAACACGGCGCCTGCCTTGTGCAGACCGTTCACGCTGAAGTCGATATCCGTATGCACGATCGATGCCCACGTCGTGATCGAGACCGCCGCGCAAATCACCGCCGCAGCAATCATCCGGCCGGCCCGCAGCTGGATGCGTGCGTTGCGGATGATCTCCGGGTTCGAGAAAAGTAGGCTCACATTACCTCTCCGCTCGAAACGCGCGAGTACAACCGCTCGAGTGTCTCGGTCACTTCTTCAAACCCGCACACCGGCGCCCCTGCCGTGACGATTTCTCTCAACAGTTCCGCCAGAATGAGGTCATCTCCGGCAAAGGCAAACCGCACCGCCATCGTTTCCTCCACGGCCTCGCTCACGCCAGAGCGCGCGGCGAGCCATTCAGCTAGGGCGAAGCCTGCCGCCGCAAGCCGGACCCGAAAGCGACGAACGCTCTTTCCTTCGCGCATAACCTCTTCGAGCTTACCGATACGAAGAAGGCGCCCCTTCTCCATGATCGCTATCGACGTGCAAATCTCTTCCAGGTCCGCCAGAATGTGCGACGTGATAAAGATGGTTCTGCCCTGGGCGTGTAGCTCCTTCAACAGCGCCTTCAGCTCGACGCGTGCTTTCGGATCAAGTCCCGCGGCCGGCTCGTCGAGCACGAGCAGCGGCGGGTCGTGAATGATCGCGCGTCCGATGCCCAGGCGTTGTTTCATGCCGCGCGAAAGCCCGCTGATGAGTTGGTCGCGTTTGCTTTCGAGATTCATCAGGCCAATCACTTCGTCCACCCGTCCGCGAATCGTCCCTTCGTCCATCTTGTAGGCATGCGCAAAGTAATCGAGGTATTCCCAGACCTTGAGATCGTCGTAGAGGGAGAAAAAGTCCGCCAGGTAGCCGATGTGTCGCTGCGCCTCCTCCGGCTCGCGTTGCACGTCGATTCCATTTACGGTCACGCGCCCGGCCGTCGGCGCATGCAAGCCGCAAATCATTTTGAGTGTGGTGGTCTTGCCGGCGCCGTTCGGGCCCACGAGGCCGAAGATTTCTCCGTCCGGCACTTCGAAGGTCAGTCGATCGGCTGCGAGTATCGCACCGGCCTTGCCGGACGGCAGATCATACTGTTTCGTTAAGTTATCGAGACGGATCATAATGGCCGGGCCATCTTCCGCCAGCACCTATCCCTTGTCAACAATCCCTCCCCGGCCCCGTACCAATAATCCACACAACAACATCCTTGAAATGATTTCCGCGTCATGCATCATGATAATGAGAGATTTTGGAGGCTTGATGCGTTTTGGAAGCTGGCGCCGACGCTTGGCAGGCTGCGGGTTGAAACATACCTCGTTCGTTCGCATTCCCTTAGGGGTGCGGCTTCCATTTTCTAATCGGTACACCGGAATATTAGAATCCGCGCTAACCCACTGGAAACAAAGGATTGCGCCCAAGTCTAATCGGTACAAATCTGAGGGGTTTGTTGCCGCTGTTTTGCGGCCCATTTTGCTCTTTGCGCTGGCGGTGGGATTCGGCACGGCGCCGGCTCTCGCGGCGCCCAAGCCGGCAAAGTCGCTCACGGTCGAGCGCATCTATGGCGCGCCGAGCCTGAGCGGCTATCTCACTCAGGGAGTCGAATGGAGCCCTGACGGCAAGCGCATCTCGTATCTCGAGCGTAAAGGCTCAAGCGTCGAAATGTGGACGATGGACGCAGCGACGGGCGAGCGCAAAGTCCTCGTGAAGGCCAGCACGCTTCAGGACGTGATGCAGCCTGAAAGAGCGAGCGCGATTCAATCGACGGGCCTTGGCCGCGTCCAGGCTGACAGATACATCTGGTCTCCGGGCGGCGATGCGCTGCTTTTCATCGGCAGCAGCAATCTGGTGATCCTCGACTTGAAAACGATGGCGGCGAGGCCGCTCGTTCGCGGTGACGCTGCGATCGAGGATCCGAAATTCTCGCCCGATGGCAAATGGATCAGCTTCGTGCGCGGCTCGAATCTGTGGGTGACGAGCCTCGCGTCCGGTGAGACAAAAGCGCTGACCGCCGGCGGAAGCGAGGAAATTCTGAAAGGCCAGCTCGACTGGCTCTACCCCGAGGAGCTCGACGCGACGACGGCCTACTGGTGGTCGCCTGATTCCTCGAAGATCGCGTATTACGAAATGGACGAGCGGCCGGTGACGCGCTACCCGATCATGGACATGAGCTCGCTGGTCGGCGCGATCGAGTACACGCGCTTTCCGCAGGCGGGCGAGGCGAATCCGATCGTGCGCGTCGGCGTCGTCCCGGTGGACGGCGGCGAAACGAAATGGATGGACTCCGGCGCGGACACCGACGTCTATCTCCCGCGCGTTGTCTGGCTGCGGGATAGCCGCCGCGTCGCGATCGAGCGCCTCAATCGCGCGCAAAATCGCCTCGACTTGTTGTTCGCGGACTCCGTCACCGGCGCGTCCGAAACCATCCTCACCGAGAGCGACAAATACTGGATCAACATCGCGGACGATCTCTACTTTTTTTCGGACGGCAAGCGCTTCCTCTGGTCGAGCGAGCGTACCGGCTTCCGCCACTACTATCTTTACGATCTCTCCGGCCGTCGGCTCGATCAGTTGACGAGCGGCGATTGGGGCATCACCGGCAACGGCGGATTCGGCCCGGGCTCCGCGAGCCATCCGGCGGTTGATGAGGCGCGCGGCTTCATCTACTTCCTCTCGAACCGGGACGACGTCTGCGGCACGCAGCTCTACCGGCTTTCCTTGGCGGACAAGACCATCGCGCGGATCACGCACGAGGACGGCGCGCACGGAGTATTGATCGCGCCCGATGCCTCGGCATTCGTGGACACCTACTCGAACACGATGACGCCGCCGCGCCAGGACCTCGATCGCATCGACACATCCCGCGTCGCGGTGATCGATGAAAACAAAGTGTCCGAGCTTCGGGATTACCACCTTTCGCCTGTGGAATTCCTGAATCTTTCCGCGGACGACGGCACCAAGCTCTATGCGAGCGTTATCAAGCCGCCGTCGTTCGATCCCTCGAAAAAGTATCCTGTGCTAATCGACGTGTACGGCGGGCCGCATGTCCAGAACGTGCGGAACGAATGGGACGGCGTGGATTTTCTGTGGCTCGAGATGATGGCGGAAAAAGGCTACATCATTTTCACGCTCGATAATCGCGGCTCGTATGCGCGCGGCCACGCGTTTGAGGCGCCGATCTATCACCAGTTCGGCAGGGTCGAACTGGAAGATCAGCTTACGGGCGTGAAGTATCTGAAGTCGCTTGCGTACGTCGATGCCTCGCGCATCGGCATCTGGGGATGGAGCTACGGCGGCACGATGACGCTTGAGGCGATGTTCAACGCCTCGGACGTTTTCAAGGCGGGCGTCGCGATCTCGCCCGTGAGCGATTGGCGGCTCTACGACACGACCTACACCGAACGCTACATGGGCCGCCCGCAGGATAATCCGGACGGCTACGAAAACGCGTCACCCGTCAACCAGTCTGCGAAACTCAAGGGCAAGCTGATGCTCGCGCACGCGACCGGGGACGACAACGTCCACTTCACGAACACTTCGGAAGTGATCAACGAACTGATCCTTGCCGGAAAATATCCCGCCAACCTGATGATTTTCCCCGGCCGCGGCCATGGAATGACGGACTTGCCCGCGCGCATCACGCTCTTCCGCGGAGTCACGGATTTTCTGTTGAATAATCTCTAGGGCAACAAGTCCCCATGCAACCCCCCGGAATCCGGAACCGCTCCAATAGATATGGATGGGGAGCCTGACAAAGGCGCCGGGAAACACTTCATCCGGCCATGGAGTCATTTTGAGAATGTTCGCCGCAATGAAAGCGAATCGCGTGAGTCTGGCGGCGTGCGCCGTTGCGGTATTCGTATTGTGTGCGCCGCATTCGATCGCGGCGCGGCCCGCGGCGGCGGAGAACGACGCGGCGGGATTGCCGAGCGTGGCCGTGAGCCCTCCCGCCGGAATGCTCGACGCCGGATTCCATGAACTCTACCAGCTGAATTTCCAGGGGGCCCGCGCGCAGTTTCTCTCCTACCAGAAAGCGCAGCCGGAAGATCCGCTCGGGAAAGCGGCGGAAGCGGCCAGCTACCTCTTCGAGCAGTTCAACGCCAAGGGCGTTTTCACCTCCGCGTTTTTTCTGGATGACGCGAAATTGCTCGGCGGCGTGGATGGGGAGCCTTCGGAGAACCGCAACGACGCGTTTCTCGACGCGAACCGCCGCGCCCGCGACATGGCGCTCCAGTGGTTGCAGTCGAATCCGCGCGACGCGCACGGTCTTCTCGTTCTCACGCTAGCCGATGGGATGGAAGCCGATTACGTTACGTTGATCGAGAAGAAGCAGCTCGCGAGCCTGAGCCTGATTCGCCAGGCCGAGAGCGAGGCGAAGAATCTTCTGGCGGTCGATCCTTCGGCGCAGGACGCCTACGTCGCGCTCGGCGCGGGCAACTACATCGTCGGCTGCCTGCCAGCCTACAAGCGCGCGTTCGTGTGGCTCGGCGGCGTCCACGGCGACCGCGCCCGGGGAATCCAACAAATGCAGCAAGCAGCCGATCACGGCCATTACCTTCAGCCCTACGCGAAAATTCTGCTGGCGCTCGCACTCGAGCGCGAGCATCAAACGGATCGCGCACGTGCGATCTTTTCCGGCCTCGCGAGCGAGTTTCCCTCGAATCTCATCTACGCCCGCGAGCTCGCTTTGCTCAACAGCGGCGTCGGCAAGCCGTAATCCGCGGCGCGCGCGCTACCACTTCACGCGAACGCGATAATCGAGCGTCGAAGTCCCGTCCTTCACCACCGGAATCGTGAACCCGATCGTCGTAGCGTCGAGCTTGGTCCATTTGAAATTCGAGTTCACGATGTCCCAGTCGCCGCCGATTGGCTCGCGAACTTCGACCGTTACCGGGCCGTCCTTGTGGTTCCGCAGAGTGATTTCGTACTCCAGCTCGTAGAGATTGCTCGCAAGCTTCTTGAAGTCGGTCTGCTTGCGCTCGCACACCACGTCGAACGCGTTGCCGACGTAGATTCGCAGCGTTTCATCCTTCGGCGTGTGCGTGATTGTGTCCTCGCCGGCGAACTGCGCCCCGCCCTTTGAATCCGCTTGATAGACGCGCACCGTTCCGGCGGGCAGTGGCATTCCAAGACCCGACTTCTCGTCATTCTTGAAGCGATAGAAAACTTTCACCGGCTGCGGGATGGCGTTCCCGATCCCCTGCGGGTTGCGGTAGTAGTAAGGCTGCCCTTCGACCTGAAGATATTTCTCGACGGGCACGCCCGTTCCCGTGAGCAGGCTGATCTGTTTCGATTCCTTGTCCTGGATCGAAGTGCGCCGCTGAAGCGTGTAGAGGTGATACTCCGAAAATCCCTCCTGCTGGAATTGCGGCGCAGGGACGCCTGCAACCATTGCTTTTGACATCACCTCACGATCCGCCGGGTACTGCGGCTGCGTGCGGTGTACTTCGCCGGCGACGAGTTGCAGCCTCGCGTTGGTGTACGCGGCGCCGCTGTTGTTCACCAGCGTCACCCAGCCGTCGAGGTCGGCGCTTTTCTCGTCGCGCGCGACCGTGAGCACGTAGTCCGCGTTCCAGTTCATGTTGCTCGTGAGATAGGAAGCCTCCACGCGCTGCGCGTCCGCGCCGCGATTGTCGAGCGTCCAGACGAGCGTCGGGCGGCTGTAGAGATTGTTGGGCAAGTCGGGAAAGCGGTAGGAATCGGCGCCCATCCCCGTGACGATTTCATCGCCGATCTTCCACACGGGTCCGTTGTTGTCGGAGAGCAGCACCGCTTTCGTCTGCACCCATTTCGTCGTGCCGCCGTCGGTTTCCGGACGGACGAGAGTCAACTCGCGGCCGACGTATTTCTGCAAAAGCTTCTGCGGATCGAGCAAATCGTATTCGTAATTCTGCTCGACGACGCTGAGCTTCGTGGGATCGGTGAGCGAGCGGAAGTGCACGGTGGCGGGATTGATCGACGCCGCGACGTCCTCGAAGCGCAGCGGAGCAACGCCCGCTTGCAGCCGAATCTGGCGGACGTCTCGGACGAGCGCGAGATTCGAGTTGTAAACCGTGACGGAAAGATCCGTCTGGTCCTTCTGAGTGGTCGCGGCGGCATCCGGATTCGTCTGCTGGCCGGCGACGCCTGCCGCGCGGACGCGCTCTAGTCTTGCCGCGAGCGGCAGAAGCAGAACGATCGCCGCGAGGACGGCCGTACCGGTGATTCGTGCGCTGCGTGTGGACATGGTTTCCTCCTTGTTACATAGACACCGCTCGAAAGCGGTCCGGTCAGAGCGGGAAACGAATCCGGGGGACGCGGTTCGGCCGGGGAGCCGGGGGGTCATGCTAGGGATGATAGCGGGATCGGGCGTCCGGGTTGTATGTGCGTGGAGAGCAGTTTCCGTTATACTACCCGGGCAGCCTTCTGCTGCACGCTCGAATTGCCGCGGAGAGGTGGCCGAGAGGCTGAAGGCGGCGGTTTGCTAAAACTAAATCGCCGTTTTGCTATCTGACACAAAATCCAACTAAATCCCTTTGCCAGCCGTCAGATAGCTCGAATTTGAATTTTTCTGGTTTGCGTGATTTTTGCCCGTTTTGCGCGAGTTTTAGTGACAATTTGGTGACAGTCGAAGGTTTCAATCCCTCGCGCAGATGAGTGTCACACGCTCACACGTATCTAGCTGCCCGCATGAAACTTGCACGCTGTGCAAGAAATACTGTAACGACGACTGATTTTTGGCGCAGGCTCGGACGGGTCTTGAATGAGAGCTGTCTTCGACAGATCGTCTTGAGTGCCATACGGCAGGACTGGTGGGTTGAGCGATCGGATTTGAAAACACCCCGCAATCTGCTAAGTCCCGCAGCGGAATGGCGTTGCAACCTCACCGAAAAAGCCAACTGCTGATTCTGATGACTCGCGAAGAATACGGGTGTGAGCATGGTCAAAGCGACACTACGTCCCCGCGAGTGCTATTCCGTGCGACTACGTGTAAACCGGCTAACCGCCGGGTCGGGTTCTGAAAAATGAAACTCGATCCAATCATCGTCCCGCTCCAAGACGTGTTCGATTTTTGCATCGGCCAAGACTCGTCCTTCCGCCGCCATCCGTCCAAAATGGTCGGCCAAACTCTGGTTATCACGGATAAAATCGTCCTGTTTCACCTGTCCGGACAGCACGCCGAGCACAGCGCGCGCCGACATCTTTATTTTGTGGGATGACATTTCGCCGCCTCCTAAGAAACTCTTACCTTCGTCTCTCGTAGAGTATGCGTTAATTGGAATAGTCTCTGGTCTTGGGAGCTGTTCCGCAAGATTTTGCCCCAGAAACTCAATCAACGGATTCTTCTGCGAACAGAAGACTTCTGAGACTACCTTCAGATGCTCTGGTCCCAGCCATCCTGAATGGTCAGACTTCACGCACAAGGTCAGAACAAAACCTATTCGTGGCTCGTTGCGCAAAAAGTTCGATATTACTTGGCTAGCGCCGAGACTTAATCCCTGTCGCCCTGACTTTCGCAAGAGCCCACATCCCGCGTCGCAAAGGACGATGCCCATAAGGCCAGCGAACCCGGCGTTTCTCATTTGGGATGCCTTTGCGTCCAAGCGGTTGTAGACCGGATTCTTGTTCTGAGTGAACGCCACCGTGTAATCGAGGTGGTTGCTTGAAAAGAATTTCTGAGCGGGATCGTATGTAATTGACACCAGGACTTGTGGATTGCGTAGAGGGCGAAACAATGATTTCTGACCCGAGGAGGCAATTCGATCTAGAAACTGTGAGAAGTTTTCATCGAAGATCAGTGAGTCGAAGTCTTCTGGCCGGGGAATAAACAGGCGGGGCTTGGGGCCGCCCAAATGTAGGTCCCGCCAGTTGCCCTCAGCCCGAAGGCCAAAATTGTCGGGATTAAGGCCGCGCTGCTGCACCCGTCGGATCAACTCATCGGCAAGTCGCTCTACCGGATTCTGGTCATCGAGGCCCCGGTCGGAAACTGTCGTTATGTCGATAACCGCCTCATTGCTCTGATACTTGATGAGAACATCCGGTACTGAAGTTCCCGTTGGAAAAGTTGGCTCATATTGTGGCTCAACGCCGAGTCTATGTAGTGCGTTCAGAACAGCAACCTCCCACTCGGTCGTGAGCCTTTGGGTTGCGCTTGCCCCATTGAGGTGGTTGATATGGAGATTCAATTTGTCGTTTGCTAGGAACCCGCTATTCTCGTCCAACAGACGCTTAACGATTCGTCTTGAAAAAAGTCCCATAAGTTCACGCTAGGATTTGCGACGATGTGAGTACACTCGAAAAGTGTAGCATCCTGATGACTATGGAATTTGTTTATCCCGACACTTCGGCGTGGAATTGCCTGTGCCATCAGGGCGTGGAGCCCTCCGAACTAATGGCTCTTCTCGCGACTTGCGACGCCTCGTTGGCCCTCGGACTTAACGTCATGTATGAAATGGGCAAGTTATTCGTCAAGGCATCTCCGATGCCCACATATTCACACAGGTTCTGCTCGCTCTTTTCGACTCTCCTGAATCACTTGGACAGCTTATCGGTCAAAGTAAGAAATGCAAACGGCAAGGATTTTCGGGCCCCAGGTTATCGCTTCTAGGCTTTCGCTCGGAGTGGCCGGGCCATTTTTTGAGCCATAAAGAGTAGAATTTTCAGGTCCTTTTCATCCGCCCGGCTCAAAAGTCTTCGGAACTTGTCGAGCATTTTGGCATCCCTGCCGGAACTTCCCCACGCAATGTCCTCTCCCGCCTTCCGCTTTGGAAAGTTGGGCAGCTTGGGAGGTTCCTCGCCGTCATAAAAAAGCTGGTAGAGCGGGACTTCCATGGCTCGGGCCAACTTTTCCAGGGTCTCGATCGCCGGCACGGTGTGGCCGTTCTCGACACGCGAGATGTAGCAGCGAAGCAAACCAGTGCGCTTTTCTACGTCACCCTGAGAAAGATGCTTCTCTTCGCGCAAAGCTCGCAACCTCTCACCAATGACCATTTCAAATCCTCGTCCAAGCTGTAATTTAGTTGTTACCGTATCGGTTGTAATTATAATGGTGGCATCCCTGCTTGGCAATGAAAGCATGAGCGTCGTTTTCGCGCCGCAAGGCCACCGCTGAACATATCTAAAACTGGAGACTTACATGACAAATGCTTAGTATCACGAGCATGTTTATCACTTAGGTACGCCCTACACGTACGATTGCTATAGGCACCCGAAAATCTTGTTGTTCGGGAGGGCTTATGCGCATCTCGCGGCCCGCACTTCTGCTTTTCCTCTGCTCGCTGATTCCGGCGTCTCTTTCAGCGCAGCAGTCCGCTTCGGCGCCCGCAGCGGCACCCACCACTAGCGATCCGCAGGCCGTCGCGCTCCTGCAACGCTCTCTGGCCGCGCTTACCGGTGGCGCGCCGGTGAGCGATGTGACGCTCACGGGCACGGCCCACCGTATCGCTGGCTCGGACGACGAAACCGGCACGGCCACCCTGAAGGCCACGGCTGCTGGCGATAGCCGGGGGGACTTCAGCTTCCCGTCTGGCGAACGCAGCGAGATTCGCAACCACGCCAGCGTGCCGCTTGCCGGAAGCCTGCCTCCCGGTGTTCCGGCCGCGGCAGCACAAGCTCTGCAGCCAGTCGGGGCGTGGTCCGGCCCCGACGGCGCAATACATGGCATGGCTAGTCAGAACGTGATGACAGACGCTGCGTGGTTCTTCCCGGCCGCCACGCTTACCAGACTTCTCTCGTCTCAAGGATACGTTTTCTCCTATATCGGGCCCGAAACCTTGAACGGCCAGTCCGTGACGCATCTCGAAATTATTCAGCCGTTTCCGGCGAGCGTGAACGCTCCTCAACAACTCGCAGCATTGGTACAGCACGTAAGCCAAATGGACCTATACCTCGATCCTGGCACCCTGCTGCCCGCCGCGTTGGCATTCAATGTCCACCCGGACAATAACGCGGGCCTCGACATCCCCACCGACATTCGATTCTCGGACTACCAGCCAATAAACGACGTCCAGGTTCCGTTCCACGTCCAGAAATACCTGAACAACGGCCTTGTACTCGACCTCCAATTCAGCCACGCCACGGTCAATTCCGGCCTGGCCGCTTCGGCCTTCGACATCCAGTGAGGAGAGAAGACACCTCAATGAAATCCGCTCACAAAATCCTGCTGTGGCTTGGCCTGCTCTCTGTTTGCGCTGGGGCGGCCCCTGCTCAAGTGGTCACCGGAACTCCGCCTTTCGGCAGCTTTAGCGGCGGTCCAGTGGACACCATCAACCTCGCCAACCTGAATGCGCACATCTCAATACCAGTCGTGAATAAGGCGGGACGCGGACTGCCTTTCTCCTATAATCTCGGCTACGACACTTCCGTTTGGTACCCTGTCGGCGTGAGCGGTTCTCAAACCTGGCAGCCGGTTCAAAACTGGGGCTGGATATCAGAAACCGAGGGCGCTACAGGCTCGCTTGATTTTACTACTACCGTCTACTGTTTCCCCGTTTTCGGGTGCAGCTATGACTCGACCAACTTTGGCTACATTGATCCGTTCGGCGTCCCACACCTGATTCCTCTCGAAGCTGCGGGCAACCTCAGCACGGTCGCCTACAAGTGTAACGGAACAGTGATCAACTCGTATCCTGGTTCGTGCCCATCGACGGATGGCTCTGGGTACGCACTCGTAGTCAACAATGTGCCTCCCGACATCGCCATTACCAATCCCTCGGGAACCTCCACCATACCGCCCCAGAATACCAACACTGGAACGGCAGGTGAGACGGACTCAAATGGCAATCAAATCAGCGTGAATGGCTCAGGCGTCTTCACCGATACTCTCGGGCAGACGGCGCTGACTATCGGAGGGTCGGGCACCCCGGCAAGTCCAAACACGTTCACTTATACGGCACCTTCGGGTGCGAACGCCGCCTACACGATGAATTACACCAACTATACGGTCGCGACCAACTTCGGAGTGCCCGGAATCACGGAGTACAAATCAAGCGCCGCGGTTTCGCTCGTAACCAGCATCGTCCTGCCGGACGGTTCTCAGTACACAGTCAATTACGAATCCACGCCAAGCATTCCAGCGTCGGGCGCGTGCACCCCATACGCTGGCACGACGTGCGTCACGGGTCGGCTCACGTCGATTAAGCTACCGACCGGAGGGACCATCACCTACTCCTATTCAGGCGGCAACAACGGAATTCTGCCCGACGGCACAACGGCTACCCTGATCCGCAACACTCCCGACACCGGATCGAACTATTGGACTTACGCTCATACGGAATCTGGCGCCGCGTGGACCACGACAATCACCGATCCGAGCGCGCAGCAAAACCAAACCGTCATGAATTTTCAAACCATCTATCCCACCGAGACGCAAGTTTATCAGGGCTCCTCAACGAGCGGCACTCTGCTCAAGACCATCTACACCTGCTACAACGGCTCTGCGGCACCCTGCAACTCCACCGCAGTCACGCTGCCTATCGCCCAGAAAACGACCTACAAACTGTGGCCCGGCGGCCTGGAATCCGAAATTAACACCCTCTACGATGAAGAGGCGTGCGGCAACAGCAATTGCAGCAACGGCTTGGCCAAAGAAAACGACGAATACGCTTACGGCAATGGAGCGCCGGGCTCGCTCGTCCGCAAGACGCTTATTACCTACGCAAGCCTTGGCAACAGCATCGTCGGCAAGCCGTCGCAGGTGACCGTCAAGGATGCCTCCGGTAATATCAAGGCCCAGACGACCTATTGCTACGATGAGGGCACTCCATCAGGGACGACCACGTGTAACGCGGCAGGCTCTCCGACGCAAACGAATAACACTCCACAGCACGTTGCTGTGAGCGGCTCGCGAGGAAATGTGACGACGATTGCGCAGCTCGCCTCCGGCTCGACCACGCTGGGAAAGATATTCACGTACTACGACACAGGAAATGTCAACGTCGCAACCGATGTCAACGGTGCTCAGACCACTTTGACCTACGGGACGGGCTCCTGCGGCAATTCATTTCCGACTTCCGTCAGCGAGCCGTTGAGTCTCTCCGAATCAGTGGTGTGGAACTGCACCGGCGGCGTCGCAACCTCTATCACCGACGAAAACGGCCAGACAGTCTCGACCTCCTACACCGATCCGCATTTCTGGCGCCCGCATTCAATAACAGATCAGCTCTTGAATGCCACAAACCTGACGTACAACGGGGATCTCTCCGTTGAAACTGCAATGACTTTCGGTAGTTCCACCACCGACGTGCTTGCTACGGTGGACAGCCTGGGGCGGCCAAGATTCAAGCAGTTTAGACAGAGCCCCAGCTCGACCACATATGCTTCTTCCGAGACCGATTACGACAGCCTCGGCAGACCGTCAAAGACCACCCTGCCTTACGCCGGAACTGCAGGCCAGGTCTGTTCCGGGTCCTGCCCGGGGACAATCACGGTCTACGACCCGCTCGGGCGCCCCGCTTCAGTTACCGACGGCGGAGGCGGCACGATCAGCTATAGCCATACATGGAACGACATCTCCGTGACGGCCGGTCCCCACCCAAACGGAGAGAACACGAAGCGCAGGCAGCTTGAATACGACGGTCTCGGGAGACTTACGTCGGTGTGCGAAATCACCAGCGCCACCGGTAGCGGCACATGCGGCCAAAATAACCCACAGACCGGATACTGGACGCAATACACATATGACGTGAACAACAACCTGACCGGCGTCACGCAGAACGCCCAATCAGGAAGCACGCAGACTCGAACCTACGCCTACGACGATCTCGGGCGCACGACCTCCGAAACGAATCCGGAATCCGGAATTACCAATTATACGTACGACACCGACACAACCTGCGGCACGTCGAATGGCGATCTGGTCAAGGTGACGGACGCACTCGGGAACTCGACCTGCTATGCGTATGACACTCTGCACCGGGTAACAGCCGTTACGTATCCCTCCGGATCCTACGCCGCGGTCACGCCGAGCAAGCATTTTGCCTATGACAGCGCAACGGTGAACGGCGTAGCCATGACCAACGTGAAAACGAGATTGGCCGAGGCCTACACATGCTATTCGCCGTGCAGCACGAAGCTTACCGACGAGGGCTTCAGCTACACGGCCCGCGGGGAATCGAGCGATCTCTACGAGTCCACGCCCCATTCCGGCGGCTATTACCACGTGAACCAGACCTATTGGGCCAACGGCACGACAAATCAACTCAGCGGGCTATCCGGCTTGCCCACGATTACGTACGGCGTGGACGGGGAGGGGCGTGTCTACTCCGCGAATGCTTCCTCCGGCCAGAATCCGCTTGCGAGCACCACGTACAACGTCGCAAGCCTGCCCACGGCCGTCAACCTCGGTTCTTCGGATGGCGATTCCTTCGGCTACGATTCAAATACGAATCGTATGACCCAGTACAGCTTCAACGTGAACAGCCAGTCGGTCGTTGGAAGTCTCACCTGGAATGCCGTCGGTACGCTCGGAAGCCTGGGCATAACCGATCCGTTCAACGGCTCTAATGCCCAGACGTGTTCGTATGGTCACGACGATCTAGTCCGGATTGCCAGCGCCAACTGTGGATCGGTCTGGTCCCAAACCTTCAGCTACGACGCCTTCGGCAACATCAACAAGAGCGGGAATATCTCGTTCTCCGCATCCTATTCCTCGTCCACGAATCGAATGACGTCGATTGGGAGTTCAACACCGACCTACGACTCGAACGGGAACGTGACCAACGATTTCCTCCATACCTACGCGTGGGATGCCGATGGCCACCCCGTGACAATCGACAGCGTTAACGTGACCTACGACGCCCTCGGCAGCGTGGTGGAGCAGAATCGCAGCGGGGCATATACTGAGATCGTGTACACGCCTGCGGGCGACAAGCTGGCGCTTATGACTGGGTCCACATTGCAGAAGGGCTTCGTGCCACTCACTGGCGGAACCATGGCCGTGTACAATTCGACCGGCTTGGCCTACTACCGGCACTCGGACTGGATTGGCAGCTCGCGGTTTGCTTCCACACCGAGCCGCGCCATGTACTCTGATGGAGCGTACGCCCCATTTGGTGAAACCTACGCCCAGACGGGGAGCACCGACCTCTCGTTCACCGGCATGAACCAGGACACAGTCTCGAATCTCTACGATTTCCCGGCCCGCGAGTACGGCATTCAGGGCCGCTGGCCCTCGCCTGATCCGGCCGGGATCTCGTCCGTTGACCCCACAGACCCGCAGACCTGGGATCGCTACGCATATGTCCGCAACAGCCCATTGACGCTGACCGATCCTCTGGGACTAGATGACGGCGGAGGGAACAACGGTTGCGCCCCGGGCGATTTTACTTGTATCGGCTCTTGCGGAATTTACTTTTGTGGGTCGGGACCCGTTCCGACTATTCCCTTTATGCCTCTCGCTATTTATACGCTCCCTGGCGCTCCAGCAACTTCCGGTCTCCCGTCCGGCATTTTCGCCACCGGCCCAGGCATTGATTACTCGTGGATGCACCTTCTGAATTGGGCCTTAGGCCTTCCTGATCCCATGCCGGGGATGTTTGGCTTTCTTTCGCCCAGTGTCTGCTACGACGATACAATGCGGCTGGTCACTTGCGATGTCCCTGACCCAAGCGGCTGCGGCGACCAAGCCTCGTGCGCTGACAGTACGACAGTGGGCGCCGGATCACCCCCGCCGCCAGTTAAGCCTCGTTCCCTGCTGGACAAATTGATACAAACTATCGCATGTATTGCAGGCCTACCCCCCGATTATGCAAAGCAGGACGCCGGCTGGGGAGTCAGCGCCCCGAACGGTTCCACAGACACACCCGTAGGCCATATGAATGGACAAAGAACGACTCGGACCAATAGAGGGACTCAACGGGTCTACAATCCAGTGGGAGGCAACTCACCCACGGTTGATCGTGTGGCGGGTGGGGTGGGCCATTTTGCAAGCGCCGCCGAATGCATGGGCAACGTGTGGGCTCTGCCCCCCAAAAAACAAAAGAACCATTAACGGAGGCCAGGTAGCGTAAGGAGATAGCACTTGAAGAGTTCTTTTGAAACGCTTCATCACAGATCGAAGGCAAAGTCGGTTCTAGTGTTTGCGACACATCAATTCGCGGCCACAATCGGCATACTCTTGCTGGCTAATCTGGCAACCGGTTTGGCGTTTGATGTGATTCGACTCTTCTCGGGTCGCGTGTACTCCATTGGATACTCATACTGGATATTGAGTGGAACTCCCTACTTTCCTGTCCAGATCGCGTTAGGACTCGTGCTCGGATGGATCTTGGGTCGATGGCTACGTCACCGATCAATGCTTTGGGTATGGGTCTTGCCAGCACTGGCCCTGGGCCTTGCCTTTGTTGCCCTTCCGCAGGTGAGCTCGTTAACACTTCAGGCCCGCCTCTCACATTTCTTCGGCTGGGGTTGCCGACCCGAGAACCACTGTTCGGACCAACTCGGAATTACCTTGCCTCTGTACAGCGCAATTTCCTATTCATTTGGAGCGCTTCTGGCACGAATGTCGCGTCCGACCAGCCACCTGGCGAGGGGAATGGCCGATTAAGAATGGTTATCCGGCGGGTGGCGCATCCTTAAAGCAGCACTGCATCCCATCAATACTCGTCCGCGCATGAGCAGGCCACACCGGAGCTCATTCAACGTCTCGGACAAAATTTGTGGGCGCCGCACTCTTCTCTTCCAAGAAGGGTGCGTCTCACAGAAGTCCACAGGGCCGCACGCTTGACAGCTGCTTCCCTTCTGCTAGTTTACCCTGAGCGTACGAAGGGCGTGGAGCCATGGCCCAAGACACCAAAATCGACGCGCAGTTTGGTGGAACCCAGCTCAACAGATTTCCCGCGTCCGCTGTCTGCTGCGCCGCCGAACTATCCCGCAAGTCTCCGGCCATATTTGTCAAAACTCCGCGTCGAATCAGTTTTGCTCCTTCTTTAACAACGTCTTTGAATTGCTCTGGAATTCCCCGCCATCTGGGCTGTCAAGTTCCTGGTAGCCCGGCGCGCTGGTTTGGTCCTGTTCCGGTAACCGGATGGGAAGCCCAATCATTTGCGAGGACTATATGAAATCGCGGGTTGTAATTCGACAAATAGACGGAACAAGACAGCCGGGCTATGCGCCTAACGTAACGTACGTACGTAACGAAAGGCGGTCGGAAAGCAGTCAAAATAGCCTTGGCCCGAACAATCCCTCCAACGACATGGGAATTTCCGCGCGGCACTTGCGGCAAGCATCATTGCGTGCGGGACCTTTATATCCGCACGAACACTCGACGTAGAATTCTCTCCGAAGGATTTTATAGGGCGATTTGGCCCGCTCGATTGCGCGGTGCTTTGTACAAATGTCGCGGGATCGCCGTGGGCTAACTCGGCCATAGCCAGCAAGCGAATCCGCAAGAAAATCGAATTGGTTCTCTTGCCTCCTCGGGAATTCACGTTCTCGCAAGACTCGGAGAATGAGCGGAATCAGCGGCTTGAATTCATTTTGAGCGTAGCTAGGTGCTGAGTCGAGCGCGTGGCCTATGGCGTCTTCCGTTTTCGCTGAAACTAGCGCCACTGCCCATTCATAAGGTTTATCTCGGACCCACTCCTTCTTTTTCTTGTTCAAGCGACGGTCCCAGAACATGCGGCGGTAGTTCTGTGCCCTCCCAACGATCTCTGACTGATGAACACCAGGGCGGCCTCTGCGTGCTTTTGTTGACCCCGTGTCAAGAGGCACTTTCGAAATCTTGGGCGCTGTTTTGCGTCTTGGCATTTTTGCGGAGAGTTCCTGACAACCGAGACTGAATTTTACGGGAAGTTCTAGGCAAACGAAGCGGAATTATGCGGGGAATGTTTCCCCGATTTTGTCTGCTTCTCGCTGCGCTTCTGAGAGCCTCTGAGAACCAGCCCTATAATTCAATCAGAAGAAGAGCAAATTAGCCCATCGAAGAAGTGGAGAGTGGTAGCGATGACAGTCTTGAATGGCGAGCGGATGTTTCCGTGCCCGGTCTGCACGCATCCGCGTGAGGTGCGGATCACCAAAAAGAAGAAGCCATACATAACTTGCGATCCGTGCGGGATTCAGCTTTTCGTTAGGGGTCCTGCCGGAATCGCCGCTTTCGACAAACTACTCGACCGAGCTGAAGTTGAGGATTTATGGACGCGGCTCGCCGAAATGGAGCGCCGCTACTACCTGAAATGTCCCGCATGTGGATGCCACTTTTGGCTCGAACCCGGACGAGCGAAAACGAGCATGTTCGATGGAAGCCTTCAGGGATTCCGTTGTCCAGCTAAGAACTGTCGGGAGGTCGTGCCGTGGAAATCGAAGGAATGAAGATAACAGTTGTCGGAGTACTGCTGATTTTGGCTGTCGTCGTTTTGATAGCTCTGCTTGTGCATTCTCTCCTCAGCGAAGGCGGCGCGAACCCGAGCCATTCGAGCGAAGCCAGTTCTTGACGTTGCACGCCGGGAGCAATCACTTGGATCAGAAATCTCAAGTCGATTCCGAGACGCGAGGCGGGACCCAACGGCGACTCTTGAACGTTCAAGAAGCTGCGCAATACCTCGCCGTCTCGGTCTCCACGCTCTATGGTTGGGTTTGGCAGCGCCGGGTTCCCTTCATAAAAATGGGCAGAGCTTTGCGCTTTGATCCTGGTGACTTGGAAGCTTTCGTAGAAGCAAGCAAGTTACGCCCCCGATAAAGTTTTCATGCTCAGGTGGCCGTGCAAACCACTGGTACAATACGCGCGCGGCTGGCAAAGGGTAGAAAGGCAAGCCGCATATGGGTATCTACAAACGAGGGAAAGTTTACTGGATCGACTTTTACGACCAAAACCGAAAGCGGGTCCAGGAGTCTTCGCAAAGCACCCATCGGCAGGATGCCGAGGACTTACTAACGCTCCGAAAGTCGGAGATTTTGCGCGGGGTCTACAAACAGCCCGTCAAGATGACCTTCGGGGAATTCGGCGAACGCTATATGGAACATGCGAAGACAAACAAACGGTCTTGGTTGCGAGACCAACAAATGCTTGGGCATCTGTATGATTATTTCGGCAAGGAAAGGCTACTCACCGAAGTGCCCCCGGTTCACATCGAGGGTTACAAGGTTCAACGGAGAACCAAAGTCTCAGGTTCGACGGTGAATCGGGAACTAGCCTTGCTCAAGCGGATGTTTAATCTCGCAATCGCGTGGGACCTCTTCTTGAGCGCGAATCCCGTTCGCAAAGTGAAATTCTTTCGCGAATTCAACACTGGGCTTCGCGTCGTCAGTCCAGAAGAGGAAATGAATCTTCTCCAAAATGCGTCTCCGTACCTTCAGGATTTGATTCGCTTCGCTCTGAATACGGGTCTGCGGATCGGGGAGATTTTCTCGTTGCGCTGGTCGAATCTGGATTTGAACAAAGGCATTCTGACTGTCTTTGCACCGAAGACCGAAAAACTGCGCGACGTTCCGATCAATTCGGAAACTCGCAAGGTTCTTGAGGCTTGGTGGCTCGGCAGAAAGAATGAAGTTGTCTTCTACAATCCCGAGACCGGCAAACCGTTTGTTGATTTGAAAGCTGGATTCGCAGTCGCTTGCAAAAAGGCGGGAATTTCAGGTGTGACGTGGCACACGCTCCGCCACACTTTCGCTTCTCGCCTCGTGAACAGTGGCGTTGACATCGTAACGGTGAAAGAACTCCTGGGACACTCCAGCCTGAGCGTCACGATGCGCTACGCGCACACAAATATCGACAGCAAGCGAGCGGCGGTCGAGAAACTTGACGGTTTTGGTGACAATTTGGTGACAGTCCGCCCGAAGATGCACCAATCTAGGGCAGCACTGTCACTAAGTGGGACCCTAAGGTACAATGTCGCAAGCAGTTAGTTTCGGAGAGGTGGCCGAGAGGCTTAAGGCGGCGGTTTGCTAAACCGTTGTAGGGGCCAAAACCTCTACCGGGGGTTCGAATCCCCCCCTCTCCGCCATGTCAACCAAGATTTTCCAGTGATATTGGAAAATCTTGAATCATCAGGAGTTTAGCTGTTTTCGTTTCTTCCCCCACAGTCTCTCCAGTCTCCCTATTTCCCTCCAATCGCCACTTTTTTCGAGCTAAATTCGAGCTAAATGGCGCTGGAGTCCTTGACAGCTAGGCTGACAGGTTGTCTGATTGCGACGGGCGCTCCAGCGAAAAAAACAAAACTCGTTGCTCAGGCTGCGCTGAGAGTTGGAGCGCCCTCTTGACAGGCTGATCGCCGAGTTGTTTGATCTCCATGGGCGCTCCAGCGTTCGGAGTAAAAAATCTAAACGTCGCTGACTCGGTGTCGCTAACGTTGGAGCGCCCATGAGACCATTCAGTTGTTCACCCGCTGCTCTTTCTCGATAGGGATCGGGGGCAACGGCGGACGCTTCTTCGGAGCCTTTCCCGCACCCTTCTTTGCCCAGTACCCTCGGCCCGGCAACGGCACCCGTAACAGTCGGCAGACTCTCGCGAGGTAGACATCGGAAACGTTGTACTGTTTGGCGAGAATCCGCATTGGCTGCGACCAGACTTTCTCGTACAACTCTGCACGGTTGTACTGGGCGAGGAGATGCGTAGGAGGCGTCCATTCTTTCGAATTCTGCTTCTCCTCATATTTCAAGCCGAGGCGCGTGAGCCAGTAGGTCTGCGAGGCGAGATGCTCCTTCATGCGAGGCTTGCAGAGCAACTCCTTGTACTCGTCCACATGATTAGTGACACTCGGCTTTCTTTTGTTGAGATTTCCAGCGATGGAGGAATTCGAGCGGA
>Ga0209415_10001040_pt1 | contig 52785 bp, 47 predicted proteins | sample PeaSoiSIISIP2007_FD_187696 | JGI IMG/M metagenome (GOLD analysis project Ga0209415, IMG submission 187696) | Peat soil microbial communities from Weissenstadt, Germany - SII-SIP-2007 (SPAdes) (version 2) | ecosystem: Environmental > Terrestrial > Soil > Wetlands > Peat | place: Germany... | reverse complement strand
GAATGCACACATCGAACTGGTGGGGCCGGATGGGATCGAACCATCGACCAAGGGATTATGAGTCCCCTGCTCTGACCACTGAGCTACGGCCCCTCGTCCGGGCACTCACCAGCTCGCGGGCCCCGGCGCCTCCGGCCCGCCCCAGGCTGGCCGCGCCGCGAGGGTCGGCTGGCCGGCAGCTCCGGGGGAGAGACTCGAACTCTCAACCCTGCGGTTAACAGCCGCATGCTCTGCCAATTGAGCTACCCCGGATCGAACTCTCGCAGGATAGTAGTTGGGCTCCTGCCGCGCTGGCGACCAGGTGTTCCGACACACAATCGACGCTTGGCGAGCGGCTGCGAAAGGACTAGAACAGCGCCCATGCGAAAAGGAGCCCTGCTGGCCGGGGCGGTGATCGGCGCCTACGCGGGATGGCGGGCTGCCCGCAGTGGCATCGGGGCGCTTGTCCCGATGCCCCGAGGTGCTTCCAGCAGCCCGACCATCGCGGTGTCGGGCGAGACTGTCGAGAAGGCGAAGGCCCTGGCCGATCTCGGACGTGAACGAGTGCGGGACGTGCTCCAGCAAGTCCTCGGCGGGCACACCGGCCACGCTGCCTGACCCTTCGGCCTGACTACGGGCCGACGTGCCCGCCGGCTGGACCCATCACCCTCCGGTGCGGTGGCGCCTACCGGAGGCGCCGACCGCTTGCTACTTGTTCAGCGGGCCGACAGGCAGGACCACCCTCCGCCACGTCGCGTTCGTCACGCCCGCGAACGAGGTGTACCAGGCGGTGATGCCGCAGATCAGGCCGGCATAGCCGCCCACCTCGGTGACCATGTGGTAGGAGCCGGTGCCGCCGCCGAGCGCACCGGCGGCGAGCAGGCCGAAGGTGATCCACAAGGTGAGGAAGACGAGAAACACCGCGACGTTCGTCTTCATCGAGGCGACCCACATGTACAGCGTGAAGATGCCCCACAGGAGCAGGTAGAAGCCGACGGCATCGTTGATGGCGCCGCCGCTGAGGCCCGGGAGCCACCACCTCGCGAGGACGTAGTACGAGATCCAGAATGCCCCGTACGAGGTGAAGGCCAGCGCGCCGAAGGTGTTCCGGTTTCGCACCTCCCACATCCCGGCGAGTAGCTGGGCCGCACCGCCGTACAACAGTGCCAGTGGCAGCACGGCATCGATAGCCGAGCCACCGATTGCCCCGGAGTTGACGAGGCTGAGCAGGACGGTGGTCATCGCGAAGCCAGCCAGGCCGATCGGCGCTGGATCGGCGATCGGCGAGTTGATGGTCGCTTCGACCAGGTGCGGTTGCTTGCTGCCCAAGATGTCTGGCTCGGTGGAACCACCGGATTGATCAGACATGTCGTCCTTTCCCCCTATTTTTGCCTGTCGTCTCCCGGATGACGCCCTTGCCGTCGTCGGACGGCGACCCGCGTCGTCGGGCTCCGGGTCACTGTCGTGTCGTTCCCGCCTCCTTCCCTCCCTACGCGTCCCGCCACGGTCGGTCCCCCGGCCTGCCCGTGGCTCGTCCCGGTTCGGCGGGAGGGGACACCTCGACCCCTCCCGCCCGCTCCGTCAGCCCTCCGCCTCCGCTTTATGCATGCTCTTTGCCCGTTCGGCGATCTCCTGTACCACCGCCGCATTGGCGAGTGTCGTGACGTCGCCGAGCTTGCGCTGCTCGGAGATGTCGCGGAGCAGCCGGCGCATGATCTTGCCCGAGCGCGTCTTCGGGAGCTCGTCTGTGAAGACGATCGACGCCGGGCGTGCGATCTTGCCGATCTTCTGCGCGACGTGCTCTCGGAGCTCCTGGATCAGCTCCTCGTCGCCGATGCGGTCGCCCTTCAGGGTCACGAACGCTGCGATCGCTTGACCGGTCTGGGGGTCGTCGCGCCCGACGACCGCCGCCTCGGCGACCGCCGGGTGGTCGACGAGGGCCGACTCGACCTCGAGGGTCGAGATGCGGTGGCCCGACACGTTCATCACGTCATCGACGCGCCCGAGCATCCAGTAGTAGCCGTCGAGGTCGCGCTTCGCACCGTCGCCGGCGAAGTAGATCCATCTGTTCTCGTCGGGCTTGGAGAACCTTCGCCAGTAGGTGTCGACGTAGCGCTGATCGTCGCCGTAGACGCCGCGGAGCATCGCCGGCCACGGTCGCGTGAGCACCAGGTACCCGCCGCCACCGAGCGGGACGCTCTCACCCTGCTCGTTGACGATGTCGGCGCTGATCCCCGGCAGGGGGATCGTGGCGGACCCGGGCTTGGCCGTCGTGATGCCGGGCAGCGGCGAGATCATCGTCATGCCGGTCTCGGTCTGCCACCACGTGTCGATGATCGGGCAGCGGTTGCCGCCGATGACGTGGCGGTACCACATCCAGGCTTCGGGGTTGATCGGCTCGCCGACGGTGCCGAGCAGGCGCAGGCTCGACAGGTCGTGGCGGTCCGGGAACTCGGTGCCCCATTTCATGAACGTCCGGATGGTCGTCGGGGCGGTGTACAAGGTGGTGATCGCGTAGCGCTCCACGATCGCCCAGAAGCGGTCCTTGTCCGGGGACTGGGGAGCGCCCTCGTAGATGACGGACGTCGCGCCGTTGGCGAGCGGGCCGTAGACGACGTAGCTGTGGCCGGTGACCCAGCCGATGTCGGCGGTGCACCAGTAGATGTCCTCGGACTCGTGGAGGTCGAAGACGTTGCGGAAGCTGGTGGTCACGCCGGTGAGGTAGCCGCCGCAGGTGTGGACGATGCCCTTCGGCTTGGCGGTGGTGCCCGAGGTGTACAGCAAGTAGAGCATGTCCTCGCTGTCGCACTCGGTGGCGGGGCGCTCGGCGCTTTGGTGCGGTACGGCGTCGTGGTACCAGATGTCCCGGCCGTCGACCATCGTGACGTCGCTGTCGGTGCGCTTCACGACGATGACCTTGGAGATCGAAGGCGACCGCGACACCGCGTCGTCGGCCATCTCCTTCAGCGGGACGATCTGGCCGCCGCGCCAGCCGCCGTCGCAGGTGATGAGCACCTTGGCCTGGGCGTCGTTGATCCGGTCGGCGAGGGCGTCGGCGGAGAAGCCGCCGAACACGACCGAGTGCGGCGCCCCGAGCCGTGCGCACGCCAGCAGCGCGACCGGGAGCTCGGGCACGAGGCCCATGTAGACGGCGACGACGTCGCCCTTGCCGACGCCGAGCTCGGCGAGCGCGTTCGCCAGCTTGCACACCTCGGCGTGCAGCTCGCCGTAGGTGATCACCTTCCGGTCGCCCGGCTCGCCCTCCCAGTAGTAGGCCACGCGACCCGCGTGATCGGCGAGGTGTCGGTCGAGGCAGCTCTCGGTGACGTTGAGCTTCCCGCCGACGAACCACTTCGCGAACGGTGCGCCCGACCAGTCGAGCACGGTGTCCCAGTGCTTCCGCCAGACGAGCTGCTCCGCCTGCGCGGCCCAGTAGGACTCGTAGTCCTCGCTCTCGGCGTAGATCGAAGGGGAGGAGACGACTGCCTTGGCGGCGAACTCGGGCGGCGGGGGAAAGGTCCTCCCCTCGTCGAAGAGTGCCTCGATCGTGTGCTGCGACGGGCTCATCGGCAGTTCCTCCCCCTTTTCTGCCTACCTGGCATTGGTCGGCCAGTCCTTGTTGTCAGCCCTTCCCTCGAGCGGTGCTCCCCCTGCCGGCATCGTCGTGGTCGGTACGGCACCCGGCTAGGTCGGCTCGCTGCCCCCCGTTATACGACCCCCTGTATCGGGACACAAGAGGTTCGCATTACGATCAATCTGCTTCGAAGTAGTCGCGGAGCGGTCGGGAGACCGTCGGCTGGCGCAGCTTGGCCAGCGTCTTCATCTCGATCTGGCGCACCCGCTCACGCGTCACCCCGAAGATCCGGCCGACTTCCTCGAGCGTGCGGATCCGGCCGTCATCGAGCCCGAAGCGCAGGCGCACGACCTCCTGCTCCCGCTCGGACAGCTCCAGCAGCGCCCGCTGCACCGCCTCGTTCAGCAGCACGCGCGTGGCCGCGTCGACTGGCACCTCGGCGCCCTGGTCCTCGATGAGGTCGGAGAGGCTGAAGTCGTCCTCGTCGCCGATCGGCTGGGAGAGCGAGATCGTGTCCTGGCTGATCCGCTGGATCTCCCGGACGCGCTCGGCGGGGAACTGGATGCGCTCGGCGATCTCCTCGACCGTCGGCTCGCGGCCGAGCTGTTGGGACAGCTGTCGCTGGACGCGCACGACCTTGTTGATCGTCTCGACCATGTGCACCGGGATCCGGATCGTCCGGGCCTGGTCGGCGACGGCCCGGGTGATCGCCTGGCGGATCCACCAGGTCGCATAGGTCGAGAACTTGAAGCCACGCCGGTAGTCGAACTTCTCGACGGCGCGCATCAGGCCGAGGTTGCCCTCCTGGATGAGGTCGAGGAAGGCCATGCCGCGGTTGCGGTAGCGCTTGGCGATCGACACGACCAGGCGCAGGTTGGCCTCGGTGAGGAGGTCCTTCGCCTCCTGGCCCTCGGCGATCTGGCGCTCGGCCGCGGCACGCTCGTCGGCCGGCACCGTGTCGAGGACGCCTTCGTCGCGCCACTGCTGGACGCGCTGCGCGGCCTGCTGGCCGCGCTCGAGGCGCTTGGCGCAGAGCACCTCCAGGTCCGCCGAGAGCAGCGAGACCCGGCCGATCTCGCGCAGGTACGCCCGCACGGTGTCGGCGCCGGGCGAGCCTGCGCCCGAGCCGGTCCCGCCGCCCCGTAACGCACGCAGCGCGTCGGTCGCCTCGTCCTCCTCGTCGTCGTACAGGCGTGAGGGTCTGGCGGCGCGGGGCCGCGTCGTCGCCGGACCAGGGGCGGAACGGGGCGACTGGTCGCCTCCTCGCGCGGGGCGTGCTGCCCCGTCCTGGGCGGCCGACACAGCGTCATCCTCCGGCGGTCGCGGTTCCTTCTCGAGCGGATCGATGCTCGGCGTGGTCACCCCTCCAGCCGCCGTTGACTCTGCAGCTGCCGTTGTAGCAGCCAGGCTACCAATCGCTCGGCCGCGTCGATCGCGTAGAGGGGATGACCGGGCTGGAGGACCGGATCGCGCAGCAGCTGGAGCTGGCCGGCGAGCCACGCCGACGCCTCGGCGACGGCGGCTTGGCCGACCGCGTCGCCAGCCTCGGCGGCGACGCGGGCCTGGCTGTCCAGCTCCCGAAGGGTGCGCTCCGTCGCGGTCCGGACCAGCTCGACGAGGATCCCGTCCGGGTCGAGGTCGGCCGGGACGTCGCTCGCCGCCAGCTTGACGAGCATCTCCCTGGCGTCGGGCTCGGCGCTCTCCATCGCCTCGTGGAGGTCGGACGACTGACGCAGCGCCCGGAACGCCGCGCGCTGGGTCTCGTCGACGAAGAGCACCTCGTCGAAGCGCTCGAGGACCTCGGAGCGCCGGTGGATCGCGAGCAGCAGCGCGTCGCGACCCTTCCGGGTCCGGGGGCCCTCGCGCTGGCCGGCGCGGCCCGCCCCGTCCCGGCCGCCGATCGCCGCGGGCGCTCCGGGCTCGTCGCGCGGCGGTGGGTCGTAGTCGGCCTCGTTCCCGCGCCGGCGCTCCCCCTCCCGTTCGCGCCCGTTGGTCTCCGGGGCCCGCGACGCGGGCTCCCCGCGTTCGACCCGCTTGCGGGTCTCCGCCAAGAGCGCGCGCAGTCGGTCCGGGTCGTGCTGGGTGCGGTCGGCGACTCGGGTCACGTACTGGTCCTGTACGAGCTCGTTCGGGTGTTCGGCGATCGCGGCGATCGCGGCCTCGGCCGCCCGGGTGCACCCCTCGGGCGTGCTCAGGTCGGCGGCCCGGAGGGCCCGCTCGACGCGAAAACCCAGGTAAGGGCGGGCTCCCGCGACGGCCGCGGCGAGCGCTGCAGGGTCCTCGCGTGCCAGCTCGGCGGGGTCGCTCCCGGGGGGCAGGTCGGCGACGGCCAGCTCCAGCTGGTGGCGCCGCTCCCATTCGTAGAGCCTGGCCGCGGCGTTCTGCCCCGCGCTGTCGGCGTCGAAGGCGAGGACCACCCGGCTGCAGAAGCGGGCGAGGAGTCGGAAGTGATCCTCGGTGAGCGCGGTGCCGCAGGTTGCGACGGCGCGGGGCACGCCGGCCTGGAAGAAGCCGATGACGTCGGTGTAGCCCTCGCAGACGACGGCCTCCCCGGTGCGTGCCACCTCCGCCTTCGCCCAGTTGAGGCCGTAGAGCGTGCGTCGCTTGGCGTAGATCGGCGATTCGGCCGAGTTGCGGTACTTCGGCCCGGGGTCACGCTCGCTCTGGCGCAGCTCCTCCGGCAGGATGCGCCCGCCGAGCGCGATCGTGCGGTTCGAGGGGTCGTAGACGGGGAAGATCACCCGCTCGCGGAAGGTGTCGATCAGGCCCCCGCGTGCGCCTTCGTGGGCGAGCCCGGCGTCGCGGAGCACCCTCGCCGGAAGGCGCAGCGCGCGCACCAGCTCGTCGTAGGCGGCGGGGGCGAAGCCGAGACGGAAGCGCCGGACGACGTCGCCGTCGTAGCCGCGCGAGCGCAGGTAGTGCCGCGCCCGGCCGGCGTCAGGGTGGCGCAGCAGCCGGTCGTGGTAGAAGTCGGCGGCGGCACCGAGGGCCTCGTAGAGGTGCTGGCGGCGCCCGCGCTCCGCCGACGCCGCCGGGTCGGCGTCGTCGCGGATGGTGATGCCGGCACGCCCGGCGAGGCGTTCCACCGCCTCGACGAAGTCACAGCCCTCCATCGCCCGCACGAAGGTGATGGCGTCGCCGGACACCTGGCAGCCGAAGCAGTAGTAGAGGCCCTCCTCGGCGTTCACGCTGAACGACGGCGTCCGCTCGCCGTGGAACGGGCATAGGCCGACGAAGCGTGTGCCGACCCGCTTGAGGGCCGTGTGCTCCCCGATCAGCGCGGCGAGGTCGGTCGCGGCGCGCACACGGGCGACGTCCTCGTCGGGGATGGCCATCACCGGGACCGTACCGCTTCGCTCGCTCGGCCGTGCGAGGCGCGAGGGGCGCGTGCCGGCTAGCTCGCGGCGGTCGCTGCGGCCTCGGCGTCGATGCGAAGCAGCGCCTGGGCGGCGGCGAGGCGGGCGATCGGGACGCGGAAGGGCGAGCAGCTCACGTAGTCGAGCCCGACGCGCGCGAACAGGTCGATCGACGCGGGGTCGCCGCCGTGCTCCCCGCAGACGCCGAGCTTGAGCCGCGGGTTCGCCGCCTTGCCGCGCTCGACAGCGATGCGGACGAGCTCGCCGACGCCCTCGCGGTCGATCGTCTCGAACGGGTTCGCCGGGATGAGGCCGCGCTCGAGATAGAGCGTCATCATCCGGGCCTCGACGTCGTCGCGGCTGAAGCCGAACGTCATCTGGGTCAGGTCGTTCGTGCCGAAGGAGAAGAACTCTGCCGCCTCGGCGATCTCGCCCGCGCACAGTGCGGCGCGCGGCGTCTCGATCATCGTGCCAATCGCCACGGGCGTGTCGCCGACACGGCTCATCGCGATCGCCTCCTCGGCCCACGCCCGCGCGAGCGCCAGCTCCTCGCGCGAGATCGTGAGCGGGATCATGACCTCGACGATCGGGTGGCCACCGAGCGCGGCACGGTCGGCGGCCGCCTCCATCAGCGCCCGCACCTGCATCGCGTACAGGCCCGGTTTCATGATCCCGAGCCGGACGCCGCGTGTGCCGAGCATCGGGTTCTGCTCCTGCCAGCGCTTCGCCGCCTCGAAGAGGCGCTCCTCCTCGGCGGTGAGCCCCTCGCGCGCCGCCTTCAGGGCGAGGTCCGAGACGTCGGGCAGGAACTCGTGGAGAGGCGGGTCCAGCAGGCGCACGGTGACGGGCAGGCCGTCCATCGCCTCCAGGATCTCGGCGAAGTCCGCCCGCTGGGCCCGGCGGAGCTCGTCGAGCGAGGCGGCCTCCTCCGCGTCTCCCGAGGAGAGGATCATGCGCCGCACGATCGGCAGCCGCTCGTCGCCGAGGAACATGTGCTCGGTCCGGCATAGCCCGATGCCCTCGGCGCCGAGGCGCCGGGCGTTGGCGGCGTCGGGACCGTTGTCGGCGTTGGCGCGCACCCCGAGCCGCCCGCGGCGGATCTCGTCCGCCCACGAGAGGATCGTCTCGAGTGACTCCGGCGGGCTCGCCGCCGAGAGCTTCACCGCGCCGATCACGACGACGCCGGTGGCGCCGTCGATCGAGATCACGTCGCCCTCGGGCACGACGGCCTCGCCGATGCGGATCTCGTGCTCGCCGATCTCGACCCGCTCGGCGCCGACGACCGCGGGCTTGCCCCAGCCGCGCGCGACGACCGCGGCGTGCGACACCAGGCCTCCCCGCCTCGTGAGGACCCCGGCCGCGGCCAGCATGCCGTGGACGTCCTCCGGTGACGTCTCCGTGCGCACGAGGATGACGTCGTTGCCGGCCCGTGCCTCCTCGACGGCCCTCGCCGCGCTGAGGCAGACGCGCCCCACCGCCGCCCCCGGCGAGGCGCCGAGGCCGCGGGTCGCCACGACGGCCTGCTCCTCGGCGAACTGGGGGTGGAGCACGCCGTCGATGTGGTCGGCGTTCACGCGCTGGACGGCCTCGGCGCGGCTCAGCCGGATCGACGGGTCGTCGACCATCTCGACCGCCATGCGCATCGCGGCCCGCCCGGTGCGCTTGCCGACGCGCGTCTGCAGCATCCAGAGCTTGTCCTGCTCGATCGTGAACTCGATGTCGCACATGTCGCGAAAGTGGGTCTCGAGCCGCGAGAAGATCTCCGACAGCTCGCCGTGCAGGGTGGGGAAGAGGTCGCCGAGCGCCTCGAGGGGGAGCGTGTTGCGGATGCCGCCGACCACGTCCTCGCCCTGGGCGTTGACCAGGAAATCCCCGTAGGGGCGGTTCTCCCCGGTCGCCGGGTCGCGGGTGAACGCGACGCCGGTGCCCGAGCGGTCGTCGCGGTTGCCGAACACCATGGCCTGGACGTTCACGGCCGTCCCGAGGTCGTGGGGGATGCCCTCGCGCTTGCGATAGGCGCGGGCCCGTGCCCCGTTCCACGAAGAGAAGACCGCCTCGATCGCGCCGCGCAGCTGCGCCGCGGGCTCCTCGGGGAAGGCGGCGCCCGTGGCCTGGCTGATTATCTCCTTGAAGTCGGCGACGACCTCGGCGAGGGCCACCGCGGGTACCTCCGCGTCGGCCACGGCGCCCGAGGACTCCTTGGCCGCCTGGAAGCGCGCGTCGAACGGCTCGCCGTCGAGGCCGAGCACGATCCGGCCGTACATCTGGATGAAGCGCCGGTACGAGTCGTAGGCGAAGCGCTCGTCGCCGGTCTGGCCGGCGAGACCGGCGACCGATGCGTCGTTCAGTCCGAGGTTCAAGACGGTGTCCATCATCCCGGGCATCGAGTGCTCGGCGCCGGAGCGGACCGAGACGAGGAGCGGGTCGGACGCGGCGCCGAGGCGCCGGCCCATCTGCTCCTCCAGGCGCCGGAGGTGCTCGCCGAGCTCGGCGGAGAGCGAGTCCGGCCAGCCCGACGCGAGGTAGGCACGGCACGCCTCGGTCGAGATGGTGAACCCGTGGGGCACCGGCAGGCCGAGGACGGTGGTCATCTCGGCGAGGTTGGCCCCCTTGCCACCGAGCAGCGCCCGCAGCTCCCTCGGCGGTCGGGGATGGACGTGGTCGAAGTCGAAGATCGCAGCCATGCGTTGAGGCTCCTCGCTCGGTGACAGCAGCTCGCTCCGGTGGTGCCGCCCGCTCAGGCGTCCGTCGTCCGGGCGAGGAGCTCCTCGACCAGACCGTCGATCGGCAGGCGCACCTGCTCTGTCGAGTCGCGGTCACGGACGGTGACCGCCCGGTCCTCGAGGCTGTCGAAGTCGACGGTGACGCACAGCGGCGTCCCGATCTCGTCCTGGCGCCGGTAGCGCCTCCCGATCGACTGGGTGTCGTCGTACTCGCACTGGAAGGATCGCCGGCACTTGGCGAGCACCTCGCGTGCGAGCGGGGCGAGCGTATCCTTCTTCGACAGCGGGAGGATGGCGACCTGGTACGGGGCGATGCGCGGATGGAGGCGGAGCACGACGCGCCGCTCGCCGGCGACCTCGTCCTCGTCGTAGGCGGCGAGGAGGAACGCCATCATCGTCCGCGTCGCACCGGCCGCCGGCTCGATGACGTGCGGCACGTAGCGCTCGCCCGTCGCCTGGTCGTAGTACTCGAGCCGGACTCCGCTGAGCTTGGCGTGGGCGTTCAGGTCGAAGTCGGTCCGGTTGGCGATCCCCTCCAGCTCGCCCCAGCCCCACGGGAAGTCGAACTCGACGTCGGAGGTCCCGGCCGAGTAGTGCGAGAGCTCGTCGGGATCGTGCTGGCGCAGGCGCAGCTTCGCGGCCGGGATCCCGTACTGCTGGTACCAGGCGAAGCGCTCGGCGCACCAGTACCCGTGCCAGCGCGGGCTGTCCGGCGGGGGCACGAAGAACTCCATCTCCATCTGCTCGAACTCCCGGGTGCGGAAGACGAAGTTGCCCGGCGTGATCTCGTTACGGAAGCTCCGGCCGATCTGCGCGATGCCGAACGGGGGCTTCAGCCGCATCGTCGTCATGACGTTCATGAAGTTCACGAACATGCCCTGGGCCGTCTCCGGGCGCAGGTAGGCGATGGAGGCCTCGTCCTCGACCGGACCCACGAACGTCTTGAACATCAAGTTGAACGGCCGCGCCTCGGTCAGGTCGGTCGACCCGCAGTTGGGGCAGACCAGGTCGCCGGCGTCAGTCGTCGGGAGCTGGTCGGCACGCCAGCGCTCGTTGCAGTTGCGGCAGTCGACGAGCGGGTCGGTGAAGGTCGCCAGGTGCCCGGAGGCCTCCCAGACCTTCGGGTTGGTGAGGATGGCCGCCTCGAGGGGGACCACGTCGTCGCGCTCTTGGACCATCGAACGCCACCAGGCCTCGCGCACGTTGCGCAGCATCAGCGCACCGAGGGGTCCGTAGTCGTACGTCGAGCGGATCCCCCCGTAGATCTCCGCCGAGGGGAAGACGAAGCCCCGTCGCTTGCAGAGGTTGACGACGGCGTCGAACAGCCCGGTATCGCGGTCCTGGACGGCCTCGTCCACGGAGGGGTCGTTCGGCATGCGGCGAGGATACTCGGCGCCACTGCCTGCTCCGCCGGGGGCGCGAGGCGCCGGGGCTGGGTGCCGTCAGCTCACGCCAGCCGCCACTGCGGTCGCGGGCGACCTCGAACCGGCCGCGGGCGACGTGGTGGCACGCGGCGCCGTGGCGGCGCGGGGTGTGCGAGGCAGCAGGGGCTCCCCAGCGGGCCACGCGGCGAGCGCGAGCAGCACGACGAGGGGCATCGCCCCGACGTCGCTGGCCGCGCCTGAGAACAGGCTGCCCGCGTTCTCGCCGGCCACCCAGAAGAGCGCGCAGGACAGCGCCCCGAGCCGGAGCAGCCACGCCCGGCCCGGGCCGTCGAGGCCGCCCGCCAGCGCGGTGGCGAGCTCCAGCGCCACCAGGACCGCGGTCACCGCTACGCCGTGGCCGCCCGCGACCGCACCGAGGCGGTGGTCGAGCGCGGCGAGGAGGGCCGGCTGGCCGTCGGCCAGCTCGACGAGGTTGGCGCGCAGCTTGAAGCCGAAGCTGATCACGGGCACGAGCTGGAGCGCCGCCGCCAGCAGCCAGAGCCCGGACCAGGTCGTGCGCGCCCGTACGCTGCGGGCGCCCGGGTACAGCACGACGGCGGCGAGGACGTAGAGGAGCGCCGCACCGGGCGCTCCGGTTGGCAGCATCGCGTAGCCGCTCGCGAGCATCCCGAAGCCCTCGCCGGCCGCCCAGACCGCAAGCGCCCAGGGCACGGAGATCGCGAGCCCGAGCCGTCGGGTGCGCGGCAGCAGGATCGCCGCGCCGAGACCGAGCTGGACGACGGCGACGAGGAGCGCCCAGGCCGTGTCGTGCGGAGCCAGGCCGCGGCCGAGCGCCAGGAGCAGGTGGGCGAGCACGCCAGGCTCGCCCATCGCGTTCTCCTCGATGCCGAGGGCGAGCCCACCGTGGAGCAGCGGCGGCTGCAGCGCGAGGAGCCCGTCCACCAGCCAGAGCACACCGAGGGCACACTGCAGGCGCCGGAGGCGCCGCGGCTCGATCCCCGAAGCGTCCCTCCTGCGCGGCGTGCCGCCTCGGTGCGCCACCTCAGCCGGCGACCTTCATCGCCCCGGTCATGAATGGGTGGATTGAGCAGTAGAAGGCGTACGTGCCGGGCTCGGTCGGGGCGAGGACGGTCTTCGTCTTCCCCGGGTCGATCGGGCCCGAGTTGAAGGAGGCGGACGACCCGCTGCCGGGCATCGCCGTGAAGGTGTGGGCGACGCTGTCCTTGTTGAGCACCGTGACGCGCTCGCCGGGCGAGACGGTGAAGTGGGCCGGAGTGAAGGCGAAGTTGACGATGGTGATCATCACGCCGTGAGCGGGGGCCGTGGTGCCGCCCGATCCGCTGGCAGGGCTCGCCGACGTCGCGACGCTCGGCGTGCGGGCGGCGCCGGACGCGACCGACGTGCTGTAGATCCCGAGGAGGACGGCGCCGGCGGCGACCGCGAGCCCGGCCGTCGCGGCGATCGGCCGGACCGGCCACAGGTCGGCGCGCACGACGAGGGCGGCGCAGGCGACGAGCGCGCCGAGCTCCAGGGCGCCCGCCACGGCGCCGGCCGTGGTCGGCACCTCGTGGAAGCCGAACAGCCCGACGGCCCGGCTGAGGACGTAGCCACCGAGCGTGCTGGCGGCGAGCAGCGCTCCCGTCACGTGGACGATCGGGCGCTCGAGGGCGACGAGGGCGAGCGCCGCAGCGAGGCATCCCGCCATCTGGAACAGGAACAGCACGCCGATCGTGGGGACGTGGCGGTAGCCGGTGAGGTAGAGGTCGAGGTGGATTCCCGCCGTCCCCGCGAGCAGGCCGGCCGCGGCGAGCCTGAGCCCGATCGAGACGGCGTCACGCCGGGGGGAGGGTGCGAGCAGTCGGGACGGATCGAGCGCCATGCACGTTCTACGGTCCAGACCGACCACCGGATTGGCCCGCCGCCGCGCGCAGCAGCGCCGCAGGATGCGCCGCGCCGGCGCCCGAGGCGGTCGCTCAGGCGGGGCGCACGCCGGAGTCGGGGTGGTGGCGGGTGCTGCGCAGGCGCCGGTCGAGGTGGTGCTCGAGCGCCGAGGTCGCCAGGCGCTCGACGGCGTCGGCGGTCGCGTCCGCCGGTTCGGTCAGCACCTTGGCGAGATCCCCGCCGAGGATCCTCCGCACCAACACGACGGTCTCGGGCGAGACGGCCTGCCCGCGCCGGCACGAGCGGCAGAGGAAGCCCCCCTCCTCGACGTCGAACGCCACGAGCGGCCCGTCGGTTCCGCAGCGGGCGCAGCTGTCGACCACCGGGCCGATGCCTTCCACCGCGAGCAGCTTCCAGCAGAAGGCCCCGAGGACGAGCGGCGACCCGGTCTCAGCCAGCGCCCGAAGCGCCCCGACGAGCATCTTGAAGTGCTCCGGCATCGGGTGGTCCTGGACCGCGAGCTGGTCGACGATCTCCAGCATCGTGAGTGCGGGCGTGAGCCGGTCGAGGTCCTCGCGGATCGCCCGGAACGAGTCGAGCACCTCCACCTGGGTCACCACGTCGAGCTCGCGGCCGCGCCAGCACAGCAACGACACGTGGCTGAGCGGCTCCACGCGTGCGCCGATCCTGCTCTTCGTCTTCCGGACGCCCTTGGCCACGGCGCGGACCTTGCCGTGCTCGGGCGTCACGATCGTCACGATCCGGTCGGCCTCGCCGAGGCGCATCGTCCGCAGCACGACGCCGACGTCCCGGTAGAGGGCCATCGGGTCAGGACCCGTGCATCTTGCCCCCGACGACGATCAGCAGCACGCCGATGACCACGACGGCGATGAGGCCGAGGGCCGGCTTGAAGCCGATCGCCGCGAGGAAGATGAGCCCTGCGAGCGCGAGCAGGCCGAGGACGGCCCCCGAGAGCCGCCCGATGTGGTCCCAGAGCCACTGCCGCCTCGGGTTGTCGGTGGCGTTCACCCGTCCACCCCGCCGTAGCGGCGCTCGCGGCGCTGGAACTCCCGGACCGCTTCGAAGAGGTGCTCGCGCCGGTAGTCCGGCCAGAGCACGTCGCTGAAGACGAGCTCGGAGTAGGCGATCTCCCAGAGCAGGAAGTTCGAGATGCGGTACTCGCCCGACGTGCGGATCACGAGGTCCGGGTCGGGCATGTCCGGGTAGTACAGCCGGGAGCGGATCGCCCGCTCGTCCACCTTCGCCGCGCTGACGCCGTCTTCGACCAGGCGGCGCACGGCGTCGACGATCTCGGCGCGCCCCCCGTAGTTGAAGCAGATCGTGAGCGTTATGGTGCGGTTGCGCCGCGTCATCTCGACGGCGTCGTCCATGTTCTTCAGCAGCCGCCGCGGGACGCGCCAGTCGCGCCGTCCCGCGAAGCGGATCCTCACGCCCTTGGCGTGGAGGTCGTTGCGGTTGCGGATCAGGATCCCCTCGTTGAACTGCATGAGGAAGCGCACCTCGTCGGCGGGTCGCCGCCAGTTCTCGGTCGAGAAGGCGTACATGGACAGCCACCCCACGCCGATCTCGAGCGCCCCGTCGATCGCGTCCAGCATCGCCTCCTCGCCCGCGGCATGGCCGGCGGTGCGTGGCAGCCCGCGCTGGCGCGCCCACCGACCGTTCCCGTCCATGACGCAGCCGATGTGGCGCGGGACCTTCTCGAGATCGATGTCCTCGACGACCACGCAGGCGAAGTTAGTCCTCCGGGCGCAAAGGCCCCCTACGTCACGCCCCGAGGGCTCAGCTCGTGGGCGAGCGCACGATGTCGGCGCCGTCCTGGGCCGCCCGCCAGCTGGCCACCAGCGAGTCGATCTCCGCCGGGGCGGCCCCGCGACCACGGGCCTCGAGTATCGCCTCGGCGAGCCCGCGCCACTCGAGCCCCTCGCTCGAGCGGCCGTTGGCGCGCACCTCCGCGCGCACCCGCCCGATGCGCGTGGCGAGCTCGCCGTACTCGGGGCCGACGAGGGCCGCGATCCGGTCGCGGACCAGGGTGGCCAGCGCCGGGCTGGTGCCGTCGGTCGAGACCGCGACGGAGACGGCCCCGCGCCGCAGCACGGCCGGGAGCACGAAGGTGCAGGCCTCCGGGTCGTCAGCGGCGTTCACGAACACGCCGGCGGCCTCGGCGTCTGCGAAGACCTGCCGGTCGACAGCGGCCACGCCCGTCGCGGTGATGACGAGCCGGTAGCGCGCTGCTTCACCCGGCTCGTAGGCGCGGCGCTCGACGCTGACGGCGGCCCGGACGATCGCGTCGTCCACCTCGGGCGCGACGACCGTCACGTCCGCCTCGCTGCGGACCAGGGCGTCGACCTTGCGGGCTGCGACGCGGCCGCCGCCGACGACCAGGCACGGACGCCCGGCCACGACGAGCGAGACGGGGAACGAGGGGGCGTCGAGCGGCATGCGCTGCCGAGTCTACGAGGGGCCGTCGAATCATGACCTAGCAGGTCGAGAAAATTCTTGACCGGAAGGGTCGGGTATAGTCAGATTGCAGTCGAGGAGGGAGCGGCGTGAGCGTGACGATCGAGAGCATTCCGAAGCCTGGCGGACCGGTGGTGCAAGATGTCGCCGTGGATCTGCTCGCCGAGATCGAGGTCGCGGATCGGCGCCTGGACGGTGCGCACCCGCTTGACGTGCTCGGATGGGCGGTCGACCGCTTCGGCGACGAGCTCGTCGTCACCTCGTCCTTCCAGGACTGTGTGCTGGTGGACCTCGCGGCGCGCGCCGAGCCGAAGGTGCACGTCGTCTTCCTCGACACCGGCTTCCACTTCCCCGAGACGCTGGCGTACCTGCGGCGCATCGAGCGCCGTTATGACCTCAACCTGGAGGTCGTCCAGCCCGGCCTGGCCGACGACGAGTTCCCCTGCGGCAGCCCCCGCTGCTGCGAGCTGCGCAAGGTGGCGCCGCTCAATCGGGTCCTCGCGACGAAGAGCGCCTGGGTGACCGGCGTGAAGCGGGTCGACACGCCCGAGCGGGCCGACGCGCCGGTGGTGGCGTGGGACCCGGCGAAGCAGATCGTCAAGGTCAACCCGCTGGTCGCCTGGACCGAGGACGACGTCGAGGCGTACGTGGTCGAGCGCGGCCTGCCCCGCCACCCGCTCAACGCCGTCGGCTACCTCTCGATCGGCTGCGCTCCGACGACCCGGCCGGTCGCCGAGGGTGAGGATCCCCGCGCGGGACGCTGGCCCGACAGCGGCAAGACGGAGTGCGGCCTGCACATCTGAGGCCGCCGCTCCGACCGGCGCAGCGTTCCCGGCGCACCGCCTCCCGACTGGCTGCGCACCCCCGACCCGTTCCCCGACGACAGGGCATCGCCAGGCACCTTCATGGAGTTCATCCGTCCCTTCCGCCACGGCTCGGAGCTCAACAGCGTCGAGCGCCTGAAGCTCGAGCGGCATCCGCTCGACGTCGCCGATGCCGTGCGCGAGCGCTACTCCAAGCAGGGCGCGGACGCGATCGCGACCGTGGAGGGCGAGCACGAGCGCCTGAAGTGGGTCGGCATCTATCCCCAGCGCCAGGGTGGCGACGCCTTCATGCTGCGGATCAAGGTGCCGGGCGGCCTGCTCAGCGCGGCGCAGGCGCGCCGTATCGGCGAGATCACCGACGACTTCGCCCGCGGGCCGGAGCCCAACCCCGAGTGGGGTGACCGCTACTGCGACCTCACCACCCGCCAGGACGTCCAGCTCCACTGGATCCGCATCGAGGACGTGCCGGAGATCTGGCGGCGCCTCGAGGAGGTCGGGCTGACCTCGATCCAGGCCTGCGGCGACTCGGCGCGCAACGTGCTCGGCTGTCCGGTCGCGGGCGTCGACGCGGAGGAGGTGTTCGACGCGTCCGACGTCGTCCGTGCGATCTCGGACTTCTTCACGGGCAACCGGGAGTACGCCAACCTGCCGCGCAAGTTCAAGCTGAGCGTGACGGGCTGCCGCGACGACTGCGCCCAGGCGGAGATCAACGACGTCGGGCTGTGGCCGGCGCGCCTCGACGACGGCACGATCGGCTTCAACCTGCTCGTCGGCGGCGGCCTCTCCGACGGCGCCCGGATGGCGAGCGACATCGACGTCTTCGTCGCCCCGGGCCAGGCGCTCGAGTGCACGCGGGCGATCGCCCAGCTCTTCGGGGAGCTCGGCAACCGCGAGAACCGCGGCTTCAGTCGCATGCGGTACCTCGTCCAGGAGCTCGGGCCGGAGGGCTTCCGCGCCGAACTGGCCGCCCGGACGGCCTTCGATCTCCGCCCGGCGGGGGTGTCGCTCACCCGGCGCTACCGCGGCGACCACGTGGGCGTCCATCGCCAGCACGGCGGCGGCCTCTCCTACGTCGGCTGCTCGGTGACCGTCGGCCGGATGGCCGGGCTCGATCTCGTCGAGGCTGCCCGCCTGGCCGACACGTACGGCGACGGGGAGATCCGCCTCGCGACCGACCAGAACTTCGTCATCACCGGCGTGGCCGACGACCGGCTGGACGACCTGCTCGCCGAGGCGCTTCTCGCCCGCCACTCGCCGTTCCCCGGCCCGTTCAGCCGGGGCGTCGTTGCCTGTACCGGCAGTGAGTTCTGCCGCTTCGCCATCGTCGAGACGAAGGTGCGGGCGACGCGGTGGGCGGCCGAGCTCGACCGGCGCTTCGCCGACGACTTCGGCGGCCCCGAGGGTGTGCTCGAGCGCTCCGACGACGCGGTGGTGCGCCTGCACTTCTCGGGCTGCTCGGCCTCGTGCGCGCAGCCGCAGATCGCCGACGTGGGCTTCCGGGGGGACACGGCGCACGTCGGCGAGGAGATCGTGGAGGCCGTCGACATCGGGCTCGGCGGGAGCCTCGGCGTCGACGCCGGCTTCGGCGACTGGGTCGTCGGGGCGCTGCCGGTCGGCGACGTCCCCGGCGCGCTCGCCGCGGTCGTCGCCCGGTTCGTCAGCGAGCGCCGCGAGGGCGAGCCGTTCCACGCCTGGGCACGGCGCGCCGAGCACGGCGCGCTGCAGTCCACCCTGCTCGACGGCGCGTCGCTGGAGGCGTCGCGGTGACCGACCTCGCGATCCCGCCCTTCCGCCTGCGCGAGTCGATGAACGGCATCGCCGAGGCGCCGGGCAAGGTGTGGTTCTTCGAGCTCGCTGCCGCGGTGATCGACGCCGAGCGCTGCGTGCGCTGCGGTGCGTGCGTCGCCGCGTGCCCGACGGACTCGATCGGCGTGAATTCCGACGACCTGCCCCACCTCGTCAAGATGTGTACCGGGTGCTCGCTGTGCTGGGACTTCTGCCCCCGTGGAGGGCTCCGCTACGAGGCGACCTGGTCCCCCGGCGAGCAGGAGCCGCCCGCCGACTGGCGGATCACCGGCGCCGACCCGGCGCCCGGCCTCGGCGCGGTGCTCGACCGCCGGGCGGCGCGCGTGCGCGACGGCTCGAAGTACCGCGCCCCGACCGCCCAGGACGGCGGCGTGGTGACGGCGATCCTCCTCGCGGCGCTCGAGGCCGGGGCGATCGACGGAGCGCTCGTCGCCCGGGAGGACCCCGCGACCCCTTGGCGGGGCGTCCCCCACGTGGCGACGACCCGTGAGGAGATCGTCGAGGCCGGCGGCAGCTTCTACAACCAGACGATGGCGCTCGCCGCGCTCGACCTTGCCCGCGTGGGGCTCGGGCCCGACGCCCGCATCGCCGTCGTCGGCACGCCCTGCGAGATTCAGGGGATCCGCGCCCTCCAGGAGCGCTCGTGGCGCCGGGGAAGCTCGCGCGTCGACGCGGTGTCGCTCACGATCGCACTGCTCTGCACGAAGAGCTTCGACTACCGAAAGCTCATGGTTGAGGCGCTTCGCGACGAGCGTGGCCTCGACCTCGCCGAGGTCGGCAAGGTCGACGTCATCCACGGGCGCATGATCGTGGAGGACCGCTCGGGGGCGGCGCTCGTCGACGAGCCGGTGAAGGCGTTCCACGGCGCGGCCCTGAAGGGCTGCGACGAGTGCGCCGACTTCCTCGGCCGCGCCGCTGACATCTCGATCGGCAGCGTCGGGAGCGCCGCGGGGTACTCGAGCGTCCTCGTCCGCACGGCCGCCGGCATGGAGGCCGTCGGGCGCGTGATCCCCGAGCTCGAGCTCGCCGAGCTCGATCGGCCCGAGGCGCTGGAGAAGCTCGACCGCCTCGACAAGCGGATCGCCGGCGAGTCGCTGCAGCGTCCGTTCGATCCCGACGGCCCGCTCTTCGTCGACTTCGAGGAGCACGTCACCTTCTACGCCGGCACCGAGCGCGCCCCGGTGTGGCGGGGTCGGTGAACGGGGCGCCTCCGGGCCCGCAGGGCGCGCCGGCGGCCGCCACCGGGGACCCGGCGGTGGGCAAGGACGCGCTGGTGCGGGCGGACGCCGGCTCGCCCTCGCTCCGCCTTCTCCGGGAACCGGAGCGCCTCCGCCGGGAGCTCCGTGAGCTGGTCGGCGAGAACCCCGCCGCGGCGAAGGACGCGATCGCCAGGCGCCTCAGCGAGCGCCTGTGGCGGGCCTGGCGGCCCGAGCTCGCACCCCGTGGCGGGTCGGCCCAGGCACTGCGGAGCGTGGTCGCCGGCGACGGCGTCGAGACGTGGCTCTGGGTGCTCGGCGATCGCCAGTGGGACCAGCTCGTGGAAGGGCTGGCCGGCCGGGTCGCGCGCCGGGTCTGACCTGGCCGGAGGTCACCCGTCGGGCTGAGCCGCCCCGGGGCTCGGCCGCGCGCCGCGCTCAGCGCACGTAGCAGTCGGCGACGCTCTGGCTGAGGTTCAGGTCCTGCAGGGACGCCGGGAGCGACGGTCCGGCGTAGAGCGAGGCCACCGCGGGGGAGCGGTTCCCCTCGGCGAGGAAGCCGGCCCCGGGCGTCGAGCCGCCGAGCTCCAGCTGGAAGAAGCGCGCCGTGACGTTCGAGACGACCCGGAACCCCGCGGCGTCGCTGCCGTCGTAGGGGGGGAGGTGCAGTGCGTCGGCGAGGGCGAGGAACCAGCGGTCGGGCTGGTCGATGGCGTCATAGAGGGCGACGGAGTTCTGCGGCGGGTTGCACGTGTCCGTCTCGCTCTGCACCACGAGCAGGGCTGGATCGCCGGTCGAGGCGCCGTAGTCGTCGGGTTCGAGCGGGTTCTCCTGGCCCGACAGGACCGCGACGGCGCGGTAGGTGAAGCCGTGCGCGAGCGAGCGGTAGGCCGGGTCGTGGTCGTAGGCGAGCGTGGCGACGGTCTCGCCGCCGTCGGACTGGCCGGCGAGCGCCAGGCGGGAGCTGTCGACGAGGCCGTGCAGGAGCGGGCAGGTCGCCCCGCCGGCGCTCGCCCGGAGGACCTGGCCCGTCACGAAGGCGACGTCGGCCGGCTGGTTGGTGCGGACGTCCGTCTCGGCGTTCGCATCCTGGTGCTGGGCGACGAGGCCCGCCACGCTCGTGTCTGGGAAGACGGGCGCGACGACGACGAACCCCGCCCGCACCCAGGCGTCGAGGAGCGCTGCGTACGTCACAGGGTCGATGCCGTAGCCGTGGGCGAAGACGATCGTCGGGAACGGGCCGTAGCCGTAGGCGGGCGTCGCGCCCGCCGTCTCGGCGCCGTGCCCACGCGTAGACAAGGTCGGATAGCGCAGCTCGGTCACGAGCCGGCGCCCCGGCGTCGAGGTGTTCGTGGCGTAGTCGAGCGTCGAACGGCTCGGATCGACGAAGGTGCAGCGGGCGAAGCCGACGGAGTAGTGGACGGGCGCAGGCTTCGCGCCGTGGCCCACAGCAGCCCCCTTGCCCGAGCCGCGCACGAGACCGAAGACGAGGACCGCGGCGACGACGACCACGACCAGGGCGAGGGCGGCGACTAGCCGGGCGCGTCGGCGGGCGGCCTGGCTGCGACGGCGAGTTCCGGGGCGCGTCGTCGACGGGCGCCCCGCGGGACGGGCAGCGGGCCGGGCCGACGGGAGCGGCCGTTGGGGCGGTCGGGGACGGCGGGGGGGTCCGCCGCCACCGGGACGCGGCGGGCTCACGCCGGCTCAGGGTACCGGAGGCCGGTCCCGGCGCCGTGGCACGCCGCCTCCGGCGCGGGCGCCCGCCGCCCCGTCACACGGAGGGGTGACGCCGAGCGCACGTGGCGCAGGTGCCGACCACCTCGACGGTGTGGCCGATGTCGACGAAGCCGTGGGTCGACGCCACCCGCTCGGCCCACTGCTCCACCTCGGGCCCCTCGATCTCGACCGTACGCCCGCAGACGCGGCAAAGCAGGTGGTGATGGTGGCCGCCGGTGCTGCAGCGGCGGTAGAGCGTCTCGCCCTCGTCGGCGCGTAGCGCGTCGAGCTCGCCGGCCTCGGCGAGCGACCGGAGCTGGTTGTACACGGTGGTGAGGCCGACCCGCTCACCCCGGGAGCGCAGCTCCGCGAACAGGTCCTGGGCGGAACGGAACCCGTCGGAGCTGTCGAGCACCGCGGCGAGGGCACGCTTTTGGCGGGTCGAGCGTTCCGGCGCAGTCGGCTCCGTGGCGTGGCGGTCAGTCACCTGCGACCTCCAGCGCGCTCGCCGGCAGCGGTACCGCCAGGGTCCGTGGCGACGTGCCGGTCATCGCGCACCGACCATGCCCGCCTGCATGGCGTCCTCCACCAGGTTGATGACGCGCTCGTCGACGAGGGCATAGGCCATCTCCTGTGCCCGCCGGGTGGGAACGACCAGCCCGGCGTCGCGCAGCACCTTCAGGTGCTGGGACATCAGCGGCTGGCTGACCGTCCGTCCGGCAGCGCCGAGCGCGGCCTGCAGCTCGTTCACGCAGCGCGCCCCCGCCCGCAGCTCGACGATGACCGCCAGGCGCACCGGGGAGGCGAGGGCCTTCATGAGCGCGGCGGCGCCAGCGATGCGATCGGGCGCGGCGTCGATGTCCATGATCGAACATTACCACGGGCGCATATAAGAGGTAGATGATAATAGCTGTTCCAGGTGGTGACGGTACGACTCCCAGGCTTGCCAGGCTAACTTGCAATGGTTCCCAACACGGGTTAGGTTACCTGCAACGATTACAGACAAGCGCGCGCTGGCGTGGGCCGGTCGGGAGCTGCGACCACGGAGCACCCGAGCGCGAGAAGGAGCCGAGATGATGTCCGCGAGCGCCCCCACCCCCTGCGGCGCCCCCGCCCGCGGCGGCAGGGATCCCCGACGCCCGGCGCGCACCTGGACGACACGCCGAGCCCTCGGGCTTGCGAGCGTCGCGTCGATCGGCCTCGCGCTGGCCGTCGGGCTGGCGAGCGCCGCCGCCGGAGCATCGCCCGCGGGCGGGACCGCGCGGGCGGTGGCGGCGAAGAAGCCCGGCACGGTCGTCCGGGTCGTCGCGGCCGAGAACTTCTGGGGGAGCATCGCCGCCCAGGTGGGCGGGAGCCACGTCGACGTCCAGAGCATCATCACGAACCCGAACACCGACCCGCACTCCTACGAGCCGACGCCGGCCGACGCTCGGACGATCGCCACGGCGCAGCTGGTCATTGTGAACGGCGTCGGCTACGACCCGTGGGCGCCGAAGCTGCTTGCCGCCGACTCGGACAAGTCCACCGTGCTCACCGTGGGCAGCCTGCTCGGACTGAAGAACGGCGACAACCCGCACCGGTGGTACAATCCGTCGGACGTCCGCCGGGTTGTGGCGGCGATCGCCGCGGACCTCGCTGCGATCGACCACCGCGACGCCGCCTACTTCAGCGCGCAGGCCCACCACTTCACGACCGTCTCGCTCGCGACCTACAACGGGCTGGTCGCGCAGATCAAGGCCAGGTATGCCGGGACCCCGGTCGGCGCGTCGGAGTCGATCTTTTCGATGCTCGCGCCCTCGCTCGGGCTGAAGCTCATCACGCCCTACTCGTTCCTGAAGGCGATCAGCGAGGGGACGGAGGTCTCCGCCGCCGACAAGGCGACCATCGACCGCCAGATCACCCACCACCTCATCAAGATCTACGTCTACAACAGCCAGAACACGACCCCGGACGTCCAGGCCCAGCTGGCCGAGTGCAAGGCGGCCCACATCCCGACGGCGACGATCACCGAGACGCTCGCCCCGCCGACGGCCACCTACCAGGCCTGGCAGGTGAGCCAGCTCCGCGGGATCCTCGCCGCCCTGCAGAAGGCGACCACCGGGTGAGGGCACCTCGAGCGGGCGCACTCCCGTCGCTCGACCGCCGGCCGGTCCCGGCGGAGCGCGCCGGTGGGGCCGACCGGCACGGCCGGGATGTCGACCGTGGGACGCTGGTCACTGTGCCCGACTCCTCGCTGGCGCCGGCCGTCGTCTTCCACGACGTGTCGGCGCGCCTCGGCGGCCGCACCATCTGGAGCCACGTCGACCTGGAGGTCTCGCAAGGCGAGTTCGTCGCCGTGCTCGGCCCGAACGGGGTCGGCAAGTCCACCCTGGTGAAGGTGGCGCTCGGGCTGCTCCCTGCCGTGGCCGGGCTGGTGGAGGTGCTCGGAGGTCCGCCGGGCGCGGCACGCCACGAGATCGGCTACCTGCCCCAGCGCCGCAGCTTCGACGCCGGGCTGCGGGTGCGCGGCGCGGACATCGTGCGCTTCGGGCTCGACGGCGACCGCTGGGGAAGTCCGATCCCCGGCCTGGATCGGCTGTTCGCCGGGCGCCGCGCCGCGGCCGCCCGGGTCGAGGAGGTGATCGACAAGGTCGGCGCGTCGGCCTACGCCGACCGGCCGGTCGGCGAGCTCTCCGGCGGTGAGCAGCAGCGCCTCCTCATCGCCCAGGCCCTCGTCCGCCGGCCTCGCCTCCTCTTCCTCGACGAGCCGCTCGACAGCCTCGACCTGCCGAACCAGGCGGGCGTCGCGGCGCTGATCGGTTCGATCTGCCGGGACGAGCACGTCGCGGTGGTGATGGTCGCCCACGACGTGAACCCGATCCTCGCCTATCTCGACCGCGTGGTCTACATCGCCCGCGGGGGCGCCGTGGCGGGCAAGCCCGAGGAGGTGATCACCGGCCCGACGCTGTCCCGGCTCTTCGACACGCCGATCGAGGTGCTGCGGACCTCCGACGGCCGGCTCGTCGTCGTCGGCCAGCCGGAGGCGCCGGCGCTCCACAGCGACCGTCACCACCTCGACGGCCACCGGTGATCCGCCTCGCCGGCGCGACGGGCATCGGCGCCTCGGGAGCGCCGTCCCTGACCTGGAACGTGGTCGCCGACGTCCGCCAGCTGCTCGCCTTCCACTTCATGGTCAACGCCCTCGAGGCGGGGACCATCGTCGCGGTCACCGCGGGAGCGATCGGCTGGTTCATGGTGCTCAGGCGCCAGGCGTTCGCGGGCCACACCCTCGCGGTGGTGGGCTTCCCCGGCGCGGCGGGCGCCACATGGCTCGGGCTGCCGCTCGCGGCGGGCTACTTCGGCTTCTGCCTGATGGCGGCGCTCGTCATCGCCGCGGTGCCCCGCGCCCGTCAGGGGAGCTCGCGCAGCGTCGAGACGGCGGTGATCGGCACCGTGCAGGCCTTCGCGCTCGCGGCGGGGATCCTGTTCGTCAACCTCTACCAGGGCTTCGCCAACGGGGTCGATGCGCTGTTGTTCGGCAGCTTCCTCGGCGTCACCGACACGCAGGTGCGCGTCCTGCTCGCCGCGGGTATCGGCGCCCTCGCCGTCCTGGCGCTGATCGGTCGCCCCCTCCTCTTCGCCTCCGTCGACGCCGACGTCGCCGCCGCCCGCGGCGTCCCCGTTCGGCTGCTGTCCGCCGTCTTCCTGCTCCTGCTCGGCGCCGCGGTGGCCGAGGCGAGCGAGATCACCGGCTCGCTCCTCGTCTTCGCGCTCCTCGTGATGCCCGCCGCCACGGCGCAGCAGCTCACCGCCCGGCCCCGCCTCAGCATGGTGCTCGCGATCGTCGTCGGGCTCGTGGTGACGTGGCTCGCCCTCGGCGTGGCGTACTTCTCGCCGTACCCGGTCGGCTTCTTCCTGACGACCTTCGCGTTCGGCGCCTACGTCCTGGCCGCCGTGGGGCGCCACGCCACCGCACTGCTCGACCGGCGTGCCGCCCGAGCGGTCGTGCCGGCGAACGGACGGGCGTGAGCGCGCCAGTGCTCGCGCTCGCAGGCCCCTTTACGGGGATCGGCCACATGCTCTCGCACCCATTCATGGACTATGCGTTCGTTGCGGGCTCCCTGATCGCCCTCGCCACCGGACTCGTCGGCTACTTCGTGGTGCTCCGGGGGCAGGTGTTCACCGGCGACGCGCTCGGCCACGTCGCCTTCACGGGCTCGCTCGCAGCGCTCGCCCTCGGTGTCGACCTGCGCATCGGCCTCTTCGTCTCCTGCATCCTCGTCGGTGTCGTGATGGGAGCGCTCGGTCGGCGGGGTCTCGCCGACGACGTCGTGATCGGCAACGTCTTCGCCTGGATCCTCGGGCTCGGCGTCCTCTTCCTCACCTTCTACGCGACCTCCCGGGGCGGCTCGAACGGGACGGCGAGCGTCCAGGTCCTGTTCGGGTCGATCTACGGCCTCTCCCGCGCCCAGGCGGCGGTTGCGGCCGGCATCGCCGGGGGGACCATCGTCGCCCTCCTCGCCATCGCCCGGCCCTTGCTCTTCGCCAGCCTGGACGAGGCTGTCGCCGCGGCGCGTGGGGTGCCGGTGCGCCTGCTCGGCCTCGGCTTCCTCGCCCTCGTCGGCCTTACGGCCGGCGAGGCGACGCAAGCGGTCGGCGCGCTCCTCCTCCTCGGCCTCGTCGCCGCGCCCGCCGGCGCCGCCCAGCGGCTCACGGACCGGCCGTGGCAGGCCATGTGGCTGTCGGCCGTCCTGTCCGTCCTGTCGATGTGGGTGGGCCTCACGCTGTCGTACGCCGTCTCGGACCTCCCGCCGAGCTTCTCGATCCTCGCCGTGGCGACCGCCTGCTACGCCCTGTCCTGGGCGTGGACGGCGCCGGGGCGGCGGGCCGTCCGAGCGCCCGCCGCGTAACCGCCCGGGCGGGCGGCCACGGCAGACGCCATGGCGGCGCGGGCGGGTCGCCGAGGCCGTCTCGGCACCCGGACAGGGCGCGCGGTTCCCGGCATCTGCTGCAAGAGACGTCCGAGGCGACGACACAGCCCCGCCGTATGCTCGCCGCGTGCGCGGGCGGATCGAGATCGTCGAGCACGGCGAGCCCTCCTTCGCCGCGCTGGCCAGGGAGGTCGGCGCCGCTCAGGCCGGCGACGCGCTCGCGCCCGTCACGGTCGTGTGCCCCTCTGCCAGGTCGGCCGTCCGCTTCCGTCACCGCCTCGCATGGCGCGTGCGCCGCCCGGGAGGCGGGCGGGGCGTGGCCAACGTGCGCTTCGTCACCCTCGCCGAGCTCATGGCGGAGCTTGCCGGCGCGCGGGCAAGAGCGGGCGGGTGCCAGCCGGCCACCCGGGTGGCGCTCACCGCCGCCCTGCGAGCCGCGCTCCACGAGCATCCCGGGCCGCTCGCGCGGGTGGCCGCGCACCCGTCAACGGAGGCGGAGCTCGTCGACCGCTATTTGGAGCTGCGCCAGGCCGGGGACGAGGCGCTGGAACGCCTGGAGTCGCGCGGCGCCCGCGGCGCGCACGTCGCGCGCCTCTGCCGCTTGGCGCGCGCCCGGCTCGCCGGCGGCTGGTACGACGACGTCGACCTGGCGGCGCTCGCCGCCGACGCCGTCGCCGGGACGGGAAATGTCGACCTCGGCGAGGTCGTGGTGCACCTCCCCGAGCGGATGCGCCCGTCGGAGGCCCGCTTCCTCGGCACCCTCGCGGCCGGAGGGCCCGTCACCGTCCACGTCGGCACGGTGGGCGACGAGGCGGCGGACGCGCCGGCGTGGCGGGTCGTCAGCGCACTCGTCGACGCCGGCTTCCCCGATCCGGGCGCCCGGCCGGCCGGTGCCCCCTCGGATCCGAGCCGCCCCGTCGGGGTCGACGAGCTCGTCGAAGCTCAGGATCCCGACGCCGAGGTGCGTGAGGCGACCCGCCTCGTCGTGGAGCGCCTCGCCGCCGGGTCGCGGGCCGAGCGCGTCGCCGTGCTCTACGCCTCGCCGTCGCCCTACGCCCGCCTCGTCGCGTCGGCCTTCGAGGACGCCGGCGTCCCCTGGAGCGGGCCCGGGCCGGACGGCCTCGAGGTCTCGCCCACCGCTCGCGCGCTCACCGGCCTCGTCCGCCTGGCGCTCGGCTGGCGCGACCGGCGCGTCCTCGCCCGCGGCGAGGTCATCGACTGGCTGCGCTCGGCGCCGGTGATCGAGCCGGGCGGCCGCGTGGCGCCGGTCGGCGAGTGGGACTGGGTATCCAGGGCGGCGGGCATCGTGGACGAAGGGGCGACCGGCTGGCGGATGCGCCTCGCCGGATTCGCCGCGCGCGAGCGCGCCCGCCGGGAGGAGGCGATCGTGACCGACGCCGCTCCGGGCGACGCAGCGGGCGAGCGCCGCGCCACGGCCGCGGAGCGCGCCAGGGCTGCCGGCGAGGGGCTCTCGACGTTCGTCGAGGCGCTGGAGGCGACCTGTCGCGAAGGATGCGCCGCCGGCAGCTGGCCCTCCATCGCCGGGTGGGCGGCGGCGGCGCTCGACCGCTTCCTCGGCGCGCCCGCTGCCCGCGCCGGGGGGGACCCGCAGGCGGCCGCGGCCGACGCGCTCGTGCTCCGGGTGCTCGCCGAGCTCTCGACGCTCGACGAGCTCGACCCGCAACCCGACCTCGCGGGCTTCGCGGCAGCGCTCGACGTCGGCCTGGCACGCGTTGGGGCGCCTGCCGGAAGGTTCCCGACCGGCGTCGTCGTCGGTCCCCTCGAGGCCGTCGCAGGGCTCGACCTCGACCTGACCATCGTCGTCGGCTGCGCCGAGGGAGCGCTCCCGCGCCGGCCGCCGCCGAGCCCGCTCCTCGGCACGGCGGACCGGGAGGCGGCCGGCCTCGATGAGGCCACGTCGGGCCGCGTCGTCGAGCGGGACCGCCGCCGGCTGCTCGTCGCGCTCGCGGGCGCCGGGCGATCGGTGGCCACCTACCCGAGGACCGACGGGCGCGCTAGGCGCGCCAAGGTGCGCTCCCGCTTCCTCGGCGCCCCCGGGCCCGTCTACCACGCCCCGACCTTCGCCGGCTCGCTCGTGGGCGTCGGCGAGGGCCGGCGAGCCGCGACCTCGCCCGTCGAGGTCGAGTGCGCCGCCCTGCTCGCTTGCGCCGATGGCGGTGGCGACGTGGAGCGCCACCACCTCGTCGTCGGCTCGGCCGAGCTCTCCCGGGGCCTCGCCGTCGTCTCGGCGCGAGAGCGCCACCAGCCGGGCCGGTTCTCGGGTCTCGTGGGGGGCGCCGCCGAGGCGCAGCTCGACCTCGCCCCGTTCTCGCCCACGCGGCTCGAGGACTTCGCCACCTGCCCGTTCCGGTACTTCCTTCGCCACGAGCTCGGCTGCGAGACCGTCGAGGAGCCCGAGCGCCGCTCCGAGATCAGCCCGCTCGACCGGGGATCGCTCGTCCACGGCGTCCTGGAGCGCTTCGTCGGCGAGCTGATCGACCGCTCGACCGCCGGCGCTCCGCTCCCCGCAGCGGACGAGGCGGCCCGCCTACGCGATATCGCGCTCGAAGAGTGCGGTCACTACGAGCAGGCCGGCCTCACGGGCCGCCGGGCGCTGTGGGAGGTCGACCGCAGGATCGTGCTCGAGCGACTGGAGTCCGAGCGCCGGCGCGACGCCGACCGCCGGGCGGCGGGCGTCGTGCCGATCGGCGTGGAGCGGGCGTTCGGCGACGGCGAGCAGCCGCCGGTCGAGATCGCGGCGGGCACGACCCGCCTGCGCTTCCGGGGCAAGATCGACCGCATCGACCGCGAGCCCGATGGGTCGGTCTCGGTCGTCGACTACAAGACGGGATCGCGCCGCTACGACAGCGACGACCCGTTCGACCGGGGCAGGCACCTCCAGCTCGCGGTGTACGCGCTGGCCGCAGCCGCCGCCTTCTTCGGGGGTGGCGACCCGCCGGCCGTGACGGCGCGCTACCGCCTGCTCGACCAGGACGGCGACGAGGTCCCCTTCGCGTTCGACGAGACGAGCCGGGCGCGCCTCGACGAGGTGCTCGGCACCCTCGTCTCGACGATCGCCTCGGGCTGCTACCCCCAGCACCCCGGACCTCGTATCTGGGGCGGTTTCGACAACTGCACGCGCTGCGACTTCCGCCAGCTCTGCCCGCTCGACCGGGACCGCTTCTGGGAGCGGGCGCGCGAGGTGCCCGCCATCGCCGGCTACGCCCGTCTCGCGGGGGGAGAACCCGACGATGAGTGACCGGCCGTGAGCGACGCCTCCGTTCCGGTCGCCGCCGCCGTGGACGCCGCGGCGGACGCGCTCGCCGACGCCGCCGCTCGCGAGCGGATCCGAAGCGACCTCGACGCCACGCTGTTCGTCGAGGCGGGCGCGGGGACCGGCAAGACGAGCGCCCTCGTCGGTCGCATCGTCGAGCTCGTCCGCTCGGGCAGGACCGAGCTGGCGGGCGTCGCCGCGATCACCTTCACGGAGGCCGCCGCCGCGGAGCTTCGCGAGCGCGTCCACGACCGGATCGCCAAGCTCGCCGAGGCGGACCCGGGCGACGAGCGGCTTGCCGCGGCGCTGCTCCAGGTCGACGAGGCCGTGATGACGACGATCCACGCCTTCGCGCAACGCATCCTCGCGGACCACCCCCTCGAGGCGGGGCTGCCGTTGCGCCTGCGCGTGCTCGACGAGATCGACGCCTCCATCGAGTTCGAGAGCCGCTTCGCCGGGCTCCTCGACCAGCTCGGCGCCGAGTCCTCGGCGGCGAACCTGCTGGTCGCCGCACGGGCGGTCGACCTGCGCGCCGATTCGCTGCGCGAGCTCGCCCGCGCGTTCGACGAGTCCTGGGACGCCTACGTGCCAGGTCCGGACCCAAGCCGGAGCAGCCGGGTCGCACGGCCGGGGATCGAGGAGCTGCCCGGGCTCGTCGACGACTGGGTCGACCGGCTCGATCAGGCGATCAGTGAGGCGGTGGGGTTGCGGGGGTGCTGTCGCGACCCGGACGACCGCCTGCTCGCCGTCATCGACCGCCTCGCCGCCGAACGGGCGACGATCGCGGCCGCCACGGACTGGGTCGACCGGCTACGACGGCTCCTCGCGCTGAAGGTCGGCGCGGCGCTGGTCGGCGTCAGGGACGCCTGGACCGGCTGCGACGTCGCCGACGCCAGGGCCGCCGTCGCCGCCTGCCGTGAGGTGCGGGAGGCGGCGCAGGCCGAGCTCGTCGACCTCGTGCTCGTCGCGCTCGGCGAGCGCCTGTCCGCCGAGGCCGTCGCCGCAGCGGACCGGCGCAGGGCCGCGGGCGAGCTGCGCTTCCACGACCTGCTGGTCCACGCCCGGGACCTCCTCGCCCGCGACCAGCGGGTCCGCCTCGCGCTCGCCGAGCGCTACCGCTACATCCTGGTCGACGAGTTCCAGGACACCGACCCGATCCAGTTCGAGATCGTCCAGCTCCTCGGGGCGCGTTCGCCGGGAGGCCCGCTCGAGCCGGGGAAGCTGTTCTTCGTCGGCGACCCCAAGCAGTCGATCTACCGCTTCCGCGGTGCCGACGTCCGTCGCTACGAGGCCGCACGTGCCGCCGTCGCTGGCGGCGATCCGACGCGCCTCGTGGCGAACTTCCGTTCCGTGCCGGGCGTGATCGAGTGGGTCAACGCCGTCTTCGGAGCGCTGCTTGACGGGGGCGTTGCCGTGGGCGCGGGCGATCCGATCACGGACGTCGCGGCGGGCGGCGCTCGGGGGCCGGCCTACGCGGCGCTCGCCCCGGCGCGGGCGCGCCGGTCGCCGGACGCCCCCGTCGTCGTCCTCGGCGGTCCGTCCGACGAGCGCGAGCGTGCCGGCGAGCGTCGCAGGCGCGAGGCGGAGGCGATCGCGTCGACCATCGCCGGGGCGGTGGGCGAGGGCTGGACGGTCGAGGGGGACGGTGGCGCGCGCCCGGCGCGCCACGGCGACGTCGCCGTCCTGGTGCCGCGCCGGACGGGCCTCGCCGAGCTCGAGCAGGCGCTCGACAGCGCGGACGTGCCCTACCGGGTGAGCTCGACGACCCTCGTCTACCAGTCGGCCGAGGTCCGCGACCTCGTCGCCTGTTTGCGGGCGATGCGCTCGCCGTCGGACGGCCCGGCGGTCGTCGCGGCGCTCCGGACCCCGTACCTCGGCTGCGGCGACGACGACCTCCTCTCCTGGCGCCGGGCCGGCGGCTCGTGGCGCCTCGACGGGGACGTCCCGGCCGGAGCGGGGCCGGAGCACCCCGTCGCCGGAGCGCTCGGCGAGCTCGGTGCCCTCGCGGCCCGCTGCCGCGCCGCCGGCCCCGTCCCGGCCCTCGAGGCGCTGGTGCGCGACCGCCACGTGCTCCAGCTCGCGGCGGGGCGCCGGCGGAACCTGGAGGCGCTGCGCCGCGTCCGCTTCGTCCTCGACCAGGCGCGCTCGTTCGTCGAGGCGGGCCGCACCAGCGTGTCCGAGCTGCTGGTCTGGATGGACCTGCAGGCAGAGGATCAGGTCCGCACGGTGGAGCTTCCGCCGCCGGAGGACGACGAGGACGCCGTCGAGATCATGACGATCCACGGCGCGAAGGGCCTCGAGTTCCCCCTCGTGGTCGTGGCCGAGCTGGGCGGCCGGCCCCGGGCCGCGGCCGCACGGCCGACCGTGCTGCCGACGGGAGGGGGCGGCTTCGAGATCCACGTGAACAAGGAGCGCCGGACCCTCGGCTTCGCCGGCCTCGCCGAGCAAGAGCAGCTCCTCGAGCGCGCCGAGCAGCTCCGGCTCTGCTACGTGGCGGCGACCCGGGCGCGCGACCACCTCGTCGTGGCGCTCCACCACTCGCCGGCCGCCACGCGTGGCGCCGCCTCGCTGGCGCAGCTCCTCCACGAGGCGAGTGCCCGGTGGCCCGCGCTGTGGCGCCAGGGCGCCGAGCCGCAGGCGCTCCCGGCGCCGGACCGGCGCCCTCGGCCCCGTGAGGACGCCGGTGCCGGCGTCCCGGCGGGCCGCCCGGGCGGTCCTGGCGCCACCCCGGACAGCTACGCCCGCTGGCTCGCCGAGCACGAGGCGCTCGTCGCGCGCTTGCAGGTGCCGGGGAGCGTGGCCGCGACCGAGCTCGCCGACGGGCCGCTCGCCCGTCCGGGGGCACCGGCGGCCGCGGGGCCCGGCTCGGACGGCGCCGGGGAGGCGGGTCACGACCCGGCGCCGTGGCGCGGCCGGCGGGCCGCGACCGCGGTCGGCCGCGCCGTGCACGCCGTCCTCCAGCGCGTCGACCTCGCGACGGGCGCGGGCCTCGACGAGCTGGCGGCGATGGCGGCGGCGGACGAGGGCTGCACGGAGCGCCTGGCGGAGGTGGCGGAGCTCGCCGCTGCGGCGCTCTCTGCCCCGGTGGTCGTGGCGGCGTCGACCAGCGCGACGCTCCGGCGCGAGCTGCCGGTGACGGTCGCGGTCGGGGACGGCGTCGTCGACGGGATCGTCGACTGCTGCTTCGACGACGGCGACGGGATCGTGCTCGTCGACTACAAGACCGATGCGCTCGCCCGTCCCGAGGACGTCCCCGCCGCCGCCGAGCGCTACCGGCTGCAGGTCGGCGCCTACGCCCTCGCGCTCGGCGAGGTGCTCGGCCGGCCCGTGTCGCGCTGCGTGCTCGTCTTCCTGGCGCCCCCGTCGGGCGCCGTCGAGCTGGAGGTGGACCGCCTGGCCGAGGCGGTGGCGGATGCCCGCCGGGCGATCCTCTCCCGGTTCACTCCCGCATGAGGCGGGCCCAGCGCGTCCTCGGCGGACGCTCGGGTCAGGGACGCGGGCCGAGCCCCGCCGCGGTGTAGATCGCGTCGATGGTCGCCATGTTGCCGATGGCGTCTGTTCCCCCGGTGATCGGCTCCTCCTCGCCCGCGAGCACGCGCACGAACGACCGCAGCTGGTAGAGGTACGACGTCCCGGCCTCGATCGTCTCCTCCATCCGGCGACCGTTGGCGAGCGTGGCCTCGATGCGGTGGCCGAACTGCGGCGCCATCGGGTTGAGCGCGTGCAGCGTGCCGTTGCGCCCCCGGAGATCGAGGAAGGCCGCTTCCGGCAGTGACGGCGAGTCGGCCGCCATCGAGCAGCGGATCACGGCGTCGAGCCCGGAGGGGAAGCGAAGCTCGGCCTCCATCGTCACGTCGATGCCCTTCGGGCCCTCCGTCGCCTCGGCACGGACGACCTCGGGCTCCTCGGCGGTGATCGTGCGGACCCAGTGGATGGGGTAGCAGCCGAGGTCCATCGTGGCGCCACCGCCGAGCTCGAGCACGTAGCGGATGTCGGTCGGAGGAATCGCCGCGTCGAAGTGCCCCTCCCCGCTCTCGAGCGGGCCGATCTCCCGGGCGAGTTCGATGACCCGCCCGGCGACGGGATGGAAGCGCCAGTGGAAGGCCTCGACCAGCCGGCGGTCGGCGCGCTCGGCCGCGGCGACCATCTCCCGGGCCTCGCCGGCGTTGGCGGCGAAGGGCTTCTCGCAGAGCACGTGCCTGCCGGCCTCGACCGCGGCGATCGTCCACTCGGCGTGCAGGCTCGCCGGCAGCGCCACGTAGACGGCGTCGAGCGACTCGTCCTCCACCAGCTCGCGGTAGCTGCGGTGCACCGTGGGGATGCCGTGCGCGGCGGCGAACGCCTCGGCCCGTGCCACGTCGCGCGCCGCCACGGCGGCGACCTCCACCCCCTCGACCAGCGCCGCAGGCTCGAGCAGCGCCTTCGGTGTGATGCGAGCAGCTCCGAGCACGCCGATCCGCATGAGCTCCCCTTCCGCCTGCCGTGCGACCGGAGGGCCGTCTCGCCCGCCGGTCGCACCGTAGCGCCGCGGGAGGGCGAGGCGCTCCGGGCGCGACGGCGGCCGACGCGACGCCCCGCGTGCGCGAGGCGGCGACAGCCCCGTTGTACGGTTCGGACGTGGCCGGAGGCAGCGACGATGTCGAGACGCTGCGCGTGCTCGAGGCGTCGCTCTGGCGGCCCGAGACCCGCTTCGACACGGCGCACATGGAGCGGGTGCTGGCGCCGGGATTCACCGAGTTCGGGCGCTCCGGCGAGCGCTACAGCCGTGACGCCTGCCTGAACGCACCGTCGCGCGCCTTCGAGGCCGAGCTGCCGCTGCGGCAGCTCAGGATCGAGCTGCTCGGCGCGGACGTCGCCCTGCTCACCTACGTCAGCGCGGTGTCCGATGGCGGGGCGGCGGTGCACGCGAACCGATGCTCGGTGTGGACGAGGACGGCCGAGGGCTGGCGGCTCCGTTTCCATCAGGGCACGCCCACGGCGGCGGGCGGCTGACGCGCGAGGCGCGTCAGCCTGCCGGCGCCCGGCGCCAGGTGCGAACCCCATCGGGGCGTGTCACACGGCCGTGGTTACCATGACCGCGTGAGTGCCGACGACGTCGCTGCAGCGCTCGGCGAGGTCGTCGCCCAGCTCCCCGGTGGCGGCGAGGTCCGAGACGGCCAGCTCGCCATGGCCCAAGCGGTCGCCCGGGCGTTCGCCGAGGGGCGCCATCTGGTCGTGCGGGCCGGGACCGGCACGGGCAAGTCCCTCGGCTACCTCGTCCCGGCCGTCCTCGCCGGCAAGCGCGTCGTCGTCGCCACGGCCACCAAGGCGCTCCAGGACCAGCTGGCCTCGAAGGACCTGCCCCTCGTGTTCGCGGGCACGCGGCGGCGGCCGTCCTTCGCCGTCTTGAAGGGTCGCTCGAACTACCTGTGCGTCCAGCGCGTGCGCGAGGCGCAGGCGGCCGGCGCCCAGGGCGCGCTCGGCGAGGAGGACACCGGCCGCGCCAAGCTGGGCGAGGAGGCGCGCCGCGTCGCTGAGTGGGCGGAGCGCACCACCACGGGCGACCGGGCCGAGCTCGAGATCGAGCCGGACCCGCGCCTGTGGGCGTCGTTCAGCGTCACCGCTGACGAGTGCCCCGGCGCCTTCCGCTGCCCCTCGGGCGGGGAGTGCTTCGCCGAGGCGGCGCGCAACCGGGCGGCCGCCGCCGACGTCGTCGTCGTCAACCTCCATCTCCTCGGGGCCGACCTCGCATCCGACGGCGCCGTCCTGCCCGAGCACGACGCCCTGATCGTCGACGAGGCCCACGAGCTGGAGGACGTGCTCACCGCCAGCCTGGGCTGCTCGATCGGCGCCGGGCGCGTCCGGGCCCTGGCCGCGACGGCGCGCGCCGCGCTCGGCGGTTCGCCGAGGCGCCGGCGCTCCGGCGCCGGCGCGGACGGCCCGGAGAGCGCCGTCGACCAGGTGATGGAGGCGGCCGACCGGCTGGAGCGCGCCCTCGGCGAACGGGCGGGCGAGCGCCTGCGCGGGGGAGCGAGCGGCGAGCTCGGCGAGGTCGTGGCGCTCCTCGCCGGGCGCATCGAGCGCCTGGAGGCGGAGCTGCACCGCGCCGCCGGCGGCGCGAAGGCGGGGGGAGCCGAGGGCGCGGGCGGCGAGCGCGGCCAGCGGCTGACCCGGGCCCTTCTCGTCGCCGGCCGCCTGCGCGAGCAGCTCGCCATGCTCGCCGAGCTCGGTGAGGACGACGTCGCCTGGGTGGAGGGCGGACCGCGCCCGACCCTCGAGGTCGCGCCCGTCGACGTCGCACCGGTCCTCAAGGAGAAGGTCTTCGATGAGCGGCCGGTCGTACTCACCAGCGCGACCGTGCCCCCCGGGTTGGCGGCGCGGCTCGGCGCCGACCAGGCCCGGACCGAGGAGCTCGACGTCGGCAGTCCGTTCGCCTACCAGGAGCAGGCGCTCCTCTACTGCGCCGCCCACCTGCCCGACCGCCGCCGGCCCGACGCCGAGGCGGCCATCCACGACGAGCTGGCCGCCCTGGTGGACGCCGCCGGGGGCCGGACGCTCGCCCTGTTCACCAGCCGCGCGGCGATGGAGCGCGCCGCGGAGGCGATGCGCAAGCGACTCGGCTGGCCGATCCTGGCCCAGGGCGACGCCTCGAAGAGCGCCCTGCTGGAGGAGTTCGCCGCCGAGGCCGGTGCCTGCCTGTTCGCGACGATGGGGTTCTGGCAGGGGGTCGACGTGCCTGGGGCGACGCTCGCCCTCGTCGTGATCGACCGGATCCCCTTCCCGAGGCCCGACGACCCGCTGATGGCCGCCCGCCGCGAGCGGGCCGGGCCCTCGGCCTTCCGCACCATCGACCTGCCGCGTGCTGCCAGCCTGCTCGCCCAGGGCGCGGGACGACTGGTGCGCAGCGCCGGGGACCGCGGCGTCGTGGCCGTGCTCGACTCCCGCCTCGCCACCGCCTCCTACCGCTGGGACCTCGTCCGGGCGCTGCCGCCGATGCGCAGGACGAAGGAGCGCGCCGAGGCGGAGGCGTTCCTCCGGACGATCCACCGTGACGCGTCGCAGGCCGAGCAGGCCGGCGGCCGGCCGAAGGCGCGCAAGGCGCCAGCGGTCAGTAGCCGAGCCGCTCGATGACGTCGAGGCGCCGCTGCCAGTCCTTCTCCACCTTCACATGGAGGTCGAGGTAGGTGCCCGGGGGAAGGGCGCGTCGCGCCGCGGTGCCGGCCGCCTTCAGCACGGAGCCGCCGCGCCCGACGACGATCGCCTTTTGCGACTCGCGCTCGACGAGGATCTCGCAGCGCACGTAGGGCCACTCCCACTCGGTGACCCGGCAGGCGATCGAGTGCGGGAGCTCCTCGCGCGCCACCCGCAGCAGCTGCTCGCGCACGAGCTCGGCGACGTAGAAGGCCTCCGGGGCGTCGCTCACCATCCCGTCGGGGAAGTAGCGCGGCCCCGCCGGCAGCCGGGCGATGACGTGCTCGACGAGCGCGTCGATCCCGGTCCCGGTGAGCGCCGAGACCGGGAAGTACTCCGCCTCCGCCAGGCCGAGCTGGTCGGCCGCCCGGGTCAGCTGGGCGAGGATCTCGGTCGGCGTGGCCCGGTCGGCCTTGTTGACGACGATGACCGTGTCGGGCGGCACCCGGCCGGCGACGAAGCGGTCGCCCGGCCCGATCGCCGCGGTCGCGTCGACGACCAGCAGGCAGACGTCGACGTCGTCGAGGGAGTCCGAGGCCGTCTCGTTGAGGCGGGCACCGAGGGGCGAGCGGGGCTTGTGGATGCCGGGCGTGTCGACGAAGACGGCCTGGAAACCGGGACCGTCCAGCACGCCCCGCACGCGCGTCCTCGTCGTGTTCGGCGTCGAGGAGGTGATGGAGACCTTCGACCCGACGATGCGGTTGACGAGCGTCGACTTGCCGACGTTCGGGCGCCCGACGACCGAGATGAAGCCCGAGCGGAAGCCGGTGCCCCCGCCGGTGCCGCCGGCGCCGGCGGGGTCGGAGCTGGCGGCACCGGTGCCGCCCGCTGCCTCGTCAGGACCGGTGCCGGGGCTGCTCACAGCGTGCCGGGGCGCTCGGACACGGCACCCTCCCCGCGGGGCGGGTCGCCCACCGGCGCCCGCTCTGCCTCGCCCGGCACGGTGCCGTCGCTGCCGACGACGGCGGCCTTCACGACCCCGACCGCGCCGATGCGCCGGCCCTGGACGCGCTCGGCGACGAGGAGGCAGCCGGCCGACTCGGCCGACTCGCCCTCCGCCGGGACGTGCCCGAGCAGGTGGAGCAGGAGCCCCCCGACGGTGTCCCAGTCGCCGACGGGGAGCGCGGTGCCGAGCAGCTCGTTCACCTCGTCCACCGGCATGCGCGCCGACACCCGGTAGCCGCTCTCCGAGACCGGGACCATCAACGGCTCGTCGGTGTCGAACTCGTCGACGATCTCGCCGACGAGCTCCTCGATGAGGTCCTCGAGCGCGACGACGCCGGCGGTCCCGCCGTACTCGTCCACGACGATCGCCAGGTGGAACTGCTCGGCCTGCATCTCGCGGAGCAACGGCGCGACGCGCTTGGTCTCGGGCACGAAGTGCGCCGGCCGGACCACCTCGGTGACGGGGCGCTCCTCGCCGCCGTCGCGGCTCGCGCGCATCAGGTCCTTCGTGTAGGCGATGCCGAGGACGTCGTCCAGGCTCGTCGAGAAGACGGGGATCCGGCTGAGGCCGGACGTCATCGCCCGCTCCAGCACGGCGCCGACCGTCGAGGAGGCGTCGACCGCGACGACGTCGGGACGCGGCCGCATCACCTCGCGCACGATCGTGTCACCGAACTCGATGATCGAGGAGATGAGGGCGCGCTCCTCGCTCTCGAGCACCTCCTCGGCGACGGCCACGTCGGCGAGGGCGAGGATCTCGGACTCGGTGACGTCCGGCTCGAGGTCGGCCGCGTTGTCCCCGGGCGTGACGAGGCGCGAGAGCCCGATGAGCAGGCCCGACACCAGCCGGACCGGCGGGAAGCGGATGACCGCGGTCACGAACGGCGCGGCGAACAGCGCGGCGCGGTCCGCGTGGCGGACGGCCCAGTGCTTCGGGACCGCCTCGGCGGCGACGAAGATCACCACGACCTCGAAGACGGTCGCGACCGCGACGCCGAGCGGACCGAACAGGCGCGAGGCCTCCACGCCGACGAGCGTCGCCGCGACGAGCTGGCAGATCAGCACCAGCAGGAGGACCGGCGCGAGGAACACCTCGGGGTTCTCGACCAGACGGCTGAGCGAGCGCGCCCCGTGGCGCCCCTGCTCCTCGAGGGCCTTGGCGCGCGCCCGCGACATCCGCACGAGCCCGGTCTCGGCGAGCGCGAGCATCGACGCCACGGCGAGCAGCACGATGACGGCCGCCAGGATCGCGCCGTCGGCGGCGCCGAGGCTCGACGCCAGCTCCGGCGCGGGGCTCATTCCTCGGGCCCCGAGCTGCGCTCAGCGCCCGAGACCCGCCGGTGGTGGGCGTCGAGCAGCTCCTGCTCGCGTGCCTCCATCGTCTCGGCCTCCTCAGGGACCTCGTGGTCCATCCCGAGCAGGTGGAGGATGCCGTGGACGAGCAGCAGGGCGAGCTCGTCCTCGTAGGAGGAGCCGTGGTCGGGCGCGTTGCGCCAGGCGACCTCGGGGCAGATCACGACGTCGCCGAGGAGCGTCGGCAGGCCGCCGTCCTCAGGCGGCTCCCATCCCGGGCCGCTCCCGCCGGCGTCCGGCGAGCGGCCGGCCGGGACGGGGCCGTCGTCGATCGGGAAGGACAGCACGTCGGTCGGCCCGCTGCGGTCGAGGAAGCGCTCGTTCAGCGCGGCGATCGCGGCCTCGTCGACGAAGAGCACCGACAGCTCGGCGTGGCCGCGCACACCCTCGGAGCGCAGCGTCGCCTCGGCGAGCGCGGCCCAGCGGGCGCAGTCGACCGGGCGGTCGGACTGCTCGTCCGCGACGAAGACCTCGAGTGGCACGCCCGCTCAGCGATCGCTGGACGGCGCCGACGTCCGGTCGTACGCGGTGACGATGTCGCGCACGATGCGGTTGCGGACGACGTCGGACTGGTCGAGGCGGACGAAGGCGAGGCCCTCGATGCCCTCCAGGATCTCCTGCAGCCCGACGAGGCCCGACCTGCCGGCCTGCACGTCGATCTGGGTGACGTCGCCGGTGACGACCGCCTTCGTGCCGAAGCCGATGCGGGTGAGGAACATCTTCATCTGCTCGGGCGTGGTGTTCTGGGCCTCGTCGAGGATGACGAAGCTGGAGTTCAAGGTGCGGCCGCGCATGAACGCGAGCGGCGCCACCTCGATCGTCCCCCGTTCGAGCAGTCGCTGGGTGCCTTCGGGCTCGAGCATGTCGTAGAGGGCGTCGTAGAGCGGGCGCAGGTAGGGGTCGACCTTGGCCATCAGGTCGCCCGGCAAGAAGCCGAGCCGCTCGCCCGCCTCGACCGCCGGCCGGGCGAGGATGATCCGGCCGACCTGCTTGGCCTGCAGGGCCTGCACCGCCAGGGCGACCGCGAGGTAGGACTTCCCGGTGCCTGCCGGGCCGATCCCGAAGGTGATGGTGTTGTTGGCGATCGCGTCGGCGTAGCGCTTCTGGCCCGCCGTCTTCGGCCGGACCGGCTTGCCGCGTGCGCCGCGCACCACCTCGGCGCTCAGCACGTCGGAGGCCTTGACGTCCGCCTTGACCATCTCGATCGTGCGGCCGACGTTCGCCTCGTCGAGCAGGTGGCCCCGCTCGAGGAGGACGACGAGCTCGCCGAAGAGCTGGCTGACGCGAGTGGCGGCGGGGCCCTCGATGGTGATCTCGTTGCCGCGCACGTGGATCGTCGTGTCGTCGAACTCCTGCTCGACGAGGCGCAGGAGCTCGTCCCGCTCGCCGAGGAGGCCGACCATGAGGTCGTTCCCCGGGACATGGATCTTCAGCTGGGTGGCAGACACGGTGACCAGGCCAGGGTACCAGCGACTGGTCGCGCTCCGCGCGGTGCGGCCCTCAGCCGGGGGGCCAGGCCATCTGGCGGCCGCCGATGACGTGGAGGTGCAGGTGGGGCACGGAGTTCCCGGCGTCGTCGCCGACGTTGAAGACGAGCCGGTAGCCACCGTCGGCGACGCCGTCGTCCTCGGCCACGAGGCGCGCCACCTCGAGCATCTCAGCGAGCAGGGGGCCGTCGGCCGATCCGAGCACCGAGGCGTCGGTGACGTGCGCCTTCGGCACGACGAGGACGTGGGTCGGCCCGACGGGAGCGATGTCGCGAAAGGCCAGCACGGCGTCGGTGGAGCGGACCACGTGGGCGGGCTGCTCGCCGGTGACGATCCGGCAGAAGATGCACTCCTCGACGGGCGCCCGGTCCGGCGCCGCCGTCACGGCATGCTCGGGCGTGCCGGCTCGGGGTAGAGGTGCTCGAGGGTCCCCGGCATGATCCGGGACGACTCGACGAAGTGCTCGAGGTCGTTCTCCTTCAGCCGGATGACCCGGCCGAACTTGTACGCCGGGAGCTCACCCTCGTCGATGAAGCGGTAGAGCGTGCGGAGGTTGACGCCGAGGTACTGCGAGGCTTCCTTCGTGCTCAACCACCGTGTCGCGCCGCCCACGGCCACAGAGGGTAGCAGCGGGGGGCCGGTTTCGTGGTGTCTCGTGGCATCATCACCGCTCTCCACCACGCTCCGTAGTACACGCCTCCCCGTGCGGTTTGTCAAGGCAGCGGTTCGCCGGCGCTCCCCGCGACCACTTCGTCGCCCGCCCTGAGCCGCAACGCGACCTCGTTGGCGAGCATCCTGCCGCGCAGGGTGAGCACCCAGGCGTCGCCGCGCCGCTCGACGAGGCCGGCGAGCGCGGGGTCGTCCCCGTCCAGCGCGTCGGCCGGGACGCCGTCGCGGGTCCTGAGCGCCAGCTCGAGCGCCTCAAGCCGCCGCCGCGGCCCGCTGAGCCGCTCCTCGCCGGCGACGGGCCGCTCGCCGAGCGCGACCGCCGCGGCGTAGCGCTCAAGGGAGCGGATGTTCCAGAAGCGCCGGCCGTCGAGGTGGCTGTGGGCGGCGCAGCCGATGCCGCGGTAGTCGGCCTGGCGCCAGCAGTCGAGGTTGTGCCGGCACTCGTGGCCGGGGCGCGCCCAGTTGGAGATCTCGTACCAGGTCATGCCCGTGGCGCCGAGCATCCCGTCGGCCACGGCGTAGCGCTCGGCCTGGAGGTCGTCGTCGGGATGGCGGGAAGGGTCCCGGGCGAGGGGGGTGCCCGGCTCGACCGTGAGGGCGTAGGCGCTCACGTGCGGCGGGCTCGGGTCGAGCGCGAGGACGCGCTCGACCGTCTCGGCCCAGTCGGCGTCGGTCTCGCCGGCGCCGCCGTAGACGAGGTCGACGTTGAACGTCGAAAAGCCCGTCCGCCCGACGAGCGCCACCGCTCGCTCGACGGCGCCGGGGGAGTGGGGGCGGCCGAGCCCCTCCAGCACGTGGGGGAGCATCGACTGGACGCCGAGGGAGATGCGGGTCACCCCGGCGCCGGCGAGCGCCTCGAGGAGCGGGGCGCCGGTGCTCTCGGGGTTGCACTCGACGGTGACCTCGGCACCCGGCACGCGCTCGATCGCCCCGAGGAGGCGGACCAGGGCGTCCGGCGCTAGCAGCGAGGGCGTGCCGCCCCCCACGTAGACCGTCGTCGCCGGTCCGAGCCCTTCGTGCTCGTAGGCCCTGCGCAGTTCGGTCAGGCAGGTCTCGACGTAGCCCTCGGCGAGGTGACCCCTGTCCGTCCAGGTCGCGAAGGCGCAGTAGTCGCAGCGGCGGGTGCAGAACGGGACGTGCAGGTAGATCCCGAACGCCCCAGTCGAGGTCGCGTCCGTGAGCGGCGTCGCCGGCTCCCTAGTCGTGGGCGATGAGGCCGAGCGAGTCGAGCGTGGCGATCATCTCGGCGACCCCGAGACCGAACGTCGCGCCGATCACCCGCAGGTCGTCGCCGCGGATGGTGAGGACCTGGCCGTTGAAGTCCTGCCGCTCCACCTGGATCGTCGCGAGGAAGCGGCGCAGCGCTGCGGCCTCGGGGCCGGCGGCGTCCTTCAAGCTGTTGAGGTCGATCCGGACCTTCGCGAACCGCCCGTGCCCGCGCGAGTTGGCGGGCTCGTTCCCCTGGGCCTGGGCTCCCGGGGGAGCCAGGTCGGCCGGCAGCAGCTGGTCGACCGGCACGTCGTAGAGGCGGGCGAGGCGCTGGAGCCGCGGGACGGAGATCGCCCGCTCGCCGCGCTCGTACGCACCGAGCACCGAGGCCTTGAACTCCTGGCCGGAGCTGGCTTCGACGGCCTGGAGCGACAGCCGCTTCTGCCGGCGGACCGCGCGCAGGCGCGCGCCGACGACCTCGGCGTACCGCAGCTCGGACTCGCTGGCGTTCTCGTTCGATTTAGTGTCGGACATCAGCTCTGTCGTCCGGTGGACCTACCGGCTGGGATGCAGGTTAGTCGCTCTCACGCAGGTCGGACGGTTCCCGACCGCAGCGCGGCGAGGAGCGTACCCGCGACGATCGCCGCGGTCTCGGCGCGAAGCACCGACGGCCCGAGGTCGACGAGCGTCACGCCCGCCCCGAGCTCGGAGGGCGACCAGCCGCCCTCGGGCCCGACGAGGACGCAGGTCGCCGCCGCCGGGAGCGGCCCGCCGCCGGGCTCGGCCAGGGTCACGGAGGGGGCCGGGGCGGCGCCGGGCTCGTTGCCGGCGGCGGCCCCGGTGAGCTCCGCGAGGGCGTCGGCGAGCGGCATCGGGTCGGCGACCTCGGGCAGCCTCGGCCGGCGTGACTGCATCGCCGCCTCGCGCGCCACCCGGCGGAGCCGCGCGCCGCGCGCCGCCACCTCCCCCGGCTCGAGGCGGACGACGGTCCGCTCGGTGAGCAGCGGGAGGATCCGGTCGACGCCGAGCTCGGTGAGCTTCTGGACCGTCCACTCGGGGCGGTCGCCCTTTTGGAGGGCGAATCCGATCGTGAGCGCGGGCCCGGCCGGCGCCTCCCGGCGCGGCGCGCCGCTCGGCACGAGGAGGCCCGTCATCGTGCCGCCCGGTGGCCCGGGCGCCCGCCCCCGCACCCGGCCGCGTCCCCCGGCCGGCGCGGGGCGCGCGATCGCGTACGGACGCCACGAGCCGCGTCCGTCGGCCGCCACCACGGGCGCCCCGTCGCGAAGGCGCAGCACGTCGAGCAGGTGGTGGGCGTCCTCCCGGCTGCAGGCAGGCGCGTCGAGGTCGGCGACGAACACCAGGGCCTCGGCCCGCCGCAGGAGGTCCCGGTCGTCCCGCTCGGGCGGGCCGGCCGGCTCGGTCAACCGAAGCTCGAGCGGATGCGCGAGAGGAACCCTCCGTCCTCGTTCGCGAGCTCCTCGCCGCGCAGGCGCGCGAACTCGCGGAGCAGGCGCTCCTGCTCCTTCGAGAGGTCGGTCGGGGTGTCGACGACGATCCGGACGTGCAGGTCGCCGCGCCCGCGGCCGCGCACGTGCGGCACGCCTCGCCCCCGGATCCGGACGACCTTGCCGCTCTGGGTGCCCGCCGGGACGGCGATCGTCTCGTCCCCGTCGAGGGTCGCGAGGGAGAGCTCGGCGCCGAGGGCCGCCTGGGTCGAGGCCACGTGCACGTCGGCGAGGAGGTCCGACCCGGAGCGCTGGAAGCGCTCGTGCGGCGCCACCCGCAGGTGGACGTAGAGGTCGCCGGGGATGCCGCCGCGGATCGGCGCCGAGCCGGCGCCGGTGATGCGCAGCGTCGTGCCGTCGTCGACGCCCGGCGGCACCTCGACGGTGACGGCGCGCTCCTCGACGCGCCGGCCCTCGCCCCGGCACTGCGGGCACGGCGACTCGACCGTCGTACCGAGCCCCCGGCAGCGATGGCACGGCGAGCTCGTCACGACCTGGCCGAGGATCGACTGGCGCACCCGCCGGAGCTGGCCCGTGCCGCTGCAGTCGGGACAGCGCGTCGCGCTCGTGCCGGGTGCGGCGCCGCTGCCCGAGCAGGCCTCGCAGGTGACCGGGCCGCGCAGCGACGTGGAGCGCCCGACACCGAAGACGGCCTCCTCGAAGCGGAGATCGAGGGTCAGCTCGACGTCCTCGCCCCGGTGCGGCGCCGCCTGCTGCTGGGCTCCGCCGCCGAAGGGCGAGCCGCCGAAGAAGGCGTCGAAGAGGTCGCCGAGGCCGGCGCCGAAGATGTCGCCGGGGGCACCGGTCCGCCCGGCGCCTCTCGCGCCGTCCGGGCCGAACATGTCGTACTGCCGGCGGCGCTCGGGATCGCGGAGGGTCTCGTAGGCGAGGGTGACCTCCTTGAACTGTGCCTCGGAGGCCGGGTCTCCGCCGCTCGCGTCCGGGTGCAGCTCGCGCGCGAGCCGCCGGTAGGCGCGCTTCAGCTCCTCGTCGGAGGCGTCCCGTGCGACGCCGAGCAACTCGTAGTAGTCCGTCGCCATCGTCCCTCCAGCCTCGCTCAGCCGCTCGACAGCTGCCGGCCGAGCCGCTGGCCGACGACCGCGACGGCGGCGAGCGCCTGGGAGTAGTTCATCCGCGTGGGGCCGAGGATGCCGATGGTGCCGAGCACGTCGACGCCGACCCGGTAGGGCGCGACGACGAGCGAGCACTCGGCGAGCGATTCCATCCCGTTCTCGGCGCCGATCGAGACCTTCTGGCCCTGGGAGAGGACGTCTTGGAGGAGCGAGACGACGACGAAGGACTGCTCGAGGATCGACAGCACCGCCCGCACCGTGTCGACGGCGTCGAAGTGCTCGGCCATCCGGGCGGTCCCGCCGACGTAGACCTCCTCGGTCTCGGGAAGCGGGCGGTCGGCACCGGCGAGGATGGCGTGGCACGAGCCGATCAGCCCGTCGACGCCGGCGCTCCCCGAGCTCGGGGGGACCGACAGGCGGCCGAGGGTCTCGCCGGTCAGGTGCTCGCGCAGCCACGTGCTCGCGGCCTCGAGCTCGGCGTCGGTGAGCGACTCGTCGACGCCGACGACGTGCTTTTCGACGGCGCCGTTCGAGAGCACCGCGACCAGCAGGGCGATGTGCGGCCCGAGCCGCGTGAGCAGCGCGGAGCGCAGCGTGAGCGCCTCGTGCGCCGGGGCGACGACGACGGCAGCTTGGTCCGTCAGCTGGGAGAGCAGGCGCGACGTGTCCCGCAGCACCCGCTCGAGCTCCCCGTGGGCGCGGGCGAAGAAGGTGGTCACCTGCTCCTCGCGCGCCGGGTCGAGCGGGCCCGGGTCCACGAGGTGGTCGACGAAGAAGCGGTAGCCCTTGTCGGTGGGCACCCGGCCGGCGCTGGTGTGCGGGTGGGTCAGGTAGCCGTCGCGCTCGAGCGCCGCCATGTCGGCGCGGACGGTGGCCGGCGAGACGTCGATCGCGGGGTCCCTGACGACGTGCGCGGACCCGACGGGCTGCGCCGTCTCTATGTGCTCCTCCACGACCTTGCGGAGGATGGTCGACTTCCTCTCGTCGAGCATCGCGTGCCGCGCCCCTCGCGCCCTGGTCCGACCGGCAGGGCGCCGGGTCGGAAACCGATGTGCTGCCACTCGATTCTACCGAGCGCTGACCGCGCGCCCCTGCTCGCGGCCCGCCCGGCCCTCGCGGCCCCCCTCCGGGGCGGCCGGCGGGGTCACGCGCGGCCCGCCGCGGCCTGGCGCGAAGCGCCTCCGGCCAGGCCAGCCGCGCGCTCCGTGGCGATGGCGCGGACGAGTGACGGGCCCACCGACCACCGCACGACGTGGCAGAACGTCCGCGCCGCGGCCCGCGTCGCGAGGCGCGCGGGGACCGGCCCGCCGCCGGCCGCGACGAGGCCGCCGAGGCGGAGCTCGCGCCGGGCGAAGCTCGGCAGCAGGTCGATCGCCGCCTCCCCGACGACCCGGTGCGCCAGCGACTCGAGCAACCGCTCCTTCGACATCGTCCTCAGGAAGCGCACCGCGTCGAGCGCCTCGGGCGTGGCGCGCAGCTCCGCGCGCACCGAGGCGAGGTAACGGCGGACCTGCTCGACGCTCTCGGGCACGTTGCGCGCCCCGAGCCGGCGGGCGATCGCCGCCACGTCTGCGAGGTAGCGGTCCTGCTCGCCCCGGAGCAGCGGATGGGTCGAGTAGCGCTGGTAGGAGCGGAGGAAGCTCCACGCCTCGGCGGTGTGGACCCACGTCAGCAGCGCCGGGTCGTTGGCGGAGTAGCGCCGCCCGTCCGCTGCGACGCCGCGGACCGAGGTGTGCACCCGGCGCACCTCGCCGACGAGCTCGTCAACGAGCGGCATCCCGCCGAAGGTCGTGCCCGCCACGAAGCGGGCGGTGCGTTGGAGACGGCCGAACGGGTCCTCCCGGTAGCTGGAGTGCTCGGCCACCGCCGCCATCGCGAGCGGGTGGAGCGTCTGGAGCATGAGCGCCGAGAAGCCGCCGATCAGCATCGCCGGCAGGTCGCCGTGGACGAGCCAGGGGATCGACCCGGGCCCGAAGAGCCCGGGGTCCCCCGCCGGCGTGCGGTGGACGTCGAGCGCGTCGGGGTCGGCCCCGAGCGCGTCGCGCACCGAGGTCCCGATGAGGGCACGAAGCGCCCCCGGGGCGAGGCCCAGCACGGTCATCGGCGGGTGCCGGCGCCTACTCGTCGAGCCGCAGCGCGGAGACGAAGGCCTCCTGGGGGATCTCGACGCGCCCGATCGACTTCATGCGCTTCTTCCCCTCCTTCTGCTTCTCGAGCAGCTTGCGCTTGCGGGTGATGTCGCCGCCGTAGCACTTCGCGAGCACGTCCTTGCGCTTCGCCTTGACCGTCTCGCGGGCGATGATGCGACCGCCGATCGCCGCCTGGATGGGCACGTCGAAGAGCTGGCGGGGGATGAGCTCGCGCAGCTTGTGCGCCATCTTCCGCCCGTACTCCTCGGCCTTCGAGCGGTGGACGATCGAGGAGAAGGCGTCGACGCCCTGGCCGTTCAGCAGGATGTCGACACGCACCAGGTCCGCGGTCTCCATCCCCGCCGCCTCGTAGTCGAGGCTGGCGTAGCCCTTGGTCCGGCTCTTCATCTGGTCGAAGAAGTCGACGACGATCTCGGCGAGGGGGATCGTGTAGACGAGCTCGACCCGCTCCGCCGAGAGGTACTGCATCTTCTCCTGGCGGCCGCGACGCGACTGGCACAGGTCGAGGATCGTCCCGACGTACTCGGCCGGCGTGATGATCGTCACCCGCAGCAGCGGCTCGTCGATGTGGTCCACGGACTGCTGGGGCGGCAGGTCGGAGGGATTGTCGATCGCCAGCGACGTGCCGTTCGTCAGGTAGGCGACGTACTCGACCGACGGGGCGGTGGCGATGAGCGAGAGGTCGAACTCCCGCTCCAGGCGCTCACGGACGATGTCCATGTGGAGCAGGCCGAGGAAGCCGCAGCGGAACCCGAAGCCGAGTGCCGTCGAGGTCTCGGGCGAGTAGGTGATGCTGCCGTCGTTCAGCTGGAGCTTCTCGAGCGCGTCGCGAAGCTCGGGGAACTCGTCGCCCTCGACGGGGTAGAGGCCGCAGAACACCATCGGCTTCGGGTCCCGATAGCCAGGCAGCGGCTCGCGCGCCGGGCGCGCCGCGTCGGTGACGGTCTCGCCGACGCGCGCCTCGCCGACGTTGCGCACGCCGGCGACGAGGTAGCCGACCTCGCCCGGGCCGAGCTCGGCGACGGGGACCGGGACCGGGGTCCGCACCCCGAGCTCTTCGATGTCGTGGGTCATGCCGGCCTGGAAGTAGCGCACCTTCGCGTTGTCGCGCAGCACGCCGTCCACGACGCGGATGGCGCTCACCACCCCCCGGTACTGGTCGTAGTAGGAGTCGAAGATGAGCGCCCGCATCGGCGCCGAGGCGTCACCGCTCGGCGGCGGGATGCGGGCGACGACCTGGTCGAGCAGGACGTCGACGCCCTGGCCGGTCTTGGCGGAGATGCGCAGCACCTCGTCGGCGGGCAGCCCGAGCACCCGCTCGATCTCCTCCGCGTAGCGGTCCGGCTCGGCCGCGGGGAGGTCGATCTTGTTCAGCGCCGCGACGATCTCGAGGTCGTTCTCGAGGGCGAGATAGCAGTTGGCGAGCGTCTGCGCCTCGATGCCCTGCGAGGCGTCGACGAGGAGCACGACCCCTTCGCAGGCGGCGAGGCTGCGGCTCACCTCGTAGCCGAAGTCGACGTGGCCCGGCGTGTCGATCAGGTGGAGGATGTGGTCGCGCCAGTGGACCCGCACGTTCTGGGCCTTGATCGTGATGCCGCGCTCGCGCTCGATGTCCATCGAGTCGAGGTACTGCTCGCGCATGTCCCGGGCGTCGACCGCGTGGGTGAGCTCGAGGATGCGGTCCGAGAGCGTCGACTTGCCGTGGTCGACGTGGCTGATGATGGAGAAGTTGCGGATGCGCTGGGGGTCGACCACAACGACCATGGTGCCACCTTGCCGGGCCCGGCCCGTTCGGGGCACCGTGGCGCTCCGCCCGGTCGTGGCAGGTAGCCTGACAGCAGTGCAGCACCGGCGGGTGCCCGATGACCTGGGCACGGGACGGGTCGCCCAAATGAGCTGCTACGATGCCCGATCCGTCACCGTGTCGCGACGAGGGAACCCATGGCGAACATCAAGAGTCAGATCAAGCGCATCCGCCAGAACGAGACGCGTCGCGAGCGCAACAGGTCGGTCCGCTCCGAGCTGAAGACCCGGTCGAAGTCGGCGCTCGCCTCGGCGGAGGCCGGCGCCGAGAACGCCGAGGAGACGCTGGGTGCCGCCATGCGCCGGATCGACAAGGCCGCGGCGAAGGGCGTCATCCACCCGAACCAGGCGGCCCGCCGCAAGTCCCGGCTGATGCGCCACGTCAACGCGCTCGGCGAGACCACCGAGGCCTGAGCCGCCGCTCGCCCGCTAGGGCGAGGTCACGGGGAGCTTCACCGGGGGCGAGCCGCCCTCTAGCGCGACGAGCATGGACGTGTTGCTGCCCTCCATGCCGAGCGCCCAGACGCCGACGCCGACCAGGTGGAACTTCTCCGCCAGCGCGGTCTTGAGCGCGATCGAGACCGGGTTGTCGTACCAGGTCTCATGCGGGCGCTTGCCGAGCTTGAACCTGGTGTAGGGCGTCATCGAGCCGGGGTCCCAATAGGCCTTGCGCCCCACCTTGGCGATCGCCGAGTAGTAGCGGCCCGAGGGGAGCGGCGTGACCGCCGCAGCGCCGGGCGCCTCTGAGCGGGTGGTGAAGTCGTAGCCGTAGAAGGGCATCCCGAGCACGATCTTGGTCGTCGGCACCTGCTTCACGTAGGCGAGGAGCGTCTGCACGTCGGAGAGCCCGAGCGTCGGGCTCGCGAGGGGGGCGTTCGCCGAGGCCCTCGTCGGGTCGTACATGTCGTAGGCCATGACGAACAGCTGGTCGACGAAGTGCGCCAGCGCCTTCACGTTGAAGAAGTCCGTCTTGCTCCCCGCGGACTGCGGGTAGGTGTTGAGCAGGATCTCGCCGCTCGGGTCGGCGGCGCGGAGCGCCTTCGTCAGGTCGGCCACGAACGTGACGAAGCGGGGGCGCAGTGCCGGCGAGCGCCCCTCGATGTCGATGTCGACGCCGTCGAGCTTGTCGGCCGTGATGAACGGGAGCAGCTGCGTCGCCAGCTCGGCGCTGGTCGTGGCGGGCGACTTGAGCATCCGGGCGATGGAGGCGGGCGTCTGGTCGTAGACGGTCAGCAGGACCCGGTCGCCGGCGGCATGCGCCGAGGAGACGAACGTGGCGAAGCCCGGGTCGATGAAGTCGGCCCAGCCCGGCCCGGTCTCCTCGAGCGCGCCCGTGGGAGCGATGGCGATCCCGTACCAGGCGAGGACGCTCGTCGAGGTGAGGTCGCTCGGCGTGAGGCCGGTGGCCAGCCAGTAGGGCACGTAGCCGAAGACCTCGTGCGCCGGGAGCGGCGAGCGGAAGAGCTGGGCGGGCACCGCCGGAGCGGGCGCGCCGGCGCGCCGCGGCAGGGGGATCGTGATCGCGGCGGTGGCGCGGGCGACGTAGCGGTTCTCCTTGGTGAGCAGCCGCCGGTTCGCCGCGGCCTGCGCCGCCGCGCGGGCCTGCGCTGCCGCGGCCTGCAGCTGCGCAGGGCTCTCCGAGGGCGAGCTGAACGCCCCGAGCGCGCTGCCGGTGCCGATGCCGGCGCCCGCCAGGAGGAGGAGGCCGCAGGCTGTGAGCGTCACCCGCCGCCTCGTACTCATCCTGGCGAGCGTAATCGGGGCGATCGTGGCGTGGCCGCGGACCGGCGCCTGGCCCGCGGTGCGCTCGCTACGCTTCCGAGCGCGGCTCGACGGAGCCCGCCGGCCGAGCCAGGGAGGAACGCGATGCGCGTCGTCGTCGACTACGACAAGTGCCAGAGCAACGCCGTGTGCATGGGCATCCTCCCCCAGGTGTTCGAGGTGCGTGACGACGGCTTCCTCTACGTGCTCGACGAGCACCCCGCGGAGGACCTCGGGGAGCTGCTCGAGGAGGCGGTGGTCTCCTGTCCGACGCAGGCGATCTCGCTCGCCGAGGAGTGAGCCCGAGCGGCGGGGCACCCCGCGTCCGGTTCGCACCCTCGCCGACGGGCTACTTCCACGTCGGCGGCGCGCGGACCGCCCTGTACAACTGGCTGTTCGCCCGCCGCCTCGGCGGGACCTTCGTGCTGCGGATCGAGGACACCGACCGCGAGCGCAGCAATCCGGCCTGGATCGACGGGATCCTCGGGGCGCTCGGCTGGCTCGGGATCATCTGGGACGAGGGACCGTACTTCCAGACCGATCGCCTGGCGCTGCACGCCGCGGCGGCCGAGCGGCTCGCCGCCGGCGGCTTCGCCTATGCCTGCGACTGCGCGCCGGACCTGGTGAGGGAGCGCACGAGGGGCAACCCCGTCCCCGGCTACGACGGGTTCTGCCGCGACCGGGGTCTGGAGCCGGCCCCGGGGAGGGCGCTGCGCTTCCGGGTGCCCGACGACGGGGTCACCGTCGTCCACGACGTCGTGCGCGGCGACGTCGAGTTTCCCAACTCGAGCATCGAGGACTTCGTGATCGTGAAGTCGAACGGCGACCCGCTCTTCGTGCTGGCGGGAGTCGTGGACGACGTGGACATGGGCATCACCCACGTCATCCGGGGGGAGGAGCACCTGCCGACGACGCCCAAGGCCATCCTCATCTGGCAGGCGCTCGGCGGCCCGGAGCTCCCCGTCTACGCCCACCTTCCCGTCCTCGTGAACGAGAAGCGCCAGAAGCTCTCAAAGCGCCGCGACCGCGTCGCGGTGGAGGACTACCGGGCGCTCGGCTACCTCCCCGAGGCCATGGTGAACTACCTCGCGCTCGTCGGTTGGAGCCCGGGCGAGGACCGCGAGGTGCTGACGCTCGAGGAGCTGATCGAGGAGTTCCGGCTGGAGGACGTCAGCCACTCGCCGGGGTTCTTCGACGAGCAGCGCCTCGCCCACTTCAACGGCCTGTACATCCGGCGGCTCACCCCGGAGGAGTTCCTGGGCCGCGCCGAGCCGTTCGTGCGCTCGCCCGGCGCGCCCTGGCCGGAGGAGCGCTTCGACCAGGCGGTGTTCGAGCACCTCGCCCCGCTCGCGCAGGAGCGCATCGCGGTCCTGAGCGAGATCCCGGCGATGGTCGAGTTCGCGTTCGACGACCCGTTCGTCGCCGACGAGGCGGCATTCGACAAGGCGATCCGGCGTGACGAGCTCGCGCGCGCGATCCTCGATGCGGCGGTCGAGGCGCTGGAGCGCTGCCCGTGGGAGGCGGACGCCCTGAAGGACGCCATCGCCGGCATCGCCGACGCCCTCGGCCGCAAGCTTGCGAAGGCGCAGGCCCCGATCCGGGTGGCCACGATGGGCCGGACCGTCGGGCTGCCCCTCTTCCAGTCGCTCGAGGTCCTCGGGCGGGAGCGCTCGCTCGAACGGCTGCGGGCGGCGCTCGCGGCGCTCGGCAGCGGACCCGCTGGGCAGGGCGGACAGTGACGCGCCGGGCCCGTTCCGGGCTGCGAGCCGAGTAGCGAAGGCCGGGAAGTACCGTGTTCCTGTTCGCCCCGATCCGCTGGACCTTCCGGCTGATCTCCCTCGTCGTGCTCGGCGCGATCGTCTACGTCGTGGTGAGCGGCGTGCAGGTCGTCGACGCGTCGCACCTGCCGACGGCGGTCACCGGCGTCGGGCCGGCCCAGACGATCGTCGTGCTCGGCGCCCCCGTGCAGGGCTCCCAGCCGGGCGCCGATCTCTCGGGACGCCTACAGCAGGCCCTCCTCCTCTACGAGGCCAAGCGTGCGCCGGCGATCATCGTCACCGGCCCGCCGACGACCTCCGGCACCTCGAGCGTCGGCGCGGTCTCGACCGCCTGGCTCACCCGCCAGGGGGTACCGAAGTCCAAGGTGACGACCGTGAGCGCGTCGAACGCCGCCTCCGGGCTGGGCGCGGTCTCCGAGATGCTCGGGCGAGGTGCCCAGGTGATCGTCGTCACCGACGCCATCGACAGCCTCTGGACCAGGGGTGTGGCCTCCTCCGACGGGCTCGTCGCCGACATCTCCCCCGCGTTCGGCTCCGAGAAGACCGTCTTCACCGAGATCGGGCCGCTCTGGCGCCAGGCGACCGGGGTCGCGGTCGGCCGTGCCATCGGCTACGGCCGCGCCACGTGGGCGGCCCAGTAGCGACTCGCGGCCCCAGGTCGAGCCCGCGTCGGTCAGCTGGGCTGTTAACATCGCCAGACACCCATTCGGGGGTGGTGTAATCGGCAACACGACAGGTTCTGGCCCTGTTATTGGGGGTTCGAGTCCTCCCCCCCGAGCG